>OHAP01000865.1_pt1 | contig 21230 bp, 18 predicted proteins | sample 1577171 | NCBI WGS metagenome assembly OHAP01 (sample SAMEA3541489, study PRJEB24748) | human gut metagenome | biome: human gut; feature: human-associated habitat; material: faeces | place: China | collected 2012 | reverse complement strand
GCGAAGCCACGGCAAATTCCGTTACTGGGCACGTATGCGTGAACAGTAACAAATAAACAAACAGAAAAGAGGAATAGAATAGTCATGGCTAGAAGAAAGATCGTAGCAGGCAACTGGAAAATGAACATGACGCCGTCGGAGGCAGTAGCTCTGGTAGAGCTTCTGAAGCCGCTCGTTGTTTCGGAAGATGTAGACGTTGTATTCTGCGTACCGGCGATTGATATTATCCCGGTTGTAAAAGCGTGCGAGGGAACCAACATCGCAGTCGGCGCTGAAAATATGTATTTCGAGGAGAAAGGTGCTTACACCGGCGAGATTTCCCCGAATATGCTGACCGATGCAGGCGTTAAATACGTGATTATCGGACATTCCGAGCGCAGAGAATATTTTGCAGAGACCGATGAGACGGTCAATAAGAAGGTACTGAAAGCATTTGAGCACGGTCTGACCCCGATCATTTGCTGCGGCGAGACTCTGACCCAGAGAGAGCAGGGCATCACGCTTGACTGGATCCGCCAGCAGATCAAGATCGCATTCCAGAATGTGACCGCAGAGCAGGCAAAGACAGCTGTGATTGCATACGAGCCAATCTGGGCGATCGGTACCGGCAAGGTAGCGACCACCGAGCAGGCTGAGGAAGTGTGCGGCGCGATCCGTGCGTGCATCAAGGAAGTGTACGATGAGGCGACCGCAGAGGCGATCCGCATTCAGTACGGCGGTTCCGTATCTGCAGCATCGGCTCCGGAGCTGTTTGCACAGCCGGATATCGATGGCGGTCTGGTAGGCGGCGCATCCTTAAAGGCAGATTTTGGAAAGATTGTAAATTATAAATAAGAGATGAGCAAAAGGGGGCTGTCGCACGTGTGAGGCGTGGCAGTCCCCTTTTTGCCAGTAAAAAAAGAAGGTGAAGGTTTTGAACTGAAACAATCAAAATTGTTGGTTCATCCGGTTGTTTCAGAAAAAACGGTTCATTTCATGGAAGGAAAGGAAGAAGAAAGAGATGAAAAAAAAGCCAACCGTATTAATGATTCTCGATGGATACGGCATGAGAGATACCTGTGAGCACAATGCCGTGTGTGAGGCGAAGACACCGATCATGGATCAGCTGATGAGCCAGTGCCCGTTTGTGCGTGGCAATGCCAGCGGTCTGGCGGTCGGTCTGCCGGACGGACAGATGGGTAACTCGGAGGTTGGACATTTAAATATGGGTGCCGGACGTATCGTATACCAGGAGCTGACCCGTATCACGAAATCAATCGAGGATGGCGATTTCTTTGAAAATCCGGAATTTCTGGCAGCCGCAGACACCTGCAAGAAAAATGATTCCGCTCTGCATCTGTTCGGACTGGTATCAGACGGCGGCGTTCACAGCCATCTGACTCATTTATTCGGACTTCTGGAGTTTGCAAAACGTCAGGGACTAAAAAAAGTGTATGTGCACTGCTTCCTGGACGGACGCGATACACCGCCGACCTCCGGCAAGGAGTTTGTAGCAGAATTAGAGAAGAAGATGCAGCAGCTTGGCGTCGGCGAGGTGGCTTCCGTGATGGGACGCTACTATGCGATGGACCGTGATAAAAACTGGGATCGTGTCCAGAAGGCTTACAATGTGCTGACAAAGGCAGAGGGCGAGAAGGCAGAAAGTGCGTGTGCAGGCATTCAGGCATCCTATGATAAAGAGGTAAACGATGAGTTCGTCGTACCGTTCTATGTAGAGAAGGACGGAAAGCCGGTTGCCACGATTCAGGATGGCGATTCCGTCATTTTCTTCAACTTCCGTCCGGACCGTGCAAGAGAGATCACCCGCGCATTCTGCGATGAGGGATTTACCGGATTTGCGAGAGAGAAGAAGCTTGACCTGACGTTTGTATGCTTTACCGATTACGATGAGACGATCGGGAACAAGATGATTGCGTTCAAGAAGGAAGAGATTAAGAACACGTTTGGAGAGTTCCTGGCGGCGCACCATATGACGCAGGCACGTATCGCCGAGACCGAGAAATATGCACACGTAACATTTTTCTTCAACGGCGGCGTGGAAGAGCCGAACGAGGGCGAGGACCGCATTCTGGTTCCGTCTCCGAAGGAGGTTCCGACCTACGACCTGAAACCGGAGATGAGCGCACCGATCGTGTGCGATAAGCTGGTGGAGGCGATTGAGTCCGGCAAATATGATGTCATCATCATCAATTTTGCAAACCCGGATATGGTAGGTCACACGGGCGTGGAGTCGGCTGCGATCAAGGCGATTGAGACCGTCGATGCCTGCGTAGGACGTGCAGTTGAAGCCATCAAGGCAGCCGGAGGTGTTCTCTTTATCTGCGCCGATCACGGTAATGCAGAGGTGATGGTTGATGAGGCAACCGGCGAGCCGTGGACCGCTCATACGACCAATCAGGTACCGTTTGTCCTGGTCGGCGCTGACCCGGCGTACAAGCTGCGCGAGGGCGGACGCCTCTGCGATATTGTGCCGACGCTGATTGAACTGATGGGACTTGAGAAGCCGAAGGAGATGACGGGAGAGTCGCTGTTGGTGAAATAGGGAGAATTTTCGAATATATTAGGAAAGTATAAATATAACCGTCAATAAGAATCGGGAAAACTGCCATAAAGCAAGAAAAGATCATGAACAGAGAAATGGTCGGGGCTTGTTTTGTGGCAGTTTTTTGTTCACAGGTAGGAATTTTCTGAACTGAAAATCCCGTGAAAATCCCGTTACTTCTCTCTTCCATTTCATAAGAAAATAGGATAAAATAAAATTATCTATGTGAACCGCTCGGAGGCTGTTCCAGGGCAGACATTTTTAGAAAAGAAAGTGTTATGCGGAAAGGAAAATGGGATGGCAGCAGATTCACAGGGAAAACAGGAGGAAACAAGCATGAAGGTAGCGGTTGTTACAGACAGCAACAGCGGAATTACACAGGCACAGGCGAAAGAGATGGGCGTATATGTCCTGCCGATGCCGTTTATGATTGATGGAACCGAGTATCTGGAAGATATAAATTTGACACAGAAGGAATTTTACGAGCATCTGAGCGGGGATCACGATGTGAGCACATCCCAGCCGTCCCCGGAGACGATCTTAAATCTCTGGGAAAAACTTTTGGAGGAATACGATGCAGTTGTGCACATTCCGATGTCCAGCGGGCTTTCGAGCTCCTGCCAGACGGCAAAAATGCTGGCAGATGATTTCGACGGAAAAGTGCAGGTGGCGGATAATCACAGGATTTCCGTGACACAGCGCCGTTCGGTGCAGGATGCGCTTGACATGGCGGCAGCCGGCATGGACGCGGAGGCGATCTGCAAAAAGCTGGAAGAGACAGGTTTGGATTCAACTATTTATGTCACGGTTGACACATTAAAATACCTGAAAAAGGGCGGTAGAATCACACCAGCGGCAGCAGCGCTCGGAACACTTCTCCGTTTAAAACCGGTTCTGACGATACAGGGCGAGAAGCTGGACGCATTTGCGAAGGCGCGGACGATGAAACAGGCGCGTTCCATGATGATCACGGCGATCACCCGCGATCTGGAAAATCGGTTTGATGATATGACGGGAGAAAAAACGTATATTGATGTAGCGCATACCGACAATGATGAGATGGCGCAGGAGCTGGCAGCCGAGCTTCGGGAACTTTTCCCGGAGACGGAAGTCCGTGTAGAGCCGCTGTCCTTAAGTGTAGCCTGCCATATCGGACCGGGAGCGCTGGCGATTGCGGCAACGAAGAAGCTTGAAATCGGATCGTTGTTGTGAAAAACGCAGTTACAGAGCAGCATTTCGGGGTTACAGTTCACAGCCAATGTCAGGAAGTTAAGCAACCCAAGTAAGAGCGCGTGAATTGTAATCGTTCAGGACAGGAACATGAGAAGAATAGCAGAACATAAAAGAAAGATATGGAAAGCGATGGAGCACACGATCGGGATGAGAATCCCTCTGTTCCTCGCCTTTCTGATTCTGACGCTGGTTCCGCTTCTGGTACAGGTTCGTTTTACATCGGGGTATTTTTACCAGAGCCACGTGGAAGAACGGATGGCGGAAGCGCAGAACCGGTGTCTGATTTTAGCAAACAAGATACGCAGCAGTGATTATATCAATGTACTGCTGTCGGGAAATCCAAATCCGGCGCTGGATGCGGAACTTAGTACAACGGCGGATCTGATGAACGGAAGAATCGTGCTGGCGGACGACAGCTTTAAGATTTTGAAAGACACATTTGGTATTTCCAGAGGGAAAACGCTGGTTGTATCGGATGTGTTAAAGGCATTTGACGGGGAAACTTCCAGCTATCTGAACCAGAAGAAAAAGTATTTCTATGTAGCGCAGCCGATTCAGGCAAAAAGCACGGATGCAGCGCCGATCGATTCGGATGTGGCAGCCGGAAATGGGAAAAATACGGCAGGCGTGCAGGGAGTCCTTCTTCTGATGGCGTCCACGGAAAATTCGGCGCTTTTGCAGGAGAAAATTGTGCAGAAGACGGGATTTTTGCAGCTCGTTATGTTCTGTTTTATTCTGATCGCAGATTTATTGGCGGCGGCTTGCCTGCTGAAACCATTCCGCCGCCTGCAGCAGCAGCTCGATATGGTGGCAGAGGGAAATCTGGATCAGGATATTGATGTAAAAACATATCGGGAGACGCGGGACATTTCGGAGGCAGTCATGCAGACCATCCGGAAACTAAAAAACCTGGATCGGTCGCGTCAGGAGTTTGTTTCCAACGTGTCGCATGAGCTGAAAACACCGCTGACTTCGATAAGAGTGCTGGCGGATTCTCTGATGGGGATGGAGAGCGCTCCGGCGGAGCTATATCAGGAGTTTATGCAGGATATTTCGGCGGAGATTGACCGCGAGGGCAAGATTATCGATGATCTGCTGACGTTAGTCAAAATGGATAAATCATCGCCGGATCTGAATATTGCCCAGACTTCGATCAATGGTCTTCTGGAACAGATTTTAAAACGTCTGACCCCGATCGCGAAGCGGCGGAACATTGAGATCACGTATGAGAGCAAGCGGGAAGTATCGGCGGATGTGGACGAGGTAAAATTGAGCCTGGCACTTTCGAACCTGGTGGAAAATGCGATCAAGTATAACCGCGAAGAGGGAAAAGTCTGGGTGACGCTGGATGCTGACCACAAGTTCTTTTATGTGAAGGTAGAGGATAATGGCGTGGGAATCCCGAAAGAATTCCAGGAGCGCGTATTTGAGCGTTTTTACCGTGTAGATAAGGCGCGCTCACGCGAGACAGGCGGTACCGGGCTGGGGCTTGCGATCACGAAGAATATTATTCTTCTTCATCAGGGCGCGATCCGCCTAAAGAGTGAAGAAGGCAAGGGAGCAACCTTTACGGTGCGGATTCCGTTGAATTATATTCCGTAGACAGCGTGGTTCTGGGCGGTTTAGAGGTTCGAGAGGGTTGCTGGTGCTGCGGTGTTCGAATATTTCGGTGTTTGAATGCTGCAGTGTTCGGATGTTTCAGTGTTTGAATGTTGCAGTATTTGAGGGTTGCAGTGTTCGAATGTGCGGTCAGGGCAATGTCTATTGTGAGATAGATTGCAAAATAACAACAGGAAATAATAAATGGAGAAAATAAGAAAAAAAAGCTCTGGAAAATGGGCAGGAAGCGTAAGTTTGTGGCTGATCCTTTGCCTGGCATGTCTGCTTCTTCTGAGCGGATGCCGAAAAAAAGAAGAGGTGCATCCGACGGCGGGTGAGGACGGCGTCTATCAGATTTATTATCTCAATTCGACGCGCACGGGGCTGGCGAGTGTTTCCTATCAGACGGAGACGGCGGACGCTGAGATCCTGATCGGGGAGCTGGCGGGGCAGATCCTTGCGGCACCGGAAAACCCGGAGTATCAGGCAGTTTTAAGCGATAAGGTTGAATTCCTGGATATTAACCGGGACAATAACGTGCTGACGTTGAATTTTAATCAGGAATATATGAATACGAAAGCGTCGCGGGAGATTCTGTGCCGGGCGGCGCTGGCAAAGACCTTTACACAGGTTAAGGGAGTCGATTATATCAGCATTAATTGCGAGGGACAGCCGCTCCTGGACACACATGGAAACCCGGTGGGCGCGATCGCAGGAAGTGATTTTGTAGACAGTATTTCGGATGTCAATTCGTATGAAAAAGTAGAGCTGACCCTGTATTTTGCCAATGAAGAAAAAGATGGTCTGGTGGCAGAAAAACGGGAAGTATTTCACAGTATGAACACGTCGCTGGAACGCCTGGTAGTGGAACAGCTGCTGGCAGGTTCCCAGAATGGAGGGCTTTCAGTGATGCCGAAAAATACAAAGGTATTAAACGTATCACTGACAGATAATACCTGCTATGTCAACCTGGATAGCAGTTTTATTTCCGGGGATATCGATGTGGCGGAGTATATTCCGATTTACGCGATCGTCGATTCGCTGACAGAGCTTCAGACGGTAAATAAAGTACAGATCACGGTCAATGGCTCGGCAGATGTGACGTACCGGAATGTGATTTCGCTGGTGCAGCCTCTGGAGAGAGAGGAGAAGTATATTGTGAAGTAACTGTCAGACAGAATCTATATTCCGTGTTTGGAAGAGAGCAGCAATGGGATTTTGTTGATGTTTTGTAGAATACAGGAAAAGAGGAATTGAATATCAAACGACCGGTAATGTGGATGATGGTGGCTTTCGTACTTGGAGAGGTCGCAGCGTACCAGATGGGCATGACGGTGTGGTTTATAATTGCAGCAGCGCTTTTTTTGTTTCATAGGAAATTGTGTCCTATGAAACACAAGGCACATTCTTTTTCACCTGCAGTCATAAAAACAGCAGAAGGACGGGTAGATTCGGACTTTCAGACAGACGCAGAACGCGTCTGGAATTGGAAAGATCCGATGATGTGCCGTGTCTTTCTGCTGTTTTTCTGTTTCCTGGCAGGATGGGGACGGATGACGGTGGAAATGCGCCCGGATGCGCTGGAACGGATGGTAACGCAGAAGGGTGGTTCGGCAGAGGTGGCGATATCTGGAACACTGGATTCTATTTCGGAAAAAAATGGGTGGTGTACGATGATTTTGACGGGGGTGGAGGTAGAGGATGAAAGTGTAAGAAAGGTACTGATATCGTGTAAAAGCGATTTACTGGAGATGTGTGAAGAGAAAATTCTGCCACCCTGCGGAAGTCAGATTCATCTGACGGGAACTGCTGAGTTTCTGGAAGAAGCGCGCAATCCGGGGCAGTTTTCGTATCGGATGTATTATCGGGGACTAGGAATCAGAAACCGGGTGACGGCGGATCGGATTTTTATTTCAGAAGGAAAAAGTTCCCCTCTCCGAAGTCAGGCAGAATGCTTCCGGGCGTACACGACGGCTGTTTTTCAGGAAATCTGTGATCCAGAAGATGCAGGGATTTTCCAGGCAATTTTGCTGGGGGATAAATCCGGGTTATCGGAAGAACTGCGCGAACGGTTTCAGGATAATGGGATTGCACATATTCTGGCAGTCAGCGGGCTTCATGTCTCTTTGATTGGCATGAGCGTTTACAGCGCACTGCGTTTTTGGGGCATATCGTATGGATGGGCGGGACTGGGTGCTTCAGCGCTTCTTACCTTTTATGGTTTTGTAACCGGATTTGGAGCATCGGTATTCCGGGCGGTATTTATGGTAGAGGTGTCCTGTCTGGCGGCATATCTGGGGCGGAGTTACGATCTGCTGAGTGCGCTGTCGCTGTCTTTGATTTTGCAAGCGTGGCAGTCGCCGTATCTGCTCTTTTCGGCAGGATTGCAGCTTTCCTATGGCGCGGTTGCCGCGATTGGGCTGGAGACGGAGCGGCTGCGGAAAGTGGGAAAAAGGAGAAAAGAGCGGGAAGAGGAGGAACAAGAGAAAGAGAAAAAGAAAGGATATGAAACATTCATGCTCAGCTCGGCAATTCAGCTTTATACGATGCCGATTCAGCTGTATCACTATTTTACATTTCCAATGTTGGGAATTTTTCTGAATCTGATCGTGATACCGCTTCTCACGTATGCAGCCGGAAGCGGTCTGCTGGCGCTTGGAATTTACAGTATAGCGTTTGTGGGAGGAAAAATGGGGGGAATGGGCGGAGGCAGCAGCATTGCGGGAGTACTTTCGGATTTTGGAGGTGCGGCATCGGGAATATCAGAAATACCAGAAATATTCAGAATAGCGGCAAGTGCATGTACGGGTCCGGGGCATTATATTTTTCAGTTGTATGAATGGCTTTGCATCCAGGTGGAACGCGTGCCGTTTCATTCCATCGTGGCAGGACGCCCGGAAATGTGGAAAATAGGGGTGTTTTATGTGGCGCTGGGGATTCGATATGTGTGGAGTGTGGGAGAAGCAAGAGAGAATTTAGGGAGAAAAGGGATTTTTCGGTTTCCAAAAGACTGGAATGCACAGGGAAAAAATAGTGTATTTATTGCTGTGGCGGTAGTCTTTTTAGTGGTTCAGCCTGTTCATGGCTTTCAGATCTGGTTTCTCGATGTAGGACAGGGCGACGGCGTCTTTCTGCGGACGCAGGATGAGGCAATTCTTTCGGACTGTGGCAGCAGCCAGGATAAAAAAATCGGGAAAAATGTGCTGGGACCATTTTTGAAAAGTCAGGGAATCCGCACGCTGGACTGGATTCTGGTCAGCCATGCGGATGCGGATCACACGAACGGGATCGAGTGGCTTTTGAAGGAGGAGGCAGATATCCGGGTGCGGAATCTGGCACTTCCGGCGGCGGGAAAAGGGCAGGAGGCATATAAAAAACTGGAAACTCTTGCGAGAAAACGGGGTGCGGAAGTCTATTATCTGCATCGGGGAGAAACGGTGCGGGCGAAAAGCCTGGCGCTTCGGTGCCTGTACCCGGAGTCGGGGGAAAAGCCAGTCGAGGAGCGAAATAGTCATTCACTGGTGTTTGATGTCACGTATGGAAAGTTTCGTATGCTTCTGACAGGAGATATTGGAGTGGAGGACGAAAGGAAGATTCTGGCGGTGGAAGAGGACAAAAAGAGGGAAAAAGTGACACTGTTAAAAGCTGCACACCATGGTTCGAACGGTTCCTCCTCAGAGGAGTTTTTGGAGTACTTTTCCCCAGCTTTCACGGTGCTCTCTTATGGAGAGGGAAATACTTACGGGCATCCGGCACCGGAGGCGGTGGAACGTTTGGAACAGACGGGAACGGAGATCTGGAGAACGGCGGATTCAGGGGCAGTGAATGTGTGGACGGACGGGAAACGTATGTATATCAAGGGATATAAGAAACAAGATTATGGGAAGGAAAGAGATAAAAACAGATAAAAAACTAATTGTTAACTATATAAAAATAATAGGTTGACAATAGAAAAAGGCTATGTTATGCTTGCAATCAGTTCTGCATCTGTTTCGACTACCCGGGATCTGGAACGGCCGCTGCTGTTTTAGATGGTTGGAACAGGGGTTGCGGAGAGAAATTTATGTACATGTGCGAGAATAGAATGGCTTCGGATGCCTGAAATCATTCAGATAACCAAGGAGGAAAAAGGTTTGAAACACATGAAGACAAAGGATTTAGTTTTGTGCGCGATGTTTGTCGCACTGATTGCAGTGGGAGCATTTATCAAGATACCGGTTCCGGTGGTTCCATTTACATTGCAGTTTTTATTTACGATGCTGGCAGGTCTGCTTTTAGGTCCGGTCAACGGGGCGCTGGCGGTTGTGGTTTATATCGTATTAGGTTTAATTGGACTTCCGATTTTCACTCAGGGCGGCGGACCGGGATATATTTTCCAGCCGAGTTTTGGATATATCATCGGATTTGCGGTTGCGGCGTATGTGAATGGTAAGATTGCCAATGCCAAGACGCATCCGAGTTACCGGCGCCTGCTGGGAGCTAATTTTCTGGGACTTTTTATTGTCTATGCATTTGGAATGATTTATTACTACGTGATCAGTAATTTCTATCTGAATTCGCCGATCGGCGTAGGAGCGCTGTTTTTATATTGCTTTGTTCTGGCAGTTCCGGGCGATATCGTGCTCTGTATTGTGGCTGCCATCATAGGAAAACGGATGATTCCGCTGATTCAGGGAGGGAGACTTGGATAAAAGATGAGCAAGGGGATTTTTATAACAGGTACGGGAACGGATATTGGAAAAACGTATGTGACAGGATTGATTGTGAAAAAACTGCGGGAGAGCGGCGTGAATGCGGCGTATTATAAAGCGGCAATGAGCGGCAATGAGCGGCGTGCGGATGGAAGCCTGATTCCAGGAGATGCCCTGCAGGTAAAAACAATGTCGGGAATCGGGCAGCCGCTTGAGGAAATGTGTCCGTATGTGTACGAGACGGCGGTATCGCCGCATCTGGCATCCCGCCTCGAGGGCAACCCGGTCCAGATGGAACGGGTGCTGGAAGATTTTCACAAAGTCTGTGAAAAATATGAGTATGTGACGATGGAAGGAAGCGGCGGAATTCTCTGTCCACTCTGCATAGACGAGGCGGATATCCGTCTTCCAGAAGTAGTAAAAGCGTGCGGGCTTGGATGCCTGCTGATTGCGGATGCGGGGCTTGGGACGATCAATGGCGTGGGGCTTACTGCCTATTATCTGAAACAACAGGGAATTGCCCTGAAGGGAATTATTTTCAACCATTATGAGGCGGGAAATCTGCTTCATGAGGATAACCGGAAAATGTGTGAATATTACACGGGCATTCCGGTTGTTGCCTGTGTGGCGGATGGGGATACGGAGCTTTCCATGGATGCGGAGACGCTGAAAGGGCTGTATGCGTAAGACAGAAGATAAAGGAGAAGAAAAATGATCTGGTATCCATATGAACAGTTAAAAACAATGAAAGCACCTTATGAGATCGTGGATGCGAACGGGGTATATCTTTACACGAAGGATCAGAAGCTGATTGATTCGGTTTCATCTTGGTGGAGTGTGATTCATGGATATAAACATCCGGTGATCAATCAGGCAATTATTTCACAGGTAGAAAAATTTTCTCATGTGATGCTGGGCGGGCTGACGCATGAGCCGGCGCGCAGGCTTTCAGAAAAATTGGCATCCTGGCTGCCGGGCGATCTGGACTACTGCTTTTTTTCAGATTCCGGCAGCGTGGCGGTTGAGGTAGCGCTGAAAATGGCGCTGCAGTATTATATGAACCGCGGCGATGAGAAGCGGACGATGATTCTGGCGTTGGAACACGCGTACCACGGCGATACCTTTAAGACGATGGAGGTAGGCGATGATGAGGACTACCATTTTGTGCTAAAAGCCTATGGTGCAAGCCCGTATGTGGTTCACATTCCGACTGAGATCCCGGCGCTGGAGAAAGCATTTGAACAGTATCATGACAAGTTGAACTGCGTGCTGGTGGAACCGCTTTTACAGGGCGCTGGCGGAATGCGGATGTACGATATTTCATTTTTGGAGAAGGCAAGGGAACTCTGTGATAAATACGGCGTGCTGCTGGTTTTTGATGAGGTGGCAACCGGATTTGGCAGAACCGGAAACCGCTTTGTGGCAGATCGGGTGCTACCGGATATTCTGGTCCTCGGAAAGGCATTGACCGGCGGTTATATTGGTCACGCGGCGACTGTGGCAAATAAAAAGGTATTTGATGGATTTTTCGATGATAACCCGGAACATGCGCTGATGCACGGACCGACCTTTATGGGAAATGCCCTCGCGTGCAGCGCGGCGCTTGCCTCGATTGAGCTGTTTGAGACGCAGAACTATATGGAAAAGATTCAGAAGATCGAAGCTATCACCCGTCGGGAGATGGAAGGATTTACCGATCCGAGAATCAGGGAGGTCCGCATGATGGGCGGATGTGTCTGTGTCGAGGTATATGATCCGGCAGTCCTGAAAGGGTATCAGGAATATGCGTACAAACGCGGCGTGTTCAGCCGTCCGTTCTTAAATTATCTGTACGCGATGGTTCCGTATATTATCAAGGAAGAAGAGCTGGTGCAGGTGCTTCAGTGCATGAAAGACTGGTTTGCGCGGGGATAGGTAATGAAGAAACGTAACCGTTCACAGGCAGGAATTTTCTGAACTGAAAATCCCGTTACTGGGAACACATGTGTGAACAGTGAAACATCTACCTTAGAATAAAAATCTTAGAATAAAAAAAAATTAAGTATTTCTTTCTGAATGAATTTCATTTATGATAAAAGGAATGGAGTATTGTTTTAAGAAACGATACATGGATTGTGTTGCCTGCGATTGTGAATGGATAGGACAGAAGCAATCAGAATTCTAGTATAAAACTTACATTCGGGGAGAAATTAATATGAAAGAACAAATGAAGAAAATAGCGCTGCTATCGCTGTCATTGATACTGACATCGGCGTATTCTGTTTCGATCGTGCTGCCATCGCTGCTGCAGCATTTCAGTGAATATACAACCGCACAGGTGGAGATGTTGATCTCAGCACCGTCGTTTGCGATCACTGTCATGATCGTGCTGAATGCATGGCTGTCGCGTTATATGAAAGACCGTCCAATGATTGTGGGCGGTCTGCTTCTTTTATCGGTCAGCGGCATGGTACCGGTGTTTGTACAGGAATATCCGGTGATGTTCGCGTCCAGGATTTTCCTGGGGATCGGGATTGGGCTCATTAATGCGAAAGCAATCAGCATTTTCAGTGAATATTATGAAGGCAGGGAAAAAGCGGCGCTGCTCGGATACCGCGGATCGGCGGAGGTGCTGGGAAGCGCGGTTATGACGCTGGTTGCTGGAAAATTGGTGTTGATCCGGTGGAATCTGGCATTTTGGGTGTACGCGCTCGGATTTGTGATTGTACTTCTGTATCTTGTATGGGTTCCGGGGAATATGGAGATGGGACAGAGTGCGGGCTCACAGAGTGCAGGGGCAGAGAAAGAAAGTCTGGAAGCGGAGGCAGATGGAAAAAGAGAATGCTGGAAAAAAGAAGTCCTGCCCATTGCTTATGCACTGTTTGCGGGATTTGTCATCTGCATCTACTGTTCCAATTCCCTGCGTGTCCCGATGCTGATTTTGGAGAAGAAACTTGGAACGGAGTCGGAAGCCAGCATCATTCTCACGCTCATGATGTTGATGGGAATAGCTGCCGGTGTTTATTTTGGAAAACTGACGATGTGGTGGAAGGAAAAATTGCCGGGGGTTGGATGCCTGATGCTTGGAGCGGGGATGCTTCTGACCGCATATGCGGGCAATCTGCCGCTGATTGGAATTGGCATCAGTATCGTCGGATTTTTCTATACCGTTCTGGTTACCTATTCCTTCCACCAGATTTCCGAGCAGATTCCGCAGTCTTCTATCAATACAGCCACATCAATCGTGCTGGTCGGCTGCAATCTGGGAGCGGCGTGTTCGCCGTTTGTGCTGAAATGGATGGGAAGATTCAGTGAGGGCGTGAGCGTGCCGTTTGTGGGGTATGCGGGGATGATGGGAGTATTAGGAATCGTTCTGATAGTAGTCACGGGAAGAAAGAAATAATACAGTAAACCAATAATAGGAATAACGGCAAAATCTGCAACCAGAACTGTATCGTACGGAATCTTCAGTTTAGAAAATTCAGAAAATTCCTACCTGTGAACAGTTATCTGAAATCGAACGTTTGTACTGATTTGTTTTGCTTTTATGTATACATTCATGGGTGGATTTGGTATAATAGAAATACTTAATGGGATTTTTTGTGTACTAGGAAATTCCTTGGAATCCCCTATTACACAAAAAGGCACATTCTTTATTTGTGAATTATATCAAATCAGGAGAAAGCAATGGATCATTTTGAGTTGGTATCAGAATACAGCCCGACCGGCGACCAGCCGCAGGCGATTGAAAAGCTGGTGGAGGGCTTCAAGGAAGGAAATCAGTTCCAGACATTACTGGGTGTAACGGGCTCTGGCAAGACGTTTACGATGGCAAATGTGATTCAGAAGCTGAATAAGCCGACGTTAATTATTGCACATAATAAGACGCTGGCAGCCCAGCTTTATTCGGAAATGAAGGAATTTTTTCCCAATAATGCGGTGGAATACTTTGTCAGCTACTATGACTACTACCAGCCGGAGGCTTACGTCCCGTCCACGGACACATATATCGAGAAGGATTCCTCCATCAACGACGAGATCGATAAGCTGCGGCATTCAGCGACGGCGGCGCTGTCGGAGCGGCAGGATGTGATTATTGTGGCATCGGTTTCCTGTATCTATGGTCTGGGAAGCCCGATCGATTACAAAAACATGGTTATTTCCCTGCGTCCGGGCATGGAGAAGGACCGCGACGAGGTCATTCACAAGCTGATCGACATTCAGTACAGCCGGAATGACATGGATTTCAAGCGAGGTTCGTTCCGGGTGCGCGGCGATGTGCTGGAGGTATACCCGGCGTATTCGGGCGGCGATGCGTACCGGATTGAGTTTTTCGGGGATGAGGTAGACCGGATCACAGAGATTGACACGCTGACGGGCGAGATCAAGGCGCAGTTAGGACATATCGCGATTTTCCCGGCATCGCATTATGTCATCCCGAAAGAGCGGATGGAGATTGCGGCAAACAATATTTTAGAGGAAATGAAGGAGCAGGTCGCTTACTTTAAGAGTGAGGATAAGCTTCTGGAGGCACAGAGAATCGCGGAGCGGACGAATTTTGATGTGGAAATGATGCGGGAAACAGGCTTCTGTTCTGGTATCGAGAATTATTCGCGCCATCTGATTGGTTCGAAACCGGGAGAACCGCCGTGTACGCTGATGGATTATTTCCCGGATGAATTTCTGGTGATTGTGGACGAGTCGCACATCACGCTGCCGCAGGTGCGCGGTATGTACGCGGGCGACCAGTCGCGCAAGAAAACGCTGGTGGAATATGGCTTTCGCCTGCCGTCGGCGCTGGATAACCGACCGTTAAATTTTGAAGAATTTGAGAGCAAACTGGATCAGATTCTCTGCGTTTCAGCAACACCGGGCGAGTATGAGGCAGATCATGAGCTTCTGCGGGCAGAGCAGGTGATCCGTCCGACGGGACTTCTTGATCCGCCGATTGAGGTGAGACCGGTCGAGGGACAGATCGACGATCTGATTTCGGAGGTCAACCGGGAGGTGGATCGAGGGTTTAAGGTGCTTGTTACGACGCTGACAAAGCGGATGGCAGAAGACCTGACCGACTATATGCGCGATGCGGGAATCCGCGTCAAATATCTGCATTCGGATATTGACACGTTGGAACGCGCCCAGATTATCCGGGATATGCGTCTGAATGTCTTCGATGTGCTGGTCGGCATCAACCTGCTTCGTGAGGGTCTGGATATCCCGGAGATTGCGCTGGTGGCGATTCTGGATGCGGATAAAGAGGGATTCCTGCGTTCGGAAACGTCCCTGATTCAGACGATCGGCCGTGCAGCGCGAAATTCCGAGGGGCATGTTATCATGTATGCAGATTCGATCACGGATTCGATGCGGGCGGCGATCGAGGAGACGGAGCGAAGACGCGCGATTCAGCAGGCGTACAATGAGGAACATCACATCACGCCGACGACGATCAAGAAAGCTGTCCGGGATCTGATCACGATCTCGCAGGCAGCCGAACCGGTGACGAATAAGGTAACGAAGGATCTGGAATCGATGGATCGCCAGGAATTAGAAAAACTCGTAAAGGAACTGACGAAGAAGATGAATCAGGCGGCAGCCGAGCTGAATTTCGAGGAAGCGGTCGTGCTGCGTGACCGTATGGTAGAGGTCAAGAAAATGTTGCTGGATTTGGAAAATTCGTAAATCAGAGGGTGATTGGTATGGAATATGGCGCGCTGATGGAGATGGCGGTCCGGGCGGGGGAGATCATGCTGGCGAGCGGAGCGGAGGTCTACCGTGTGGAGGACACGATTCACCGTATTTTAAAGCATTCAGGGATTGCACGGGCAGATGTGTTTGTCGTGACGACGGGGATCGTGGCGACGATTGCGGATGCATCACTTCCGCCGCTTACCTTGGTAAAACGGGTGGAAAACCGGGCAACGAATTTGAACCGCATCTATCAGGTAAACAATGTTTCAAGGGAATTTTGCAGCGGAAAATTGTCCGTCGGGGAGGCGCAGGAACGACTGGATCGGATTGCTAATACGACATTATATGGATTCTGGAAGAAATGCATTGGCTATGCGGCAACGACGGGATTTTTTGCGGTGATGTTTGGAGGCGGTCCGGGCGAATGCCTGGTGGCGGCTGTCGTGGGAGTTGTTCTTGCGTTTGTCCTGCGGGCGGCGTCCAACCTTATGCTGAATGATTTCTGTCAAAATGCACTTGGCTCGTTTGCGCTGGCGGTTGTAGCGTATCTGCTGCGCCGTGGGGCATTTCTGGGAATGAGCCTGGATGTAGTGATTATCAGCGCAATCATGCCGCTGGTGCCGGGGGTCACATTTACGGCAGCAATCCGCGATACGCTGAATGGAGATTACAGTTCGGGAGTCGCGCGGATGGCGGAGGCAGTCGTGGTGGCGCTGGCGGTTGCGTCGGGCGTCGGTCTGGCGATCGTGGCAGTCCGGCTGGCGGGAGGATCGGTATGACAGAGATGATAAGAGAATTGATGATCCAGAGCGTGGGGGCATTTCTGGCGGTTTTTGGTTTTTCCCTGCTGGTCGATATGCCGCGGAAATATCTGGTTTATGCGGGCATTACCGGAGGTGCCGGATGGCTGGCGTACCTGGTATCGATGCAGGTGGGAACCTCGCAGGTGGCGGCGGCATTTTTTTCCAGTCTGGCAGCGGCTCTGCTGAGCCAGGTATTTGCACGCGTGTTAAAAGCGCCCGTCACGATCTTTCTGGTGGCAGGAATCCTGCCGACGGTGCCGGGCGCATCGATCTACCGGAGCGTCTATTTTCTGATACAGGGACAGACAAAATGGTACAATTTTTATCTGATCCAGACGATCCAGATAGCGGGGGCGATGGCGGTTGCCATCTTTATTGTGGATTCACTGTTCCGTCTGCTCCGGAATAAAGCGTCGTAGTGGAACTGGGCGGCAGGTAGAGACAGCCCTGAATCCTGCTAAAATAATAAATATGATCTGACAGGCGGTCTTCAGCGGGCACATCCGACTGATTGATCGCCTGAACCATTTCATTGAGTTCTTCCGGCGGAAGGGAGACGCTGCTGGGAGTGAGAAGCACTTCATGGATGCTGGATGGAAGGATAATCAGATCTTCGCCCAGGCTTTCGGCAAACTCTTTTAAGACGCGGGGATAGAGCATGCAGGCAGCGCCGTTGATGCCGTGCGAATTTGTCAGAACGTAGAGAGCGACCGATGGAAGAGCTTCCGTTTCAACGATGTCCTCCATTTCGAGCTGATTGAGGGTGGATTCGATGGAGCTGATGTGGTACGGCAGTATGCGAGGTGTATTTTCTTCCGCCAGTATGCCGAGCTCTTCCAGAGAAATATCCCACAGGGCAAGATGGTCGCTGTGTACCAGGGTCGTCATCTGCCCCTCCTCATTGTCAGTGAGGATCAGATAGAAAACGATCGCCAGATCGAGATACGGAATATGCGGGACGTGGGAGAGAAGCACCTTATTTTTAGCGGCGTGGATCAATTTGTAGGCAATCCGGCCGCGTACGGCATCAAAATCACGCAGTTCCTCGCAGATATCCTCCGAAAATCCTGGATTTGTCTCATACACCATCAGGATCTGATCGGTAATAATGGAGAGCGGCATCCCTTCCTCCGCTTCATTATAGTAGGCGTTCAGATAGACAGTCGGTGATAACCGTGAGCCGGGTTTCGTAAAGCTCAGCCCGTCGAGCATCAGTCCATTATTTTTCAGAACACGCCGCAGGGAGACGTTGGCTTTTTTGTTGAGGCGCGTCTGCACCATCGACTGGATTGTTTTCAAAAAAGTTTCATAGACCATAGAGTACCTCCTGAAATAAAATTGCAGATAGGGGATGCCCGCTTGCTCATGTAGGTTATGAATTTCAGCAAAATGAGAAACAGTTTCCCCGTGTGAATAAGTTTTAAGGAATCAAATCAAGAAGCAGTCATGAAGTTTGAGATGTGAAGAAAGATTGCTTAGTGATTAAAAAATAAATAAAAAGTTCAGAGTTTTAGCGTTTACCTTTTGAGTGCGTAAGTATGAAAATAGTCATGGAAATCATCGAAAAAACTGAACATGAGAATCGCAGGAACCAGTAAGATGTGAAAAAATTGCCTGCATATAAAGAAGCAGGTGCCAAATGCACCGATATCATGATTATACTGGAAAATGGGAAGATTGGCAAGAAAAATAACAGGGGAAAAGTGAAGTTCTGGTTGCGGATTTGTTGCAGTTCACGCATACGTTCCCAGTAACAGTTTGCATGACGCTCATAATGTGTGAACGATGATAAATAAAGAGATAAGATGGCGCGACTACGAGACGAAAACTAATAGCTGGCATTCATGATGAAAATAAAACTGAAAAATAACAAGAAAATACAAAATTAGTATTGACAAAATGCGACATATGTATTAGAATAAAACCATCAAAAGAAACAAGAAATAAAACAAAAAAAGAAGGGAGCTGATTCCACCGAAAACATAAAACTGGTTCAATTTTTTAATAAAAAAATTGAACAAAGGAAAACCAAAATCAACAAGTAAAAATCAGTCAATCATCTATCATACATATTTAGAAACAGGATTCGGTTTAGTGATATGACGAGAAAGTATCATTAAAAAGAAGCGTTTTTTAAAAGAGAGATAGATAAGTGGAAAAAGAAAAAATAAGATTGAACGATTCAGAAATTGTTGAAAAAGGAATCAAAATTGAATAAAGGAAAAGTTCAAAGAAAGAGGTATCATCCAATGGACGAGATAGTTTAAAGGGTATCGATAAAATGTCAATTTATCGATACCCTTTTTCTGGTTCATGGAAAAGCATCAAGAAGGATCTTTTCTTATATAAATATCAAATCCCCTGCAATTCAAACGGCGGCGTGTATTCTTCTTTCGCGCTGCTTTTTTCCTGCATAAAGCCCTGCGTGAGTCCCAGCTCAATCGCGGCATCGACGACTTTCTGGTATTCGTAGCTTGTGATGCGACGGTTGATTTCCGGATATTTGCTGCTCTGGTAGAAGGGGGTGTACTGGCTCATAAGGCTTACCAGAAAATGCCCCTCCGGGAGGTTGTCGTGAATCCAGTGGAGCAGGCGGATGGAATCGTCTTTGTGTTTCGGAAGAACCATATGCCGCAGGATCACGCCGCGCTTCATGAGCTGGCAGGCCTGACCATTTTCAGAGAAATCTTCCAATACCAGCGGACCGGTGTGCTCGATCATCCGTTTGACTGCTGCGGAGGCGACCGGAAAATAGTCCGGGGCGGCGGAATAGCGGGCGGACAGTTCGGAAGAGTAATATTTTAAATCCGGCAGCCAGATATCGATATAGGGAGCCAGCGCATCAACCGCTTCCAGCGTCTCATAACCGCCGCAGTTGTAGACGATCGGGATGGAAAGCTGCGGTTTGACCCGTTTTAAGACAGGCAGTAGCGACGGAAGGTACTGTGTCGGTGTCACCAGATTGATATTATGCGCGCCCTGTGCCTGCAGTTCCAGAAAAATTTCCTCCAGGCGCGTTTCAGAAATATCTTTTCCAAAGCCTTCGCTGCTGATCTGGTAGTTCTGGCAGAAACAGCAGCGCAGCGTGCAGCCGGAAAAAAAGATGGTACCGCTTCCGTGCAGACCGCTGATACACGGTTCCTCCCACGGATGAAGCGCCGCGCGTGCCGCCCGGATACCGGCAGGGCTGTGACACCAGCCCTGTTTTTTTGTGCGGTTGATCTGACAATTTCGCGGACAGCAATGGCAGCTTTCGTAGGAGTAGGCGGCTGGTTCAGAGAACTGGACAGGCGAGCCGGCATCTGGGTTAGGGATGGGAATATATGTGTTCATAAGTTTTGTTTCCTTCTATATAGTAATCGTTACAGTGCGAATTTATAACGAAGCAACCAACAGTTTTTTATAAGAATTTTTGTAAAGGTAATTTCTTCAAAGCTTTTTTACACGTTTCAAATCTGTGTTGAATTCGAAAAATCGATCGTTATAATGTATTTATTCTACTAAGAAAGATGAGCAGTGTCAAATGCCTGAGTATGGTTCACTGAAAGAGTTACTGTTCACGCATATGTGCCCAGTAACGGAATTTGCCGTGGCTTCGCATTTAAATACGGCAAATTCCTGCTGCCACCACGTTTTCTTACGGCACTTTCGGTTCCAAAAGTGCCTACCCGTGGACAATAACCTGAAAGATACTGCTGTGCTCAGAGAAATCCGAATGGGAAAGGAAGCAGCGCAGATTTCTCTAGTTGACAGATAGGTTATAGCTGCCTAAAATAAAGAAATGAAAGAATTTACACGTGCGGAGTAGGAACAAATGGAAAAAACAGAAAGAAAAAAAGAGTCAGCCCAAACGATGGAAGAACAGGCAGCAGTCGGGAAGATAAACGGCTCGGGAGTGAGAATGGCGCTCTCATACGCATTTCCGAAAACCGTTCCGATTCTGGTGCAGATGGTATTTGTTTAGATGCAGCGTGTTTTTGCCCCGTGTGCATTGCCTTCGGAAACAGTGCTTTTTGTTTCAGATCCGGGTTTCCCCAGGATCTGGTTGATACATTTCCAGGCATCTGTCAGCCGGTCGAGGTTCCAGGCAGCGTTGGCAGGGCTGGTGGACGGCAGTTTGATTGCCTCAATGCCAGTCTGTTTACGGCAGAAGCGGTCGTACATTTTTCCGGACAGCCCGCCGTTTGTGTAAATCGCCTGGATGGAAGCGTGATCCAGGATAGAGGCGAGGTCGTTTGGAACAACATCGCGGATGGAACTGTCGCTGGATCCTTCGATGGAACAGCTATGGATGGTGTCCCAGACGGCGATGTGGTTCCGCAGCAGAAATTCCTTCTTTTCCTCGATGGAGGATGGAACGTCTTCCTTTCGCAGGCGTGCTAAGAGCTTCCAGAAACGATTCTGCGGGTGCCCGTAGAAAAAACAGCTTTCTCGGGATTTGACCGACGGAAAGGAACCGAGGATCAGGATGCGGGAGTCGGCGTCAAAAACAGGTGGGATTGGGTGGATGATGTGGGATGGCATGGTGGAATCTCCTTTTTGCGGATTATTGTTGTCAATTATAATAAATACGAAATCAATTTTCGACTTTGATCTGGCTTCATTTGGTACATGGACATGATACTCACGAACCCGCGCTATCGCGCTCTACCGCCCTGCTTCGCAGGGCGGTTCGTTCGTTAATGGCGCAAGAAA
>OHAP01000852.1_pt1 | contig 21321 bp, 20 predicted proteins | sample 1577171 | NCBI WGS metagenome assembly OHAP01 (sample SAMEA3541489, study PRJEB24748) | human gut metagenome | biome: human gut; feature: human-associated habitat; material: faeces | place: China | collected 2012 | reverse complement strand
TCGACTATTCCGAAGAGGCAATCTGTATGAATAGTGCTCCTTTGGCACGTGGTGAGAAAGTGCGTGTCATTAAAGGTCCCTTGACAGGGCTTGTAGGAGAACTTGTTATGGTAGATGGTAGAAGCAAAATTGCTGTTCGGTTGAATATGCTGGGGTGTGCTTGTGCAGATATGCCGGTGGGATATGTGGAACCATTTAAATAGGCACAGAATAAAAGCTACTTTGTGTCCATCTCAAAACAGTTTACTTATTTTAAAATTGAAATAAGCTTTTATGAAAGGAATCGTTTTAGCTGGTGGTTCAGGCACTCGTCTGTATCCTATCACCAAAGGAGTGAGTAAGCAGTTGCTTCCTGTCTTTGACAAGCCTATGATTTATTATCCGATTTCAGTCCTTATGTTGGCTGGAATCCGTGAGATCCTGATTATTTCCACTCCTTATGATCTTCCGGGCTTCAAGCGTCTTCTGGGTGATGGCTCCGACTACGGAGTACGGTTTGAATATGCCGAACAACCTTCTCCGGACGGTCTGGCACAAGCCTTTATTATCGGTGAAGACTTCATCGGCAATGATTCCGTCTGCCTGGTATTAGGTGATAATATTTTCTATGGTCAAAGTTTTACCCGTATGTTACAGGAAGCTGTTCGTACAGTCGAGGAGGAGCAGAAAGCAACTGTATTCGGTTATTGGGTTGCTGATCCCGAACGTTATGGAGTTGCTGACTTTGACAAGGATGGAAATGTTTTGAGCATTGAAGAGAAACCTGCAAACCCAAAATCCAATTATGCTGTAGTAGGACTCTATTTCTATCCCAATAAAGTGGTAGATGTAGCTAAACATATAAAGCCTTCTTCTCGTGGGGAACTAGAAATCACGACTGTCAATCAGGAGTTTCTTGATAACCACCAATTAAAAGTTCAACTATTAGGCCGTGGCTTTGCCTGGCTTGATACCGGCACACACGATTCCCTTTCTGAAGCCAGCACTTTTATTGAAGTGATTGAAAAACGTCAGGGATTGAAAGTAGCCTGTCTTGAAGGTATTGCCCTACGTCATGGCTGGATAACAGCTGATAAAATGCGTGAACTGGCAAAACCCATGTTAAAGAACCAATATGGCCAGTACCTTTTAAAAGTAATAAATGAACTGGGACTGGAATAATACCATATTTCTTTCCGGTAATTTAATAACTAACACTAATCACAGTGGAAATAATCAAAACTACTATAGAAGGCGTTGTCATCATTGAACCCCGCCTTTTTAAAGATGACCGTGGTTACTTTTTCGAATCTTTCTCTCAACGTGAATTTGCAGAAAAGGTCCGTAAGGTAGATTTTGTCCAGGATAATGAAAGTAAATCCAGCTATGGTGTTTTGCGTGGCCTTCATTTTCAGAAACCACCTTATGCCCAGAGTAAACTGGTACGTGTCATTAAAGGCTCTGTTCTTGATGTGGCTGTTGATATTCGTAAAGGTTCACCAACATTTGGAGAACATGTATCAGTGGAATTGACTGAAGAGAATCACCGTCAGTTCTTTATTCCGCGTGGATTTGCCCATGGCTTTGTTGTCCTGACGGAAGAGGTAATTTTTCAGTATAAATGTGACAACTTCTATGCTCCCCAATGCGAAGGTGCCCTGGCTTGGGATGATCCCGCATTGAAAATTGACTGGAAGGTTCCTGCCGATAAAATAATTCTTTCCGAGAAAGACAAACATCACGAATGTCTGGAAGATGCCGGCTGGTTATTTGATTATAACAAAAATCTGTATTAAGTTCAATGAATATTCTAGTGACAGGAGCTAACGGTCAACTTGGTAATGAGATGCGCCGTGTGTCGTCAACCAGCTCCAACCAATATATTTTTACCGATGTGGCAGAGCTGGATATAACCAGTCGTAATGCTATCCGTAGAATGGTTAATGGCAACCATATTCATGTCATCGTTAATTGTGCAGCCTATACCAACGTAGACAAGGCGGAAGACGATTTCGCAACTGCTGATTTATTGAATAATAAGGCAGTGGAGAATCTGGCTGTTGTTGCTAAAGAAACTGATGCAACCTTAATACATGTCTCTACTGATTATGTTTTTCAGGGGGACAAAAATGTCCCTTGTCGGGAAGATTGGGAAACTAATCCTTTGGGTGTGTATGGTAAAACGAAGCTGGCCGGTGAGCATAGCATACAGGAAACCGGCTGTCATTATCTTATCTTTCGTACTGCTTGGCTTTATTCCCCTTATGGGAAGAACTTCGTAAAAACGATGCGGCAGCTCACATCTGATAAAGATACCCTGAAAGTAGTCTTTGATCAGGTGGGTACTCCCACTTATGCCGGAGACTTGGCATCTGTTATCTATCAAGTGATTGAGGAGAATCAACTTTATAAAGAAGGTATCTACCATTTCAGTAATGAAGGTGTGTGTTCATGGTATGACTTTGCGAAGGAAATCTGTGACTTGAGTGGTAATGTGTGTGATATTCAACCTTGTCACAGCGATGAATTTCCCAGTAAGGTAAAGCGTCCTCATTTTTCTGTGCTTGATAAAACAAAGGTGAAATTTACTTTTGGAATCACTGTTCCTTATTGGAAAGACTCTCTGCAGAAATGTATAAACGAATTGAAACAACAATTAGATTATTAAAATAGACATGAATTTTGCACGAAATATACTGATTACAGGTGGAGCAGGCTTCATTGGATCGCACGTTGTACGTTTGTTCGTCAATAAATATCCTGAATATCATATAATCAATCTGGATAAACTGACTTATGCCGGTAATCTAGCCAACCTGAAAGATGTCGAAGATCAGCCTAATTATACCTTTGTAAAGGCCGATATCTGTGACTTTGATAAAATGCTAGAAATCTTCAAGCAATATCATATTGATGGAGTTATTCACTTGGCTGCTGAAAGTCATGTAGATCGTAGTATAAAAGATCCGTTTACATTTGCTCAAACGAATGTGATGGGGACTCTCTCTCTGCTTCAAGCTGCAAAACTGACTTGGGAGATACTTCCTGAATGTTATGAAGGTAAGCGTTTTTATCATATTTCTACGGATGAGGTTTATGGCGCTTTGGAATTTGATGGTACCTTCTTTACGGAGGAGACTAAATACCAGCCCCATAGTCCTTATTCAGCCAGTAAGGCAGCTAGTGATCATTTTGTGAGGGCTTTTCATGATACTTATGGTATGCCTACCATTGTGACAAACTGCTCCAATAATTATGGTCCTTATCAATTTCTGGAGAAACTGATTCCATTATTTATAAATAATATCCGTCAGGGCAAACCCTTGCCTGTGTATGGTAAGGGAGAAAATGTAAGAGATTGGTTGTATGTTGTTGACCATGCTAGGGCGATAGATTTGATTTTCCATAACGGAAACACGGCTGATACTTATAATATTGGTGGTTTTAATGAATGGACAAATATTGATCTTATAAAAGTTATTATAAAGACAGTTGATCGTTTGTTAGGTAATCCGGAGGGTACTTCAGATCATTTGATTACTTATGTAACAGATCGCAAAGGACATGATTTGCGTTATGCAATTGATTCGAATAAGTTGAAAAATGAATTAGGTTGGGAACCCTCTCTTCAATTTGAGGAAGGTATAGAGAAGACAGTTAGATGGTATTTGGATAATCAAGATTGGATGGATGATGTGACAAGTGGGGACTATCAGGGGTATTATGAAGAGATGTATAAAAGGGGAGAATAATTTAGATGATGAACATGAATTTAGAGTTAATAGTACGACCGTACGTTGACAAAGTTGAAAAATGGGAGTTTGATGAGGTCGTTCTCGAATATTCGGGGGCTGTTAAAATTAGCTTTAAATATGGTGGGAGAAAAGTTGGCGATACTTTGACTTTTTGCAAGAAAGATCTTGCACGTTATTTTTTAGATTTGTTAAGAGACAGTGTGAATGGTGAAGATGAAATAAGAGCAGTGTGTCAAGCTTATCTTAGTTTTTATGAGCGTTGTTAATTCCTGTTTTAATTCTTCGCCACTGTCTATAATCTATTTTCTTTGCGACTATGTATAAGTAGAACAACTAAACAAGACAGACAACACGTATTAATTGGACGCTTACTTATTGATAGCTAAGGCTCCTAAATCTTTGACAATTTGTAGGCATTCTTTAATAAAACTATCGGAAATAGAAATAGTATTTATAATGAACAATATCTCTAAAGGTAAAATTAAAGTTATAGGATTAGTAACTTGGATAGGGAGTGGTAATTATGGAACCACTTTGCAATCATTTGCTTTGCATGAAAAATTAAGACTATTAGGGTATGATGTTTTTATTATTGGAACATTTAAGCCTTCAGAAACAATTAAAAGAGTGTCTAAATATCTTTTAGGGAAAATAGGTATAAGAAAGTATAATGAAGAAAAATATTGTCGATACTTACTTCCTTATGGAAATAAACTATATAAATTTCAGAACGAAAACTATAATAGAGAGAGACCTTTGCTGAATTCTGAATTTAAAAAAATAGTAAATCGTACGGATGTTTTTGTAACAGGGAGTGATCAGATCTGGAATGTTACATATGATTTTAATCCATTTATGTTTCTCGATTTTGCAGGAAATAAAAAACGGGTAGCTTATGCCTCAAGTATTGGTATTTCATACATTCCTGATAAATACAGGGATCAGATAAAAATATTATTGACAAAATTTGCTCATATTGGAGTGCGAGAGCAAACAGCTGTAAAAGTTCTTTCAGACATTGTTGGACGAAATGATATAGTGCAGGTGCTTGACCCAACATTTCTTTTGACACATGAAGAATGGATAGCTATGTCTAAATCTGCTGTATATGAAATGTTGATTCCTGAAAAGTTTATCTTGTGTTATCTAATTGGCAAAAATGATTGGTATCAAGACCAATTGAAAAATGTAGTTAAAAAATCGGGGATAGAGAATATTATTATTATTCCATCAGCGGAAAATACAGATTTTATGATTGAAGGAGCTTCTGTTTATAAATTTGCAGGGCCCAAAGAATTTGTTAATTTAGTACAACGTTCAACTCTTGTTTGTACAGATTCTTTTCATGCTACAGCAATATCGATAAACTTATCTAAAAAATTTGTGGAATTTTTACGTTTCAAAGATACTGATGGTGCTTCTCAAAATTCTCGTATTTATGATTTACTAAATCATTTTCATTTAAAAGATAGATTATATGACGGTAAGGACGTGGCTTGGATAAAAGATATTGATTATACGGGGATTCAAAATATATTAGAGAAAGACAGAAAGAGATCTATTGAATATTTAGTTAACTCAATTGAACAGTGATTGGTAAGAATAATTATTATTTGTCATCTCTTTTTTGGAGTACTACAGCACGCATATTGAATGCTATATTGGGATTCATAACTGTCCCTTTACTTTTAGGATATTATGGGAAAGCCGAATACGGATTACTTTCCATTGCTACAGCTTGTAATGGTTATATGCATCTTCTTGATTTAGGAATGAATACAGGGGCTGTAAAATTTTATACTCAATGGAAAACAGAAGGAAAGACTGACAAAGTTTTCAAAGTAGCAAGGACTAATATTACATTTTATGTGATTATTGCTGTTGTTAATATATGTATGTTATTGTGTGTCGCTTTTTGGGGAGAAAATCTATTTTCAGTTACACATATTCAGTTTTTACAAATAAGATCATGTCTCTTGATTATTGCGTTGTTTTGTGTATTTAGTTGGGTGACAACAGTCTTTAATCAGCTTCTAATAGCAGACAAGCAGTTGGCGTTTACGATGCAGATTCAATGTGTGCAGGTTGTTTTGAAAGCATTAGCTGTAATATTAGTAATAGTGGCTAATATGACATTAACGACATATTTTTTCTATATCACATTATTTGTTGCTCTCGCTTGTATACCGTATGCTGTAAAATGTCGTAAAGATAATTTAATAGATGGTTTTTGCCCTTCTTGGTATTGGGCAGATTTTAAAGTTGTGCTCAATTTCAGTCTTTCCATTTTTGCTCTCTCTCTCTTTCAGGTTACGGCAACACAGTCAAGACCTATTCTGTTGAGTATATTTGCTTCAAATGGTGCGTCGGCAGTTGCAGACTTTCGAATTATTGAGGTGGTACCACAACTAATAATAATGATAGGAGGTACATTCTCTAGCATATTTCTTCCTAAGACATCAGAAATGGTAGCAAAAAAAGATGAATTAGCGATGCATGAATTTGCATATAGATGGACGACTTACACTACAATTGTGGTAGCAACAATGTGTTTTCCGTTTATGCTTAATGCTTCTGACGTTTTGTCTGCCTATGTTGGGAGTGAATACGCTTATTTATCGAAATGGCTTATTATATGGTGTTTGACCGTTCTTGTGCAGATGCATACTACCCCTGGTAACGCATTAGTATTGGCTTATGGGAAGACAAAACTTTTAGTGAAGGTTACTGCTGTTTCTTGCCTATTTTCTATGCTATTAAATGTACTTCTTTGTAAATATTTAGAGGTCGGGTCTACGGTCATTGCCTATTTTGTATATACACTTATAATTATAGGTTTGTATTATGTTTCGTTTTACAAGAAATTACTGGGGTTAAATAGACTGAAATTACTTAGGTGTTTCTTAGTTCCAGTCATAATTGCATTTTTGATTTTTATTATTGTGTATTTCATACCAATAACTAAGAATTGTTTTGGTGAAATTAATGAGCGCTTAGCTTATGTTCTTGTTTGTATTGCCAAAACTTTAATTTGGTTGCTACCATATGTAGGAATACTTCTTATTTTTAATATAATTGATTTACGAAAAATAAAAAAATAATATGGAAATCTGCCCACATAATAAATGTACGGGGTGTTATGCTTGTGTTAATGCTTGTGTTTATGGATGTATAACAATGCAGGAGGATAAGATGGGTTGTATACATCCTATCGTTAATGAGGATGACTGTATACATTGCAACCTATGTAAAAGGTCTTGTCCTAACAATGCTGAATTAATTTACAAGTATCCATTAAAATGTTTTGCGTCTTGGATCACTGATATTGATAAACGAAAATTTTGTGCATCAGGTGGCATAGGAACTGTGATATCAGAATATGTTATTAGGCAAGGTGGAGTGGTTTTTGGTTCTCGCTATAATGAAAGTATGGTACCAGTAATGACCTATACTGAAAATATTGAGGATTTGGTATTTTTTAAAGGCTCCAGATATGTACAAAGTTTGGTGGGTAACGAAACATATAAGCACGTAAAGACTTTTTTAAAGAATAACCGTTTGGTCTTATTTATTGGCACTCCTTGCCAAATAGCAGGTTTAAAGACTTATTTACAAAAAGATTTTGATAATCTATTTACTGTTGATCTGATTTGCCACGGTGTTTGTCCTACAAAGTATTTCATTGAAGAAGTTGATTATTTGAAAAATAAATATCATTTAAAAGAGATAACAGATATACGCTTTAGGGGAAATGATGGAAATAACTATCGTCTGTCTTTATGGGATAGAAATAAACGAAAGTTATTTCCAAGAAGTGATTTTTATGTAAAAATACTTCATATTGATGAGGCTCAACAATTTTATATTATCGGATTTTTACTTGGTGTTTCCATGCGAGAGAATTGTTATTCTTGTAATTATTCTCGTCCTGAACGAGTTGCTGATATTACAATTGGGGATTTTATAGGATTGGGTGTAGCTGTGCCATTTGATTATCCTGAAAAAAATGTATCTTCTGTTCTCATTAATACCGAGAAAGGTGAAGCTCTTTATGAAAGTATTTCTAAGAAAATGGAGACTTTGATGAATGTGGAACGTAGTTATGAAGAAAGGCTTGCATACAAACCATCTTTAGTAGAACCATTTAAAAGAAATCCTCTTAATGCCATTTTTGGTGAATACTATAAACAATATGGATATACATTAGGAATACGTAAGACTTTGGAAAAAGAAATGAAGAAGAGAAAGAGCAAGCACTTTTTGCGGATATTGTTTTTCCCTTGTAGAATTATAAAAAAATGGTTAAAGTAATTCTTTAAAATGATCTATATAAATTTCATTCTTTTTTTATGCATCTTTTTTTATTTTCTAAAGAAGAAAGTAGACTTTGTTAATTTATACCCTCTCTTTTTGTGGACTATATCTGCTTTATTTTCAATATTATATAGCCAGTCTGATATATTTAGAAATTTACATAAATTTACGCTGTTACCCTTTGTTTATTTGGCGGTATTATTTTTTATTTATTTTATTAATGTAAAAAGTTCACCACTAAAAAAAATTACAGTATGTAAATCTCCTTTGTTGATGCCTATAATTTGGATTATATCATGTACAGCTTATATTCCTTTTACGGAAATTATGTACTATTTTTTTTCAGGTGGTATTGACTTTAGTAATATTGCAGATATTAAAGATGAATATACTTCAGGAGAATATGATGCACGAGAAATATTATCTGTATTTAGTTCGAAATTGTATGGATTTTCAGCCTATTCATGGTTTTTGAGTCCGATACTTTTCTTTTATTATTTAGTAATATCTCCTTCGACCAAAATAAGCAAATTTTTCGCAAGTGGATTAATTATTTCATATTTGAATCCCTTGCTTTTAGGAATGACGGTAGGGACAAGAGGTGCATTATTATGGGCATTATTGTATTTCTTTCAGGTATTTCTCTTTTTTAGACATGTTATTCCTAGAAAAACTAAAAAGATAATTAATAAAGGGTTTTTTATTATGTCTATAGGAATAATGACTATTTTCCTTATAATAACAATAAATCGATTTACAGTTGACAGATACTCTAATTATTCTATTACCGATTGGTTCTATCGGTACTTAGGTGAAAGTTTCTGCAATTTTAATACTGAATGTTGGTATACAAGAGGAACAACGAATGGGTTGAATTGTTTTTCGTACTTCTCTTCATTTGTTGGAGGTGATGGCCAGCGTGATTATACTATGCTAGAAAAAATTACTGGTACTCGAATGAATGTGTATAATACACTATTTGGTGATTTACTATATGATTTTGGTCATATTGTAACAATATTCATAGTAATTATATTATCCATGATAGCAAGGTCTTTGAAACCTAAAAATGGAAATATGATCTTGCCTAATTTCTTTTTGTATTCAGTTTGTTTTTACATTTTATTAAGTGGTTTTTTAATATGGCCTCTTATAACAAAAGCACATTCATTTTTAGGGACTATATTAGTGAGTATTATTTTATATTGTACTAATAATATGATGAAAGATAGACGGAAAGTATAAAAATGAATGTTTCGATAGTAATAGTTAATTACAATACCTTAAAGCTAACCAAGGCTTGTATTGATAGCGTTATTGAGAAAACTAGCGGTCTGGAATATGAGATAATTCTTGTAGATAACGCTTCTTCTGATGGAAGTTCGGATGTCTTTAAAAATGATGAACGTATCATCTTCATTGAAGCGAGTGATAATATAGGTTTTGGTAAAGCTAATAATCTTGGGGTTAAGCATGCCAAAGGTGATTATCTATTTTTCTTAAATTCAGACACCTTATTGCTCAATAATGCCGTAGATGAACTATGGAAATTCTGTGAGAGTCATAAGGAAAATATGCTAGGTGCAGTAGGTTGTATTTTGTGTGATGTGAATGGGAAACCTTGTCATTCGTATGCAAAATTGGCAACAGCTAAAGACCTTATATTATCGTATGGGATAGCTCCATTTTGTAAATCTATTGCAAAAAAACAGATGGGTATAGATGCCAAAGACGAAAGTGCCGATTGTTTTGAAGTGGGGTATGTTACAGGTGCTGATATCTTTGTTCATAGGGATGTGTTGAAAACCTGTGGGGCATTTGATCCTGATTTTTTCATGTACTCTGAAGAGGCTGAAATGCAATGGAGATTTAAACAACAAGGATTCAAAAATTTAATCATAAAGACTCCAAAGATAATTCATATGGAAGGAATGAGTCAAGCGAAGAAAAAATCTCCAACAATCAAGAAAATATTGATGACTCAAACGAGCCTGTTTTTGTATGTGAAGAAGACCTCTAACAAAGTTGTTTATGCTTTGTTTAGATCACTTTTTCCGTTTACTAGATTACCGTTTCTTTTGTTGTCTAAGCGATCTATTAAGGAGAAAGTCGCTTATGTTAAGTTCCTTCTATCGTAATAAAATCAAATTATGAATCTAATAATTGATTGCCGTGTATTTACTAAGCGTGCTACAGGTGTTGCCACTTACGCCATTGATGCAATAAGGGCAATTTGTAAGTATATTCCTGACTGGCATCTAACTTTAGTAAGTCCTAAGCCATTTCATGAATCTATCGTTGGTTTGCCGGAAGATAGAGTGGATATAATAATTAGTCCGATGTTTGGAAACGCAAAGATTCCGAATGTCGTATGGTTTCATTTACATTTTCCTAAGATTGCAAGACGTTTGAAGGCTGATATAGTATGGGTACCACGGCCAGAGACGCCTGTTCTTTCTGTAGGGAATGCTAAGAGAATGATAACGGTGCATGATGTGGTAGGCAAGGAATTTCGACAAACAATGACATGGAAAGTGCGCCTATTTGCTCTGCCATTTGTGGATATTTCAATCAGAAAAGCTGATTTGATATGGTGTAATTCAAATTATACATTTGGAAAACTAAATGAGTATTATCCTGATAGAAAGCAGATGGCATCTGTTGTGGGAGATTCTTGTAGCACTAAATTCCAGAAAATCAATGTTTCTGAACAAGATAAGCATAGTGTTTATACAGAATATGGAATAAAAAAAGGGTTTATCCTTTTCGTTGGAACTCTTGAACCACGAAAGAATCTATCTTTCCTTCTTCAAATTATGCCAGAGATTTATAATAGAACCGGATATAAACTATTGATTGTGGGAGCAAGTGGATGGAAAAACTCTGATGTGGCAACTATTGTAAGTGCCCCCGACTACAACAAAGATGCAGTAACCTTTGCTAAGTATATTGAATTTGATAAGTTACTCCAACTATACAATTTGGCAGCCTTGTATGTGTCAACTGCCTTAAATGAAGGATTTGGAATGCCTCAATTGGAAGCGATGGCTTGCGGATGTCCTGTTGTCAGCCCACATAATTCTGCTATGATAGAAGTTGTATCCAGCCGTGGTCTTACGATTGAAGGCTGGGATAAAGAGTACTGGATTTATCAGTTATGTAATTTATTGGATTCAAAGCAACGTTTGGATGAAATGAAGAATCCTGACCTTTCGGAGTATGATTGGAAGGATATCATCATGAGAGTAAAAAAATATGTAGATAACATTTGAAATCCTATAACAATGGTGAGAAAAATAGCAGTAATCACTTTTCATGGTGTGAGCAATCATGGCTCTGTACTTCAAACTTTGGCGACAAAAAAGAAGTTAGAAAGTATGGGACTTGATGTTGAATTTATAAACTTTAAGAAGCAGGAGTGTACGGGCATATTTCCTCTGATTAAATTTTGGAATCAGGATTCTCATAATCCTATTAAGAAATTTATCCGAGGAGTTATCTTGTTTCCTTCTTTTGTAAAGTGGAAATATATGTTTGCAAAGTTCTTGAAAAAATATGTGGATATAGACATTAATCAAAAGTCGTATACCACAGAAGAAGATTTCAAGTTGTTGCCAATTGATGCAGATATCTACTGTGTGGGTAGTGATCAGGTATGGAACTCTGTTTGGAATGGTGCGATTTTGAAGCCCCTTTTCCTTAGTTTTGTTCCGAATAATTTGCCAAAGGTGGCATACTCCTCTAGTTTTGGTAGGACAGAACTTAGTGATCATGAGAAGTCTGAAACTGCTCAGATGTTGAAGAGGTTTGATGCGATTTCTGTCAGAGAAGAAAGTGGATTAAAGATATTAGAGGACCTAGGAATTCAAGATGCTGTAAATATACTAGATCCAACATTGTTGATGGACCAGAAATTTTGGATACAGTATACTCCGGAAAGGAAAATCAAAGAGGATTATGTTCTTATTTATCAGTTGTATTCTAATCGTGATTTTGATAATTATGCAGTAGAAATAGCAAAGCGCAGAAATTGTAAACTTGTGAGGTTTTGCACTCGATATGATCAGTTGCTGAAAAAAGGGCATGGTTATTTAGCCCCTTGTGTAGAAGACTTTTTGTCGCTAATTAAATATGCTAATCTTTTAATAACCGATTCATTTCATGGAACAGCCTTTGCTTGCAACTTCAATACAGAATTCTTGTCATATATTCCGAAGTTCGGAGGACGTATTTATAATTTGTTGAATATTGTTTCTCTTTCAGAAAGGGCTATTACAGACTTTAAAAATCTCTATGCAGCAGATAAGTCTATTGACTTCCAACCTGTCAATATTGCATTAGATAAGGAACGTGAGAAGGCAGATGAATACTTGTTGTATATGTTGATGCAGTGTGATAAAAAGCTAAAAAAAGAGAGGACGGATGGTTGAGGTAACAACATTTTGTACGGGATGCAGGGCATGCGAAAAAATATGTCCAAAACATTGTATATCTATGAAGCCTGATAGTGAAGGATTTCTCTACGCAGAAATAGATCAAAGTTTGTGTGTGGATTGTGGAGCATGTCGTAAGACTTGCCCGCAAAATTTGAAGGTAGTCAATGATAGTCCCTTGAAAATATATGCCTTGCGGTCCAATGATGATAAGCTTTTAAAAAAAAGTGCATCGGGTGGTGTTTTTGCTGTTGCTGCAATGTTTGTAATCCAGAATGGAGGAGTTGTGTTCGGTGCTGCTTATGATAAGAATATGTGTGTCAAACATATCAAGGTAGATTGCGAGACTGATTTGTGGAAACTTCAAAATTCAAAGTATGTACAGAGTGATACTGGAGATACGTATGTGGAAGTGAAACAGTTACTGGAGAATGGTATAACTGTGTTGTATTCTGGTACTCCTTGTCAAATAGCCGGCTTAAAAAGATTTCTTAAGCGTGATTATGATAATCTATTTTCCATGGATATTGTTTGTCATGGTGTGCCAAGTCCTAAAATCTTTGCAAAATACATAGAATGGCAGTCAAAAAGACTTGGAGAATCTGTCGTATACTGCAATTTCAGAGACAAGGCTGGTGGTTGGGGGCAGTCGTTAGTATTAGTTACTTCTCCCAAGGGCAGGCGGCTGTCGATTATGGGGCCATCTGATCCTTATTATTATCACTTTCTGGCAGGAAATTTGCATAGATCATGTTGTTATGAATGTCACTATGCATCTGAATACCGTCCTGCAGACATGACAGTGGGGGATTATTGGGGCATAGAGAAAGAGCACAAACATTTCTTTTCTTATAAGGGGGTGTCGTTATTGATGCTGAATAATAAGCATGCAGTAGATTTTTTTTATAAAATTGAAGGACGTTTCCATAAAGTGGAATCTACATACGAGAAAGCCTCACGGAAAAATGGGAACTTGCGTGCCCCTTCTAAATCTGGTCCACAAAGAAATCAACTTTATGTTCATATCGACGAGTTATCGCCAGAGGAATACTTTGGGCGTGAACTCCATTGTCCAAAAGTATTAAAAAATAGAATCAAAGCGCTTATACCTGAAAAAATTCGGCTATTCGTAAAAATATTGAAGACTTATGTATATAGTTGTTAATGCCCGATTCTTGACGCAGAGCGTTACCGGTGTACAGCGTTTTGCAATGGAGATTTGTTTAAAACTTAAAGATTCGATGGACAATATAGAATTTGTCACTCCAAGCAATGTAATGCAACAAGAAGTATTCAATGCGCTAGATGCAAAGATTGTAGGAAAGCGCCATGGTCATTTGTGGGAGCAGATAGACCTGCCGCAATATCTTAGGAAAAAAGGGAACCCCTTGCTTATTAATTTAGCCAATACAGCACCATTGTTTTATAAAAATAAGGTTGTGACTATTCATGATGTGGCTTATAAAGTTTTTCCTCAGACTTATCCGAAGTCATTTCTTATGTTTTATAGCTTCATAATTCCCCGATTGTTGCATGGTGCTAAACATGTAATTACGGTGAGCGAGTTCTCCAAATCTGAAATATGTAAGTTTTATGGTGTACTGAATGATAAGGTGTCTGTGGTTTATAATGCTGTATCCGAAAGCTTTACGCCCAAACCTACGGTAGATGGTCAGAGATATTTTCTTGCTGTTTCATCCATGAACTACCGCAAGAACTTTATTTATATCTTAGAGGCTTTCGCTAAATATCAAAAACAGGGTGGAAAGGAGGCTTTGTATATCATAGGTGACTTAAAAAATAAGAGTTTCAAGGAAATCGATTTGTCTCAATATAAGAATAATAAGCAGATAAAATTCTTGGGAAGAGTTTCCGATGAGGACTTGATAGCATATTATAGTAATGCTTTAGCTTTTATTTATCCTTCCTTTTATGAGGGGTTTGGTATACCGCCTTTAGAAGCGCAGGCGTGTGGTTGTCCTGCTATTTGTGCTGATGCGAGTTGTTTACCTGAAATATTTGGAGATAGTGTGCTCTATTGTAATCCATATCATGCAAGTAGCTTAGTGGAAGTCATGGAAATATTGGCATCGGATACTAATTTATGTCAGTCACAGATAGAAGAAGGGAAAAAGAACCTTTCCAGATATTCTTGGCAGAAAAGTGCCGAGCAGTTAATGAATGTAATAAAAACATATCAAGACTATGACTAATGGTGGATGAAATTGCTACACATATTTTTGATGTTGATAACTATATAAAATTTGAATACCAAAATGATAATCAGGAGTAAAGCTCCCCTGCGCTTAGGCTTAGCAGGAGGAGGAAGTGACGTGTCGCCATATAGCGATACATATGGTGGGTTAATACTTAATGCCACCATAAATCTATATGCTTATTGTACGATAGAAGAAACGAAAGATAATTTAATAACTATTAACGGTTATGATTCTGATTGTTTCAAAACATTTGCAGCTGAAAAGATTTTAAATATTGACGGTGAAGCCTCTCTTATTAAGGGTGTTTATAACCGTATTCAAAAAGAATATCCTTTTGAAACGAATGGTTTTAAAATAACTACTTATAATGATGCACCTGCCGGTTCGGGCTTAGGTACATCCTCAACAATGGTGGTTTGTATCTTGAAATGTTTTGTGGAATGGCTCAGTCTGCCACTTGGAGATTATGAGATTTCACGCTTAGCTTATGAGATAGAGCGTAAAGATCTGGGACTTTCAGGTGGTAAGCAGGATCAGTATGCGGCTGCTTTTGGTGGTTTCAATTATATGGAGTTTTGGCAGAATGATATGGTGATTGTGAATCCTTTGAAAGTGAAACGTTGGATTATTGATGAACTCGAAGCTTCAATGTTGCTCTACTTTACAGGTCGTAGCCGTTCTTCAGCAGCTATTATTGACGAGCAGAAAAAGAACACTTCTACAGGTAATACATTGGCTATAGAGGCAATGCATCGAATAAAACAAAGTGCTATTGATATGAAACTTGCTGTGTTAAAAGGGGATATGGCAGCTTTTGCGCAAATTTTGGGAAAAGGCTGGGAAGACAAGAAAAAGATGGCAGGTGCTATCTCAAATCCAATGATTCAAGAGGCTTTTGATGTGGCAACTACTGCAGGAGCGATAGCCGGAAAGGTGAGTGGTGCCGGTGGTGGAGGTTTCATTATGTTTTTTGTAGAACCTACTCGCAAAAAAGAAGTGATTAATGCATTAAGAAAACTAGACGGGTTTGTTATGCCATTCAATTTTACTGAAGGTGGTGCACACGGATGGAAGATTTACCCGACAGATAAAGTAAGTACATTGAGTAAATAAGATATAATACGTCATATTAACATGAATATATTAGAGCAAAGACTTGAAAAACATATTGAATTACTTGTATCTAGATATCCGCAGCTGGAAAATTGTAAGCAGGATATTGTTGATGCTTATTTGATAATGGAAAACTGTTATTTAAAAAAAGGAAAACTGCTTATAACGGGTAATGGTGGTTCTGCCGCTGATTCGGAACATATAGTGGGTGAACTAATGAAGGCATTTGTTAATCCTCGTAAGTTGGATGAAGATTATGTCCGAGCATTGACAGCAGTAGATGCCGAGATGGGAACAACATTGGGAGAGGGTCTTCAAGGCTCCTTACCGGCATTAGCACTTGATGGGCATTTAGCATTGTCGACAGCCTATATGAATGATTGTGAACCGTTATTGTGCTTTGCACAACAGGTAAATGGCTTCGGTAAAGAGAATGATGTTTTTTTAGGGATTTCAACATCAGGTAACAGCAAGAATGTACTTTATGCAGCGGTAGTAGCCAAAGCAAAAGGAATGAAAGTGGTAGGCCTGACAGGAGCCAAAGAAAGTAAATTGTCTGGGATGGCAGATGTCTGCATACGTGTTCCACAGACGGAAACTTATATGATACAGGAGTTACACCTGCCTGTTTATCATACACTCTGTTTGATGTTGGAAGATAAATTCTTTGGAAAATAAAAAAAAGGATAATTAATGGAAGTAATCATATTAGCAGGTGGGTTGGGAACTCGTCTGCGCTCTGTTGTGAGTGAAGTTCCCAAGTGTATGGCACCGATAGCGGGCAAGCCGTTTCTTTGGTATTTGTTAAAATATCTTATGCGTTACGATGTCACAAAGGTGATATTGTCAGTGGGTTATCTTCGTGAGGCTATTTATAAATGGATAGATGAGGTAAAGAATGATTTTCCATTTGATTTTGAATATGCTATTGAGGAAGAACCTTTAGGAACAGGTGGAGCAATTAAGTTAGCATTAGATAAGACAGCAGGAGATAATGTACTAGTATTGAATGGGGATACTTTTTTTGATGTAGATATTGATGTTTTATATCACTCACATATTATTGGAAAGAAAGCAATCACGATAGCTCTGAAACCTATGAAAAAATTTGAGCGTTATGGAACTGTAAGTGTGGATGGAAATGATGGAACGGTTGTTTCTTTTAATGAAAAACAATTCTGTGAGGAAGGGCTTATTAATGGAGGTATTTATTTAATATCTCATAAAACTTCAATTTTTGAGAAGTTACCACGGAAATTTTCATTTGAGACATCTGTGCTTGAACCACAGTGTTTACAGCAGAATTTATTGGGTATAGTGCAGGATGGCTATTTTATAGATATTGGCATCCCGGATGATTATGCAAAAGCAAATGAAGAATTTAAAACACTATTTAAATGAGTTGGATATATGCAACTGAAAGACATTGACATAACAAAATACGATACTATTCTTCTGGATCGTGATGGTACTATTAATGTGCATATTATTGGTGGTTATGTATGTAGATGGGCGGATTTTGAGTTTATTCCAGACGTTGTGGAAACCATAGCAAAATGGAGTAAAAAAGTAAAATATATTTTTATAATAACAAATCAACGTGGCATCGGTAGAGGAAAATACACAGACAAGGATTTAGCTGATATTCATCAGCACATGTGTGAAGAAATAGAAGCTTACGGAGGACGTATCGATAAAATTTATTACTGTTCTGCATTGTCAGATGATGATGAACGTCGTAAACCACATACTGGAATGTTTTTGGAGGTGATGAAGGATTTTCCAGATGTAAAACTATGTGATTGCGTGATGATAGGCGATGGCGAAGTGGATATGAAATTTGCAGAAAATTGTGGTATAGATGGTATACGTGTTGATTCTCTGAAAAAAGATAACGGCAGCTATTACACTGTGAAAGCTAGAATGGATTAATCATATGCTATAGAATTAGAAATTCATAAAAATCATTTATTTTTTTAGTTATGCGCATTTTACAGATCTCTAAATATTACTATCCTTATATTGGAGGAATAGAAAATACATGCAAACAGTTAGTAGAAAATATGCCACAATATCAAATGGCTGTTTTGTGCTTTAATGATAAAAATGAGGATATAATCGAAAATGTTAATGGTGTTAAAGTTTATAGGGTAGCTACGTGGATAAATATTTCTCGACAAGCTCTTTCGCTTTCTTATTTTGGAATGATGAGTAAGGCTATAAAGGAATTTCGACCAGATATAATACATTTTCATTGGGCAAACCCTTTTCCTGCTGCTGTTTTATTGACTATGATTCCCCGTAATGTCAAATTAGTAATTCATTGGCACATGGATATTATTAAGCAATCAAATCTATATCCTTTTATAAAACCATTTGAGAGATCTTTATTAAAACGATCTGATCTTATTGTAGTAACTAGTCCACAGTATCGAGATGGCTCATTGCCCTTACAACCTTATAAAAATAAGGTGAAAGTACTTCCTAGTGCAATGGATGAAATAAAGTTTATATTGCGACAAGATGATGAGAAAGAAATTGCCAACTTAAAGGCTAAATATGGTAATAAGAAAATTGTTTTTTTTATAGGACGTCATATTCAATATAAAGGTCTCCCGCATCTTATTGAAGCAGAAAAATATATTCAAAGTGATTGTGAAGTTGTGATAGCAGGTCAGGGACCGTTGACTGAAGAGTTAAAAAAACAATGTAAGTCAAAACGAGTACATTTTGTGGGACGATTAAATGATGATGAATTACGTTGGTATAATTATGCAGCAACAGTCTTTGCTTTTCCTTCAATTACGAAAAATGAGGCTTTTGGAGTAGCTTTGGTTGAGGCTATGTATTGTGGAACACCTGCAGTAACATTTACTATTTCTGGCAGTGGAGTTAATTGGGTATTGTTGAATGGTGAGAATGGTATCGAGGTACCGAACGGAGATGATAAAGCTTATGCTGCCGCTATTGATATATTATTAACAAATAAAGAGCTGAATAAGAAATATGCAGATGCTGGAATTAAAAGAGCAAAAGAATATTTTTTAATTCCGAGAATGACAAAAATGCTTGATGAATATTATAGAGATTTGTATCTCTGATTGAAATAAAATATTGTGAAAGTGGTAATATGTTTGTTGTAATAGTGTGTTGTTTTGTCATTAATCATAACTAAAAGATGCAGGAAGTCCAACGTTTTAACAAAGTCCTAAAGTCCTTGGTCCTTTTGGGGGATCTTATTTTGCTGAACCTGCTTTTATGGGGATTCAACTGTCTCTGGGGTACCCGTTTCTGGTGTATTCATTGCGGTTCTATCTTTCAGGGTATGACTCTTATCACTCTGTGCTATTTACTTTGTAACATGCATTCAGGTGTTATTCTTCATCGTCCTGTGGTACGTTCCGAACAGATCATGATCCGTGTCTTACGTAACATGGTTCCTTTTGTCTTTTTATCGGTTTGTACGTTGCTTGTTTTTCATTTTCATTTTTCTCATTCCCGCTATTTCGGACTGTTTTATGTTGCACTGATAATTGTCATTATTAGCTACCGCTTAATTTCCCGTCACTTACTGGAGATTTATCGGAAAAAGGGCGGAAATGTCCGCAAGGTAGTATTGGTTGGGAGCCATGAGAATATGCAGGAACTTTATCATGCGATGACGGATGATCCTACGTCCGGTTATCGTGTACTGGGTTATTTCGAGGATTTTCCTTCGGACCGGTATCCGCAGGATGTTCCATACTTGGGACAACCCAATGAAGTAAGTCTTTTTTTAGAAAAACATGCGGGAGAGATCAATCAGCTTTACTGTAGTCTTCCTTCTGTGCGCAGTGCGGAGATTGTTCCTATCATAAATTACTGTGAAAACCATTTGGTTCGTTTTTTTAGTGTTCCTAATGTCCGTAACTATTTGAAGCGTAGAATGCATTTTGAATTATTGGGTAATGTTCCTGTACTTTCCATTCGTTGTGAACCATTAGAATCATTGGAGAACCGTATTATCAAGCGTGCTTTTGATGTTGTTTGTTCAGGGTTATTTCTTATTACAGTCTTTCCATTCGTTTATATATTCTTCGGAATCGCCATCAAGTTAAGTTCTCCCGGTCCTGTCTTTTTCAAGCAGAAACGCAGTGGTGAGGATGGTCGCGAATTCTGGTGTTACAAGTTTCGTTCGATGAAGGTTAATGCGCAATGTGATACTCTTCAGGCTACGGAAAATGATCCTCGTAAAACACGTATCGGAGAGATAATGAGGAAGACTAGTGTGGATGAATTACCACAATTCATCAATGTGTTGAAGGGTGATATGTCCATTGTAGGTCCCCGTCCACACATGTTGAAACATACGGAGGAATATTCCAATCTGATAAACAAGTTTATGGTTCGTCATTTTGTAAAACCTGGAATAACGGGTTGGGCGCAGGTGACGGGTTATCGTGGTGAGACGAAAGAGCTTTGGCAGATGGAGGGGCGTGTGCAGCGTGATATCTGGTATATAGAACACTGGACATTCCTGTTGGATTTATATATCATGTATAAGACGGTGTATAATGCTATACATGGAGAAAAAGAAGCATATTAATAAAATAAAACTTAGGAATTAAAGGGCGTTTAATTATGAATTCAAGAATTATGATGAGAAGACTAAACAAAAGAAATTTGTGGCTACTATTGTTGCCATTCCTATTGGCTGGCTGTCAGTCTTATAAAAAGGTTCCCTATTTCCAGAATGTGGAAGTTGTGAACGAGGTAGAACAACAGGAAAAATTGTATGATGCCAAGATCATGCCCAAGGATTTGTTGACTATTGTGGTATCGTGTACTAATCCTGAACTTGCGATACCTTTTAACCTGACAGTTGCCAGCAATGCCGGAATAGCTGTGAGTACTTCGTCTTATGTGACTACTCAACCTGTATTACAGCCTTATTTGGTAGATAATGAAGGAAACATAAATTTTCCGGTGTTAGGAGAATTGAAGTTAGGAGGCTTAACGAAAAGGGAAGCAGAACAGCTGATTATAGATAAATTGAAGCCTTACATGAAGGAGACTCCCATTGTAACGGTGCGTATGGTAAATTATAAAATATCTGTTATCGGTGAGGTTACCCGTCCCGGAACTTTTACTATCTCTAATGAGAAAGTGAATCTGTTGGAGGCATTGGCTATGGCTGGTGATATGACGGTATACGGTCTTCGTGATAATGTAAAGTTGATTCGTGAAGATGCAAACGGCAAACAGCAAATTGTAACCTTGGATTTGAACAAGGCCGAAACCATTCTTTCACCTTACTATTGGTTGCAACAGAATGATATTGTTTATGTAACTCCCAATAAAGCAAAGGCTCGAAATTCAGATGTAGGTAACAGTACCAGTCTCTGGTTCTCAGCCACCTCTATCTTGGTATCCATTGTCAGCCTATTAGTAAATATTTTAAAATAATGATTTGCAATGAAAGAAACAGATTTCAACGAAGCACAAGAATCTAAGGAAGAAAATATAGAC
>OHAP01000834.1_pt1 | contig 21496 bp, 19 predicted proteins | sample 1577171 | NCBI WGS metagenome assembly OHAP01 (sample SAMEA3541489, study PRJEB24748) | human gut metagenome | biome: human gut; feature: human-associated habitat; material: faeces | place: China | collected 2012 | reverse complement strand
AATCCCCTTTTCCCAACAACTTTTCTGTCGTCAGAAAAAGAGGATCGTTTTCTGGAAGCTTAAGTCTACCTTTTGAACGCATTGACCAGTGACACACCGGAAACCGCCGCCTCTCCGACAAATCCGATAACAAACACGTCCGCAATTCCGACCAGAGCCACCAGAAGCTGCTCTAGGAAAAGCGGAATAATCAGCTTTTTCAAATCCTGATTTGTAAACATAAAACCCCTCCTGCCATTTTTCTTTCTGTCTCTATTTTAGACATCTAACAGCTCATTTTTCTAATGCTTATTCTAAATGGCAGTTCATACGCGGATTGCATATTACACTTCACAGAAATCTCTTTTCACTTTCTCACACAGCTTGCCATACACACGCTCCACAAACCATGGCTCTGTCGATTTTTCTGCGATCTGCTCCACCGGAATCCAGCCGACTGCGCTGTTTTCATCCGGCTTGCAGCGGATTTCCTGTACCGGGTCTGCTTCCATGAGATATGTCACATTCAGATGGAGATGTGTCGTCACGTACTTTCCGCGCTTCACATGGCCGTCCACCGACAGGATTTCGAGCGAGAATGGCTGATCCGATAAGAGCTTCACCTCTTCAATCCCGGATTCCTCCTTCACTTCTCTTACCGCCACGCTGCAAAGATCCGCATCTCCGTCCGCGTGGCCGCCGAGCCATGCCCAGGAATGGTAAATATTGTGATACGCCATCAGCACCTGCTTCCGATCCGGGCTTACGACCCAGGCGGAGGCAGTCAGATGTGCGGTCTCATTTTCCCGCGTCAAAATATCGCATCCGCTCTCCATCCATTTCAGCAGAATCGCCCGATCCCGCTCTTCCTGCTCATTGTACGGACGGTATTCCCGGATCTGCCGCAGCAGGTTTTCTTTGGCTGTTTCATTCTGCATCCGTTTTCCCTCCCACTTTGATTTTAAACGATTGATAAAAAAGACCCCGGCGCCTGTATTTCTACAGACCGCCGGGGTCTCCTTACGTTTGAACACAAATCATGCTACTGCATGAATATCCTGATTCGGACAAATTCCGCTTAAATTAAGCGTTCTTCTGAGCGATAGCTGCCTGAGCTGCTGCCAGACGGGCGATCGGTACACGGAACGGTGAGCAGGAAACATAGTCCAGACCCAGTTTGTTGCAGAACTCTACGGAGCTCGGATCTCCACCGTGCTCACCGCAGATACCTACGTGCAGAGAAGAGTTAACCGGTCTTCCAAGATCGATAGCCATCTTCATCAGCTTGCCAACGCCGTCCTGATCGAGTTTTGCGAATGGATCGTTCTCGAAGATCTTAGCGTCATAGTAAGCGTTCAGGAATTTACCAGCATCGTCACGGGAGAATCCGTAAGTCATCTGAGTAAGGTCGTTGGTTCCGAAGCAGAAGAAGTCTGCCTCTTTTGCGATCTCATCTGCAGTCAGAGCTGCTCTCGGGATCTCGATCATGGTACCAACTTCGTATTCAAGGTCGCTGCCTGCAGCTGCGATTTCAGCGTCAGCGGTCTCTACTACGAATTTCTTAACGTATTTCAGCTCTTTGATATCGCCAACAAGTGGGATCATGATTTCCGGTTTTACATTCCAATCCGGATGAGCTTTCTTCACGTTGATGGCTGCGCGGATTACTGCGCTTGTCTGCATCTTAGCGATTTCCGGATAAGTTACAGCAAGACGGCATCCACGATGACCCATCATCGGGTTGAACTCATGCAGACCAGCGATGATTGCTTTGATCTGCTCAACAGATTTGCCCTGTGCGTCAGCCAGTTTCTTGATGTCCTCTTCCTCAGTCGGAACGAACTCATGCAGCGGCGGATCCAGGAAACGGATAGTTACCGGGTTGCCCTCCAGAGCCTCGAACAGACCTTCGAAGTCGCCCTGCTGATACGGAAGGATCTTATCCAGAGCTGCTTCTCTCTCTTCTACAGTGTCAGCACAGATCATCTCACGGAAAGCAGCGATTCTGTCTTCCTCGAAGAACATATGCTCGGTACGGCAAAGACCGATACCCTCAGCGCCAAGCTCTCTAGCCTTCTTAGCATCTGCCGGTGTATCTGCGTTTGTACGAACTTTCAGTCTTCTGAACTTGTCAGCCCATGCCATAACGCGACCGAATGTACCAGCGATAGTAGCATCTACGGTCTTGATCTCACCTTCGTAAATATTACCGGTTGTACCATCGATGGAGATGAAGTCTCCCTCGTTGAATACTTTACCAGCTAAAGTGAATTTCTTATTCTCTTCATCCATAGCGATGTCGCCGCATCCGGATACACAGCAGGTACCCATACCACGGGCAACTACAGCTGCGTGAGAGGTCATACCACCACGAACGGTTAAGATACCCTGAGCAACCTTCATACCGGTGATATCTTCCGGAGAAGTCTCAAGACGAACTAAGATAACTTTCTCGCCCTTCTCAGCCCATTTCTCAGCATCTTCTGCGGTGAATACAACTTTACCGCAAGCAGCACCCGGAGAAGCACCTAAGCCTTTTCCAAGCGGAGTAGCTACCTTTAATGCAGCAGCGTCAAACTGCGGATGCAGCAGTGTATCGAGGTTACGCGGGTCGATCATAGCGACTGCTTCTTCCTCTGTCTTATGACCTTCATCTACCAGGTCGCAAGCGATCTGCAGCGCAGCCTGAGCAGTTCTCTTACCGTTACGGCACTGTAACATGTAGAGTTTCTTGTTCTCTACGGTGAACTCCATATCCTGCATATCATGGTAGTGGTTCTCAAGCACATCACAAACCTTGATGAAATCTGCATATGCCTCCGGGAACTCCTGCTCCATCTGTGCGATCGGCATCGGAGTACGAACACCAGCAACAACGTCCTCGCCCTGTGCGTTCTTTAAGAACTCGCCCATCAGCTTCTTCTCGCCGGTTGCCGGGTCACGGGTAAATGCAACACCTGTACCAGACTCATCGTTTAAGTTACCGAATACCATCGGCATTACGTTTACTGCAGTACCCCAGGAATACGGAATATCATTATCTCTTCTGTATACGTTCGCACGCGGGTTGTCCCAGGAACGGAATACAGCTTCGATCGCTAATTTTAACTGAACAACCGGATCAGACGGGAAGTCCTCACCTAACTGTTTCTTATACTCAGCCTTAAACTGCTCTGCCAGAGTCTTTAAGTCAGCTGCGGTCAGCTCTATGTCGTAGTGAACGCCTTTTTCTGCTTTCATCTTGTCGATGAGCTGCTCGAAGTATTTCTTACCAACCTCCATAACGACATCTGAGAACATCTGGATGAAACGTCTGTAGGAGTCATATACAAATCGCTCAAATTTCGGGTCCGGGTTGCCTGCGATCATCGCTGCAACTACCTCGTCATTTAAACCAAGGTTTAAGATGGTATCCATCATACCTGGCATGGATGCTCTCGCACCGGAACGAACCGATACTAACAGTGGGTTCTTCAGATCGCCAAATTTCTTTCCATTGAGCTCTTCCATCTTCTTAACGCCTTCCATGGTCTGTGCCATGATCTCGTCGTTAATCTTGCGACCATCTTCGTAATACTGAGTACAAGCCTCAGTTGTGATTGTAAATCCCTGTGGAACCGGCAGACCGATGCTTGTCATCTCCGCCAGGTTCGCTCCCTTTCCTCCCAGCAGGTTACGCATGGTCATGTCGCCCTCGCTAAACATATAAACCCATTTTGCCATAAGTATTTTCCTCCTATACTCGTTTATGTTTTACATTCACATATTTGTATTTATGTGAAAGATAAAAGCCATCGTGAATATTATAACATAAACTGCGGTCTAGTAAAGAGTTTTTTTGAATTCTTTCCAACTTTTTTTCGATCAATATATATTTTTTTGTAATTTTCGCGAATATTAAATGAGATGACTATCCAGAACAGCTCCTACTCCTCCTGTTTTTTTCTGTTCTTTCGTCCCTATTTGTGGCACAAACTGAGGAATCAATTTCACAGCCTGCCGGATATCATCCTCTCCTGCCGTAAAATAAATTTCTTTTTTTGCAAAATGTCAAAAAATGTCACAAGTCCTCTCTAACACAAAAAGCAGAAACCACATCCTGTTTCCCGGAATATGGTTTCTGCTCTTTTGTCTATTTGTAACTGTTCAGTACCTTCACAGTTACGTCTGTTTAAATAATTAGAAACGGAACTTATCCTCAAAGTAGTTCTTTAACTCAGCGATCGGCACACGTACCTGCTCCATGGTATCACGGTCACGGATGGTAACAGCCTGGTCGGTCTCCGACTCGAAGTCGTAAGTGATGCAGAACGGAGTACCGATCTCATCCTGACGGCGGTAACGCTTACCAATGTTTCCTCTGTCGTCGAACTCGCAGTTGTAATACTTGGAAAGCTCTGCATAGATCTTCTCAGCGCCCTCGTTGAGCTTCTTGGACAGCGGAAGCACACCGATCTTAACCGGTGCAATCGCCGGATGGAAGTGAAGAACGGTTCTCACATCGCCCTCGCCGATCTCTTCCTCATCGTAAGCTGCACACAGGAATGCCAGCGTTACACGGTCAGCACCCAGGGACGGCTCGATAACGTACGGGATGTATTTCTCCTTCTTCTCATCGTCAAAGTAGGTCATATCCTGACCGGATGTGTTCTGATGCTGGGTCAGATCGTAATCGGTACGGTCTGCGATACCCCACAGCTCGCCCCATCCGAACGGGAACAGAAATTCCAGATCGGTCGTCGCCTTGCTGTAGAAGCACAGTTCTTCCGGAGAATGGTCACGCGCGCGCATCTCGTCCGGCTTGATGCCAAGTGTCTGCAGCCAGTCGATGCAGTGCTGTTTCCAGTATGCAAACCACTCAAGGTCGGTTCCCGGTTCACAGAAGAACTCAAGCTCCATCTGCTCGAACTCTCTGGTACGGAAAGTAAAGTTACCCGGTGTGATCTCGTTACGGAACGATTTACCGATCTGACCGATACCAAACGGGATCTTCTTGCGGGAGGTTCTCTGTACGTTTTTGAAGTTTACAAAGATACCCTGTGCAGTCTCCGGACGCAGGTATACAGTATTTTTGGCATCCTCGGTAACGCCCTGGAAGGTCTTGAACATCAGGTTAAACTGACGAATGTCGGTGAAATCATGCTTGCCGCAGCTCGGACAGCAGATGTTGTTGTCATCGATGTACTGTTTCATCTGCTCCTGGGACCAGCCGTCTACAGAACCCTCGATCTCGATGTTGTGCTCTGCCATATAGTCCTCGATGAGCTTATCTGCACGGAAACGCTCTTTACAGCTCTTGCAGTCCATCAGCGGGTCAGAGAAGCCGCCCAGATGTCCGGATGCCACCCATGTCTGGGAGTTCATAAGGATCGCACAGTCTACACCTACGTTGTACGGGCTTTCCTGAATAAATTTCTGCCACCATGCACGTTTTACATTGTTTTTCAGTTCTACGCCCAGATTGCCGTAGTCCCATGTATTGGCAAGGCCGCCGTAAATCTCAGAACCCGGATATACAAATCCTCTTGATTTTGCGAGCGCCACGATTTTGTCCATCGTCTTTTCCATTTGTCTTGTCCTCCTGATTCATTTATCATTGTACCCGTCCCCGCCTCTTCTTTCGATATCTGGCAGATGGACGAATTTAACAATCATTCTGTTTTTTATCTTTTAAAAATCACATAAGCCGTGCCTGTTTCCGGCAGACTGACGGTTGAATCGTCTTTTAACTCGGTATTCGAACTGCGGTAAAGCACTTTTCCGCCGACCATCAGCGTCGCACCGCCCTCGCTCCGGACTGCCATGCCGCTCTTTTCATTCTGAACCGTATCCGTTCCGGCTTCGCTTCCATCCGCTTTTACCAGCTCACCCTCGGAAAACCATCCATCGGCAATCGCCTCCGAAAGCGGCTTTGCCTCCAGCGCCGTCAGGGAGTTGCTGGTGTCCTCATTGTCATTCGTCTCTCCGAATGCTTTCAGATCTTCAAAGGAAGCATAATCAAAGATCGCAGTCACCGTGTCTTTTCCCGCCTTCACACTTTTCAATGCTGCCGGCAGTCTCTCGGCATTTTTCTGGTTCTGTGCCAGCGCCCCGGCGCCTTTTTCTTCATTAAAATGAATCACTGCCGTCTCTAAATACTGCTTTAATTCATTCTCATCGACCGAAATACCGCCGGTCTGCTCCACCAGAGCACTCGACAGCGCCCCGTCTTTTGCCACATATACGCAGCTCTCCGAAGGGGAAAAGGCGGTTTCCCGTGAGCCACAGCCGGACAGCATCACACCCACGGTACACGCTGCCAGAAGAAATCCTCTTTTTTTCATTGCTCTTCCTCCCAAGCGCAAAAATGCTCCTACAACCAAGTTTTTATAGTATACCTGCTTTTCTATGTATTTTCAAGACTTGGACCTGAAAAAACGCATACTCGCACTTCCGTTTCCAGAGATACCTGCCTTTCAACCGTAAATCCTGCTTTTTGTCAGCGTCCCCCATTCAGGGTCTTCCAGATATCCGGACGGTACCTCCGCAACACGCGCGCCGCCTGATAACAGAGTGTCACTGCAAGCAGCGGCATACACACATACATAAACATCGAAACCAGCTGGCTGCCCGGAAATAGCAGCGCCGCCGCCTTATTGAGGAAACGGACCACCACAAAGTGCGTCGCATAGATAAAAAAGGTGCAGGTCATAAACGGTCTGACTTCTCCCAGCCAGCGCTCGTTTACCATCATCCAGATACCGATGACTGCCAGAAGCTGGTAGAGAACGATTCCCGGCACAAAATAGTGGGTATAATAGCTCCTGCTGAGCACGATTCCCACTGCCAGCAGGCACACCCCCAGTGCCGCCCGCTTCCACGACCATACCGCCTCCGCCCATTTTCTCCCGTGCAGCACCGCATAGGCGGCAAAGGAATAATAAATCAGGGCGTCCAGATTCAGCTCCGGCAGCGCCACTCCCTTGAAAAGTGCCACAAGCAGCACCAGCAGAAATGCCGCGCCGGTCCAGATATTTTTCAGAAACAGATACAGCACCGGTGCCAGCAGCACCAGCAGGATGATCTGGTACATGAACCAGAACACCGGATTGAAGGTGTACTTGGTGATCGCCTGCCATGCGCCCGACGGCGTGATCACCAGATCCGTCCGGTTAGCGATCGTCTGCAGTCCCGGAATCCGGCTCGCCGCCACGTACGCCACGTAGTAGATAGTATTCCAGAGCAGGTACGGAACCAGAAGCGAATGCAGACGTTTATTTAATTTTTCTCCCAGCCGCTTCATCGTGAAGTTCCGGTAGAACAGGTAGGCAGACAGCATGATAAAGCATGGGATGTCCACCCGCAGAATTTCCTGCATGACCGGGTACTGGAAATGCCACCACGGTGCGTCCTGCCCCAGTTCCGGGAAAAACAGATCCGCGTTGCCGGAATGCGTCCAGATGACCATGAGGCAGCAGATGAAATTGAACCAGGCGATTTTCTGGTGGAATTTGGCTTCTGGCATATAAACAGCTCCTCCCTGGATAGTTGTATGTTATGTAATCGTCTGCAATATCTCCAATGAGTGAAAACTTTTATCTACATACGCCCTCTTATTCCGCTCCACATTCGCCGCAAATTGTGCAAATGCATCTTCTTTCAGAAGAAATGTATACAACTTCTCGATCGGCGCGTAGATGACGTACTGCCAGGCGTAGCGTGCGGAGTCTCCGGCGCGCAGGGGTGGATCTTCGGTGTATTCGCCGTTGATGACCATGATTTTTAACTCGAAGATACGCTGTACAAGTTTGTTGGGGAGTGCGGGTTTTAGGAGGGCACGGAAGGACTGGTAGAGTAATCGCAGCATTTCTCTTGCCTCCAGACCTTCTCTTCCGAAGTATTCGGCGAATTCAGCAAAATAGGAGGCGTAGCAGGCGCACTCAACGTCCTGTTCAAGTCCCTCGAAATAGTTTTCGATCTCCGCGCCATAAAGATTGTAGGCATCCCGCGTCTCAGAAAGTGTGAAGGTTCCAAATGCGAAAGGCCGGCTTGCCGCACGCAGCAAACTTCCAGTGCGCTTCGCCCCGCGGGCAAATGCCGTGATTTTTCCGCGGTCTCCCGTCAGGAGAATCAGACGTTTATCAAATTCACCGACCGGGGCTGCATAAAGCACCATTCCGGTTGTCTGTATCAAATCTCGCATGCAGCCCTTCCTTCCCTCACTTAAATTTCTTTCGGGTTATATCCGTAATTCTTCATATACATATCGCTGTCTCTCCACTCCCGGCGCACTTTAACCCAGAGTTTCAGGTTGACCTTCGTGTCCATCAGATTTTCAATTTCCATCCGGGCAGCGGTTCCGATACGTTTTAACATCGATCCGCCTTTTCCGATGATGATGCCCTTGTGGGAATCGCGCTCGCACACGATCGTTGCATCCACGTCGATGATGCCGTTTGGGCGCTCTTTCATCTGGTCGATGACAACTGCAATGCCGTGCGGGATCTCGTCGTCCAGCATCCGAAGCGCTTTCTCGCGGATCAGCTCCGCTGCGATCTGGCGCATCGGCTGGTCGGTGACGGTATCCTCATCGTAAAACTGCGGACCTGCCGGGAGATATTTAAAAATACTGCTCTTGACATCCTCGATATTCATCTCTTTGAGAGCCGAAACCGGGATAATCTCCGCAAAATTCAAAATATCCTTATATGCCGCGATAAAGGTCAGAATCTCTTCCTTCGATTTGACCGTATCAATTTTATTAATAACCAGAATAACCGGCGTCTTGATCTTCGAAAGCCGCTCTGCAATGTGACGCTCGCCTGCCCCGATGAAGGTGGTCGGCTCTACCAGCCAGAGAATCACGTCAACCTCTTTTAACGTATTCTCTGCGACATTGACCATGTACTCGCCCAGCTTGTTTTTCGCCTTGTGGATACCCGGTGTGTCCAGAAAAATGATCTGTCCGCGCTCGTCTGTGTAAACCGTCTGGATACGGTTCCGGGTCGTCTGCGGCTTCTCAGATGTGATCGCGATCTTCTGTCCGATCAGGTGGTTCATCAGCGTAGATTTGCCGACATTCGGACGCCCGATCAGGGTCACAAAGCCAGATTTAAACTCTTTTGTATCTGTATTTGCCATCTTGTTTCCTTTCACTTGCATTTTGTTTAGTTAAACAGATTCTTCACCGTCTTAAACAGATCCTGATTTGCCTTGACTTTTTCTGCATTTCCAATCGCACAGATGCTCTGCTCACTGAGCACTGCCCTGATAATCGGCGCCAGCTCCCGGATATCCTCCGGGGTAACTGCCAGGATCTCGTCTCTCTCTTTCTGAACCATCGCATCCGTCACGCCGGTAAACCAGGCCGCGTCGGCGCGAATGCCTTTGTACGGCGGCAGAAGCGGCGCATCAAGGTCGCTGATGGTTCCAATCACGAATTTCGTCATATCACGCTCGTCTGCCTCAAACTGCTCCAGATACGGCACGATGCCCTCGTAAACCTCATTCGTCTCGCGCAGGTTCGGATCGCGGTAGGAAACGAAATAGCTGTCGCCAAACCGTCCGGCTCCATTCATGACGCCGTAAGCGCCGCCCTTGACACGGACATTGATCCACAGATAATCATATCCGAGAATGACTTTCAGCGTCCGCAGCGTGCCCTTGTATGCCAGCCCTTTCTCCACGAAATTGCCGCAGCGCGCCAGATAATTGACCTGGGAGGAGGTCATGAATCCCTCGTTTAAGTTCTCTTTTTTCCACTCAAACGGATAAACGGTTCCATCGCCCTGTGGAAGACGTTCTTTTAAGAGCGGAAGTGCTGCTTCAAGCCCTGCCTGATCGCCAGCTGCTGCCGTGTAGCTTATCAGCATATTTTCTTTCGTAAACAGGCGTGCCGCCGTCTCTTTTAATTTCGCGATCACCTCGCCCTTTTTCTCCTCAAAGTGCTTTGCCGTCTCTTCAAGGAACTGGTAGAAGCCGATTCCGCCCGTGCAGTCGTCAAATGCCGATTCTGCTGAAAAATAGGAGCTGGCTCTCATCACTGCCGCTGAATGTGCCGCCTGATTTAAACGCATCTGGCTCTTCGACTTCGTCTCCGCCACAATCTCGCCGAGACGTTTCTCATCATCAAGGATTGAATCAAGCAGAATCTCCGCGATCGCTGAAAATCCGAAGTCCAGCTTCTCGCACAGCACCCGGGCACTCGCGGTAAAAATACCGGTAAACGCGCCCTGTTTCCGGCTGTCCGCATAGGAGCTGACGCTGAGCGTGATACCGCCGGTATTTAAGTTGATCTCATCCGACAAATCGCTGTATGTGTGTTTCGTCGTATCGACAAATCCAAGCACTGCTTTCAAAAGTCCCACATACGGCAGATCCCTGGACGGTACATGGTCGGTACGGAACATCACGCGCAGATAACCGATGCCTGAGGTAAAGAGCTCATGTGCCAGCACCTTGGTTCCGCCAATCTCGCGCTCGGTCAGGATAAATTTCTCCGCCTCTTTGCGGATATCTGACCGTTTCAACAGCGGAATCTTCTCTAAATCTTCCTTCGGGGACGGAGTGTCCTGATACTCTTTCAGCTCCTTCGTGCCATCCACGATCGCCTGAATCTCTTCCGCGCCCAGGCTCTTCTTATATGCTTCCAGCTTTTCACGCAGCTTCTCATCCTCGATCGCCGTCAGTCCCCGCTTCGGGCTGACCGTGATCACCGCCTCAAACGGGTTATCTAAGAGATATTTGCGGATCAGTTCCTCAAAATATCCCTCTTTTGCCGCTTTTTTGAGGAATGCAAATGTCTCCTCATATTCCAGGTGCATCAGCGGATCGCCGCCGTACAGCCAGCTATCTAAGCACTGCAAGCCGTACATCAATCCTTTCGGCGCGTTGCCGAAATCCGCCTCACGGCTGCGGAATTCATAGTAGTTGATGCCCGCCATCAGGCTCTTCTGGTTGATGCCATCATCTGCCAGCTTCTTAAGCGTTCCCTTGACAGTCTTTAAAAATGCCTCTTTCTGGCTGCCATCCGCATTTTTCGCAATGACAGAAAAATATGGCTGTAAAATACCATTTTCATAGCTTCCCAGGATATCCTGGCCAATCCCGGCGCTGATGAGTTCTTTCTTTAAAACGGCGCCCGGCGCATCCAAAAGCACATACTCCAGGATCTGAAATGCCATGTAGAGAATCGGGTCGAGATCGTCGCCCACCACCGTATTAACCGACAGGTAGGTTGCGTGATCCTCCGGCTCATCCTCAGTGATCGGATAGAAGATCTCACGGTCCTTCGGCGCGTCAAACGGCTTCTGGTAGTGAATTTCAGAATCCACCGGCTGACGGTCATAGTGGCTTAAATACTCACGATCCAGCCAGTCCAGCTTCTCTGCCATATCCATATTTCCGTACAGATAGATAAAGCTGTTGGACGGATGGTAGAATTTGCGGTGGAAATTCAGGAAATCCTCATAGGTCAGCTCCGGGATAACCTCCGGGGCGCCGCCAGACTCATGCGTATAGCAGGTATCCGGGTAAAGCGTGTTCTGCGTGTAGCGATCAAGCACGCCCTCCGGGGAGGAAAATGCACCCTTCATCTCATTGTAAACGACACCGTTTACCGTGATCGGGCTGTCCGCCGACTCCATCTCGTAATGCCAGCCCTCCTGGCGGAAAATCTTCTCTTCTTTATAGATATTCGGATACAGAACCGCGTCCATATAGACGTCCATCAGGTTCTGGAAATCCTTGTCGTTGCAGCTTGCAACCGGGTATACCGTCTTATCCGGGTAGGTCATCGCGTTTAAGAAGGTATTTAAGGAGCCCTTCACCAGCTCTACAAACGGATCCTTGACCGGAAATTTCGCCGAACCGCACAAAACACTGTGCTCCATGATATGCGGCACACCCGTGCTGTCAGATGGCGGGGTGCGGAATCCGATGCAGAATACCTTATTCTCATCGTCATTCGAGAGTAGGAACACTCTCGCTCCCGTCTTCTTATGTTCCAGAAGAATCCCCTCGGAATTCAGCTCTTTTACGTATTTTTCGTTCAGGATCTGATAGCTCTTCAAATCTTTTACTGTCATGCTGTCTTTCCTTTCTCTAAAACGATTCCACAGCGCATACAGACATCTGTTGAATCGTTACTGTTCACGCATACGTGACCAGTAACGTTGAATCGCACCTTTTTTTCTTCTTTTTTTACAGTCTTCCCATAAATTTGTCTTTTAGTACGGCAAATGCCTCCCGCAGCCACAGGTGCACCGCCAGCACCGGGTCGCACGCAGCTGCCACACCGACCGGCTCGATCTCCTGTCTGCGCGCGATCGACTCCGCCCGGAACACATGGTAATTGCTCGTCAGAATCCCGATCCGGATGGTATCGCCGTCCGGGCGCTCACGGTAAAACTCCATCAGGTGTGCCCGCGCCGCCTGCGCCTTGTTGTATTCCTGCCGGTCGATCACCGTCCGGCTGAACTCGATGTTCTGCACCGTGTCGGAGGACTGGTCTTCAATCAGCAGCTTATCCTCCGGAATCCCGTTGTACTGTAAATATTCGTACATCGCCCGCGCCTCGCTGATCTCCTCGCCCGGACCTTTTCCGCCGGAAAGCACCAGAACCGTGTTCGGATATTCCTCCGAATACTCGATCGCCCGATCCAGACGCTGCTTTAGGGAATTGCTGATCTTGGTGCCGCGCACACGTGCTCCCAGCACGATCACATAGTCCGCCGGCTGTCCCGTCGCCGTAATGGCGCTCCAGCCGATCAAAACCTCCGTGATCACCAGAATCAGAAATCCCGCCGCACATACTGTCCCGACGGAAACGCCGATCCACACGGGGATTCTGCCCTCATGCTGGCTGCCAAACCACCATCCAGCCGCCAGAAGTCCCAAAAAGATCGCCAAGCAGGGCCAGATCAAGGCAAACGAAGTCGAAACACCTGAATAAATAACAATTATGATATAATATAACAGGCACAGGACCGCCGTTCCTCCTAAAAACCAAACCATCTGTCATCCTCCTGATGTCCATCCAGCCGCACCTTTACAAATCCAGCGCTTCGTCCTCACGCCGCAGGATATCCTGCGGCTTTGCCATACCGCCTAAGTCTACCCAGAGCTGCTGCTTCGGGTGCGGTGCGCTCTCCTGCGCGGTTCCATCCTCAGTAAAGATGCCTTTCACTTCCACACGCAGGTTACGTCCGTCCGGCTTCATGATCTCGATCGTCTCTCCCACGCTGAATTTATTCTTCTGCTCCAGATGAACCAGGCCATCCCCGCGCACAGCGCCGACCGTTCCCAGATAGGTGTACGGTTTTACATAAGTATTGCTTCCGTATACCTGCGACTCGGTACCCGGTTTATGGAAATAAAATCCAGTGATGTATTCCCGGTGGGTACATTTGCGGATCTCACTCTTATACCACTCCATCTTGGACTGGTATTTTTCCGGGCTTTCCAGATAATCGTCGATTGCGATTCGGTAGGTTCTCGCCACGGTTGCCACATAGAGTGCTGTCTTCATGCGTCCCTCGATCTTGAAGCTGTCGATTCCTGCTTCGACCATCTCCGGAATGTGCTCAATCATGCACAGGTCGCGGGAGTTGAAAATATAGCTGCCGCGCTCATTTTCATAGACCGGCATCCACTCGCCCGGTCTTGTCTCCTCCGCCACCGCATATTTCCAGCGGCACGGATGAGTACAGGCGCCCTGGTTCGCGTCGCGCCCCGTCAGAAAATTGCTGAGAAGACATCGTCCTGAATAGGAAATGCACATCGCTCCGTGGATGAAGCTCTCGATCTCCATATCCTCCGGAATATGTTCGCGGATCTCGCGAATCTCCTTCAAGGACAGCTCCCGCGCCGTTACCACGCGCTTCGCGCCCTGTTTATACCAGAAAAGGAACGTCCCGTAGTTTGTATTATTTGCCTGTGTGCTGATATGGATCTCCATCTCCGGGAGAATGCGTCTGGCAATCTCAAAAACACCCGGATCGGAAATAATCAGCGCATCCGGCTTGATTTCTTTCAGTTCTGTGAAATATTCTTCCACACCGGCTAAATCATCATTATGTGCAAAAATATTTGCTGTAATATATACTTTGACGCCGCGCTCATGGGCGAACGCAATGCCCTCTTTGATCTCTTCGTTCGTAAAATTCTTCGCCTTTGCCCGCAGACCAAACGCCTCGCCGCCCAGATAGACCGCATCGGCTCCGTAAAGGACCGCCGTCTTGAGGACGTCCAGGCTGCCCGCCGGGATTAAAAGTTCCAGTTTTCTCATGTTTTTCCTTTCTTTTATCGCTTTACACTTAACGCCACGCCATCCCCGATCGGAATGACAGACGTCTCAAATTTTTTCATGTGTGTCAGTTCATATAAATAATCGCGCATCCGCGTGTGGATCGTCCGGTTGCGGCGCTCGACCGCATAGCGGGATTCCACGATATCGCCGTCCTGTAAGACATTGTCCGACAGAAGAACGCCGCCGGACGGCAGCAGACGCAAAATCTGAGGCAGCCAGTGCATATACTGCCCCTTAGCCGCATCCATAAATATAAAATCATAAGGGCCGGAAAGCGTCCCCAGTATCTCTTCCGCATCGCCTTCCAGTAAAGTAATGCACGGCTCTTTTCCTGCCCTTTCAAAATTGCGCTTGGCAATCGGTATTCTTTTTTCGTACTTCTCAATCGTCGTGATCCGGCAGTTTTCCGGCATCACACGGCTCATCAGTAAAGCCGAATAGCCCACAGCCGTTCCTACCTCCAGAATCGACTGCGGGCGCTTGAGAGCAATCAGTGTTTTCAGAAATGCGGAGGTCTCCCTGCGGATGATCGGCACGCAGTCAGCCAGCGCTTCTTCCTCTATCGAGTCGAGCAGCGGTCCGTTGCCCGCGTCCAACGACTGGATATAGGCGGTAATTCTGTCATTTACTATCACTTTTATCCTCCTCCGGGCTGGCGGCAGAAGCTGCCGCCTCATCCATCTCCTTCAGCATCTCCAGAGAAGTCTGGGCGGTGCTGAACTGATAGGTTCCCGGATATATCTTGTATTCATAAATCTTTGCCTGCAGCACAAAGACCACGCGGCTTTGAATCAAACCGACGCGTTCCAGCGCTTCGCCTGCCTCGGAGGTGCTTTCGCTTTCCTCGATGGTAACCGTTCTCATTCTTCCCGGCTCTGCCTCAACTGCGGTCGGGTTAAATATCTCATGCCCCAGCCAGTAGCCCTTCGTTACGCCCTCATAGAGCAGAAACAGTGTCAGTACCAGAAAAACGATCCGGAACACACTGTCCAGAATTGATACTGCGATATGGGGTTCCCCAGATGTCCGGCTCATATGCCACCTCCGTGCTGCTTTTGCAGTCTTCTACACTTCCATGATGATCGGAAGAATCATCGGATTTCTCTTCATCTTCTTCCATAGGAAATCACTCAGGCTGTCGCGGATAATGTTCTTGATCTTGCCCCAGTCGCTCACGTGCTTCTCAAGACAGCTTTGTACGGCTTCATCCACGATTCTCTGTGCCTCTTCCATCAGATCCTCGGACTCACGCACATAGACGAAACCTCGGGACACGATATCCGGTCCGGCTAAGAGCTGGTTGCTGTATTTCTCCAACGTCAGTACCACAATAATGATACCGTTCTGTGCCAGGTTCTGGCGGTCGCGCAGAACGATATTTCCGACATCACCGATGCCCAGACCATCGACCAGGATGCCGCCCGCCTGTACATGGTCGGCAACACGGTAGCCCTCGTCCCCGATCTCGATCACATCACCTGAGCGCATCAGGATGACATTTTCCTTCGGAATGCCCATTGAGATTGCCAGGTTGCGCTGCGCCATCAGGTGGCGGTATTCACCGTGTACCGGAATCGAGAATTTCGGACGAACTAAGGAGTACATCAGCTTGATCTCCTCCTGGCAGGCATGTCCGGATACGTGGGTATCCTGGTTGATAACCTCTGCGCCCTTCATCGACAGCTCGTTGATAACTCTTGCAACGGCTTTCTCATTGCCCGGAATCGGGGTGGAACTTAAAATAACCACGTCGCCCGGCATAATCGAAACCTTCTTGTGCAGGTCTGCCGCCATACGGGACAGTGCCGCCAGAGACTCGCCCTGGCTGCCGGTCGTGATAAGGACGGTATCCTCTTTCTTATAATTTTTCAGATGTTCAATGTCGATCAGTGTATTTTCCGGAATATTAATGTATCCAAGTTCGCTCGCCGTGCCGATGACATTGACCATGCTTCGACCCTCGACCACTACCTTACGTCCATAGTGGTATGCCGTATTGATGATCTGCTGGACACGGTCTACGTTGGAAGCAAACGTCGCAACGATGATCCGGTTGTTCTTGTGCTCTGCAAAAATCGAATCAAAGGTCTTGCCGACGGTGCGCTCCGACATCGTAAATCCCGGACGGATCGCGTTGGTACTGTCACACATCAGCGCCAGCACGCCTTTCTTTCCAAGCTCGGCAAAACGCTGCAGATCCGCCGGTTCACCGAATACCGGTGTGTAATCGATCTTGAAGTCGCCGGTGTGGACGATAATACCAGCCGGGGAGAAGATCGCAAGCGCCGATGCATCTGCGATACTGTGGTTCGTCTTGATAAACTCAATCCGAAAACATCCGAGATTGATGGACTGTCCGTGCTTTACGACCTTGCGGCGGACGGTCTTCATCATATTATGCTCTTTTAATTTATTCTCAATCAGTCCGATCGTCAGTTTGGTGCCGTATACCGGTGCCGGAACATCGCGGAGTACATACGGCAGCGCGCCGATATGGTCCTCATGTCCGTGCGTGATCACAAAGCCCTTGACTTTGTCAATGTTGTTCTTTAAATAGGATACATCCGGGATAACCAGATCGATTCCCAGCATATCGTCGCTCGGGAATGCCATACCGCAGTCTACTACAATAATGCTGTCTTCATATTCGAAGGCAGTCATATTCATACCGATCTGTTCCAGACCACCGAGCGGTATGATCTTTACCTTATTATGATTTGTTTCCTTTTTCAATCAATGCACCTCCAAAAATTCGATTTTTAGATTTTTATTCGATATCAACGCCCAGATCGCTCATCAGCTCCGCAAACACCTTGGACATGTACTCCAGTTCTCCGTCATCGTCCACAAATTCGTAAGCTGCTTCTGCATCCTCCGGCTTTGATGTATCTCTCAACAGATAGCACTCTCCATCGCCGTCCTTCGTATCACTTGCCAGCAGATAGGACTCGCCATTTAACTTTGTCTCTTCCAGGACATACAGCTTCACTTCCTCGCCGTTCTCATCCCTCAGCGTGATGCTGTTTTCCATATTATTCAGTTCATCTAACATTGAATCCAGTTTTCCCATTCTATGATTCTCCTTCTATTCTTTATTTTCAATCATTGATTTTTATCACTGATAATTTATTCTTCCGCTTTTCCTTGTGCCTGTAAATCCAAATATCCCTGCAAAATCAATACTGCCGCAATCTTATCAATCACGCTCTTCCGGTTTTCCCGGCGCACTCCACTCTCGATCAGAATCTGCTCCGCCGCATTCGTCGTCAGGCGCTCGTCCCACATAACGACCGGAAGGTTCGTCCGCCGTTCCAGCATCTCTTTAAATGCCAGCGTCTTTTCAACGCGCTCTCCCAGCGTATTATTCATATTTTTAGGATACCCCAAAACAATCGTCCCAACCTCGTATTCCCGGATCAGCTCTTCAATCCGGGCGCAGGTCTGGCGAAGTTTGTTCTCATCCTTCCGTGTGATCGTCTCAATCCCCTGTGCTGTAATGCCTAACGGATCGCTGACTGCCACTCCCGTGGTCTTCGATCCAAAATCAAGCCCCATAATTCTCATATTCTATTTTCTCCATAACAAAACAAGCTGGCAGCCCGTCAGATATTGGACTGTTGTCGCCAGCTGTTTACTCTTCCGCTTTTTAATTGCCGTGCTGCATCCACTCTTTACTGAAGCTTCGTCTCAATATATACCTTCACAAGCTCTTCCAGAATTTCGTCACGCTCTACCTTCATAATCAGGCTTCTGGCACTCTTGTGGCTGGTAATATAGGTCGGATCTCCAGACATAATATATCCTACAATCTGATTGATCGGGTTGTAACCCTTCTCCGTCAGCGCTGTATATACCTGTTCCAGAACCTGGCTTGCCTCCAGCTTCTTCTCTTCCTGTACTGCTCTAAAAAACTGTGTATTGCTGATATCACCCATTTTGTCTTCACGTCCTTTTAAATACCCGCCACGATTTGCCACTCTGCTGATCCATGCGTGCAGGTAAATTACTCTTTTTTATTTTACTCTACTTTACCCCATTCGGCAAGTTATTTTTTATCATTATAATCATCCAGGAAATTGTATGTCCAATCGTCCTTGTGGTAACCGATCACAGTCTTTAAGTTGATATTGTGGACACTCTTAAAGATATTTTTCTCGATCACATCGCTCTCCTTGCGGAAATGGGCGATCAATTCCTTCATCTCATCGCGCTTAGAACCGCGTCCGCCTCCGCAGCTCACGCAATTTTCAGTAAAACGGCACGCGCACTGTATAAACTGCAATCCGTTGTAATCGCGCCACGCCTTGACCGCATCTTCCTTGATAAGGTACATCGGGCGGATCAGCTCCATGCCCTCGAAATTCTGGCTGTGCAGCTTCGGCATCATCGTCTCAATCTTGCCGCTGTACAGCATTCCCATGAGGATCGTCTCGATCACATCATCAAAATGATGTCCCAGCGCAATTTTATTGCAGCCCAGCGCTTTCGCCTGTGCATAGAGGTGACCGCGGCGCATTCTGGCACAGAGGTAGCACGGATTCTGCTCGATCGTCGCCACCGTGTCAAAAATATCGCTCTCAAATACCGTCAGCGGAATGCCGAGAAGTTTCGCATTGTCCTGGATGATCTTCCAGTTATCCGCATTGTAGCCCGGATTCATCACTAGAAAAACGGTTTCAAACTGGAATTTTCCATGTTTTTTCAATTCCTGGAAAAGTTTCGCCATCAGCATGGAATCCTTGCCGCCAGAGATGCAGACTGCGATCTTGTCGCCCTCCTGAATCAGATCATAGGTGTTGAGCGCCCGCGTAAACGCCCGCCAGATCGGCTTGCGGAATTTCTTTATAATACTCTGCTCAATTCTCGCCCGTTTTTCCTCTCGATCCGCCTCGGATTCTTCACCCACGAAGCGGGACAGGGAGAGGCGCAGCCACGCGCGGTAACCGCCGTCCACATTGACCGCGTCAAATCCGTCCCCGGTCAGACGACGCACCCACTCCTGGCTCTTCTCACCGGTATGGCACATCACGTACACTGGATGCATTTTGTCTAACCTGGCTGTTTCTTCCTCATACTGCTCTTCCAGCCGGAACGCCGGGAGGCTTACCGCCCCCGGAAATGTTCCGCGCATATACTGGTCCTGCGGGCGGATGTCCACGATCGTCTTCTCCGCATCCTTTAACGCTTCCAGCTCCTCAATCGTAATCGTTTTCATTGTATATTCTCCTGTATCCGTTATTTGCAAAATCCTCTTTAAGAAATAAGACACAATTCTCATGAAATGAAACAAAAGCACAGGATCCGCTCTGACAGTGCTCTGCCAAACAAACGGGTCCTGTGTTTTCTGCTGCTTTGTTACCGTTCACGCGCACGTAACCAGTAACTCATTTTCTATTAATTATAACACTCTCCCCGCATTCTGGGAAGTCCTATTTCTATAATTAGTCTCTTAGTCATTACTGTTCACGCATACGTGCCCAGTAACTCCTAGTCCTCTGTAAAGAGTGGTGTGGAATAATAGCGGTCACCACTGTCTGGAAGAATCGCTACAATGGTTTTCCCCTTATTTTCCGGCCGCTTTGCCAGCTCAATCGCACCATGCAGGGCTGCTCCGGAGGAAATGCCGACTAAGATGCCCTCTTTGTGTGCCAGAAGTTTTGCTGCTGCAAATGCATCCTCATTCTCCGCCTCGAAAATCTCATCATAAATTTTAGTGTTCAGTACATCCGGTACAAATCCGGCGCCGATACCCTGAATCTTGTGTGCGCCGCCCTTGCCTGTCTTTAATACCGGGGAGGAAGCCGGCTCCAGCGCTACGACTTTCACATTCGGGTTCTGGGATTTTAAGTATTCGCCGGTACCTGTCAGAGTTCCGCCGGTACCAACGCCTGCGATCAGGATATCAACCTTTCCGTCGGTATCATTCCAGATCTCCGGACCAGTGGTTGCTCTGTGAACCGCCGGATTGACCGGATTGACAAACTGACCGGCTAAGAAGCTGCCCGGTGTCTCCTTTGCCAGCTCTTCTGCCTTCTCGATCGCGCCCTTCATGCCCTTTGCGCCCTCAGTCAGGACAATCTCTGCACCGTACGCTTTCAGAATGTTGCGGCGCTCCACGCTCATCGTCTCCGGCATCGTCAGGATGATGCGATATCCCTTCGCTGCTGCGATGGACGCCAGACCGATACCGGTATTGCCGGAAGTCGGCTCGATGATGACGGAACCCTCTTTCAGGACACCTCTCTTCTCTGCATCCTCAATCATGCCTTTTGCAATACGATCCTTCACGCTTCCAGCCGGATTTAAATACTCCAGTTTTACCAGAACCGTTGCTTCCAGTCCCAGCGCTTTCTCAACATTCACAACCTCAACTAACGGTGTGTTTCCTACCAGTCCCAGTGTTCCCTTATAAATGTTTGCCATGATGATTTCCTCCTGTATCTGTGATGATTTTTATATTTTTTAATTTTTATATATTTCTATAGATTCTTCTTTTTTCCAGAACTCTTTTCCAATTTGAAAAACTCGCTTCAAAAGAAGTTTAAAATGCGAAAAGAGCCCATCCTCTATACACATTTACCGCCGTCCAATCCAGCTTTTCTGCCGCCTGTCCTGCTTGTTTTTCTGTGTACGCGGATGCGCTCTTTCTATATCCTTAACCCTTATGAATAAAAAGGTTCACGAAACCCGTTTTTCCCGGAAACCTCGCTTACCGAAGTCCAGCCTTCTGGTTTTCGCGTACACAAATGCGACAACAACATCGATCCATACAAATACAACCATTGCTGCAACACATCATATTCATCCCAAAACCATTGACTGCTTTCATGATCTTCACTCCTTTTCTTTTTCCTATCAGCTTAGTAGGCATATTATCACTTTATGCAATATCTGTCAACCTTTTTTTGATTATTTGTTACTGTTCACGCATACGTGCCCAGTAACGATTATTTGCACACTTTGTTACGTTTCTTCATGTCTTTCTTGACAAACGCAGACCGCACCTTTACAATAAAATACCGAACTGATGGGTAAAAAACGTTCAGAAACAGAGCCTGCTATTATTTAGTATAGCACAGTTGTGACTGTGAAGCTACTGACAGAATATATTACAAGGGAGTATCATATGTTAAATTCATTTTCCAGAACTGAACTTCTCCTCGGCAGGGATGCCATGGAGCGTTTATCGAAAGCCCGCGTTGCCATCTTCGGCATCGGCGGTGTCGGCGG
>OHAP01000827.1_pt1 | contig 21553 bp, 18 predicted proteins | sample 1577171 | NCBI WGS metagenome assembly OHAP01 (sample SAMEA3541489, study PRJEB24748) | human gut metagenome | biome: human gut; feature: human-associated habitat; material: faeces | place: China | collected 2012 | reverse complement strand
CCTACACTGCGGAAAAACACCGCTCACAAAGCGGACGCCAACTTGCTAAAACACACCCACAGCTTGAGCTCATACTTGGTATCGCCAAGATCAGTGCTCACCGCTTCGGTTTCGGTGTTGGCTTTGTTGCTGGACGAGCCCGGGCCGCAAGCGGCGACGGATGCCAGGCATGCCACAGACATCAGACCGGCAATAACGGTTTTGGCGGTTCGTTCGATCCTCATTGATCATTCCTTTCTTCCTTCCGGGCGATCCCGGCTATGTCTTCCTTGGCTATCTCGGCTTAGCGTATTTGCTAAGCGCTTATGCATGAGGATAACAGATGTCGAACCGGTTCGTCAAATCCGCAACACGCAAACAAATGGCCGATTCCCGAAGAAATGAGGAAGGCTTGACGTTCCCCATAGGCAAGCACTTCCTTCTCGCGAAATTGCGACATCGGTCCCTTAAATACCTAAGCGCTTATTCATTCACCTAGGATGACGTTTCGAAGGCTCGGGCAGCTCGGGAAAAATTGAATGTGGCTCAATTTGATACCAGTACGCCACGCTAGACACATCATCCTGACGCTCAAATGCACCTTCATATCCTGAACCAATTTGTTGAAGCGTGACTCTAAGCTCACTATCAAACCTGATGGGATCAGGAATATGCCATCGGTACAAGCCACGCATAGGTGGACAATAATCGTCATGATATTGGTTTGCTATAGCCCCATCGCGCACAGAATAAAATGGATATCCTACATATGGGGCACAAAAAGTACGCTCGCGCGTATGACCATCTCGCTGCTCAGCGAAGCTCCATGCACCGCCAAAATAATCTTCGGTGCCGGTACTACACACTGTGGGATAATCGTTATCGCCATCTAGGAAAAACTTAATCTCTCCCTCACCCCACCAATATCGTTGCAACGTAGAAATAGCAAGATATGTGCCGACGTAATGGCCCCGTCCGCTGACTCCATCGAGGATTACATAGTCCTCGCCTAAAGTAGTGATTGGCTGTCTGCGCCATTGCGCATGGAAATAAGCCATTTCACGGGAGGAATACGCATTACCCAATGCATAATCAATCTGATAAAACAAAGCCGGAATAGCATGAGCGTGGTCATTGCGCACTACGATACGTGCCCGTTTACGAAACGGCATCGTGAAATAACAATTCATACCTCGTGTAGGTGCCACCACAATAGGCTCTGAGAACACATCGCAACTTTGTCCAAAGCCGCAACAGAAGAAGTCTCCTAGGGGACATTCCACAGAAGGTCGCTTTTCATCATCCCAATAGATGGCAAGCACCGCATCGCGCAGAACGTATCGATCAGCGTCACTGGTGCGATCCGTAACGGTAAACCACATGTGCCGAATACAACCGGGGCCTTCAATATCTGCCAATGTCACAGACTGCCCGGGAGCAATGTCATTCAAACACGGTTTTCCCTTGCGCGACGGCCCCAACGGACCAGTTTCACGGCAACCAAAACCCTTGGCTCCCGTTGGGTTCTCCGCATTAATCGAACATGTTACTTCGTCGCGGACAGTCGGCAAATCCGATAAAGTTCCCGCGTACGGGCCTGCCATCATCATAGGTTAACTCTCCTCAATTCAAGCGTCGCTAGCGAAACCGGCATATAGTTGAAGCTGTTTCTACTGCTTCGCTTCTTTGTCATATTGCGCCTGCACATTCTTTGTGAATTCCTGAGGCGTGATGCTGTTATCCAGCAGTAACTGGAAGTTAGGGATTAGCCCACTTGACTGCATTCCCGCAGTAGCATTATTAATGAAATCGCTAGTATGACCGCTCGTCAGCACGTCGGCATAGGCATCAAACATACTCTGCTGCAATGCGCTATTCGCCTTGAGATCCGAAGTAGATGATTTTGGCAAATAGCCAGAATTGTCAACAATAATCTGTTGTGCTTCGGCACTTTGCGTATAATCGAGGAACGCCGCAGCAGCATCACGGTTCTTAGCATTCACCGGAATACCATAAAATGCACCTGCATTAGCAGCAACGTTCGGCTCATCTTCACTGGTGGCACCCGGGAAAGCAAAGAACTGAACATCATCACCCAACGCTTTGGCCACAGTATCCAGATTCCAATTACCGCTCGGGAAAAATAGTCCTTCACCATTGCAGAACCTGCTCAGAGCAGTAGAGGCATCCACTGCGTTAACACCTTCAGGCATATATCCCTTGTTATTCCAATCCTGCAAGGTGGACGCAGCGTCCTGCGCCGCCTGATTGTCGAAGGTACCAGATTTCTGCAAAATCCAATTCTGCACATCTTCTGCAGAACTGTTATTAGCCATTAACGCCTGAAAGACAAAAGAGGTACCGCCATCCTTGGCATATGTCATCATCGGCAGTATGCCGGCATCCTTGGCTGTCTGCATATCCGCCTCAAACTCCTCGACAGAGGTAGGAGCTGCATCAATACCTAGCTGCTCGGCAAGCTTGGTATTGAAATAAATGCCAGTCACCGAATAGGAGTTCGGCAATGCGTACAAATCACCGCTGCCGAGCTTGCCATTTGAATCCACTCGATACAATTCAGTCTGCGAATCGGGAACATCCCAGCCGTACGCATCCACATATGCCTCTAAAGACACCAAATGGTTGCCACGAACCGCTGAATTCATGTCGGTGACGCGGGCGATATCCGGCGCATCTTTTGCTGAAATCACACGCGGGCCATTTTGTCCAGAGACATTATCCGGATCATATTGTCCTTTGATGGTGATGTTTGGGTATTTCGCTTCGAACCCGGCAATCAGCGCCTCATCTACAGTCTTCAGACCCGCTCCATCCCACAAAGTCAGCTCATATTTTTTATTACCTAAATCAGTGCTGACCTCAGTAGGATTTGTATCACTTCGTGAGCTACTTGCCGAGCCGGGACCACATGCAGTCAGGCTTCCAGCGATAAATATCGCAGCAAGCGCCGCGCCGCTGTTACGCATAATCCTATTCATCGGTTACCTCCTTATACCCTCATCATATGCAATCGATATTTCTCTTTATTGTCACCATTTTTCGGCGGCAATAAAATATATTTGCGATATCGATTACGCACATCGTACATCTTTTTGCGGAACCCGTCAACCTTGCATCACACCAATGGTGGCCTTAACTTCAAAATCCAGATACAATACAATCGATTACGCAATGCAGGAGATCCCATGAGCGAACCAACAATCTATGAAGTAGCCAAGGAGGCTGGAGTCTCTGCGGCGACCGTATCTCGTGCAATCAACGGACGTGACCGCATATCGGAAACTACTAGGCAAAAGGTATTTGATGCATGTGCAAAGTTGGGGTTTTCAGCATCGAAAACAGCCTCCATGCTGCGAACGGGAAAGACAAATCGTATAGCACTTACCGTAGGTAACTCACTGGCTGGCTGGTTCAGTTCACAACTAGCCGAAGGCGTATATTCCGTGCTCGCATCCCAAGGATATGACTTGCTATCATACCGACTTGCAAACGCCGATCAAAGACGCGATTTCTTTTCCTCAATGCCAGTGAAGCGCAACGCAGACGCGGTCATCATCTCCTCCTTCGACATCAGCGAGACAGAGAGGCGAACCTTAGAACAACTCGGTATGCCAGTCATCGGTGTCAACACCATCGGGCTTACGGAACAGCGAGATATGATTTCCATCGGCGTAGACGAAATTATAGCAATGCGACAAACCGTTCATCAGCTCGCAGGACTGGGACATCGCAATATCGCCTTTATCTGCAAGCAGCAAGACAGTAACGGATTCATATGGGAAGCTGACCAACGTATAGAAGGGTTCCGTCTTGGCATGGCGGCTGAGGGACTCAACTTGCCCGACGGATACATCATCGCAGTACAGGACAACGAATTTGCCGGAGCAGAGGCACTCAGTAGCCTGCTCGCACTCTCCCCTCGCCCAACCGCCGTATGCTGCATCAGCGACGAGAATGCCATTCCTCTAGTCCATGCGCTTCGCTCATACGGATTCCGCGTACCTGAGGACATATCCGTCATCGGATTCGATGACTGGCCAATGGCACAAGCGCTCAATATATCAACCGTTCGGCACGACCCTCGGTCCTACGGAGCATTAGCGGCAGATGCCGCAATCCGATTATCACGAGGCGAAATTCTGACAGAAAGTTGCATCGTTGTTCCCACGACGCTCATGTTGCGCGGCACCACAGGCCCAGCACCTCGAGATTAAACATCGACAACGTCCGCATTTGATGATGTGCATATCATTATTGCAACAGCGAAACAACAGGTACCAGCCAGAGGAAGGACGACCGGGTAACAGCCACAAGGCGGCCACCCATTCACCATGAAACGCGCGACCATCAACGACGTAGCTCTCACGGCCGGAGTCTCAACTTTTACCGCATCCCGCGCTTTGCGAGGTAAGGATCACGTGGCAGCAGCTACGCGGGATAAGGTGCTGAAAGCGGCCAAAGAGCTGAATTACACCGCGTCTCGCTCGGCGGCGGCGCTGGCAAGCGGACGCACCAATCGCATTGCCATGCTGGCTCGCGAACGGCTGGCCGGCTGGTTCATGGGCGAATTATTCGACGGGCTGTATGACGAACTGAGCCGCGCACGCTATGACTTGACCGTATACCGAGCCGGCAGCGTCGAGGAGCGTGCGGAATTCTTTACTCGGCTGCCAGCCAATCGTAACGCCGACGCCCTCATCGTATCCGGATTTTCCGCCACCGATGAGGAAGCCGACACGTTGGCCAGCATGGGTATGCCCATCGTCTCGGTGAATTCGCCGTATATCAGCTGCTGCCAAGCCTCCGTGGCCATTGATGACGAGGCGGCCGAAGCCATGGCAGTGCGTTATCTTGCGGCCCTCGGGCATCGTCGTTTCTGCTATGTGGGGCGCACCGATCCGCTGACCGGCAAGGAATGGGGATTCGATGCACGCGCACGCGGATACAAAGATGAGATAGTCTCGCTTGGCCTCACCGACTGCGGCATCCACTTCATCGACTCGGAATCACCACGCTCGGCCAAACAAGTCATCGCCACCATGCTCGCGCAGCCTGAGCGGCCGACCGCTATCTGCGTGTGGTCTGACTACTACGCATTGCGCGTGGTACATGAGTTGCAGGCAATCGGAGTACGAATCCCCGAAGACGTTTCGGTCTTTGGCTTTGATGGGTCCGACGTGGCGGAATCCATTGGATTAAGCACCATGGTGCCAACTCCCCCGCGCGAAATCGGACAGATTGCCGCGCGCAAGGCACTGAATTTGGTTGAGGGGAAGACCTTGGACGACCCTCATACGACTGTACCTGTGGCGGTCGAGCCCGGCGCGACCAGTGGGCCAGTGCGGGAATAGGCGATATGGGAAAAGCCCCCCTCGGCGGAAAACCGAAGGAGGCTTGGGTGGAGCTGCACTACTTCACAGCGCCTCGCATGACTCCACCGACGACCCACTTTTGGGCGAAGATGTAGACGATGAGGATCGGGGCCATGGCCATCAGGTAGCTGGAGAAGGCCATCGGATAGTTGGTGGCGAACTGCGAGCTGAAGACGTACTGGGCGAGCGGGATGGTCTGGTTCGACTGGTCGGTCAGGATGATCAACGGTAGAAGGAAGTCGTTCCAGGCCCACAGCGCGGTCAGGATGGCGATAGTGGCGTTGATCGGGCTCATCAGCGGGAAGATGATGGTCCAGAAGATGCGCCACGTGGATGCGCCATCGATGCGGGCCGCCTCTTCCAGCGAAACCGGAATCGAGCGGATGAAGCCGGTGGCGATGAACAGGTTCGTGCCCAAACCAAGCACCGTGTACAGGATGATCAGGCCGACCTGGTTGTCCAGATGCAGGGAGCCCATCTGCTTCGCAATCGGCAGCATGACGACCGGGAACGGCACGAACATGGCGGCGATGAAGAAGTAGTACAGGAAGCGGAAGAAGCGCTTGTCCATGTTGCGGGCAACAGCGTAGGCCACGAAGGTGTTGGTCAGCAAGGTGAGCACCACGGCGGCCACCGTGATAATCGCGGAGTTGAGCGCGGCCTTCGGGTAGTTGACCTTGGCGGAGGCGTCGGCGAAGTTGTGCCACTGCCACGAGGTGGGCAGGGCGAAGGTGCCGGCCTCGGCCGGAGTCTTCAGCGCGGTGACGATGGTGAAGTAGAGCGGGATCAGAATGGTCAGGCTCAGCACGGCCACGGCGGCGGTCAGCCACCAGTTGATCTTGTGGTCCCTGCGGAACTTGGCGGGCTTGCCGGACTTGGACGGGGTAACTGTTGCAGTAGTCATTTCTTATCCTCCCCTAAATCAAATCTGTTCCTGGCTGCGGGAGATGCGCAGCTGCACGAAGGCGATGATCGCCAGCACGATGAAGAAGAGCACGGCGTTTGCGGTCTGGTAGGAGTACTCGCCACCGGTCAGGCCACCCTTCCAAATGAGGTAGGTGACGGTTTCGGTGGAGGAGTTCGGGCCGCCCTCGGTCAAGGCGACGACCTGATCGAAGGTGCTGAGCGCGTTCTTCATGGACAGCACGAGGTTGATGGTGAAGAACGGTCCAATCAGCGGGAATGTGATCTTCCAGAACTTCTGCCAGGCGTTGACGCCGTCGATGGCGGCGGCCTCGTAGATTTCGTCGTCGATGGTCTGCAGGCCGGCGAGGTAGATGAGCACCGAGTAGGCGATGCCCTGCCAGACGGCGAGGAAGACGATCGGGATCCAGCTAAGCTGCTCATTGGTCAACAGCGAGGTGGACAGCCACTTGATGCCCAGCGCCTTGCCGAGCTCGGGCAGAGGGTTCATGAAGATGTACTTGAACACGTAGCCGATGACCAGCACGGAAAGGGTGTAGGGGATGAAGAAGATGGCTCGGAAGCCATTCTTGAAGGCGATCTTCGAGTTCAACAGCACCGACAGGAACAGGGCAATCACGTTGATCAGCACCGTGATAAGGATGGCGATGAGGAACGTGAACAGGTAGGCGTGGCCCACGCGGTTGTCCTGGAAGAGGGCGATGTAGTTCTTCAGTCCGATGAACTTGTAATCGCCGTAGCCCTGCGAGTTGGTGAAGGAATACTTTACGCCATCAAGAAATGGCAGGTACAGGAAGAAGGCGAAGATAATGGCCGCCGGAACCACCATCCAGTAGTAAGCGGGGTCCACCTTGCGGGTGGAGAAGGCGGAGACCTTCTTCTTGGCGGGTTTCTTGGCAGCGGTCTTGGTTGCGGTTGCGTGTGACATGATGTTCTCCTCTCCTACCGATCACTCGAAGGTCCTGGCTTGGACCTTGTCCCATTCGGTCTGCATCTGGTTCAGGAAACGGTCGGTGTTGCCGGAGGTCACCATGGTCTGCAGGTAGCCGCCGATGTTGATGGACGAAGGAATGTAGTGGTCGCAGAAGTCGGCCAGTCGGTTTTCCTCGAAGAACGGGCGCACGGTTTCCAGCGCATCGTTGCCGAAGTAGGTGTCCTTCAGCGGCGTGATGGCGGACTGGGCGTCGGCGTAGGCGTCAAGCTGATCCTTCTGCATGAGGAATTCGACGAGCTTCATCGCTTCCTTGGGGTACTTGGTGTCCGCACCGATGGTGAGCATCACGTCGTCGCCGGCGGTGAGGATCTGCTCGCTGGCGTCATCGGTGGCCGGCATCTGGGCGAAACCAAGTTCGATATCGGGGTTGATCAGCAGGATCTGCGGGATGGCGTAGGTGCCGAGCGGGATGATCGCGGCCTTGCCTTGGGCGAAGTTCTGCGTGCCCTGCTGGTAGGTGACGCCGGTGTTGGCAGTGGAGTAGGTGAAGAGCTCGGATTCCTTCTCGACTGCGGTCTTCCACAGTTCCTGGAACGTGGTCTTGCCTTGCTTGAGCTCGGTGTACTTCGATTCGGGAACCAGCGTGCCGGCCAGGGAGGCGAGCGGCGCCTGAGTGGTCCAGGCGTCGGCCACGGAACCCTGCAGCGGGTTGATGCCGGCGTCCTTGAAGGTGTTGAGCATATCGGTGAACTCGCTCCAGGTGGTCGGCGGATTCTCCGGGTCAAGGCCAACCTTGCGGAACAGAGCCTTGTTGTAGATGTAGCCGGAGGCGTTACCCGCGAAGGGCAGGCCATACAGGCGCTTCTTGGAGGAATCGGTGGTCTGCACCAGATTCTTGGCGATCTGCACCATGCCGGGGTTGAGGGTGTCCACAATGGGTTCATCGGTGAAGTCGTAGAACACACCGGAGGCGGCGAAGTTGCCGAAGCTGATGTCGCCGTTGAAGGTGATCACGTCCGGCACACGATTCTTGACGAAACGGGTGCGCAGATCGGTCTGGGCGTTGGCGGAGTTGTTGATGTTGACCTTGATGGTCGGGTTCTGCTTCTCAAAGTCGGCGACCATGGACTTGAACTGGTCGGCGGCCTCGGACTTGAACTGGAAGAAATCCAGCGTGACGGTGCCTGCGGTGCTGGAGCCGCAGCCTGCCAGGCCGAAGCCGACGGCGATCGCGCACATCACGGCGGCGGTGCGCACGGCCAGACGCTTCAGTCTAGGCGTTGCATGTGGGGAATCGGACAGCATAATTGTTGACTCCTTTATCTTTCTTTTCCTCCGGCTTCGGTGCCGGCGGTTCTTCCACTTTCTAAGGTAACAGTTCGGCCATTTCATTCCCAGCGCCAGCGAGCCCACTTGCGCAAGCAACAAAAAGCGCGGTATTTTGTGATTAACGCAATAAATACAGCGAGGGGGGCTTGCATGTCTGATGCCAACGCGATTCCACAGTGGTTTTCCGGATCCGAGCATACGCATCGCGTGGCGGCGGCAATTGCCCAATACGGGCCGATAGCCCGCACTACGTTGGCACAGATGCTGGGACTGAGCCAAGGGGCCTTGTCCCGCATCACCAGCGATCTGATCTACGCCGGGGTGATCGAGGAGCTTCCGGCCGAGGCCGGCCCGTCAGGCAAGCTGCCCGAGCGATTCACGCCAAGGGAAAGTTCGGATCGTCGCGGACGCCCGCAGACTTCGCTGGTGTTGTGTTCGAACGCACGCACCTTCATTGGTGTCAAGGTTCATGGGATGTCGATTGTGGCCGCTGCGGTGAACGCGCATGGCGAGGTGGTGTCCGGCCGGCACGAGGTGCCGATCGGGGCGGATCAATCGGCTGAGTATGTGGTGTCGGCCATCACGCGGCTGGTGCGCGAATGTTCCGCCGATATCGCCTCTTCCGGACTACCCTCCCCCACTGCGGTGGGCGTTGCGGTAGGTGGGCATGTGGTCGACGATTCGATTGTGACGTTCGCGCCGTTCCTGCATTGGGACGGGGCCACGGACTTGGGGACGATGGCCACAGAGGCGACCGGCCTGCCGTGCGGGGTGTTCAATGATATCGATTCTCTGCTGGTGGATGCCTCCTGGTTCGGGCCGGGTGTCGGCGTGGATATGTTCGCCGTGGTGACCATCGGTGTGGGTGTTGGTTATTCGCTGGCCGTGAACGGCAAGCCAGTACAGTACCCGGATAAGAGCTATGGTCTGGTGGGCCACGTGCTTATCGATCCGGAGGGGCCGCGCTGCACCAGCGGACATATCGGCTGTTCACAATGCTTGACTGACGATTCGATCGCCGAACAGTACTCTGCGATTGTGGGTCGCGCGGTCAGTTTTGAGGACTTTGCGCGCGATGCCAAGGGACGCGTGCCGCAGGCCACGCAGTTGGTGAACCGGACGTGTTTCCGGTTGGGATCGCTGGTGGCTACGGTGGCGAACATCGCGATGCCCGGGCATGTGCTGATTGCCGGGGAGTCCGCGTTTTTGGCCAAGCTCGGCACCGATTCGCTACGTGACGGCATTCGTTTCTACCGTCACAGCCAGACCCAGCCGGTCAAGTTCACGATTATGAACCACGACTGGCAGCTCTGGGCCAAAGCCGCCGCCAGTCGCGTGATTGTGAAGCATATTGGGTAGGCCGTTCTTGGCTCCCCTCAGAGAGGGGAGCCAAGAACGTTGCTTCGCCACAGTTACTCCGCCACGACCAGCAATTACGGACTTGCCTATCGGCAAGGCTCAATCCCACCTTCGCTCAGCTGTCGCTTCGCTCAGGCCGTGGCTACTGACAGCCTACTAGGCTGTCAGCTTAACGCCACAGCCTTGAGCAATACTGCCTGCTGGGGGTGGAGGGACGGGGGACGAATGCCGTAGCGCTGCAGGGCTTCGCCGGTCAGGACTACGCCTTCCTCGTTCCACCAGCCGAGAGTGCTCTGGCCGTTGGTCAGACCGGTCAAATCCAAGCTCGGGTCAAGCGGGCTGACACGGTAGGTGCGCTCGGGGTCAAGTCCGGGCAGATGCACGGGCGCGGCCGGATAGGTCTGGCTGGTGGTCAGCTGGGTGAAGCGGTAGATGGCGGCGTCACGGTTCGGCATCACCATACCGTCCAGACGCACGGCCGGATCGTTGGAGTCGGCGTGCACACAGGTGTCGATGGCGAACCAGTCGCGGTGCTTCTTGAATTCGGCCACCCACACGGCCAGCTTGGCGAGCGCCTCGTCCGGCTCCTTCAACAGGTTCCATTCGATGCCCATGTGGCCGAAGAACGCCATGGCCATGCGCAGTTCCTGGCTGGTGGCGCGCTGGGTGGAGTGTGCGGGGCTGGCGCCCACGTGCTCGCCCATCATCGCCGGCGGCACCAGCAGCGAGGTGTAGCGCTGGATGTCCGCGCGCTCAACCGGGTCCACGCAGTCGGAGACCCAGATACGATCGGCGTGCTCTAGGATGCCGAGATCCACGCGGCCGCCACCAGAGGAGCAGCTTTCGATCTCAAGGCCCGGATGCGCGGTCTTGAGGCCCTTGAAGATGTTGTAGACGGCAAGGGTCTGCGCGTGCACGGCCGGGCGGCCGGAGCGGCGGGAACCGGGCTCGGTGACGAGCTTGTTGTGGTCCCACTTGATGTAGTCGATACCAAGCTCGCCGACAAGCTGGTCCATGCAGCCGTAGATGTAGTCGAACGCATCCGGATTGGTCAGATCGAGCACCTGCTGAGTGCGGCCCTGCAGCGGCAGTCGGCCAGCGGTGGGCGAGAGAATCCAATCAGGGTGGTTACGGGCCACATCGGAATCGGGGTTGACCATTTCCGGCTCGAACCACAAGCCGAATTCCATACCCTTGGCGTGCACGTAGTCGGCGAGCGCCTTCAGGGACTTCGGGCCATCGGGCCAGACGTCCTGCGCAATCTGCCAGTCACCGAGGCCGGAGGTGTCGTCGCGGCGGGAACCGAACCAGCCGTCGTCCACCACGAATCGTTCCACGCCGGAGTCGGCGGCCTTGTCGGCGAGCGCCTTCAGCGTATCGAAGTTGTGGTCGAAGTACACGGCTTCCCATGTGTTGAGGATCACCGGACGGCCGTGCGAGAACAGGCGCGGGTGCAGGGAGCGCACGTAGGAGTGGAATCGGGCGGCGATCTCGTTGAGACCATCGCCATAGGAGCCGAACAGCCACGGGGTGTCGTAGGAGTTCTGGCCTTCGCCAGGGCCAGCGAGCGTCACTTCGCCGCCGAACAGGAGTTCGCCGCCGCCGATCACGCCGGTTGTGTAGGGCAGACGTTCGGCGGACAGCACGGAGTTGCCGCTCCAGCCCACGTGCACCGAATAGGCGTCGCCATGCTCGAAGCCGAAACCGGGCACGCCGGCGGTCAGGAGCAGGGATGCGTCGAAGTCAGGGCGGCCGGCGAGCTGCGGCTTTTCGAAACGGCCGACGGTCAGCGGCTGGCGCTGCGGACTGCGTTCACGTAGATGGTGACCGGTGGTGGTGAGGATTTCGCCGGCGGATTCGGGCAGCGGGAAGCCGAGCTCGATCTTGCCGATCTCGAGCGGGGCTCCGGCGTCTGCACCGAACAGGTTGGTTACGGTGGCCTTCTGACGGACCAGGCCGCCGGGGAGCAGTTCGAGGTGCCATTCGACTTCCACGCCCTGCTCCTCATCGCGCGCGGTGACTATGACGCCGGGCACGCGGACCGGACCGGTGGCACGGGCATGGCCGGCCACATCGGTGTAGCTTTCGCCGGACACGGCATCGAGGGTGGCTTCCAGCACGCCGCCGGCCTCGATATTGGTCACGGTGAACTTGGGGAAGAGCTCGACGCCGGCGCGGCGCAGCACCACGCGCTGCTCGCCGATCCAGCTTTCGGCCTGGGTGGGCAGGATAGACGGCCAGGCGGTGTCGTCGAGCGCGCCGGACACGCGCTGCGGCTTCAGGGCGTCATAGGCGGCCAGCAGGGTGTCGGGCTTGGCCAGCGGGCGGCCCCAGTGGACGATGTGCGGCAGGTCGCTGCCGGCAAACACCAGACCGATCGCCACATTGGCGGCGGGCTGGGTCAGGTAGACGGCGGTGAGTGCGGTGCCGTCAGCGGCGGCGCCGGTGAAAGTGGAGGTGTTCTCGGCCATATTGTCTCCTTCGACGTGTGTGGATTTGCATTGCACTACTGGTTTCGATGGTAGAAGAAATGGAATATGTTGCCTTGGTGCCGCGTGTTGGTTGCGTGAGGTAAGTAATGCGTCCGTGTCTATCGCCGCTGGGCGAAGAAATCAGTCAGGATGGACTGACACTCGCCTTCCAGCACGCCGCCGTGCACTTCAGGACTATGGCCGATATGCGGATCGCGCGGAATATCCCAAATCGAACCGCATGCACCGAGCTTGGGATCCCAGGCACCGAACGCGATGGTGCCGATATGGGTCTGGATGCAGGCACCCGCGCACATCGGGCACGGCTCAAGTGTGACGGCCAGCGTGCAATCGGCGAGATTCCAAGCGCCCAAGGCTTGGGCCGCCTGACGCATGGCGATGATTTCGGCGTGGGCAAGCGGGTCGCCATCAGCCTCACGCGTGTTGTATCCGCGCCCGACAATCTGGCCGGCCGCATCCAGCACCACCGCACCAACCGGTACGTCACCAGCGGCTGCGGCCTGACCGGCCAGTTCCAGTGCGCAGCGCATCGCCTCGTCATATTCCATACCAACGAGTGTATGCCTTTTTCTCATATCGTCTCATGATGTGCATAATCGGCCGCAATCTTAACGTTTTCTTCATGGTTCCCATATACTTTTGGTGGAGAAAAAATACGAGAAGGCGGCAACATGGCGGTATTTGAGCTCATCCTATGCATCATTGCGGCGGTGGTGGTGAGCTCGTTTGCCAGTCGCTTCGTACCGAAGGTTTCCACACCGCTGGTCCAGATTGTGCTGGGCGTGCTGGTTACGTATCTGCCGTTTTTCCCGGATGCAACGCTCGACCCGGAACTGTTCATGGTGCTGTTTATCGCGCCGCTGCTGTATCTGGAAGCGCACGAAATCGATAAGTCGGCGTTGCTGAAAACGCTGGATCTGAGCCTATCGCTGGCTATCGGACTGGCTATCGTCACGATGGCGGCGGTCGGATTCACTTTGCATGCCGTCTGGCCGTCCATCACCTTAGCCTCAGCCTTAGCACTCGGCGCGGCACTCGGCCCGACCGATGCGGTGGCCGTCAGCTCCCTAGGTAAAGAAGCCTCGCTGACGCAGCGTCAGCGCAGCGTGCTGAAAGGCGAATCACTCTTCAATGACGCTTCCGGCATCGTCGGCTTCCAGTTCGCTCTGGCCGCCGCCTTCACTGGCGAATTCGCCGTGGGGCAGGCCGCCGGCGAATTCGTGATCTCCTTCTTTGGCGGCACCTTATTTGGCCTGGTGATAGCAGCAGCGGCCAACTGGCTATTCGAGACCGTGCGATCCCTCGGTTGGGAAACCACCACCACACGTATTCTGATGGAACTGTTCCTGCCCTTCCTGCTGTATTTGGGCGCGGAGGAATTCAATGTGTCCGGCATTCTGTCGGTGGTGGCCGCTGGCCTGTTCATCCGATTCGACCGTACCGGCGTGGGGCCGAATGTGGCACGTACGAATATCGTTTCCACTTCAGTATGGGGTGTGCTGAGTTTCTCGCTCAACGGTGCGGTGTTCATTCTTCTGGGCATGCAGCTGCCGCGCGCCATGAGGGCCAGCTGGTCTGACCCGTATATCAGCAATACCGTGCTGATCGGCATTATTCTGCTGGTCACTCTGGTGGTAATCGCGCTTCGATTCTTCTGGATTGCGGCCATGCTGCGCGTTGCGCGAGATACAATCACCGGCCAGCGCCGCAAAATGACACCCGAACGCTGGCGCTCGGCCGCAGTGATGACCTTTGGCGGCCCCAAGGGAACCATCACGCTGTCATTGATGTTTACCATCCCGTATTACATTGCCGGCGGTGCGCCGTTCCCGATGCGTGACGAGCTGATTTTCATTGCGTCAGGCGTGATTATCGTGACCTTGCTGCTGGCCAACTTCCTGTTACCGCTATTGGCCCCGAACCGTGGCAAGGATCCCAGCGCGGAAATGATTCCGGTGACCATCGATGTGTTACGCGCCACGGTGGAGGAATTGACCGGACGCATCACGCCAGAGAATCGCCGTGCGATTCTGATGGTAATCGACCAATACACCAAGCGCATCGGACGATTGCAGCAGCGCATCGGCGATACCGATCCTCAGGGATTCGAGCAATTGCAGATCGAAGCGCTGCATTGGGAAAAGGAATTCGTGCGCGACCGACTTGCCGACACCAAGGCGCATCCGGCGGCGGATACGGCCACGCAAGAGCTGAACGTCGAAGCCTGCGAGCGCATGCTTGACCAGATTATGAATACGCTGCGTCACACTTCCACTGATCCGACTTCGGGGCATGCGGTATCGCAGATTCGCGGTCGCTTACGCATGTTCCAGCGGCAGATGAGCAATTACGCCAAACGCACGGTGTCCAAGATTCGCCACACCACACCATTGGTGAGCGAGGACCAGATTTTCGCGCGCACCCGCGAACTGCAGGTCGAGGCGATTCATCATGTTATCGGTCGGCTTATTGACGAGATGGGCCAGGATACGTACAACACCGAGCATTGTTCGGCACTGTTGCTGGATTATCGTCGTGCCGAGGCTTCATTGCAGGCACGTCCGACCATGAGCGGCACTACGGAAACCATCACGCAGGTCGAGGACGTAAAGCGCGAGAGCTACGGTATCGAACTCGGTATGATTCAGGACATGTACGAAGCCGGCGACATCAACCGAGCCCAAGCCCGCTCCCTGAGGCGCAACATCTACGTTATGCAAGTGGACGCTGATTCCGGCATCTAGTTTCCCTGGCTCCCTTCTCTGAGGGGAGCCAAGTTGGGGATTGCTATTCCCGTGTGACTTTGAGGGCTACCCAGATGCTGCGAATCAGCAGAACCGTCAGATAGGTTGCGAAGAGTATTCCGCCGGCACGCGGGCTCATGGCCCCGGCAATCCAAGTGCCCAGCGGTGCGGTCAGTGCCGCCACGATGGCGATAATCAGACCGGCTTTGGCATGCACCATTTTGCGGCGCACATTGGCCACGGTGGTGGTCATGGCATTCGGGAACATGGACAACAGCGAAGTACCACGCGCGATCAAATCGGACGCGCCAAACAGGATCGACAAAGCCGGCACGCAAATCGCGCCGCCGCCCACACCCAGCAAGCCAGCCAAAATACCGGCGAGCACGCCGAAAACAATCATCAGCAAGACAGTAACCAGATTAAATTCGATTGACGAATCACGCGAAGGTATAAAAATAAGCTGGCTCGCGATGATAAACGCCATAAACACCACGAACGCCCAGCGCAGCACGACTTCCGGCAGTCGGGACAACAGCAGCGAACCAATCTGACCGCCGATGAACATGCCCAGGAACATCAGCAGCGCAGCAATCCAATCCACATTGCCTTCAACCGCATAGGCCAGAACGCCGGACACCGAGGTGGGCACAATCGCCAACATCGAAGTGGCGGCCGCATGCCGCTGGGTCAGGCCGAGCCAGACCAGCGCGGGCACGATGATGGTGCCGCCGCCAATGCCAAACAGTCCGGACAACAGCCCGACCAACACGCCCACCACAACCATAACCGCGATGCCGCGCGGGGACTCGTCCACATGATTCTCTTCAGTATGTGCAGTAGTGCTTGCAGTGCTCACTTCGCTCATGGGAGAACAGTCTATGACCGAGTCAGCCACAAGCGCCCTCGATGTCCGATTGCTGCGACGGCCGCGCCAATTCCAGTAATGGCGGCTGACTACAGCACGCCAGAAGTAATGTCGTTGTCAAGTAGCCACTGGCGTAAATCGGCGAACTCCTCAAGACTCACATTGTGATCCAGACCGTGGTAGCTCTTGGTTTTCAGCCACGTATGCTCTTCCAGCCAAGCGGCGGTGGCGAACAGTTCGTATTTTGGGATTACGCCATCGTTCTTGCCGTACGTATAGAACACGGGGATATCGTAATCGGCCAGGCGAGAGTCGGCGGGGGCCGTGCCGGGCACCTGACCGGGTGTGTTGAAGCCGGACAGGGAGACGACGGCCCGGTACCGCTCGGGGTTGATGCGCAACAAATGCACGGCGACCAGCCCACCTTGCGAAAACCCAAGCGGCACCACGTCACGGTCGGCGGGAATGTTGTCGGCCACCCATCGGTCGACTGCTGTGGCGGCGGCATACGCGTCGTAGTCACGATCATCGCCGATAGGCAGGGCATCGTGAAACCACGCGTAGTTGCCGGGGTCGGGACTGCCTTCACGGGCCGGCGCGAGTGTCAGCGGCCCGCGCAGTGCCACGAAGTCGTTATATGGAGCGATGAGGCGCATGATGTCCGCCATGTCTTCTTCGCTGGATCCCCATCCATGCAGGCACAGGAACAGCGGATGCGTGGCATGCTGGTCGAAGCCGCCGCGCGAGGTGACGCTGTGTTCCACGGTGAGTGGCTCGCCAAAACGTCCGGGCACAGTGGTGGATTCGCGGCCGATCAGAGGCTGGCTGGCATTCGCTTCTTTGCTCATACCATTCCAATATAGAGGTCTTGCGCGCTGTGCGGAAAACGATGGACCATGATTTCAATCACATTGGGTAATCCGCGCCGAATCGCCTTGGGACTTTTCAAGGGATACCGGCAATCTGTCAGGCGTTACCGCTGTCTGCGGTATCTGCGGCTGCGGTGATTGTCTCAAGTTCGCCGCCCCACTGCTGCTGCAGTGCGGTCATCTTGCTGGCCTCGCCGAACACCATCCAGCGTTTGCCGTTCAGCAATCGCCAATCACCTTTCGTTTGCTCATTATCAGCGTATTGGCTCAGCAGTTCGGAAATCTTGCTTTCGATAGGTGCCCGGCTGATGGCTGCGGACGATTCCGATTCAAAGGATACGAAGGCCACTCTCGGATCAGTGCACATCTGTACGGTGGTGATGCCCGGCAAACCGCCCGTATCAAGCCCCTGCCATCCTTCTTTGCACGCGCCGGCAGCTTGTTCGATGCCTTGCTCCATCTGTGCGGTATCTTCGACGGGTGCCTTGTCGTTCGACTGCTGAATCAGTCCTTCCGGGAACAATACGCCCACGGCCACGCCGATAACCAAGCAAACTATGGCGCACACCAGTGCGATGATGCCGCCCGCGCCCACTCCCCCGTGAGTGGCGTACCGAGGCATGGTGACTCGCGCAGCGATGACCAGAATCAGGGTGATGCCGATAAGCACCGCCGCCGTCAACGCAATGTATCGTCCTGGCACTGCCGTCATAAAGGAAATGGCGTAAGGCGCGATCTCATGAACCGCCGAGGTGGCCGATACCACGACGGCTAGCAGTCCGCTGACAACGGCAAGTCTGCGGCACAATATCGACGTTGGGCTGCTGGCTTTTGTAGCGGCGAATCGCCGGCCGGCATCCCGCCTGGATGGGCGTCGATTCTGTGCACGACGTGAGCTGCGCGAATCGTCATACTGACCATCGCCGAAGAAATCGTAGTCCTCATCGTTGCGGGCCATCGGTGCCCCCTTCCTGCCGATTACACAGCTAGTGTACCGCTATGGCTTGGGAATGGCGGTCATTCGGGGGAATGATTCAGGGCACAAAAAGAACCCCGGCGGTTGCCCGCCGGGGAGAGAAAGGAGAGAGAAGAAGAAAGGGGGTTCAATTGTCGGGAACTGCTGCGGCTCCTGATCAGCTTTCCGCTGACATCTTTTATATAACCACTGCTTTCTGGGTCTACCTCTAAGTTTCTCTGAGAAAAACCTGAGAATACTTGCGATTGATGGACCGCGGAAGCGTGAGGAGCCTCTCACGTTTCCGCCCAAGGCGCTAGACTTGAAGGCAGTATTTATTTGCCCAAGGAGTTTTTCACATGCTGCTGTCCGACCGCGACATTCTCGCCGCACAGTCCGCAGGTCATATCTCACTTGATCCGTGGACCCCCGAAATGGTGCAGCCCGCTTCCATCGACGTGCGATTGGATCGGTACTTCCGTTTGTTCAATAACCACGCCTACACCTATGTCGATCCGGCGGAAAACCAAGGCGCGCTCACCGAACAGTTCGAGGTGGCTCCCGACGAACCGTGGATTTTGCACCCCGGCGAGTTCGCACTGGGTTCCACGTGGGAATACGTCAAGTTGGACCCGTCCATTGCCGCCCGTCTGGAAGGCAAGAGCTCACTGGGCCGATTGGGGATTCTCACCCATTCGACTGCGGGCTTCATTGACCCCGGTTTCGAGGGGCATATTACGCTTGAGCTGTCTAATGTGTCGACGTTGCCAGTCAAACTATGGCCTGGCATGAAAATCGGCCAGATGTGCTTCTTCCAGCTGAGCTCGCCCGCTGAGCACCCTTATGGCTCCAAGGGCACCGGCTCGCATTATCAGGGCCAGCGGGGTCCGACGCCGAGCCGTTCCTACGAGAATTTCTACCGCGCGCACATCGACGACTGAGCGTTGCGACGTACCATTCGGCCGGCGGATGCCGGCCATTTGCTTAATCCCAAGGAGATGTCATGACCAACAGCGATGGCGGGTTCCAGTTCGACTTCCAGCAGCCCGAAAAGCCGGTCAGGCCAACGGTTCCTCCGATTCCCGGGCAAGAGACGGCAGCATATAGCACAGAACCCACGGCACAAGCCACACCGGCTCTGCAGTTCCCGCAGTCTGTGCAGTCTGCGCAGTCTGCGCAGCCCACACAGCCCACACAGTTTGTGCAGCCCGCGCAAGTAGCGTATGCCTCACAACCCACGCAAGCTGTGCCGACCGTACAAGCCGCTCAGCCGACGCAGCCCATCGATCCGGCCATGACGCAACCGTTCTCGCCGCAATTCCTGGCTGCGGTTGCCGCACAAGCACCACAGCCGGCGGCAGCCACGCAGCCAGTAGTATCCGAAACACCAATCGCCGCTGCGCCCGGCCAGCAGCAATACGTTTGGGATCAGACGACGCAAAGCTTCCGCCCGGTGGAACCGACAGCGCCGGTGACGCCAGCAGCACCAGCCGCACCAGCGGCACCGGCGACATCGCCTGTTTCGGTAGCTTCAAACGCCGCGACACAGGCGTTCCACCCCAATCAGGCCGAGCAGCCTGCGGTAGATGCCGAGGCAACACAAGCGTTCCAGCCTGATCAGGTCATGGCAACACAGCCTTTCGAAGCTCAGGCCATGCCGAATGCCGAAACCGCGGCCGCACAGGCATACGGCGCATCATCCACCGTATCCGGTGAGACCGTTGCCATGCCGGCAACGCAAGTAGCGTCTGCCGATGATGCTGCAGCCACACAGGTGTTCCAACCGGCCGCCCTGGCCGCTTCGGCACAGGCTCAGCCTGCTGTGATGCCTCCCTCCATTCCGTTGGATCAGGTCTCCGATGAGGACGATTCCGATGGCGCCGAGCCTCGTCACGGCGGTAGCGGCAAAAAGAACACCAGCAAGATCGTCGGCATTGCCGTAGCAGTAGTCGCCGTGATAGCGCTGGTTGTCGCCGGCCTGCTCTGGTGGCATTCCAACAGCAGCAAGGCGAGCCAAGCCGTGGCATTGGCCGAGTGCAAGGTAGCGGCCAAGCAGTACACGAATGCTCAGAAGAAGCTCACCACCGCCATATCCAATGGCCAAACCAGCGCGCAAACATCCACCAGCGATGTGGCCGATGCCAATACGCTCACCACGCTAAATCAGGCGTTGCAAGACGCCGGCAATCCGGCTGACACCGCCAAGTGCGATTCCAGCCTCAACGCCACTGAGTTGAAGTCTCACACTAAAGAGCTGCAGAATGATGCCAGCGACATGGCTGACAAGACGGATGCCATCAACAACGCGATCAAGGCCGTTAATACTTCAAAGGCGACGGCCGATACCAACACACTGAAATCGAACCTGAGCTCGGCTATTTCGCAGGCGCAGGGCACGCTGGATAATTCCGCGGGCAGTGTGGCCGATGAAAACACCCGCACCGCGCTGCAAAACGCCATCACCGAGGCCAATACGGTGATGAACGGGACCAGTCCGTCCGAATCCGACGTCAATAATGCGATTTCTAAACTGCAGAAGGCCGAGTCCGACGTCACCGCCTCGATGCAGGCCAAGCAGCAGGCAGATGCCGCCAAGCAAGCTCAGGAAGAGGCTCAGCAGAAGGCCGACCAAGAGGCACAGCAGAAGTCTCAAGACGAGTCCAACAATAGCGACAACAATAACGGCGGCGACAACTCCACCTCTACTGACGGCACCGACGGCAGCCACAACTGAGGTCTGCAGCGTTCTCCTGTTTCTCATGGGCGGTAACTTCCTCATGTGGCGGTTAGCACATTTCCCTTTTTCGCGGAATAATGCCGTTTTCAGCGACCGCCCCATGGGATAGTTACCGCCCCATGAGGAGCCGTTTGGATATAGCAGGGGGCCGGGTGCTGCCGTCGGAGTCAAGGCCGGCGACAACCGGCTGCTGACTGATTATGCCAAGATCTTCGATGGCTACGGTTCGAACAATAAGAATTCGACCGAGGTAGTATTCGCGCTCTACAACAGCCGCGATGAAAACAAGACCGGGGGATTCTCGACCTACTTCGCCTTCTCCGATGGTGCGATCGATCCCAATGCCCAAGCGACCGTGCCGACGAATACGACTGTGCAATATCTGGACTATGGCGACGAGTACCTTGAATTGCTGCACAAAAGTCAGACGGAAAACAACGACTCGCGTGTGAGAACCAATCTCGGCGAGGGACCCTACGGAAGGGAAAACCGGGCGGTGGTTACGTGGCCGAACAAGTTCATCGGCAATGCGGACAGCAGTCCGATGATTCGGGATTGCGACATCCTCTACTATCGTTATGCCCTTGCCGTGATGCTGGATGCCGAGTTGAAATATTACCGCAGGGACTATGCGGGGGCGCTGGCTTCGCTGAATATCATCGCCAAACGGGCGTACGGGAAGGAGAACTTCTATACTTCCGCCACGCAAGGCGATGTCTTGAAGGCGTTGTGCAACGAATACTTGCTGGAGTTTCCTTGTGAAGGCGTTGTCTGGTGGGCATTGATCCGCCTCGATCGGATTTGGGAGTACAACGCGGACCTGAAGGCGCGCAAGGATGCCGCCAACATCCTGTTGTGGCCCATCAGCAAGAGTGCCCGCGACAAAAATTCGAACCTTGCCCAAACGGAGGGATGGTATTGATCGAAAACCTAAAATTACGGAACATGAGACTGACTTTCTAGAAATATA
>OHAP01000821.1_pt1 | contig 21746 bp, 20 predicted proteins | sample 1577171 | NCBI WGS metagenome assembly OHAP01 (sample SAMEA3541489, study PRJEB24748) | human gut metagenome | biome: human gut; feature: human-associated habitat; material: faeces | place: China | collected 2012 | reverse complement strand
ATAGCTCTTTGTCTATCTCTACGTACATATTTCTATATACGCTGACTATTTTGTTTGCCTAACTCATGATTTAAATCACAAGTGTGCGGCTCACAATAATCAATTTCTTTACATACTTTTGCTAATTCTTTAGTTGCTAAATGATTTATTTGAGCACAAAGTTCTACTTCATCTTCTGCCTTATCTACTGCTGTATAAGCTGCACAATGAATTACTACATCTGGTTTATATTCTTTAACAAAAGCTTGCATTTTTTCTATATCTATCAAAGAAAACTCATTTCTTGTTGTACCAATACATTCTATATTTCTAGCTTTTAATTCACGTATTACATCAAAACCTAATTGACCTGTATAACCTGTTACTAAAACCTTCACTTAAAATCACTCCTTACAAAAAAAGAGAGCCTAAGCTCTCTTTTTATTTATCTATTTTTATACATCTTATCATAATAATCTTTGTATTCACCACTGATGATCTTTTCCCACCAAGATTTATGTGTCAAATACCAATCAATAGTTTTCTTAATTCCATCATCAAACTTAGTAGCAGGAAGCCAACCAAGTTCATTATGAATTTTTGTAGGATCTATAGCATATCTACGATCATGACCTGGTCTATCTGTTACAAATTCAATTAAATCTTCGCTTTTACCAAGTTCTTTAATAATTGTTTTCACAACTTCTAAATTAGTGCGTTCATTATGACCACCAATATTATATACTTCACCAATTTTTCCTTTGCGAATGATCAAATCTATAGCAGAGCAATGATCTTCTACATAAAGCCAATCACGTACATTTTCGCCTTTACCATACACTGGTAATTTTTTATCATTTAAAGCATTTGCTATCATGAGTGGAATTAATTTTTCAGGGAAGTGATATGGTCCATAATTATTAGAACAGCGAGAAATAGTCACAGGTAATTTATACGTGCGATAATATGCCTGCACTAATAAATCTGCTGAAGCTTTCGAAGCTGAATACGGACTAGATGTATGAAGTGGTGTTGTTTCTGTAAAGAATAAATCTGGTCTATCAAGTGGTAAATCTCCATAAACTTCATCTGTAGATACTTGATGATAGCGAATATTACCATATTTACGACAAGCATCCATCAATACACTTGTACCAATTACATTTGTCTGTAAAAAGATTTCTGGATTTTCAATAGATCTATCCACATGAGATTCTGCTGCGAAATTTACTACAACATCAGGCTTTTCACTTGCAAATAATTCATCAACAAAAGCTCTATCTGCAATATCACCTTTAACAAATTTAAATTTAGGATTTTTCATTGCTATTTCTAATGTTTCTAAATTGCCAGCATAAGTCAGTTTATCTAAACAGATTACTTCATCATTTGGATAATTATCTAATTCATAATAAACAAAATTACTACCAATAAATCCTGCTCCACCAGTTACTAATATTTTCATAATTTTTCCTCCGCTATACGCATTAAATATTTCCCATAATCTGTTTTTAACATAGGCTGTGCTAATTCTATTAATTTTTCTTTCGATATATATCCTTTGCGATAAGCAATTTCTTCAATACAAGATATATACATTCCTTGTCTATGTTGTACAATTGCTACATAATTAGACGCTTCTAATAATCCATCATGTGTTCCAGTATCTAACCAAGCCATACCTCTACCAAATAATTCAACTTTTAAATTACCACGTTTTAAATATTCTTCATTAATACTAGTAATTTCTAATTCTCCACGGGCTGATGGTTTTATTTTTTTTGCTATTTCTACAACACTATTATCATAAAAATATAATCCTGGTATAGCATAATTAGATTTAGGGTTTTTTGGTTTCTCTTCTAAAGAAATTACTCTTCCACTCTTATCAAATTCTACCACACCAAAAGAGGTAGGATCTGCCACATAATAACCAAAAATCAATGCTCCATTTTCAATTTCAATAGCTCTCTGTAATAATTCTGAAAAATGTCTTCCATAAAATATATTATCACCTAAAATTAAAGCTACAGAATCTGTTCCTATAAAATCTTCACCCAAAATAAAAGCCTCTGCTAATCCATTTGGTTTTTCTTGTATTGCATATTCAATACTTAAACCATAATCATTACCATCACCTAAAAGTTGTTTATAAAAAGGTAAATCTCTCGGTGTAGAAATAATTAAAATATCTCTTATTCCTGCAAGCATCAATACGGCTAACGGATAATATATCATTGGTTTATCATATATTGGTATAATTTGCTTTGATATTGATTTTGTAATAGGATATAATCGTGTTCCTGAACCACCTGCTAAAATTATGCCTTTCATTTTATAACTCCTTATATACCCAATATTTACTTAAAATATAATTTAAAATTATAACAACTATTATAAGTACATATTTAGATATCATTATATTGAATTCCATAAATAATGCTACTAATAATCTTATATTTTCAATTATTAATATTATACTATTATTATCATTAAAAAAATATAATAGTATATAAAATATACTTAAATTAACAATAACTATTAAAATACCAAAAATAATATAATTTATTTTTTCTTTCATTTTATGTTATTTATTCAAATATACTTCTATTTCTTTAAATCTTTCAAATGTATGTTCTATTACTACATCCATATTAAAATATTTATATTCTGCTAAACGACCACTTAAAAATAAATTATTATATCTTTTAGATTTATTATAATACTGTCTATAAACTTTATTATTTTCGTCATTCATTATTGGATAATATGGTAAATTACCCACTTCAGCATCTTTATCGTATTGAAGCGGATATTCTGTTACAACTGTAGTATATTCACAATTTTCTTTATGCCAATTAAACCATTTATATTCTGTTTTTCTAGTATATCCTTTAGCTTGTGGATATGAACATACTTCAGCTGGCAAAATTTTATCAGCTTTTACAGTTTCATATTTAAAATCTAATGAACGATATGGTAATGCACCATATTCATAATTAAATAATTCATCTATCATACCAGTAAATATTAATGCTTCTACTTCTTTATTTTTATAAAGAACTTTATTATTTTCATCATCAAAACTAATATTTGGTATAGCATTAGTATTTAATTCTATAGTAATATTTTTATGATCAAGCATTTTTTCAAATAATTTTGTGAAACCATATTTTGGTAAATATTGAAAATCTTTATTTAAATAACGCTCATCATAATTTAATGCCATAGGGACACGATTCATAATATATATATCTAATTGTTTAGGATCTAATCCCCACATTTTTGATATATATGTTTTAAAAGCTTTTTCAAATAATAATTTTCCATAATTACTTATATCTTTATCTTCATCAGAAATAATTTCTAAAATTGAAACTCTATCTTTTCCTGAAAAAGTTTCTCTAAATTTTTTTAATAATATTTCAGCTTGTTTACAACCAACTAATTGTTGTAATGTTTTAAAATTAAATGGCAATTGTACATATTTTCCATCAATATAACTTAATAACTTTGTACTATGTTCATACATCTCTGAATATTGACTTAAATATTCAATAATCCACCAATAATTTGTATTCAAAAAATGTGGTCCATATTTTTGAATTAATATACCTTTCTCATTAACTTCATCATACATATTTCCTGCAATATGATTTCTTTGCTCTACAACCAATACTTTCATATTTTTTTCTTCAGCTAATTTTCTAGCTAAAATACTTCCAGAAAAACCTGCTCCTACTATTATTGCATCATACATATCGTTTACCTTCTTTTTATTAATCTAATGTCTTTAAATAATCTTCTATCCTATAACAATAATTTAAACCTAATAATTTATCTAATTTATTAGAATTAAATACTGTATCGCCTGTTTCTATTGCTAATGCTTCTTGAGGCCAATCTATAAAATTTAAATTAACAGCATATTTCTTTGCTACTTTTTCAGCAACTTCTTTTAAGGAAAAAGTTTCTCCTCCAATATTAAAAACATCATTAATAATCTTTTTATTATTGGCAACTTCCCATAATACTTTTACTAAATAATCCATACTTGTTAATGTTCTTTTTTGATTACCATCTCCAAATATAGTTATATCTTGTTTAGATTTTGCTTTATTTATAAAAAATCCCATTAGACCGTAAGATAATTTACCACTTTTATATGAACCATATGGTACACATAATCGTAAAATAACATAAGGTATATTATATAAATTGTTATACATTTTTAAATAATTTTCACAAGCAAACTTATTTATAGCATATATTGTTTTAAAATCTTTTGGCATATCTTCTGTTAAAGGTTTTTTACTTTCCTTATATACTAATCTAGTTGATAAAAATATTATTTTAGCTTTAGATTTTTTTTCCATATATTTGTTTAAAATATGTAACAAATATTTTTCATTAATATCCAAAAAATTTTCATATTCTATAAAACCATTTAATGTTCCTGTTTTACCTATAAAAATATAAATATAATCTGTATTCCAATCTATTTTATTTAATTCATTTATATTACTAAAATCTATTTTTATATAATTTTTATAGGCATCTATTTGTTTATCTGAATGTCCATATAATTTTATTTCACTATCTTTATGTTCTTTATTTAAATAATATATATAATTTCTTGCTATATAACTATTCGCACCTAATATACTAATCTTACTCATTATATACCTCTGTTTACTTTAAAACATTCTATATATCTTACTTCTTTTACTATTACCTTATAAGTTATATTTTGTATTTCTTTATCTATAATACATTTTTTAAAATAATTTATAGAATTATAAAATTGATTATCTATACCTATATTTATATTTGTTACACCATTATTATCTATAATTTCTAGATTAACATCAAAATTATCAGGTGCCGTAAAAATTCTTGGTGCTTTTAAAGTTGCTTTACTTCCCCATACTTCTAATTCACATTTATAAGCATTATCCATACCAAAAGATACCTGTGCTGTCATTCCTTTATCATTTTGCAATGTAGCATTTCCATATAAATCTACTTCAAAATCTTCTTTCACTAAATTACTACAAACAACCTTTGTTGTATCGCCTAATAAATAGTTAGCTAATTTTAATGTGTATCCTCCACAATCTAATAAAGCACCACCACCAAGTTCTTTATTATAACGAAAATCATTTTTTTCTCTCATTGGAAAACCAAAAGCAATACGATAAAGTCTTATTTTCCCTAAATATCCCGAATCAATTATTTCTTTTATTTTAGTCAATTGCTTATGATACATAAACATATAATTTTCATGTACTGCTAAATTTCTTTCTTTAGCTAATTCTATTAATTCTTCTGTTTGTTGTAAATTCACACAAAAAGGCTTTTCCATTAAAATATGCTTACCTGCTTGTAAAGCTTTTTTTCCCCACTCAAAATGTAAAGCTGGAGGTAATGGTATATATACTGCATCAATATTTTTATCTTGTAAAAGTTCATCATAACTAGAATAACCTTTTCCACCATAAGCTTCAACAAATGGTTTTGTCTTTTCAATATTTCGTGAAGCTACTCCAATATATTCAAACTCATTATGTTTTTTTAATGCTGGCAAAAATCTTCTAAAAGCAATTTCAGATGTACCTAATATGCCTAAACGTATTTTTTTCATATTATACCTCCATTATATTTCCAATAAAGATAATAAATTACGCAATTGAATATTCAATATATTATTATGCTGAACTAAATAATTTAATGTCTTATAATCAAGCCACATATATTCTCTAGGAAGCTCAAAATCAAAATTTTGCTCTTGCATAACTAATAAATTACGATTCTGCTCATGATAAAATCTTCCACCTTCTTCAGATAAATAATGATCAAAAACTATATTCTTTTTATTATTAACCTGATTTAGAAAATATTTTTCTACATTATCTAATTCTTCATTGTGAACAGCTTCAATCTGTAATGTAGGTGCTAATTCCACTTCATCAAAACAACCAAGCTCATGCTTTATCTTTACTAAAAACTCTCGTTTTCCATTCTTCTTATTATCTCTCATCAACAGTCCAAAAGTAGCATCTCCAATAGCTTCAAATAAAGGTTGCGTCCATGCTTTTACTTCTCTACCTTCTATAGCTATCTTACAAAAAATAATTTTATATGGATATGGTTTTTTACATACAAATTCTCCATCTTGCATATACCATGATTTCAAATCTTTTAATTTTACAAATTCAGACGTTTTTTCTGAATACATCTTTATATCATTTATTCTATTATAAATACTTACTAGATCTATCGGATCATTATTAATAATAGATTTATATAAAGCCATATCTTTAAAACTTTTTTCTATAGCTTTCTTATCTTTATCTTTTAAATCATTCCATTTATAATAAGGAATACAAGACAGTACAGTTCTTGTATCCATATTAACTAGATTATCTATTCGCATTAAAGCTTTTATTTGTTTCATAGTCATCCATCTATGACTTGGTAAAACTTCTATTTCTTCATCAACTTTTATAATAATATTGCGATTTCTTTTCTTATAAAATCTTGAAGATTGTTCCGATTGAATTTGATCTACAATAATCTTATATTTATCAGCATTTATAAAGTAATCTATATATGCAGGACATTTGCCACCATGTTTTTGTGTAAAATTGCTTTTTGTGGCTTGAATTGTAGGTGATATCTGGATTTTATTTATATTTCCAGGTTCTATTTTGGCCTGCATTAAATAATACATAATGCCCTCAAATTCTTTACAAATAATCCCCAAATATCCTATTTCATTCTGAATAATTATCGGCTGTTCTATAAGTTGTTCTTTCCCATTTAACTTATAAGTTTCTCTCAATCCTGTAATATGAAAAAAACTATTATTTTTATTTGTAATAATACCTTTTTCTTCATCATAAAACCAAAAATTACTATCTTCTAAAAATTCTTTTTGTACACTCACGTTTAAACTATCATTTAAGATATCAATCCATTTTATTATACTATTAATAATCAATAATATCTACATCCTTTTCATTATAGTATTTTTTAAATAAGATATTATATATTCTTTTGTAAAATAATTTTCTACTAAAACTGCTCCACCCTTTCTTATATTTTCATATAATAAAGAATTATTTTCTAATAATTTTATTTTAGATATTAAATCTTCAAGATTTTCTTCTACAAATATACAATTCTCTCCATCTTTTAAATATGAAAAATAAAATTCTTTATGTTCTCTTTTTACTACAAAAATTACTCTATTTAATAAAAACAATAATTTCAATCTTCCACTATATCCTAAACTTTGTATATCAATTAAATATTTATATTTAGCATGATCATAAATACTTATAAACTTACTAGCTATTTGCCTTTTTCCTACCTCTGAAGTCAGCCATTCAGAAGATATTGCCTCTAAATATTCTGGATACTGTTTACTCAATTCTATTAAAAGTTCTCTTGTTTTATGCAATTTTTTAGTACCTATCCAAAAACATTTTGAAAATTTATATTGTTCCTTACCAGATAAAATGCATTTATTTCTTGTCTCTTCATATGATTCAATTCCTATTTCTTTCCATGATTCAAAAATAAAATCTGGTATTGGTATTACTTTATTTTCTAATTTATCAGTTGTACTATATGCATATATATAATCCAATCTCAATATTCTTCTAATATGATTTGCTTCATCGGCTCTATCTCCTGTATAAATCCAAAAATCCAATTTTTTACCCCAAAAATCACTATGATACGTATTAAACATTGTTTTTATCAAATTTATCGTAGAATAATTTCTTTGTTGATATCCTCCATTATCTATATACATTATATTTGGATAAATTCCTCTTATATGTATTGTTTGATAAATTTTCTTCACCTTAAAAAAATATAAAAGATCTATTATATATTTCTTTATTAAATTCATATATTACATCTCACTTTATTTTAGTTTTTACTTTATAATAACACATTGAAGTAACAAATAACTCTGTAATAAGCATAGAATAAGCCACACCCTCTGCTTCTAAAAAATGTATCCAAAAAAATATCATTAATGTATTTAAAATTGCTGATTTTATAACAATTTTACTAAATACATTTTTATAACCAAATGGTATAAGTGTTTGTATTCCCCACATATTACTTAATAAAGTTATTAAAGGTAAAAAAGCCATAATTTTCAACAAGCCTATTGAACTTATAAAACTCTTTCCTAAAAAAATATTAACAAGAACATCTGAAAAAATATACAAACCTATAGAAATGCATCCCGTTCCAACAGATAATACTAATGTACATTTTTTTATAAATAAAAGTGCTTCTTTTTTTGATGTTTTTATTTTTGAATTTATATACGGATATATTGCTTGTGTTATTGGTGTTAATAATCCATTTATACAATCAATAATCTTTTTTACTGCACTAAAATACCCTACAATAGTATTATTTGTTAATAAACCCAAAAAAAACACATTACTAGATGAATAAATATTTATAAAGATTATAGATAAAAAAATTTCCCATCCATATTTTATTTGCTCTTTTATATCAGATAATCTAATTTTTACAAAAATAAATTTATATCTAGTTAATAATACAAAAAAAGACAAACAACCTGCAATAATAGGTGTGATTGATAAAAACAATGCTGCTAAAATATAGTCATTTGATGTTTTTATAAATATAAAAATTAAAACTGTTGCTATTGTTCTAGACACTATATTAACAATTGTAATATATCTCATTTTTTGAATACCCTGAAAAAACCATATAGGGAAAATTACATTTCCTATAACATTTAAATAAATAACAAAACATAAAATTTTATTTGTAAATATATTATCAAAAATAGTTATAAATAAAACTATAAAAAATGAACATAATCCTAAAATTATTATTTTTGTATACATTATAGTAGTAAAAATTTTTCCCCAATATTTAGGCTCTGTAGTAGCTAACTGTTGAGGTGCCGTTAAATTAAAGCTATAATCTGTAACTAAAATAAAATAGTTTATAAAACTTTGTGTAAATGTTATCACCCCATAATATGTTGGACCTAGCGTATGCACTAAATAAGGAAAAGTTATAAAACCTATTATATATTCTAATCCTTTTAAAGTAAATAAAGACACTATATTCTCAAATAAAGTATCTTTTTTTAACATAAAAATCATCCTTTTATAGAAAGTATCTTTCTAAAATTTCTTATATATCTAAAGAGCTTTAAAAAAATATAATGATTAATTCTTATAAATCGATAATATCCAAAATTCATTTTCTTTATATGATTTGAATATAATCTATTCATCCTAATATCAAAATCTTTTAACACCTTATAATTATCTATTTTTTTCATTATCATAAACCAATGATATAAATCTCTATATAAAATATTTATATTTTTTATTAAATATATTTTTTTAGATTTATCTTGTATATTATCTTCTACTTCACAATAAATCCCTAACAACTTTTCTATAATATACATCAAATCTTTAAAATGAATAGATATATTATCAATACTTACACTTTGCCCATCTTGACCTAATCTATATTGATAAACAATATCGTTCAAAAATATTATATTCTTTGCATATATCATGGAAAAAAATACATATTCACTATCTACATAAAATCTGTGTTCAGATATTTTATATTTTATCAATTTAATTATATCTAATTTTATGGTCATTGATTGTATTCTAAAAACTTGTTTTTTATTTATTTCATTAAAATTCAATATTTTATTATATTGATTTCTATTATTAATATCAACATACTTTTTCTTATCATTTACTATTTCTTCATAATTATTAACTATAATATCAACATCTAATTTATCTAATCTTTCAATTAGTTTATCTAATCCTTTTGTATTTACCCAATCATCACCTTCTACTGTTTTAAAATACTTTCCTGTTGCTATTTGTATTGATGTATTTACAGTAGAGCCATATCCACCATTATCTTTTTTTACTAAAAATACACTTTTAGGATATTTTTTTACATATGTTTGGACTATATCTCTAGTATTATCTTTAGAACCATCATCTATTACTAATACCTCTATAAGGTCTATATATTTTGATTTTACAATTGAATCTAAACATTCATTTATAACTAGAGCAGAATTATATGTTGCAATTGATATACTTAATAATTTTCCCATTTTAATCATCCTCTAATAAATTATTTATCTGTTTTATCTTATTTTCTAATTTAAAAAATTTTTTTATTCTCTCTTTAGCATTATTCTTAACAATCTCTTTTATGTTCTTTGGTTTTACCATAATGTCTTCAATAAAATTTGCAATTTGAGGTACACTATCATCATATTTAAAAATATATCCATTTTTATTATTTTCAATAATCTCACTTACTCCATCTACGTCTCTAGCAATAACAATTGTTCCTCTACTCATTGCTTCCAGTATCACTGTCGGCAATGGATCTCTATCACTTGTTAAAATCAAAGCATCTATACTTCTATATAAATCTAAAATCAATTCTCGCTCTAATTCTCCTAAAAAAATAATATCATCACAATTTTTTTCTTTTACAAAATTAAAATATTCTCTATCAATTACTTTTCCAATTACAATTCCTAAATATTTTTTATTTTTATTATTTAAATTGTTAATAATATCTATAAACATATCTGGTCTTTTTCTTTTGCAAAATTGTCCAACAAAAATCAATTTTATTCTTCTATCATATTTTTTATCTATTAAATTTTTTATTAAATATGACGAGTTCGATATCTCATTTACATCTATTCCATTATATACTACATTTATTTTTTCATTTTTTATATTACATGATAATAAAGATTTTTTTGTTACCATAGATGGTACTATAAATATATCAATAAATATATTAAAATTTTTTATAAAAAATTTAATATATTTAGCCTCTAAAATATCATGTATATGTGATATTGTCTTTATTTTTTTATTCATATATTTTTTATATAAAGCTATAATAACCATATCAATAGTATTATTACCATATAAAATATCTATTTTATATCGTTTTACCAATTTATTTATATAAAATAAATTAAAAATTATATAAATAATAGATTTTAATGTATTTTTTCTTATACTAATAGCATCCATTTTATCTGAAAAAAAAGTGTTTTCTTTAGGAAATATATTAATATATTTATTCCGTACTTCTTTTCTATCAGTAGTATATATATACATGTTATTATTATATCTATTTCTCTTTATATAATCACATAGTACATATTCTGCGCCACCAAAAACTCTTGTACAACTTATAAACAAAATATTTTTCATATTTAACTCCTATAAATGTATACCCTAATTTAAAAACTTAAAATTTTATTTTTCTTACTATTAAACCTAATACATTAATTATAATTAAAACATATATCATAAAAAATCCAGAAGAATTTAAAAATAACATTGAAAAAATTGTAAAACCGATTGTTCTAGTATAAGATAAACATATATCTTTTTTATTTAAAATAGCATTTAAAAAATTATTATTTGTATACTGTAATAAGTAACCCATAAATATGCATATAATAATTTCTCCTACATATCCAAAATTTATATATATTTCGCCAAAAACACCAATTCTAAGACCAAAATGATTTCCTGATATTCCTGCAAAATAATTAGTAACTGCGCCATAAGAATATAATTCTCTATATTCAAAAATTGCACTAGGTACAAATGATAAAACTGCTGATAGATAGGTCTTTCCCCATAAAAAATATTCATTAAATCCACTCAAAGTCCAAGCAAAATCTCTCAAATCAGAAAAACTATTTCCATAAAAAATTCCTAATAAAAATATATTAAAATCAAAAATACTACTTGGTTCTATTCCAGTTTCTATACTAGCTCTAATTACAGCTAGTAACATGACTAATATAATAATAATAGTAAAACCAATTATATAATACCAAATTTTTATTTTTTCCTTATAATAACAAGATAATATAAGCAATATAGTTATTATTGGAGTAAATAATCCACTTCTAGTTCCTATTAAAATAGGTATTGTCATTACTAATATTAATAAAATCAATATTGATATTTTAGGCTTTAAAAAAAATCTTATACCTATCATAGTCATTGCATAAATAGAATATGACATTAAAAAATTTATAAATGCTCCAAAAATAGGTTCATCATATCGTATAGATCTAAAATTAAAAATATATGCAGGATATTTTTGAGCATAAACTAACATTATACTCACAAATATGATAGTTAATATATATAATAATTTATAAAATTTATCACTTCTTAAATTATTATATAGTATTGCTTCTATAAAATTTAATTTATTTGAAATTCGATTTTTACATAAAAATCGTCCTAATAATAAAAAAATGTACCCAAATATTGATATTATATTAGCTTGATCTACAAATGGCTCTATATAAAATATATTATTTCCAGTTGATAGAATATTATAAATAGAACTAGAAAAAGGATACATTATAAATATTGGAATAAATATATTTAATACACAAAAAAAACGCCAATAATCAAATACTATCTTGGTTTTTTTATAAAAAATAAACCATTCAATTATAAAATGAACTATTAATATAATATTTATAAAAAAAAGTATTGGATTAAATTTCAACATTCCTTCTAATAAAGTAATTTTTTCAAATTCAACTAACATCATATTTACTTCCTATATAATTAATATAATCTATTACACTTATCTCCCAATTATATTTACTAACATCATATTTTATACTCTTTTTATTTATATTTCTTAAAATTTTATTACAAATATCTTTTATATCGCTTGGATCAAAATAATCTACCATATCCTTACAAACTTCTCTTAATACGGGTATATCACTACATATTACATTCTTACCAACAGCTAATGCTTCTAATGGAGGCAATCCAAAGCCTTCATAAAAAGAGGGAAAAATAAATAAATCTGCACCCTTATAATATTGTTTTAATAAAAAATCATTCACATGACCTGTAAATATTACACGATCAGATAATATATTAACAACTCTATCTATTTCTTTATCTGCTGTAATAAAACCAGTTTTTTTTCCTACTATAATTAAATTATGTGGTACTTTATCTTTTATTAAACTAAAGGCTTTTACTAAATTAATTAAATTTTTATGTGGTTTAACATTTCCTACATATAATAAATATGGTTTATTATATACTGATTTTTCCATTTTTACATTAAACCACTCTTTATCAATTCCATTATAAATTACTTTAATACTATTTTGATCTATACCAACATATTTTTCTAATTCACTAGCTGTAAAATTTGAAACACATATTATTTTATCTGCTTTATATTTTATCATATGAAACATAAATTTAGCATACAATTGTTTATGAATACCTTTTACAAATTGTGGCATTGCTAAATGAAAAACATCATGAACAGTTACAATCAATTTACCTTTATAAAATATAGGTATATTGTAATGTGGACTCCACATAATATCTGTCTCTTTGGGTATTTTTTTTATTAATTCTATTTGCTCTTTTATTGAATAAATCGGTGCTTCACATGATATTAATTTTACATTATTATGTTTTAAAAAATCATATTCTTTTAATTCTAATAAATTACCTAAAATAAAAAAATTCCACTCAAACTTTAGAACTATCATTCTTTTTAATATATTTTTTATAACAGTTCCTATTCCAGAAGAATTTATCATCCTTGCATCAACTGTAATATTTTTCATTTTTACAATCCTTTATATATTTATCAAATCTAGATATAAATTTATTTATACTAAAATTTAAAGCATTTTTTCTACAATCTTCAAATCGTATTTTTTCTAAATTATTTTCAAAATAACTTATTGCTTTTACTAAACTTTCTTTATCTTGTTTATAAAAAAATACACCAGTAGGATCATCTTTTTTATCTAAGCCTCTTACTGTTTCTAATGCTCCACCTTTACCATAAGCAATAACAGGTGTTCCACAAGCTTGAGCTTCAACTGGTGTTATACCAAAATCTTCTTCTGCTGCAAAAACGAAAGCTTTTGCTTTTTGCATATGCTCTTTTAATACACTAAATGGCTGATATCCCATTAATTTTATATTATCATGACCTTGAGCTATTTTTTGTATTTTACTAAAGTCAGGTCCTGTACCTATTACAATTAACTTTTTATCTGGCATCTGTGTAAATACTTCTACTATTAAGTCCATTTTTTTATATGGAACCATTCTAGATGCTGTTAGATAAAAATCCTCTTTTCGATCACAATAATCAAATGCTTCAACATCAACTGGCGGATAAATTACATCAGCTTCTCTTCGATAACATTTCCAAATACGTTTCGCTATAAATTTAGAATTAGCTATAAAATAATCTACTCCATTACTTGTTCTTGTATCCCAAATTCTCATATAATGAAGAATTATTTTTGCTAACCATCCCTTTAATCCTTTCGTCAAACCTGCTTCTTTCAAATACTGATGTTGCAAATCCCAAGCATAACGAATCGGAGAATGTACATATGATATATGCAGTTGATTTGGTCCTGTCATAATTCCTTTTGCTACACAATGAGAACTAGATATAATTAAATCATATTTTGATAAATCTAATTGTTCAATAGCAAGTGGCATTAAAGGCAAATAAGATCTATATTTTGTTTTAGCTTTTGGTAAATGTTGAATAAATGATGTTGTTACTTTTTTATGTTTAATAAAATCACGTTTATCTTCATCTAAGAAATCTACTAAAGCAAATAAATCTGCTTCGGGATATATATTTAATATTTGTTCTAAAACCTTTTCAGCTCCAGCATAAGTTACAAGCCAATCACATACCACTGCTATTTTCATTTAATATTTCACCTACATTTTGTCTTTAAACTATTCAAAAACTACAATATCATCATCATTAATATATTTTCCAGATTGTACCTCTATAATAATCAAAGGTATTTTTCCTGGATTAGATAATTTATGTTTTACTCCCATAGGAATATAAGTACTTTGATTTTCTGTAAAAATACTTTCTCTATCATTGATAATAATCTTACCTGTACCAGAGATAACAGTCCAATGCTCACTACGATGATAATGCATCTGCATAGTAAGTGAAGCTCCTGGATCCATCTCTATCTTACGCACTCTATAACCTTCACTTTCAGTAAGTAAAGTATATTTTCCCCATGAGCGATACATAGTGACATTTTCTTTTGCTTCTTTTCTTTTATTTTGTTTAAGCTTATTCACTATATTTTTTACTTTTTGACTCTCACCTTTTTTAGCTACAAGAAGTGCATCTGGTGTATCTATAATCATTAAATTTTCCAAATCAATACCAGCTATTAAACGATTATCACCAATAATCATCGTATCTGTGCAATTTTCAGCTAAAATATCACCTTTAAATACATTTTTTTTCTCATCAGAAAGTACTTCAGCAATAGCATCAAAACTGCCAATATCATTCCAATAAATATTCTCCATTGGTATCATCATCATTTTTTGTGATTTTTCTGCTACTGCATAATCAATAGATATATCTGGCATATTTACAAAATTATCTACTATATACTGATAACCATTTTTGGTAATATCTATTATTGCTGGCATATATTTAATGAGTTCAGCCTGCATAGTAGCTATGCTAAACATAAACATACCACCATTCCAATAATAATTACCAGAAGCGATATATTCTTTAGCTGTAACCAAATCTGGCTTTTCTTTAAAAGAAATAACTTTTTTAGCTAAGTTATTATTTTTCTCTGCTTCAATATAACCATAACCAATTTCTGGTTTTGTAGGTTTAATACCTAAAGTAACTATATTATCTTTAGCTACATCTTGGGCATTTTTAATTAAATCTTGAAAAGCATCTATCGGTTTAATTAAATGATCTGATGGACTAACAAATAATATCTCATCATCATCACATTGCAATACATCTTGACAATAACTCTGTGCTAAAGCAATAGCAGGAGCTGTATTTTTTCCCATAGGTTCAGTGATAATATGAGCTTCTTGTGCATTTATAGTTTTTAATTCTGCTTGTACATGAAAAATATAGCGTTCATTAGTTACAATAATAATATCTTTTGCTTCTACTAAGCCTAAAAATCTCTCTATAGTTTGCGCAAGTAAAGATTTATCTCCAATTACATGCAAAAATTGTTTTGGATAACAATCTCTAGATAAAGGGAATAATCTAGTACCTCCACCACCTGCTAAGATAATAATTTTCATTTATTAGACTGCTCCTTTACTACAAAATACAGCTTTTATAGTTTTAATTAACAATATAATATCTATCCATACGGACCAATTGCGTATATACCAATCATCCATTCTCAATCGACCTTCAAAAGTCACATCAGAACGACCATTTACTTGCCAATAACCTGTTATCCCTGGTACTGTAGAGATAATAATATTATAAAAATGTCCCATCATCTCTTTTTCGCGGGGAAGATATGGTCTAGGTCCTACAAGGCTCATTTCACCTTTTAATACATTAAAAATTTGTGGTAATTCATCAAGGCTAGTTTTACGCATAATCTTACCAGCCTTAGTGACACGAGGATCAAAATCATGTAGCTTTTGAAATTCATCCCATTCTTTTTTAGCCACTGGATTTTCTTCTAAATACAATGTTAATAATTCATCACTATTTACATACATAGAACGAAATTTATAACAAGTAAATTCTTTGCCGTTTTTACCAATGCGTTTTGCATTATAAAAAATAGGTCCTTTGGAGTCCATTTTTACCCATATAGCACAAACTATTATTATCGGAATCACTGGTATACAAATCAATAAACCTACTATCATATCAAAAATTAATTTAATAAATTTATTGATATTACGTGCTAAATTATTACGAATTTTAATTAACATAAATTTTTCATCAAAAAAAGTTTCTAAATCAGCTCCTCCCATAGGAATAGCTTGTAAGTTAGGAATGATACAGATATTTTTTACCAATGGCTGTACACGATGAATAATATTTTGCATTTTCGCTTGTTCCAAATATGGAATAGCTATCAATACATTATTTACTCCTGTAGTTTTAATAGTCTTTTCAATATCTTTAAAATCACCTAATAAAGGATAATTTTCTAATCCTTTTATAGGATTTTTATCACTGATTAAACCTATTATTTTATAAGAACTCATTCCTATATCACTATTGATAGCTTTAACAAAAGCTAATGCTTCTTCTTTAGCCCCAATAATAAGTAAAGGAATTAGAAATATCTTTCTTTCATCTAAAATACGCTTTAATAAATAACGCATTATCACTAAACAGATAAAACTAGCTAACCATAATAAAGCTAAAAAAGCTATACTATGTTCAGTGGCATTTGCTCGCACAAAAAAGAATAATAATACAGCAATAATACTATAGATACTACTATAAAAAAGCGACTCGACCCTCTGCCAAAAAGGAATAATGCGACGATAAGTCCTTGTAGCAGCAATAAAAGCTATATAAATAAAAGGTATAACGATAAATAAATCTATATGACGAAGATTTTCCTCACTAAAATACATCGCTATCAGTTCAGCTAATAATACCGCTAGATAATCTGCCATCAGTGATATACCGGACCAAATTATGCGGATATTTTGTTTTAGATTAGTTTTATAATTTTGTGCCAATAAATTCACCTACATTGCATTTATTTTTAATTATAGTATAAAAGGAGAAGCTATATTTATCTTAAAATCTATACTTCTCCTTTTACATCTATTTCCTATTATAAACCATATCTTCTACTATAATTATATAAAATATAGCCAAAGCTGATCATTATACCTAAAACAAAACCAATAGCTACAATTAATTTTTTATTTGGCTTAGCTGGCATATCTTCTTTTGGCAGATCTGCTGCATCAATAATCTGAATATCCATAGAGTCTTTCGCTTCTTGAATTCTAGTCTGTTCATAGTTTTGTACAAGCGAAGTATACACTTGACCTGTAATTTTAGCATTACGTTCTAAACGCATATATTCCACACTATCAGCAGATAATGTAGCTATACTTTCTTGGGCTTCTGCTTGTTTTGCTTTCAAAGCTTCTAGAGAAGCATTATTTACAGATATCTGCACTTCTGTACTGATTTTATCTTTTAAAAGATTAGATTGCACTGGACTTAAAGTCACTGATTGAGAATTTACAGCCTTTGCGATCTCATCAGATAATGATTTTTCAAGACTATTTAATTCTTCTTTAGCTTTGATCACATCTGGATGTTCATCAGTAAACTGTTGCTGAAGTCCTACAAGTTCTACACGTTTATTAACAATAGACTCGCGGATATTTCCAATATTCGTATTATCAGATACATTATATTCTAATAAAGATGCATTTTGCTGTTCCAATTGACCAGTCACACCAGCGAGTTTTGCACTATCACCTTCACTTTGAGCTTGAAGCTGAGCAATAGTTGTATCATAATTATTCAAATTAGCAATAATAGCTTTCGCTTGTTCATCAGGTGCATAAATTTTATGTTCTTGCTGATAAGCAGCTAATTTATTTTCTGCTGTTTCCATCTCTTCTTTTGCGATTTTTATACGTTCATCAAGGAATTTCAAAGTAGTAGAATTATCTTCTTTATTTAATTTAGTCATCAAAGCTAAGAAATTATCTGCTACCCCTTGGGAAATCATCTGCGCTTCTTCAGGAGTCTTACCATAAGCTGCTATAGTTATTAAATCTGTCTTTTTAATATTAGTAACTTCTAAATTTTTCTTTGCAAAACCTTCTGCTGTTAATTTTTCTTTATCTTCATCAGGTAAATCTAGTTCAGCAATAATAGGCTCTAAAACTTCACGAGATTTCATCAATTCAATATAAGATTCAGGTGAACCAGAACTTCCACCTCCTCCTATATCTATACCAAAGCCAGCTGCCATAGCTGCATAACCAGCCATAGCAGAACTTCCTCCAGATTTTACACGTACAAGTGTAGTAGATTGATAAGATTTAGGTAAAATAAAAGCTACTATAGTGGCGATAATAGTACAAATTACTATTATCGCTATAACTATCTTTTTCTTTTCAATCATTAAAGAAAACAATTTTTTTAAATCAATTGTATCATTATCATTTGCATTATTTATATCCATTATTTCACTCCTAATTAATCAGTCAATGCTCTATACGTACTATATACATTGATAAGTGGTAATACGTCTTTATGGAAGTCAATTTTATTGGATTTAGGAATATATAAGATATCTCCATCTTCTAGGGCAAAATTCTGACTGATATCATGTTTTTCTATATAATCTTTAATATTGGCTTCTTTTACATACATAATGCCATCATCTATGCGAATGACTTGCACTTTTTTGATACGACCATATGTAGTCACCCATCCTGCTTTAGAAATAGCAGATAATACATTCATATCATCAGAAGCTAATTCCACTGTACCTGGACTATTGACTTCTCCTAATACCTGTACTTTTCTAGGTCCATAATTAGTGACGATTATTGACATATCTGGTATTTTAATATATCTGCCGAATTTTGCTGTTAATACTTGTTTTGCTTCTTCAATAGTTAAACCTGCTAATTTCACGCTACCAGCATAAGGTAGATTTACATAACCATCTGTGCCGATCATAATGCTATCCAATCCTTGAGCATTTCTAAAGCCAATTATTCTAATTGATATCGTATCATATTTATATAAACGATAATGTTCATCATAATCATCCAATGATTTTAAAGATGCTGGCTTGAACACTGAAGTATCTGCCTCATCCATGATCACTGCACTATCAGCAATATTTGTATATACATCTTCTGGTGCTGCAAAAGCAGTAGTTGATAATGCTGATACTAATAAAGCTGTAACTATCGCTTTTTTATAAAATCTTCCCATAAAATCCTCCACAAATTTTATTATTAATTTATAAATCCATTCTTAACTAATTTTATATTATATCATATATATAAAAAATTCCAATACTATATTACTTTGCTCTATTATTTTTCTATTTTGCCTAAAAAATAAATTTTCCTAATAATATCAATTTTAATCCAAAGCATCAAAAAAGCCCTAGAAATAAAATTCTAGAGCTTTCTAAAAAAATCAATCTTTCATTAAAACTTTATAAATATAAATCATAGCTATAGCTAATAAAACAAAACCAGCTACTACACCGATCCAGCCACTGCCTGCAATACCTGCTACTAAATATCCTAAGAAAGAACATGTAGCTACTACGATTACATATGGAACCTGTGTACTTACATGGTCGATATGACTACATTGAGCCCCCGCAGAAGCCAAGATAGTAGTATCAGATATTGGTGATACATGGTCACCACCTACAGCACCAGCTAATACTGCTGCTACTGTAACTACTAAAAGATGTGGATCTGTAGATACTACAGCAAGAGCGATAGGAATCAAGATACCGAATGTACCCCAAGAAGTACCAGTAGCGAATGCAAGACCGATAGCTACAAGGAAGAATACTGCTGGCATGAACATACCTACAGTAGCATTGTTGGAAACGATACCGCCAACATAACCACCGATATTTAAATAATCTTCACCACAAACACCAGATAAGCTCCAAGCAAGACATAAGATAAAGATAGCTGGAGTCATAGCTCTAAAACCTTGGTTAAAACATTCACAGAATTTACCAAAGCGAAGCACCCCACGTGGTACATAGAGTAAAAATGTGAATACTAAAGCGATAAAGGAACCAATTACTAGACCTCTGGCAGATTCACAATTTGCAAAAGCATCAGATACACTAGCACCTTCTAAAATACCACCAGTATAAAGCATGCCGAAGATACAACCACCGATTAAAACGATAAGTGGTAATAATAAATCTAAGATTTTACCATTACCTACTGCTTCCATTTTTTCTTCTTTATATTCTTCAGGAATGATTAATTTGCCACCACTTTTTTTCTCTAAAGTTTTCATAGCAGCAAAATCTTTACCTGTCCAAATCAAGAACAACATAAAGATAATAGTAAACCATGCATACATATTAAAAGGAATTGTCTGCAAGAATAAGGAGAAACCATCAATAGCACTGTCTTCTGGAAGTGAAGAACTAACTGCTGCTGCCCAGCTAGATACTGGAGCGATAATACAAATTGGTGCTGCTGTAGCATCAATGATATAAGCGAGTTTTGCACGAGTTACATTAAATTTATCAGTAACAGGACGCATAACTGTACCTACAGTCAAACAGTTAAAATAGTCATCGATAAAGATAACTACCCCTAAGATAGAAGTAACGAGTAAGGAACTGCGTTTTCCTCTGATTGCACTTGCTGCCCATTCACCATAAGCACGAGAAGCACCAGAGCGAGCAATAGCTGCTACAATAATACCTAATAAGACCAAAAATACTAAAATATATACATTTCCGCCAACTTTATCGGACATAATTGCAAAAAATGTATCAATAGCAGCTAATAAATCAAAGCCTGTGAACATTAAAGCCCCTACAAAGATACCCACAATCAACGACATGTATACTTCTTTTGTCGCCAAAGCCAATACTATGGTAATTATCGGAGGCAATAGCGACCATGCTGATTCAACCATTCATTTCCATCCTTTCTTATATATACAAATTATAAATAGTTAAAAACAATAGCTATATTATACCATCTATAGACTATTTGGCAAAATGCTTTTTGATTATTGTGAGCCGCATACTTGTGATTTAAATCATGAGTTAGGCGAACAAAATAGTCAGCGTATATAGAAATATGTACGTAGAG
>OHAP01000782.1_pt1 | contig 22503 bp, 19 predicted proteins | sample 1577171 | NCBI WGS metagenome assembly OHAP01 (sample SAMEA3541489, study PRJEB24748) | human gut metagenome | biome: human gut; feature: human-associated habitat; material: faeces | place: China | collected 2012 | reverse complement strand
CCCATTGCCGCACTCGACTTTGTACGCGAAGCAATGGTAGCCCAACACGTTTTTCAATGTGTCGGGAGTGACAATGTATTTCCCTGATAAATCGGTGTCTTTTAATACGCTGTGGTACATAATAATAGGCATATCGACACCGTCGGAAATATTAACCGAAAGAACGGGAACACTAGAAACGGAATTGAAAACAATTCCGAGAATACCGCAGTAAAGCAGAGAAACGAATATTACAACCGAGAAAATTTTTAGTTTTTTAATCATAAAAATACACCCCTTATCAAATAGTATGATAAGGGGTGTTTGTTCATTACTAAAATTATGCTTTGTTGATTGAACCGAAAAGTTCCATCTTTTCTTTAACAATAACTTTAATAGCCTCAAAACCTGGAGCAAGAAGTTTTCTTGGGTCAAAACCTTTACCTTCAAGGTCTTTACCTTCTTCGATATACTTTCTTGTAGCCTCTTGGAAGTATAGCTGACACTCTGTATTAACATTGATTTTTGCAACGCCAAGTGAAATTGCCTTTTGAATCATATCTGCAGGAATCCCTGTACCGCCGTGAAGAACAAGCGGAAGGTCGCCGATAAGTTCCTTTGTTTTTGCAAGAGCGTCAAAGTCAAGACCTTTCCAGTTTGCAGGGGACTTACCGTGAATGTTACCGATACCAGCTGCAAGGAAGTTAATTCCGAGATCTGCAACTCTCTTGCACTCCTCAGGATCAGCGCACTCGCCCATACCAACAACACCATCTTCTTCACCACCGATGGAACCAACTTCACACTCGATAGAAAGACCTAAGTTATGTGCTACATTAACTAACTCTGTAGACTTTGCAAGGTTCTCCTCGAATGGATAATGAGATCCGTCAAACATGATAGATGTGAAACCAGCCTTGATACACTTGTAGCATCCTTCGTATGTTCCATGATCTAAGTGAAGTGCTACAGGAACTGTGATTCCAAGCTCCTCATCCATAGCCTTAACCATAGCTGCTACGGTCTTGAAACCAGTCATATACTTACCAGCACCCTCAGATACACCAAGGATTACAGGGCTCTTTAATTCCTGTGCGGTAAGAAGAATGGACTTTGTCCACTCCAGGTTATTGATATTGAACTGACCAACTGCATAGTGGCCTGCTTTTGCTTTTTTCAGCATTTCTGTTGCAGATACTAACATTTGTATTTCCTCCTAATCATAAGTTACCTAGATTATAGTACACTTTTCCCAAAAAATAAAGTTAATTTTTTAACAAAATATTTCAACTCTCTGCTTCAAATTTCGGATGACTACTTCCCGGTGTGCTCCGCCGAATTCACCATCGAGTGTCCACGATACTTCTTCCTTCGCCATAATGTGTACGGCATCGGTTTTAAACGAATAAATCAGATCCGAATCATCAATCATATTTGTCAGGCAGGCAAGGATTTCATTCAGCTCAATCGGATTCTTCGGATTGCGGATCAAAGTCACTTCAAACAGACCGTCATCAAGTTTTACATCATTTCCGGTCATTCCCTTAAAGCCCCCGACAGAAACGGAATTGGTAACCATTCCGTATATAAATTCATCCTGAAACACTTTTCCGTCATATTCCACCTGCATACGGAACGATGGAATGTCCCGAAGCTGTTTGACACCCTCCATAATATACGCCACATGCCCGAAAATATTTTTCAGCTGCTGGGATGTCTTATAGGAAACCTCTGTAAACAGACCAAACGCTGCTACATAGACAAAGGTATCCGAATTGAAATCTCCGATATCGCATGGAAATCTGTTTTGTCCAACCGCACGTTCCGCTGCCTTTAGCATCTCCTTCGGAATTCCAAGAGAATTGGCAAAGTCGTTTGTACTTCCGGCAGGAATATATCCAATCGGAATATGCAGCTTCGCCTGCATCAGCCCGGTCATCACTTCATCAAGTGTTCCGTCACCTCCGCTGCAGACAATACGATCATATCCCGCACCCTCTTCCACCACCTTGCGCGTTGCATCTGCCTGTGCCTGTGTGGTATAAATTGTCACGTCAAATCCTGCCTTCACCATCATGTCCACAATATCTACAAGATGATTTTTAATCTGTCCTTTTCCTGCATGCGGATTAAAAATAAATAATAGCTTCTGGCTCATACGTAGTTCCCCTTTATATAAGATTTTCTGCAATTGCGGCAAGTTTCCGTAATCTGTGATTCACACCCGATTTTCCGACCGGTGGATCAAGATAAGTTCCCAGTTCCTTTAAAGTTGCCTCGGGATAATCCAGACGTGCCTGTGCAATCTTCGCCAGCGGTTCTGGAATGTTGTCAAACCCTATGGTATCCCGGATCCTCTTGATATCTTCCATTTGTTTCACTGCTGCATTCACCGTTTTGTTGATATTTGCAGTCTCACAGTTTACCTTGCGGTTCACAGAATTGCGCATCTCCTTTAAAATTCTTACATTTTCCAGATTCATCAAAGATACATAAGCTTCCATGACATTCAGCAGATCCACAATCTGTGAACCTTCTTTCAGGTAAACCACCATACGCTCTTTGCGTTCTACAATCTTAGGCTCCGTCTCAAAAAATTCCATCAGTTCTTTCAGCTGCTGTGCCTGTTCAAGCGTATAGCAGACAATTTCAAAATGATAGGATTTATTCGGATCACTGATCGATCCCGCTGCCATAAATGCTCCACGGATAAATGCCCTCTTACAGCATGTCTGCTGCACCAGCATCCCATCCGCTCTCCGGTGATTTATTTTCCGGGACCGGTACGGTTCCTGATCCCAGTGCAGTGTCTGCATGATCTGTAAAACCTCCTGTTTCTCTCCAAATATTTTTTGCAACAGCAGACCATATTTTGTCTGCAGCAAAGAATTTTCGTTGGAAACTACAAGCTTTCCCTCTTCATCCAGCATGCCTTCCAGTTCCAGTATTCCTGCCAGTTCTGCGATCTGGCAATGTCTGCTCCGTCCGAACTGTTTTGCCAGTTCCTCTTTTACTTCACTCGAAAACGACATCCTATTTTCCTCTCAGCGCATCTTTCCCGATATCGCGATGTTCAATTTTCAATCCGTATTCCCGGTTTTTTTTCTGACTCAGACGCTTGTACAATTCATTGGCAAGTGTGACGGAACGATGTTTCCCTCCGGTGCATCCGATGGAAATTACCAGCTGATTCTTGCCCTCGGAAATATAGTGTGGAATCAGAAATGTCACCATATCTTCCAGCTTGTTTAAAAAGATCTTTGCCTCATCATATTTCATGACATACTGCTGGATTTCCACATCATTTCCTGTCTTTGGACGAAGTTCTTCCACATAATACGGATTTGGCAGAAACCGCACATCCATGACGATATCAGAATCTGCCGGAATGCCATACTTAAACCCAAAAGAAAGAATGGTCACATACATGCTGTTAAATTCTTCATCCTGCACAAAGATCTTTTCCAGTTCTGTTTTTAATTCTCTCGTAAGCAGACGACTGGTGTCGATAATATAATCCGCTTCTTTTTTCAGAAATTCCATTTTCTGACGTTCCCGCATGATTCCCTTATCCACACGCTCTCCCTGTGCCAGCGGATGGCTTCTTCGGGTCTCTTTATAGCGTTTTACAAGAACCGTATCCTCTGCATCCAGAAACAGCACTTCATACTGGACATCCTTACTTTTTAAAATTTCCAGCATATCCTGCACTTTATCCAGATTTTCACCGCTCCGCGCATCAATTCCGATCGCCACATTTTTCATCTGCGTATCAAAATTTGTTGCAAAATCCACAAGTTTATCCAGAAGCGGAATCGGAAGATTATCGATACAAAAGAATCCCATATCTTCCATCATTTTCATTGCTGTACTTTTTCCGGCTCCTGACATGCCCGTCACAATTACAAATCTCATCTAGAACTCTCCTATCATTTTCACTTCCGGTTCAAGTGTCACACCAGACTGTTTTTTCACACGTTCCTGTACATCTTTCATCAGCTGCAAAATCTCTGCTGCGGTGGCATTTCCTCTGTTTATCACAAATCCGCAGTGTTTTTCGGAAACCTGGGCATCCCCCACTGCATAGCCTCTCAGCCCGGCATCCATAATCAGTTTTCCTGCAAAATAGCCTTCCGGACGCTTAAACGTACTGCCTGCACTTGGATACTCCAGCGGCTGCTTCTCCACACGTTTTTCCCTGAGTTCTGCCATCTTTGCACGGATCTCCTGCTCCGGTGCCGGCGTCAGGGACAACTCTGCCTCCAGTACCAGAAAATGATTCTTGGGAATACAGCTGTGCCGGTAGGACAGATCCAGTTCCTCCCGTGAGAGTACCTTTTGCTCACACTCCGGGGTAAGCACTGTCACCTGCCGGATGACATCTTTCATTTCTCCGCCATAGGCACCCGCATTCATGGTCACTGCACCGCCCATGCTTCCCGGAATTCCGGCAGCAAATTCCATGCCGCCCAGACCGGCAGCTGCCGCTTTTGCAGCCACCTGGGAAAGCAGGGCACCTGCCTGCGCACGCAGGATATTTCCCTGCACTTCCACCGCATTCATCTGTGCCCCGACTTCAATAACAAGTCCACGGATTCCTTTGTCTCCAACCAGAAGATTACTTCCGTTTCCGATCACGGTCACTGCAAGCCCTTTCTTTTTAGCCAGGCCAAGAATTACCGGAAGTTCCTGTTTCTTTGGACACACGTAAAGATCCGCAGGACCTCCCACGCGAAATGTCGTGTGTTTTTTCATCGGTTCCTGCTGATATACGACCAGCTCAGGCAATGCCGCCCTGATTTCTTCAAGCCACTGATCCATTATGCCTCCTTCAGGAAAGCCACATAGCCGTGCAATGCCTCATACAGATCCACTTTGCTGATGATTTCCCATGGTGCATGCATATTCAGTACGGCAACTCCGCTGTCAATAACATTCATGCCATAATTTGCAAGAATATATGCGATGGTTCCGCCGCCTCCCTGATCTACTTTTCCAAGTTCTGATGTCTGGAACGATACATCATTATCATCAAGAATTCTGCGCAGTCTTGCAATATACTCTGCATTTGCATCATTGGAACCTGATTTTCCTCTGGCTCCTGTATATTTGTTCAGGACAAGTCCCTTTCCAAAGTAAGCACAGTTACGTTTTTCCATCACAGACGGATAATTCGGATCAAATGCCGCAGATACATCGGAAGAAAGCACTCTGGAATTATGCAGCGCTCTGCGCACTTTCAATTCGCTGTATTCCCCAAGCAGATTGATGATCTCTGCCACACTGTCCTCAAAGAAATGGGACTGCATGCCGGATGCACCGACACTTCCGATCTCCTCTTTGTCTACCAGAAGACATACGCTGGTATGCTGTGGCTTTTCAATCTCAAGCATTGCCGCAAAAGATGGATAAGCACACACTCTGTCGTCATGTCCGTATCCCATGATCATGCTGCGGTCAAAGCCGTAATCTCTGGCAGCCCCTGCCGGGACAACTTCAATCTCCGCAGACAGAAAATCTTCCTCGTCCACACCGTACTCTTTGGACAGAATATTTAAAATATTTGCCTTTACGCGGTCTTTCATCTCTTTTTTCTCTTTTTCATCATCACTTGCTGCCGGAATACTTCCAACAAGCAGATCAAGGTTTTCTCCTTCGATCACCTTGGATGCCTTTTTCTCCATCTGTTCTCCCGCTAAATGAATCAGCAGATCACTCACGCCAAAAACAGGATCTTCCGGTTTTTCTCCGATATTGACCGTAACCGTTGTGCCGTCTTTTTTACAGATTACACCGTGCAGTGCAAGTGGAAGTGTCACCCACTGGTATTTCTTCACACCTCCATAATAATGCGTATCTAACAGTGCCATCTCCGTATCTTCATATAACGGTACCTGTTTTAAATCCATACGTGGGGAATCAATATGTGCGCCGAGAATGTTCATTCCTTCCTCGATGTCTTTTTCGCCGATCACAAACAGAGCCAGACCCTTTCCCATATTATTGGCAACAATGCGGTCTCCGGCTTTTAATTTTGCATTCTGCGCGATCTTTTCACTCAGATCTGCAAATCCGTTTTCCTTTGCCTGCCGGTATAATTCCGCTGCACACTCGCGCTCGGTCTTGCAGGAAGATATAAACTTACGGTATTCTTCCGCAAATGTAAATACATCCTGTCTTTTGGTTCCTTCCGGGTATTTCTCCCACGCATTCTTCTTTTCCATGATTTCTTACATCTCCTCATTTACTCTCGTCTATTCTTCATCGTCACTTTTTGTCATATTTGCCTGGACTCTGCGATACAATTCCTGTGCCGCATTGTAGCCCATCTTCTTCTGTCTGTGGTTGACAGCCGCAGTCTCACAAATAACAGCCAGATTACGTCCCGGGCGGATTGGAAGGGAATGACATACTACCTTATTGCCCAGATATTCGATATATTCTTCTTCCAGTCCCAGGCGGTCATAATCCGCATCTTTCTTCCAGTCTTCCAGTTTAATCACCAGATCAATCTGCTGCTTTTCCTTGACGCACTCTACACCATACAGAGTCTTTACATCTATGATGCCAATGCCCCGCAGTTCAATAAAATGCCGGGTCACTTCCGGAGAAGTTCCGATCAGTGTATGTTCATTGATCTTGCGGATTTCCACTACATCATCCGTAACCAGACGATGTCCGCGGCGGATCAATTCCAGAGCCGCCTCGCTTTTTCCGATTCCACTGTCTCCTGTAATCATGAGACCCTCGCCATATACATCGACCAGAACCCCGTGAACGGTAATACAGGGTGCCAGTTCTTCACCCAGTGTATAGATCAGCTCTGCCATAAATTCAGAAGTCGGACGATCCGTACCAAGAACCGGCACTTCATTTTTTATTGCCTCTTCTAAGAAAATTTCATCCGGCTGCAGATTGCGGCAGAAAATCACACATGGGATATCAAACTTCAGAAACGCATCATAACGGGTTTTCTTTTCCGCATCACTCATCTGCTGGATAAACGTATATTCTACATTTCCAATCATCTGTATTCTTGATTCTTCGAAATGTTCAAAATATCCGGTCAGCTGTAATGCCGGACGATTCACATCGCTGGAAATAATCTTACATTTTTTCAGATTGATATCCGGCGTAAAATTTTTCAGATTTAAAACCTGCGCAACTTTTTCAACACTAACACTTCCATTTGACATATTCATTTCCCCCTGTGGCTCATATTAAGCAGTACCTGTGCCGGACTGCCTTTTTATAAACAGATTGTACCATGAATCTTTCCATATCACAAGTTGCTAAGCCAGTCCGGAATGCAGGGTATCATATACATTCTGTGCAGCCGCCAGATTCATGCTGTCGGTTTCTGCCAGCTCCTCCACAGATGCGTTTTTCATATTTTCCATAGACTGGAATCTGCGCATCAGTGCCTTTCTTCTGGCCGGTCCGATTCCCTCAATGTCATCTAAAATGGAGTGTACCTGTGCCTTGGAACGCAAAGACCGGTGATACTCAATGGCAAACCGGTGTGCTTCATCCTGAATCCGGGTAATCAGTTTAAATCCCTCTCCATGCCGGTCAATCGGAATTTCCACATTGTGGAAATACAGTCCCCTTGTACGGTGATTGTCATCCTTGACCATACCGCAGACCGGAATATCCAGTCCCAGTTCTTCCAGTACCTGCAGACAGATATTTACCTGGCCGCGTCCACCATCCATCATAATGATATCCGGGAAGCGTGTAAAACTTCCGACTTCCTGTGGCATATTTTTTTCTTCCAGTTCTTTCTGTTCCTGCATGCCGTGCGTAAACCGCCGGGTCAGGACCTCATGCATGGAAGCGTAATCATCCGGTCCCGATACCGTGCGGAGTTTAAATTTCCGATAATCGCTGCGTTTCGGCCGTCCTTTTTCGTATACAATCATAGAACCTACGGTTTCAAATCCATTAATATTAGAAATATCATAGGCCTCCATACGATTAAGCCCTTTCATGCCAAGCAGCTGCTCAATCTCTTTTACCGCGCCGATGGTACGTCCTTCTTCTCTCTTAATCTTTTCTTTATCCTGGCTGAGCACCAATTGTGCATTTTTCGCAGCCAGCTCCACCAGCTTTTCTTTGAGTCCTTTCTGCGGAATCCGTATCGTCACTTTCCGCCCGCGTTTGGCACTCAGCCATTCTTCCAGCACCGGAATGTCTTCGATTGCTTCCTGGAGCATGATTTCCCGCGGGACAAACGGCGTCCCAGAATAATACTGTTTCACGAAATTTACCAGAATATCCCCTGTGCTTTCTTCTGATCCCACACGCACATGAAAATGATCCCTTCCGATAATCTTTCCACTGCGGATAAAAAACACCTGAACCACCGCATCCCGGTCATCACTCGCCAGTGCAATGATATCTTTGTCTTCTCCGTCCGTATTGGTAATTTTCTGTTTCTGGGCAATCTGGCTGACACTGTTTAACAGCTCACGGTACTCGATGGCCCGCTCAAATTCCATCTCCTCGGATGCCTTCTGCATGTTTTCTTTTAATTCACGTATTACCGGTCCATAGTTTCCATTTAAAAATTCCAGTGCCTTACTGACCTGCTTTCCATACGTCTCTTTATCCACATGCCCCTGACAGGGAGCATCACACTGATGAATATGATAATTCAAGCAGGCACGTTCTAATCCGATATCTCTCGGAAGCTTACGGTTACAGGTGCGCAGTTTATAAAGTTTATTGATCAGCTCTATCGTATCTTTTACCGCACCGGCACTCGTATACGGTCCAAAATAACGAGACTTATCTTTTTTTACCTGGCGGGAAAAAAGAACCCGCGGAAAATCTTCCTGCACCGTCACCCGGATATAAGGGTACGTCTTGTCATCCCGCAGCATCGTATTATATTTGGGTGTGTGCTCTTTGATCAGATTGCACTCCAGCACCAAAGCCTCCAGCTCGGAATCGGTAATAATATACTCAAACCGTGCAATGTGCTCCACCATCTGTTTTTTCTTGATGCCCTCATCATGACTCGGCTGAAAATACTGCCGCACCCGTTTGCGCAGGCTGACTGCTTTTCCTATATATATGATCGCATCTGTTTTGTCATGCATAATATAAACTCCCGGTTGATCCGGGAGTTTACGTAATTCTTCCTGAAAGTCGAACATGAATTATTCCTCAAACATATCATCACTCACAATCGCAGCTTTGGACTGGCTATCCTCTGCAATTGAAGTGTCGTCTTTCGCCTCATTATTTTCTTTGGATAACACACGCGGTTCCTGTGATGCTTTTTTCTCATCCGCTGTGTCATCCGGCATCAGTGACTCTTTATCTTCTTCCTGCGGAAGTCCTTTCATTTCGCGGAAAATCTTCATGAATTCCTTGCCGGTGATCGTCTCCTTTTCGTACAGATAATCGCTGATATGATCCAAAATGTCACGATTTTCTGTCAGCATCTGCATTGCATCCTCGTAGCTTTTATTAATAATGGAAAGTACTTCCTTATCAATCTGTCCTGCCGTGTCTTCTCCGCAGATCAGACCGGCTCTTCCATCCAGATACTGGTTTTCCACCGTAGCAAGACACATCATGCCAAACGTATCTGACATACCGTACATGGTAACCATGGCACGCGCGATCTTGGTTGCATTCTCGATATCGTTTGCTGCACCGCTGGTTGCGGAATGGAATACAAGCACCTCCGCAGCACGTCCTGCCATAAATGTCGTAATCTTTGCAAGAAGTTCGTCCTTGGTCTCTAAATATTTTTCCTCTTCCGGCGTCTGCAGCGTATATCCCAGTGCCCCCATCGTACGCGGTACGATCGTGATTTTCTGTACCGGCTCCGTATTTTTCTGCAAAGCAGATACCAGCGCATGCCCTACCTCATGGTAGGAGACAATCTTGCGTTCTTTATCACTCATCACGCGGTCTTTTTTCTCTTTTCCACCGACAGCCACAAGTTCAAATGCTTCAAACAGATCCGACTGATTGACAAACTTTCGTCCATTCTTTACCGCATTGATGGCAGCCTCGTTAATCATATTGGCAAGATCCGATCCCACCAGACCGGCAGTAGCCAGTGCCAGTGCATCCAGATCTACCGTTTCATCCATGTGTACATCCTTGGAATGTACTTTTAACGTTTCCAGACGTCCTTTCAGATCCGGCTTGTCAACAATGATCCGACGGTCAAAACGTCCCGGACGAAGCAGTGCCTTATCCAGAACTTCCGGACGGTTCGTTGCCGCAAGAATTAAAATACCTTTGGATGCATCAAATCCATCCATCTCCGCAAGCAGCTGGTTTAAGGTCTGTTCACGCTCATCATTGCCACCGCCATACCGGCTGTCACGGCTTTTACCGATTGCATCGATCTCATCAATAAAAATAATACACGGTGCCATCTTCTGCGCTTCCTTGAACAGATCACGCACACGGGAAGCACCCATGCCGACGAACATCTCCACAAACTCAGAACCTGCCAGGGAGAAAAACGGAACCTTTGCCTCTCCGGCAACTGCTTTTGCCAGCAATGTCTTACCGGTTCCAGGAGGTCCGACAAGAAGTGCCCCCTTCGGGAGCTTTGCCCCGATATCGCTGTATTTCTTCGGATTGTGCAGAAAATCCACCACTTCCTGCAGGGATTCCTTTGCCTCGTCCTGTCCGGCTACATCTTTAAATGTCACACCGGTTGTTTTCTCCACATATACTTTGGCGGTTGATTTTCCAACCCCCATGGCTCCTCCGCCCATCCGGCGCATCAGGAATCCAAAAAGAATCCAGATCAGTACCAGCGGAATAACAAAGCTTAAAATGTTTACCAGCCATGCCGAAGTATTGTCCGGCACGGATGCCGAAATTTCAATTGCTTTCCCCTCTGATGTCTTTGCACTCTTGAGTGTCGTGATCAGATCCGGATCATTGACAATTCCGGTGTAATATGTTATCTCATATGGTTTTTTATCGTCCACCAGTGTGTAATCCATCTCATAATTGCTGAATTCCACCGTTTTGACATTATTCTTTTCCAGCTGTTTTAGGAATTCGGAGTATGTAGTTTCCTTCGAACTCATCTGTGAAAACCGGTTGGCAAAAAATGACAGGAAAAAGAGTGCCACCAGAGTGACCATGATAAATCCCAGGATCATCTGTCCGTTATGGTTGTCTTTCTTTCCTCCGTTGTTGCCACCGTTGTTTCCGTTATTACCATTGTTTCCATTATTTCCGTTATTATAATTATTGCCACCGTTATAGTTTCCGTTGTTATAATTATTCGGTGCCTGATTGTCCATAAGCCCTCCACTTGTATATCTCTTGTAATCAATACCCTTATTATATGTAATAAGAAACGCAAAATCAACATTTTGTTCGAGAACTTTTCCTATCCTTTCTAAACTTTTTATAAAAAAGTGTGGAATATTTTCGTTGTCCGCTGTATAATATTAAACTATGGTAGTTTAGATAAAAACTTAGGAGGAAAATTATGCCTGTAAAATACGTCTTTGTCACTGGCGGTGTCGTATCTGGTCTTGGAAAGGGTATCACTGCTGCATCTTTAGGACGTCTGCTCAAAGCGCGTGGCTACAAAGTCACCATGCAGAAGTTCGATCCATATATCAACATTGATCCGGGAACCATGAACCCGATTCAGCACGGTGAAGTGTTCGTAACGGATGATGGAGCGGAAACCGATCTGGATCTCGGTCACTACGAGCGCTTCATCGACGAAAGTCTGACAAAGAATTCCAATGTGACAACCGGTAAGGTTTACTGGTCCGTTCTGCAAAAAGAACGTCGTGGAGATTATGGCGGAGGAACCGTACAGGTAATCCCGCATATTACCAACGAGATCAAGAGCCGTTTTTACCGTAATTTCACATCCGATGATATGCATATTGCAATTATAGAAGTCGGCGGAACCGTCGGAGATATCGAAAGCCAGCCTTTCCTTGAAGCAATCCGTCAGTTCCAGCACGAAGTGGGACATGAGAATGCGATTCTCTGTCACGTTACCCTGATTCCGTACCTGCGCGCCTCACAGGAATTAAAGACCAAGCCTACCCAGGCAAGTGTCAAGGAACTGCAGGGTATGGGTATCCAGCCGGATATCATCGTCTGCCGTTCCGAGCAGCCGTTAGATCAGGGATTAAAGGACAAGATCGCACTGTTTTGTAATGTTCCGAACACACATGTACTGCAGAATCTGGATGTTGAGTATTTATATGAAGCTCCACTGGCGATGGAAAAAGAAAATCTTGCGAAAATTGCCTGTGAGTGTTTAAATCTTGACTGTCCGGAACCGGATTTAAGTGACTGGAAATCCATGGTCAATGATCTGCGTCATCCGGACAAGGAAGTCCGGATTGCACTGGTCGGAAAATATACCGCATTACACGATGCTTACATTTCCGTTGTGGAAGCTTTAAAGCACGGCGGTATTCCAGAGCATGCAACAATCGACATTAAATGGGTAGACTCCGAAGAATTAAATGTAGACAATGTAGATGAGGTGCTGGGTGATGTAAACGGTATCCTTGTTCCCGGCGGATTCGGTCTGCGCGGTGTCGAGGGAATGATCCTTGCCGCACGCTATGCCCGCGAGAACAAGATTCCGTACCTTGGTCTCTGCCTCGGCATGCAGGTATCCATCATTGAATTTGCACGTCACGTATGCGGATTCAACGATGCACACAGTATCGAACTTGACCCGAACACAACACATCCGGTCATTGCACTGATGCCGGACCAGGACGGTGTAGAAGATATCGGCGGTACCTTAAGACTCGGCGCTTATCCTTGTGTACTGGACAAGGATTCCAAAGCATATGAAGTATACGGAACCACTGAGATTTCCGAGCGTCATCGTCATCGTTATGAAGTAAACAATGATTATCGTGCCACTCTCACCGAGCATGGCATGAAACTTTGCGGAACTTCTCCGGACGGAAGAATTGTAGAAATGATCGAACTCCCGGATCACCCATGGTTTATTGCCACACAGGCACATCCGGAATTAAAATCCAGACCAAACCGTCCACATCCACTGTTCCGTGGTTTTGTGGAAGCAGCAACCAAGTGTAAACGATAATGGTATTCCCGGCGGTTTTTCCGCCGGGTTTTCGCTTTATTTGAAAGAGGAGAACTGTCATGCCCAAATCTGTGAATCAAAAACAAAAGCTGTTATTCCTTCTGGATTATCTGCGTCAGAACACGGATGAAACCCATACCGTCACTACCCCACAGATCATCGACCATCTCGCGGCAAACGGCATCCGGGCGGAGCGTAAAAGCATCTATAACGATATCCAGACGCTTTGTGATTATGGTTATGACATCATCCGGACCGAAGGCGCGCATGCCGGTTACCGCATAGCAGACCGCACATTTGAGCTGCCGGAAGTCAAACTGCTTGTTGACCTGGTACAGTCTTCCAAATTTATTACCACAAAGAAATCACGGCAGCTGATTGGCAAACTGGAACAGCTTGTCAGTAAAAACGATGCGAAAAAACTACAGCGTCAGGTTGTCGTTGCAGACCGCAACAAAACCAGCAATGAAAAAATCTATTACAGCGTGGATGTCATCCACTCTGCCATTGCAGAAAACCGGCAGATCCGTTTCCACTACTTCGACTGGAATGTCAGAAAAGAAATGCAGCTGCGCAAAAACGGCAGATTCTATCAGGTCAGCCCCTGGCTTCTTACCTGGGATGACGAGAACTATTATCTTGTTGCCTATGACGCGGATGCCGGGAAAATGAAACATTACCGCGTGGACAAGATGCTTGATCTCTCCGCTGTGGATCAGGCGCGGTGCGGACAGACCGATTACGAACAGATGGATATCGCCTCTTATTCCCGCAAAAATTTCGGCATGTTTGCCGGGGAAGAGACAACCGTACAGCTTCTGTGCGATACTTCCATGACCGGTGTCATCATTGACCGTTTCGGTGCCGGTGTAGCCATGCGCCCCTACGACGATACCCACATTCTCGCGCGGGCACAGGTCGCTGTCAGTCCACAGTTTTTTGGCTGGCTTGCTGGCTTATCCACACATATCCGTGTGATTTCCCCGGATTCCGTTGTCAATGAATACCAAATTTTTCTGCAGGAAATCCTGCGCAGTTATACCGATATGCAATAATCGTTTCCAAAGGAGGAATATACTATGCATTTACCGAAAGATCCTGTCATGCTTCTGTCTGTTGTCAACACACAGCTGCGTGATCATTACCCGACACTTACCGAACTTGCTGCCGCATATATGACAGATGCAGATGCAATTACAGAAACCCTTGCTGCCATCAATTATCATTACGATGAGGGGCAGAATCAGTTTATTTAACAGGCAATCGCCTGATTCACTACATAAAAGGAGGGGAACTTTTGTATGGCCAGTTGTGATTTTTGTGCATACAATGAATATGATGAAGAGGACGAAGCGTACTACTGCTCCGTCAATATGGATGAAGACGATATGGCTCGTTTTGTCCAGAGTAATTACAAGGAATGTCCCTTTTACCGTTCCGGGGACGAATACAAAGTTGTACGGCACCAGATGTAACCTGGTGCCGTTTTCGTAAAATACTAATTATATTATGTTTCTGCCCACACATCCATAGACTTCTTTCCATGCTTTCTGCCCCACAAATACAGCAGTACACATGCCACAAGAAGTACAACATCCGCAAGGAGCGTTCCCTCAATGCCAAAACCAACATTATATGCGAAACTGTCTCTTGCTGTCGCTGCATCCAGTTTAAATACCGAATACGGCACATTGATCCCACTGTTTGGCAAGCCAAAGAGAATGTTCTGCGTAAAATTCCATGCTGTATGTACGGCAAACGCACACCAGAGACTGTCCATGTAATATACCATGAGGGAAAACAAAATTCCGACAAGAAAAATATTCAGGACAGAAAGCACCGTAACTCCGTCATTTGCCAGATGCAGCAACGCAAACAACAGTGCATTTCCGACAATTGCAACCACCGGATTTTTATAACTTCTGCGCAGTTTCTGATATAGAAATCCCCTGCACAGCAGTTCCTCTGCCGACGACTGGATAAACACGGTCAGAAACACAACCACAAACCACAGCGGATGAATGGCATCGTAGGTCAGCACAATATCATGGTGCAGCCATGCAATCAGAATACAAAATCCATTCAGTGCAAATCCCAGAACCAAACCGAAAAGCAGATATTTCCAGTTATTTCCCTGTGGTTTCGTGCCGACTGCCTGTAAAATCGGACGATTCCGTTTTCGGATACCGATCCAGAACAATGCCACGGCCCAGATTCCCCAAAAGATCACATACATCAGTGTCGTATTCAAAAACGCAGAATTTAGTATCTCAGGGTTTCTTGCATAGGCAATCCCCACCGGGATTCCGAGAACAAAGTTTCCTAGAAATTGTCCTAAAACCATGAGAATCACAGTTTCAAGGTAAAGCACCGGAAGCGTATCAACAATTTTGTTTTTCAGCAATTTTTTCTTTTCCATTTGACTGAAACTCCTTTTCTTTTATCTGTTTCCAATTATATCTTTGTACGCTTAATGTTTTACCTGTTGTATCTTAACGTTTTCTTAAACTGCCGTTTAACGAAGACGGAAGTCTATTGGTTTTATCCACACTATTTGGTATCTTTATTTCGATGTACCAATTTTGCCTGCCGGTTGATCAGACGTCCGATCAGTTCTACCGACTCATCAATTCCGTAGCATGCACTGTTGATACACAGATCATAATTGATCGCATCACCCCAGCGCTTACCGGTAAAGGAATGATAATAATCCTGGTGCTTATGATCCATCTTACGCACCAGATTAATGGCCTGTTTCAAATCCAGATTTTTCAGTTCCATCATACGGCGCACACGGATCGCAAACGGTGCCGTAATATAGATACTGATATGCGGAATATGCTGTCCGGTCAGTACGACATCCGCAGCACGTCCCATAACAATCATATCTTCCTCTTTTGCCAGCTCACAGATTAAGGCACTCTGCCGGAAGAAAGATGCGTCTTTCTTTGACAGACCATGATAACGCTTAAAATCGCTGACTTTTGCCGCATCTGCCCCGAATTCTTTTGCATCTCTGCGATCTAGAATCTGATTCAATACCGATTCATCATAATAATTGATATGCAGTGCTTCCGCCAGTGCAAATCCAATATCAGTACCTGCACTTCCATGGGAACGGCTGATACAAATTACCAGATGATCCTTCTCAGAAAACTTCTTGCTCAGAATCGAAGAATTCATATCTGCCAGATCTTTATCCACAATATCTACCGAGCCAAAGCTCATCGGCAGATTTGCTATTTCTTCCAGAATATCATTATATTCAACCAAAAGGTCATGGCGTGCTTCTTTATTCCGGATACTTCTCGCCATGTTTCCGATCAGAGCCAGTTCACTTCGAAGCAGATGCCCCTGTGGATTGGAAACAATAAGCATGGTCAGGTCATCCAGCACACGCGCTTTTTCTCCGGTAAATGTCTTTCCGAGTCCAGAACCGGAAGTCTTGTACACCTTTTCATCCAGTTCATAGATGCGGTTCGCCAGCTTTCTGCATTGTTCTTTGTTGTCCATAGCCTTCTACCTCCTATAAAAAGAATACCAGTGTATCAATGATAAATACCGGAATCAAAAACTTCAGGGAACATAACATATATCCAAAGAAGGACGGCATCTTAATACCGTTTTCATCCGAGATGGACTTCACCATAAAGTTCGGAGCATTTCCGATATAAGTGTTGGCTCCCATAAATACTGCACCACAGGAAATCGCCATCAGCATTTTGACAGCAACGGTTCCCACGGTCGTCGCAACACCTGTCGTGGCACCAAGTGTACCTGCGGTGGTAAGGAATACCAGATAGGTTGGTGTATTGTCCAGAAAGCTGGAAAGTGCACCGGTCGCCCAGAACATCTCTAATGGTTTCGTCAGCCCCAGTTCTGCTCCCTTGCTCTTTAAAATCATCAGTGCCGGCTGCATGGTGATAAAGATACCGATAAACAATACTGCAACTTCCTCGATGGCACCCCAGGTAAAATGGTTCTTGGTACGAACCTCTGATTTTGTGGTTTTAAACGACAGAAATGCCGCAACCAGAATAATCACAATCTCGATCAGTGTCGGCACAGCCAGTCTTACACTTCGAAAGATCGGAACGCTGATGACACTTCCATCTGCATTCTGGAAAGCTTTCATTCCCGGAAGAACTCCGCTTAACACAACACCTGCCACAATCATAATCATAAAGATAATATTGTGCAGACCATTCACCTTAAACGTGGTAGTCGGTCTGGAGATATCCGGACGCATGCCAAGTGCAATATCCCTGCGATATGCACGGCGGTCAATGAAATAAAATACGATCAGAAGAATTACCATATTGAATATCAGTACCGGGAACAGACGCAGACTCCAGGTAAATGGAACTCCTCTCATAAATCCCATCAGAAGTGGCGGATCACCGATTGGTGTCAGACATCCACCCATATTGGAAATCAGGAAAATGAAAAAGACCATAATATGACTCTTATTTCTTCTCCAGGAATTCATCTGAATCATCGGCCGTACCAAAAGCATGCTGGCACCGGTTGTACCGATACAGCTTGAAAGCAGTGTTCCGATCGCCAGAAGTCCGGTATTCATACGCGGTGATCCGACAAAATCTCCTTCCAGATTAATATTTCCGGAAACACAAAACAGACCAAACAGCAATACAATAAAGGAAAGATAATCATTCACTATACATTCCAGAACTGTTTCTGCAGTCTCGCCTGCGCCGTATTTTACTGCAAACGGAATAATAAATAAAAGTGACCAGATGAGTACCGCCCAGCCTTTATTTTTGTCCCACCATTCTCCTTTTACCAATGGGAAAATTGCGATACATAATAAAAGACCGGCAAACGGTATGCACAGCCAAAGCGGTATGTTACCCATTTTCTTGTACCTCCTTATAATCTCTGTATATTTTACACCTCAGCCCCCAAAAAAGTAACCGCTAATTCGTCAAATAATTAACAAAGTTCCAATCTCCATTTCACTTATTTTTGTATATTTTCTCCATATAAAGAAAGCCTGCATCCACACGGTGTATTTTATTTCACAGGCAGCATTTTGTCACAAAATGAAGAGAAGCCTCTCCGTTCCCGGATCGGCTTCTCTTCGAGGAGTTTAGTTATGAAAATGTTTATTAAATAAAAAGGGAATAATGTAAAGGAATGATTTCCGTTTACATTGTCTAGTATATGCAAAAAATGTGTCCATATTATGTCCACTTCAAAAACAAATTCTAAAATCATATTCCAAAAATTTTAGAGACATTTTATATATTTAACAATTTCTTACATAATTCGATCTTGCTGTCATCGGTCAGACTGTTTTCAAATACCACCTGTCCACGTTTCTGCCGGCCGCAAAGCAGATCTTTCTCCTGCAGTCTTCTTTTCATCTCACGTGCGGTTCCCTCGCCTCCGTCAAAAATTTTCACATTCTCCCCCAACACCTGCTGAATCTGTTTTCTGGCAAACGGATAATGTGTGCAGCCGAGTACCGCTGCATCCACCTGGTTTTCCCGGTAAGAATAAAGCAGATCTTCCAGATATTTATGAAGATCCTCTCCGTCGAGATCTCCCCGCTCAATAAAATCCATCAGACCCGGACACGGCAACGGAAGAATTTGTGCTTTCTCTTTGTAGCGCTCCATCAGCACATGAAACTTTTCTTCATGAATTGTCATCGGGGTTGCCATCACAAGGACTTTGGGATGTTCCATGCAAAGTGCCGCCGGTTTCAGTGCCGGTTCAATCCCGACAATCGGAATATACGGATACATCTCGCGCAGTTTCCGGACAGCAGCACTGGTGGCTGTATTGCAGGCAACCACAAGACCTTTTGCCCCCTGGTCAAACAGCTTTCGTGCACATCCGATCGTCAGTTCCCGTACTTTTTCTTTTTCTTTTGTTCCGTATGGCGCATTTTTAGAATCCCCGAAATAAATAAAATCTTCCTCCGGCATAATCCGGATCAGTTCCCGCAGGACACTGATTCCTCCCACTCCGGAGTCAAATACCGCAATTGGGTTTTCTCTTTGTAATTGATATTCCACAGATCTGTTATCCTTTCTTAATTGAAAAAACATGGTTCAGTTGTTATAATAGTAACTAGTAAATAGCAATGGAGAGTGACAACTATGCTGACTGAAAAAAATACTTCCGATAAATATAAATACTGTGAATTTTGCGGACGCACGCTTCCAAAACATTATGAAGGAACGCTATGTCCCACTTGTCAGGAAGCACAGCTTTTCCGGAATGTGCGGGATTATATCCGCGCCAACACTGTAAATGAATATGAAGTTGCAGAACATTTCCATATTCCTCTCCGGCAGATCAAAGAGTGGATTCGGGAAGGACGGATCGAATATCATGAGGTCGACACAGCTTCCACTATCTCCGGCATGCACTGCCAGCGCTGTGGTGCTCCGGTTTCTTTCGGTACCCTGTGTCCGAATTGTCTGAAACTGATGAACACACAGGGCAGATCCGTTGCCCCTGCCATTTCACCGGATTCACGCATGCACTATCTTGATACCCCTTCTGACAAAACGAAATAAGAACTATCCACTCACAGGAAAGGGATGCCGGATTTCGGCACCCCTTTTTCTTACGCCTGTGTACTTCTGCGAATTACTTTTTGTCTGTATTTAAACTCCACTGCTTCCAGATATTTATCATCCGGTTCAAATTTGATCAGCAGTGTCTCGCCTTCCTTTTTCAGAACCATATCATAATATGCAGTATCTTTGTCATGAGAGGTATAATCAATCACCTTGACACCCTCTCTCTCGTATTGTGATACACTGCGATCTCCAGCCGGTGCAATCTGAATTACATCATCCATCGGATAACTTCCCAGTGACTTTCTGCGGTTCTTGTTTAAAACTTTTGCGAAGCGGACTTCCCCGTCAAAATAAGAATACTCAAACTCCTTGGAGTTTCCCATCAGAACAAACCAGACAATTCCGCATACCAGTGCAACCGGTAATGTAATGCCACTGGTCAGACATGATGCAAGCAGACTCACTACTGCAAGTACAAGCATCAATGTCCCCACTACTTTTGCAACCACGGTCTTCCGGACCGGTACTAATACATATACTTCCAATCTTCTATCTCTCCTTCATTTGTAGTAATGTTAATTATACTCCATCCCACACTTTTTTTCCACTAGAGAATATTTTTTTCATAAATACAGTAGATTTTTTGTTCCCCAGCCCTTACAATAAGAGATATTATTTTTCGTTTATTTTCGGAGGTGCATATGATACATATTCCAACAGAAAAACTTGCAGATTTTGAAAAAAACATCCGCCGTGAATGGACCATGACCAATGGAATCGGCGGATACGCGGGAGGCTCCATCATCGGTGCCTGCAACCGGACACATCAGGGATATCTGATTGCCAGTCTGCATCCCCCGGTCGAGCGCTATCTGGTATTTTCCAAAACCAATGAAAAACTGACACAGGGAACCCATGTTTACAATCTGGAAACTTCCCAGCATGCCGGGAAAGGACATTCTCCCATCCGCACGCAAGGACAGCGTTTTTTAACGGATTTCTCCTGTGACGGAACTGTCTGCTTTTCCTATTCCGCCGGCAATATCCGTATGGACAAACATCTGGCCCTGCTGCGGGAATCAAACACAGTTGCGATCTCCTATACGATTACAAACCAGGGAGAGGAAGCCGGACTTTCCATCACCCCGCTTATGAATTTCCGGGAGCACAGTGCATCGTCTGCCGTTTCTGACCTGCAGTTTACCTGTGAGCCAAACACAGTGGGCGGTTTCACTCTGATCCCGGCTGCTGCACCCGGACTCTGCATCGAGCTTTCCTGCAGTGCCGGCAGACTTTTTCCACGTGAAAACCAATACGACGTGGATATGCAATACCAGACGGAAGTAGACAACGAAACGGCGGGACTGGATACACATTTTTGCCCATATGATCTGCGTTTTACACTTCCGGCACACAGCAGTACAGAGATTTCCCTGCTTTGCACCGTCCACCCGGTACAGGACACCCCTGTGCTTTCCCGCCCGCAGGCAGATACCGCAGCAATCGAAATCGCACACGTACAGGAATATTATGATTCCTTAAAACAACAGGCGGGATATGGCGATGATGCTTTTGCCAATACACTTGTCGTGGCAGCAGATCAGTTTCTTGCCCGGCGCGATTCCACCGGACTTATGACAATCCTTGCAGGTCTTCCGTGGTTTACCGACTGGGGCAGAGATACCATGATCGCTTTTTCCGGGCTGACACTGGCCACCCGGCGGTTTTCGGATGCCCGGGAAATTCTTTCAACCTTTGCGCAGTATGTCCATCACGGCATGGTCCCGAATATGTTTCCGGATGACGGGCAGGACCCTCTCTATAACACTGCAGATGCCTCTCTGTGGTATTTTTATGCCGTGGACGCATATTTGAAGGTTACCGGACAACCATCGGATTATGACTATATACAGCGACGTATTTACCCCGTTCTGTGTGAAATTATTCATGCCTATGCACACGGCACGGATTTTTCCATCTATATGGATGATGACGCCCTCATCCATGCCGGAAGCGGATTGGATCAGGTAACCTGGATGGATGTCCGTGTCGGTGACTGGGTAGCTACCCCGCGTCACGGAAAACCGGTAGAAATCAATGCACTGTGGTACAATGCGCTGTGCGTGACTGCGGAACTGGCAGAACATTTCAAAGAAGATTCCTCCGTTTACCGCCAGCTTGCCACTCGTGTATCTGCTTCCTTCCGAAAAGAATTCTGGAACGAAAAAGACGGATGTCTCTATGACGTTATTGAAGAAAACGGCAAAGATGCAAGCATCCGCCCCAACCAGATCTATGCCGTCAGCCTTCCACATACCATGCTCACGGCCAAACAGGCTCTGCAGGTGGTAAATACCGTAGAGGAAAAGCTGCTTGCCGGCCCCGGCATACGCTCCCTCTCTCCGGAACACAAAGACTATCACAGGATCTACTGTGGCTCTCTTCCGAAAAGAGATGCCGCTTACCATCAGGGAACCGCATGGGGATTTCTGATGGGCGGCTTTCTGACCGCTTACATGAAAGTCCACCACCACTCTCCGGAAGCAAAAAAACAGGCAATGGCATATCTTGCACCGGTACAGACCCACCTTTTGGAAGAGGGCTGCATTGGTTCTATTTCCGAAATTTTTGACGGTGATGCCCCGCATACCTGCCGTGGTTGCTATGCCCAGGCATGGAGCGTTGGAGAAATTCTGCGCTGCTACACACAGGATATTCAAAAAAATCAAAAATAATGATTTTTTTCTTGACAAGAAGATCTCACTCGGATATAATACTAAATGTTCCGCGTGAGATTTTCAATTAAGAAATCCACTGCAATGCCTAGTTAGCTCAGTTGGTAGAGCAGAGGACTGAAAATCCTCGTGTCTCTGGTTCGAT
>OHAP01000773.1_pt1 | contig 22608 bp, 18 predicted proteins | sample 1577171 | NCBI WGS metagenome assembly OHAP01 (sample SAMEA3541489, study PRJEB24748) | human gut metagenome | biome: human gut; feature: human-associated habitat; material: faeces | place: China | collected 2012 | reverse complement strand
AGCGTCTGCCAATAGGCGGGCCAGGCGTCCGGGGCCAGAGTGCCCGTGTCCGCGATCCGCACAGGTTTTTGCGGGGCGCTGGAAACGGGCTGCGGCTGTGGGGGAGGGGTATAGGAAGGCGGATGAGGCTGGCGGCGTTCCCCGCGCTGTGGCGGCGCGCTGTGCTGCCGGACGGGAGGCGCGGCTTCGGACGGCTCGGGTTCCGGGCGCGCCAGAAGACGCTCCCTGACCTCGTCGTCGAGGAGCAGGTGCGTGATCCCGGCCTGACGCCACGGGCGGAAGGCCGGGGAAATGTTCAGCGGGACAGGAGCCACGAGAGCAATCTCCACGCAACGTCTGTTTTGGAAAGGTGCGCCCAGCGTTCTTCGCGCCCGGAGGCGTCGGCGACGAAAACCGTGTTGTCCGCCGTGCCGAAACCGTCTTGGAGCAGGTTGCCCACGACCATGTCGGCCTTTTTGGAAACAAGCTTGCCGCGCACGGAGTCTTCGAGGTTCTGCGATTCGGCGGCAAAGCCTACGACTTTCTGATCAGGCCGACGGTCGGCGGCGAGCGTTTTCAGGATGTCCGGATTGGGCGCGAAATGGACATCGAACCCGTCCGGAGCGTCGCTTTTCTTGAATTTCTTGTCGCCGCCCTGTGCCGGAGGCACGGGGGAGAAGTCGGCCACGGCGGCGGTAAACACACCCGCATCGCACTGCGGCCACACCGAAGCGGCGGCCTCCAGCATGTGCCGGGCTGATCCGACGTTGTGCCGGGCGATTCCGGCGGGCAGCCACGGCGTACCCGGGCCGCAGACGGCCTCGACCCGCGCGCCGCGCAGCCATGCGGCCACGGCGACCGCCGCTCCCATCGTCCCGGTAGACGGGTTGGTCCAGAAACGCAGCCCGTCCCAGTGCTCGCGGGTCGGGCCAAGTGTGACCATAACCCGTATGCCTTCCATATCCTGCGGGGCCAGCGCGCGCAATCCGGCGAGATAAATCTCGCGCAGGTCGGCAAGGCGCCCCTGTCCCTCTTCACCGCACGCCGTGCGCCCGCAACCGGGCTCGACCACGGCGCACCCCCGTTCACGGAGGGTGGCGATGTTGGCTTGCGTGGCCGGATGGCTCCACATGGCCGGATTCATGGCGGGGGCGATGACGGCCTTGCCCCGGAAGGCAAGGGCCTGGCAAGCCAGCAGCTCGTCCGCCTGGCCCTGCGCCAGCCGCGCGATGGTAGCGGCGGAGGCGGGGGCGATGACGAGGGCTTGCGCCACCTGCCCCGGTTCGAGATGGGCGAAGGGCGAGGGAGCCTGCGGATCATCGAAGGGGGCCGTGTATACCGGGGCCGCGCCGAGTGCGGCGAACGTCAGCGGCGTGACGAATTTCTGGGCGGAGGGGGTCAGGGTCGCGCTGACGGAAACGCCCGCGTCCTGCCACTGGCGCACGAGATCGAGCGCGCGGTATGCGGCGACGGACCCGCACACTCCGAGATGGAGGCGGGGCCCGCCGACGCCGCGAAAGGCGAGATGGGCGTCCATTACTGGCTCAGGCCCTGCTGGTGCACGCCGCCGCCAGCGCCGCCCGTGCCCGTGGAGGTGTCGGGCGTCAGATAGAAGGACGGGGAAGAGCTGCCGCCCGCGTCCATTCCGGCGGCGGCCCCGCCGTTGCCCATGGTCGGCAGGACGCCGTCGGCGAGCCGTGTCATGACCCAGATTTCCATGGCTGCGGTGGTGGTCTGCTCGTAATAGTAGATCACCGCGTACCGCTCGCCCTTTTCGTACAGGTGCATGGTCTTGGAGCCGATGGCCGCGCCGCGCAGGTTCCAGCCCTGACGGTTCATGTTCAAGATCATGGCGTTGGCGAGGGAAGGCTTGTCCACGCGGCCTTCGACGGTGATGAGGCCGGTTTTGGTCCCGTCCTGGGCCACGGAAATAAGGCTGCGCTTGGCGTCGACGGACATGTCGCGGGGAATCGGGACATCGGGGAACTGATCAAAGTAGACTTCGCTGCCGTCTGAGGATTTCGTCTCGAACGGATTGGAAATATTGAGGTCCGCGCACCCGGAAAGGGGAAGCAGGGAACAGATGAGCAGCAGGCAGTAAAGAGCACGCATGGGAAACTCCTTCGTCATGGCGGTGTCCGGGAACCCCCGGCTTTTTGTTCATAGCCAATCTTCGCGTGATGCGCAAATGGGGAGCAGGGGGAGGGGGCGGCTTTGTATCGGAATATCAGATAAATGAAACCTCAGCGCGAAGCACTGTGCCGGAACAGGCTCCTGCCATGCAGCCTCCCCATCAGTCGAAAATCTTTGAAGAGGATGGGGGAGGCTTGGAAGGGGAAACTTTCTAAAGAAAGTTTCCCCTTCCCCCTCCAAATGGTTACACGGCTCCTACGCCATCCAATACCGGATCAGCGCCACCGTGCCCATGCCGACGGCAAGCGCGCCGAACAAGCTGCCTTTTTTGTACCAGCAGATGAGCAGGGTGGGGAAGGTGGCGATAAGGAACAGGTTATCCCCGGTGATGTTGAGCTTGCCGTCCGCGAGCAGCAGATCGGGCGCGACCAGCGCGGCGAGCACGGAAACGGGCACGAAGGAGAGCCAGCGCGTCAGGAGCGGCGGCAGTTCGCGCCCCGCCAGCAGCGTGACCGGCATCACGCGGGGGATGAGGGTCACGAGAGCCATGCCGAGGATACAGAGCAGGAGATCGATGTTCATGCTTTCCTCCTGAGTGCGTCGATGTTGCGGTCGCGGTGGGTGACGAGCAGGGCCCCGATGGTGGAGGTGATGACGCTGGCGATGATGACGTTCCAGCGGCCCGTGTCGTACATGGCGAGGATGACCGAAAGCAGCGCCGAGAGGACGGCCGCCAGCGTGTACAGCCGTTCCTTGCACTGGGGGACGAGCAGGGCGAGGAACATGGCGGGCAGGGCGTAGTCAAGGCCGAACAGCTTGGGATCGGGCAGGAAGTCGCCGGCCACCGCGCCTATGAACGTACCGAGCACCCAGCCGCTGTGGGAGGTGAAGTTGGCGGCGTACACCAGCGGAAGCCGCGCCTTCTCACCTGTGGCCATGGCCATGCTGTGCATGGCGAAAACCTCGTCCGTGAGCCCCCAGCCGATGATGAATTGCTGGAAGCGGGTGAACGGCGCGAACCACGGGGCCACGGCGGCGGACATGAGCACATGCCGCAGGTTGATCACGAACGTCGTGAAAACGATGGAAAAGACGGACGCGCCCATCCCCCATAGGCCGACGGCGATGAACTGCCCGGCTCCGGCATAGACGAGCAGGGAAAAGAGCACGGCGTACACGGCGGGGATGTTGTTCTGGACGGCAAGCACGCCGTACGCGAAACCGAGCGGCACGTACCCCAAAAAGATGGGGAACCCGCGCTTCATGCCTGTAAGGATGGCGGAGGAGGAAGAGGCTTCCGGCTCGGCCATGACGGTTGATTCAATGGTGTCGGACATGATGCTGCTGCGAAGGTTAATGGGGGCTGAAGGCTGACAGGAACGACGCAGGCCTCTTGCCGCAAGGACGAAAAGGTCACTGTGGAGGGAGACGGAAGATATATCGAAACGCACAGGGCGTCTAGTTGTAAAAAAATCCTTTGAAAAAGCCGGGCTGCGCTTTATCAGCACAAGGCCGGGATACCTCGTGCGCTTGCCTCGCGCCGGGGAATGCGGCAAGACGGAACATATTCTTTTTTCAGGAACGCCACATGCCTCCCATACGTTTCATCCATGCCGCGGATCTCCATCTGGACGCCGCGTTTTCCGGCCTGTCCCGGGACATCCCCGCCGATTTCGCGGAACGCCTGCGCACAGCCACGTTCACTGCGTTTCGCCGCCTCCTCGATCTGTGCGAGCGCGAGAGCCCGGATTTCCTGCTCCTCGCCGGGGACGTGTACAATCAGGAGGACGCCAGCGTCTCCGCCCAGCTCGCCCTGCGCGACGGGTTCCGGCGTCTGGAATCCTTGAGTATTCCCGTTTTTCTCGTACACGGCAACCATGATCCTCTTGCCTCCCGGCTGCGTTCCGTACGCTGGCCCGGCAACGTGACCGTGTTCGGGGAGCTGCCGGACGCGGTGCCCGTGTTCCGGAAGGGTGAGGGAACGCCTCTCGCCATCATCCACGGCGCGAGCCACGCCTCAGGCCGGGAAACCCGGAACCTCGCCGCGCTTTTCCGGCGCACGGAGGCGTGCGGCCTTCACGTGGGGCTGCTGCACGCCACGCCCGGCGATACCGATGGAGTGGCCCGGTACGCGCCGTTCTCGCAAGGGGATTTGAAGGCGTCCGGCATGGATTACTGGGCGCTCGGGCACATCCACGACCGCCGCGAGGTCTGCCGGGAACCGCTGGCGGCCTACCCCGGCTGTACGCAGGGGCTGCACATCAACGAGCCCGGCGAAAAGGGGTGCTTGCTGGTGACGGCGGAAGCCCGGCCCGATGGCGGGTATGCGGTGCGCACGTCCTTCCGTCCCCTCGGCCCTGCGGTCTGGAAGACGCTGGATATGGATCTGAGCGGCGCTGATTCGGTGGATGAACTGGAAAACCGGCTCCGAACCGGACTGGATCGCGCGGCTGCCGAGGTCTGGTCCGGCTGCGAAATGTTGCTTGTGCGGCTGCGGCTGCAAGGACGCACGGAACTGGACGGGCTGCTGCGCAAGGGGACAACCTGCGCGGAACTGGCGGATCGGCTGCGTGAGGACGGCAGCGGCGTACCCCGGATCTGGATCAAGGATATCGACGTAGCCACCCGGCCCTGTGTGGAGCGGGGGGCTTTGCTGGAGCGCGAGGATCTGCTCGGGGAGGTGTTCCGCCTGTCCGAAGCGGCACGCACGGCTTCGGGATTGCAAGCTTTGCGGGAAGGCCCGCTGGCTCCTTTGTTCGCGCACGCCCGGGCGGGGAAGGCGCTGGAGCCGCTCACGGATGAGGAGCTGGCCCGGTTGCTGGACGACGCGGAAAGCCTGTGCCTTGATCTCTTGGAGAACGACTGATGCGTATCCGTTCCTTTCATATCGACGCGTTCGGGACGCTCCGGGATGTGACTGCCGAAGGCCTGCCCGAGGCCGGGGCCGTGTTCCTCGGCCATAATGAGGCGGGCAAATCCACGCTGCTGGATTTTTTCCGTTCCACGCTGGTCGGCTATCCCCGCACCCGTGACGCCCGCGAACGCGGGTATCTTGCGGGGCAGTCCGGGTTGCTCGGCGGCAGCCTGACGTTGTTTTCGGATGCGCGCGGCGGTGACATCCGGCTGATCCGCCGTCCCAATGTCGCCAAGGGCGAGCCTCTGCTCACGGACGCGCAAGGCCGCCCGCTGGATCCGGCGCTGTGGGAGCGTCTGCTCGGCGGCGTCACCCGCGAGGTGTATGCCAGCGTGTACGGGTTCAGCCTGTCGGAATTGCAGTCTTTCGCCTCCTTAACATCGGAAGGCGTGCGCAATGCCTTGTACGGTGCGAGTTTCGGCATGGCGGGGCTGAAGTCGCCGGGCGCGGCGCTCAAGAAGCTGACCGGAAGCATGGAGGACTTGTTCCGGGCGCGGGGCTCCAATCCTCGTTTGTCCGCCGCGCTGAAAGAATGGGAGGACGTGCGCCGGGATATGCGCCGTGCCGAAGAGGACGCCGCCCGTTACGACAGCCTCGCCGCCGAACGGGATGCGGCGCAAGGGCGGCTTGCGGCGTTGCGCGAGGAACGCGCCGAGCGGGAGCTGGAACGCCGGGTGCTGGAACGCCGCCTTGGGGTCTGGGAGCGCTGGGAGGAATGGCGCCTCGCCGGGGTGCGCCTTGAGCGGCTGGAGCCCGTGCCCGCGACCTTCCCGCAGGATGGCCCCGCGCGGCTGGAGCGGGCGTTGGAACGCCGTTCGGATGCGGAGAGGGCGCTGGAGCAGGCCCGGCAGCGGTTGGAACAGGCCCGAGAAGACTTGGGTTCCCGTGTGGCGGATCGGGCTCTGCTGGATTGCGGCGAGCGGCTGCGCGAATTGGCCGGTCGGGCGGCTAGCTGCCGCAACGCGCTGGCGGCGATTCCCGGGCTGTGCGCCGATCGGGAGCGGGCGCTTGCCGCCTTGCAGCGCGAACTGGCCGGGCTCGGGCCGGATTGGACGGCTGAGCGCGTCCAGAGGATCGGGCGGCCTTTGTCGTTGCGTGAGGCATTGGAACGTCAGGCCGAGCAGCGGCGCAGCGCCGTTTCGGATATGGAAAACGCGCAGGCCGCCGTACGCCGCATTGCGGAGGATACAAAGGCGCTTGAGTCTGAGCTTGAGGAGCAGATGAGGCAGGCGGCAGACGTCCCCGAGCCACCGATGGCTTTGTCCGAGGCGGAGCGGGAACGTCTGCGTGAGGCCATGGCGCGGGCTGAGGAGGCGCGGCGTCGGTTGCCCGAGGCGCAAACCTCGTCCGCCGAGGCGGAGCGGGAACTGGATCAGGCTTTGAGCCGATTGGCTTTGGAGCCGGGGACGAGCGGCCGGGCGCTCGAAGCGCTGTCCGCAGGGCAGGACGCGATTGCCGCGCTGGCTTCGGAGATTCTCCATAAGGAAGCAGAACGGAAAGACCGCGAGCGCCGGGTTGCGGCGGCTGGTTCCGATGCGGAACGTGCGGGGGAAACGCTGGCGCGTTTGCGTGAGCGTCGGGCGGCATGTCCCGCCCGTTCCGTCGTGGACGCACAGTGGGCGGCATTGCGGCGTTTACGTTCCGCCTTGTCCCGGCTGGCTGTGGAACATGTGCGCTTTACGGATGCCGAATCCCGCTGCGCCGAGCATGGGGCCGCTTCCGGGACGGAATCCAGCCCGGCTCTTGTCGTGCTCGGTTCCGTACTGGCGGTGCTCGGGGTTGCCGGGGCCGTCCTTCGCGGCGTGTTGGAAGTAGCTTTCCTGCGGCTCGGGTCGGTCGCCTTGCCTCTTGAAGGCTGGCTGCTCGGCGCGTTCCTTCTGGTCGGCGGGGCGTTCGTATGGGCCGGTTTTCCACGCCGGAAAGAACGCCGCCCGGAATTTGCCGCCACGGCGGAACGGCTCCAGCAGCGGCGGACTGCCTGTTTGCAGCGGGTGCAGGCCGTGCAGCGGGAGATCGGGGAATTGTGCCGGACGGTCGGCCTTTCCGATGCGGAAGAGGCAACCGTGGACGCTTTCGAGCGCGCGGTGGAGCTGGCGCGGGAACGGTGCGCCGCCGGGGAACGTCTGGCGGAGGAGATACAGCGCCAAGAGGCGTTTTGCGCCGAAGCCGAACGCCATGCGCAAACGGAGCGGGCCGCTTTGGAGCAGGCATCGGCGGACGAGCGGGCGGCAATGGGCCGGTGGCTGGCATGGTTCCAGACGCATGGCGTAGGTGCGCCTTTGCCCGGCGAGGCGGCGGTTTTCTGCGCCCGCGTGGACAGCGCCCGGATGCGGCTTGCCTCGGCTCTAGCCAAGCGCCGGGAATTGGCGGCGCTGGAGGCGGATCGCGCCGCCTTGCCGGAGTGCGTGCGCTCTTTGCTTTCCGAGGCCTTTTACTCCGGGGATGATGATATACGGGCCGCCGAGGCGGCGCGGAACGCGCTGGATCTGTGTCGTGAGGCCGATCGGCTGCGCGACGAGCGGCGACGCTTGGAAGAGTCGGTTCAGGCCATGACCCTCCAGCTGACGCGCTTGGAACAGTCCCGTCTGGGAGCGGAAGACGCTCTTGAGGCGGCTCGTGCCCGGCAGGTTGCAGCGGATGCGGCATGGGAAGGTTTTCTGGGTGGGCTTGGTCTGGCAGCCGGATTGTCTCCGGCGACGGCCCGGGAAGCGCTGGAGCGGATGGATCGCGTACAGGCGCTGGAAGCGGAGCGCCTGCGGCTTGACGAGGAGCTGGAACGGCAGGAGCGCGAACGCGATGCCCTCCGTATGCCGCTTCGGGGGATCCTGCGGCAGCTTGGCCGTCTGCCGGATGCCAGCGCGAACAACGCAGCGGAAGAGCCGGATTGGCCCGGATGCCTGGAAGCGCTGTTGCGCGAATGGGAGTACGCCCGTGCCGAAAACGCCGAGGTTGTGCGTCTCCGCGCCCGATCCGAAGAACAGGCCGTGGAAGTCCGGGAGGCTGAGGCCGTCCATCATGACGCCGTGCGGGAAGTGGAACGTCTCCTCAATATGGCGCAGGTGCCCGATGCCGAGGCGTTTTATCGGAGGCACGGGGCAAAGCTGGAACGGGAAGCGCTCGAGCGCCGCCGCGAAGATCTGGAGGATGCCCTGCGTCTGGCGGCTCGGGATCTGTATGGGGCGGATGCCGATATTCCGGCGTTTTTCGCCTCGTTCGGCGAGGCGGACAAAGAGGTCTTGGAAGCGGAGCTCGCAAGCCTCGCGGGCCGCCTGTCCATGCTTGTGGACGAAGAGGAGCGGCTTGCCGATTCCCTGCGTACGCAGGAAGTCCGTCTGGAGCAGGCCGAGGGCTCGGAAACGCTTTCCCGTCTGCGCCTTCGGGCTGCGTCGCTTTCCGGGACCATACGGGGCTTGGGTTTGGAATGGAGCCGGTACGCGCTGGCCCGGCATCTGCTGCTTGAAGCGCGCGGGCGGTTCGAAAAAGAACGACAGCCCGGCGTCATCCGTGCGGCCTCCGCGTTGTTTTCCGCCATTACGGGCGGCGCGTGGGTCGGCATTGCTGCCTCGCTGGAAGACAGTTCTTTGCGCGTCCTCCCTCCGCACGGCGAACCGGTCAGCCCCGAAGTGTTGAGCCGGGGCACGCAGGAACAGCTCTATCTGGCCCTGCGGCTCGCGCATATCCGCAACCACGCGGCGCAGGCCGCCGCATTGCCGGTCATCATGGACGACGTGTTGGTCAACTTTGATCCCGATCGCGCCCTGCGTACGGCTCAAACCTTCGGCGATCTGGCTTCTTCGCAAGAAGGTTCGCCGGGGCATCAGCTTTTGTACTTCACTTGCCACCCGCATATGGCGGACATGCTCCGCAAGGCCGTCCCCGGCGTCGGGCTGTATGTCATGGAGAGGGGAACGATCCGGGAAGAGGAATGACGGGCAATGGGAGATTCGAAGTGGCGGTGGTTTTACGAGATCTGTCGGGTATTTTCTCTTTTTGTGGGCTGTTCCTTGAATCCCTTCGGCTCGTGGAGGAGATTGCCGGCGGGCATTCCGTACCTGGGCAATGTCCGGTTGGTAGGCAGAGATTGTGAGGCCCTGTGGTGGAAGCGGGGAACGATGGGTTCGAAGCGCAGCGTATGGTGCGGAGCCGCATTTAAAGAATGGCAAGAGGCACCGTGCTCCATCCGCAGTGATACGATCCTCCGGGAAACGGCCATCAGAAAAAAAGCCCCTGCCGGAACAGGGGCCTTTTCTATCACGGAACAAGGCTACGGACGGCTCAGGTCAAACAACAGCGGCCGGTCGGCCTCAAGAAAGGGCAGTGTTAGGGCCTCTTCGGGCGTCACCCAGCGGAAAGCCTGTCCGTCGTTGGCGACAGGCTCCCCGGAAAATTCGGTGATATGGAAGAAATGGAGCCGCACCGAGCGGAAATCGTAATCGTGCTCAACCGTGCGCCAGAGCCTCGGGTTGCGGACGGATAAGGACAATTCCTCAGCGAGTTCGCGGGCGAGGGCCGCTTCCAGCGACTCTCCGGGTTCGACCTTTCCGCCGGGAAATTCCCAAAAACCGGCCTGCGGATGGCCTTCCGGACGTTGCGCCGCGAGAAACGAGCCGCCGCGCCACAAGATACCGCCCACTACTTCAATCCGTGCCTTCTCTTCCATCTTTCCCCCTCAAAAAACAAAACAGGCGTTTCGCCGCCTGCCGTCCTTTTTGCCCATAGGCTTTTCTGCCAAAGCTCGCCGTCGGCTGAAAGCGAGCACGCTTATGCCGATGGACTTTATCTTTTCCCCTGCATCCAACGGGATTTCCGTCGTGCGGCCTTCCCGCCGGTCAAAAATCTCGGGAGGGAGAAGGGGCGCAAACCACGCTGGCAGGTTTGGGGAAGAGAGGGGCCGTTCTCCAGAAACGCTCTCTCCCTTCCCCAATCCATTCTAGTTCTTCGTGAGATATTCGGCGATCATCGCGTCGTAGCGCGAGGTCTTGGCGAACGTACGGGCGGCCATGCGCTGCCGGAAAGGCAGGGAAACGCTCATATCGTTGGCCTTGAGTTCCGCCGTGGCTTCCGCGTAGGTATCGGGATCGGACAGTACGAGGATGCTGTGGAAGTTCTTGGACGCCGCGCGGAGCATACAGGGCCCCCCGATATCGATTTCCTCAATGGCTTCGCGGGGCTTCAACCCCTTGGCCAGAGCGCTCTCGAAATCGTAAAGGTTCACGCAGATGAGATCAAATGCCTTGATTCCCTTTTCTTTCAGAACGGCGAGGTGCTCGGGGTTGTCCTTGTCGGCGAGGATGCCGCCGTGGATGTGGGGATGCAGCGTCTTCACCCGGCCGCCGAGGATTTCGGGGAAGCCGGTCACGTCGCTGACCGCGGTGACGGGCAGGCCCGCGTTTTCAAGGAATTTCAGCGTGCCGCCGGTGGAGACGAGCTCCACGCCGTTGGCGTGCAAAAAGGTTGCGAATTCCGCCAGTCCGTCCTTATGGGTGACGCTGAGCAGAGCCCGCCTGATGGGAAGGAAATCCATTCGATTCGCTCCTGATCCGGGTTGGGCGAGAAAGGGGAGAGGCCGGGAAGGCGTCTCCTCTTAGTGGTGCATGTGATCGCCTTTTTTGATACGATAAAAAGCCGTCGCCACAATGACGCAGAAATACACGAAAATAAGCGATACGCCCACAAATCCCTGCGGCGTGGAGTGCATAGCGTTGCTGACCAGCTCGTTGAACATGGCGGACTCCTTGGCTCTTCCGGCCTCGAACGCCGAAGGGATTTTTCCGGCGGACGTGGTCGAGACGTTAAAGTATTACATTGCCCGGCTTGCGATAAAAGTCAAGCGGGAGCTTCGGAGGAAGCATGGCCAAACCATTTGTAAATCCCTTTGTTTCCGGCCAGTTCCTCGAACTGCGCGTGGATGCGCTGGTGTCCGACGGGCGCGGCCTCGGGCGTCATGACGGCGTGGTCGTACTTGTCGAGGATGCCTTGCCGGGGCAGCTCGTGCGTGCGCGGGTCGCCGCCGTGCGGAAGAGCCTTGCGGAAGCCGCACTTGTTGAAGTGCTCGAGCGTTCGCCGGACGAGCAGGAGCCGCCGTGCCCCCATGCCGGACGGTGCGGTGGATGTTCGTGGCAATCGCTGGCCTATGGCCGCCAGCTCGCATGGAAAGAGCGCATCGTGCACGACGCGCTGGAGCGGGTGGGCAAGGTGGCGTGTCCGCCCATGCTGCCTATCCTGCCCTCCCCCTCCGAGTGGGGATACCGCAACAAGATGGAGTTCGCCTTTGGGGTGTCCGGAGACGGCGGCAAGGCGCTCGGGCTGCGGGAACGCGGTTCGCGCAACATCGTTGAGGTGACGGGATGCCTGTTGCAGACGCCGTTGACCATGCGGGTTCTTGAAGCTGTGCGGATGTTGTCCAATGGGGCGTTTCACGATCTGGACGGGCGGTTCCTCGTCGTCAGGGAGCCCAATGCGGGCGGTTGCTTTGTGGAATTGATAGTGGGGGCCGGTGGGAGCCTTGAGGCAGGGGAGCGGTTCGCTGCGGCGCTGTGGACGGAAATCCCCGAAGTGACGGGTTTCGCGCTGTCGGAACGTCTGGCTCCCAGCGATGTGGCCTACGGCGAGCGGGCTCTGTACGCGGACGGTCGGCTTGAGGAGCGGATCGGAGATGTCCGGTTGCAGATGGGGCACAACGCCTTTTTTCAGGTGAATACGCCCGCCGCCGAGTTGCTGTATGCGGAGGCCGCCCGGTTTGCCGCGCTTGAGGAACTGCCGGATCCTGTCCTGTGGGACGTGTACGGCGGCGTGGGTTCCATCGGGCTGTACATGGGGCGCAATGCGCGGGTCGTGGGCATTGAGGAAATGCCCGGCGCGGTGCGTTATGCCCGCGGCAATGCGAAGGCGTTGGGCAGGAAGGCGTACAAGGTGGAGCAGGGCGACGCCAAGTCCGTGCTCGGGCGTCTGGTGAAGCTCGGCCCCAAGCCGGATGTGGTGGTGGTCGATCCGCCGCGTGCCGGGATTGATGCCAAGGTTGTGCAGCAGCTTGCCGAGGCGGCCCCGCTGCGGCTTATATACGTTTCGTGCAACCCCGCGACGCTGGCCCGCGACGTGGCCCGTCTGGCTCCGGCTTTCCGCCTGAAAGCCGCCCGGCCTGTGGACTTGTTCCCCCAGACGCCGCATGTGGAGACGGTGGCCCTGCTGGAACGCGCGTGATTTCAGACTGCGAGGCGAACGATGAAAGTCATCGGCATCAATGGAAGCGCCCGCAAGGATGGGAATACTTCTCTTCTCATCAAGGCGGTTTTTGCGGAGCTGGAGGCGGAAGGCATTGAAACGGATCTCGTGCAGTTGCATGGCAAGGCTCTTGAGCCCTGCAAGGCCTGCTTCGGGTGCGGAGGGAAGCGTCAATGCGTTGTAAAAACAGATTATTTCAATGAATGTTTCGCCAAAATGGTGGAGGCGGACGGCATAGTGCTCGGCTCCCCTGTTTATTCCGCCGATGTTACGGCAGGGATGAAGGCTTTCCTCGAGCGCGCGGGCGTCGTCGTGGCGACGAATCCGGGTATGCTCCGGCACAAGGTTGGGGCCTCCGTAGCGGCGGTGCGGCGCGGGGGCGGCCTGGCCGCCGTGGACACGATGAACCATTTCCTTCTGAATAAAGAGGTCATCGTGGTCGGTTCGACCTATTGGAATATGGCCTACGGGAGGGATGCCGGAGATGTCCTGAACGATGCCGAAGGGATGGCCAATATGCGCAATCTTGGGCAGAACATGGCGTTTGTGCTGAAAAAAATCAGATAGGCGCGGTGACGGGGAAGGAGCCGAGGGAGGGTGTCCTCCTCCGTGTTTTTCCTCCGTTTCCATCCTCTTTTCAGGATGTCGGGCGTAATCGCGGTTTCAGCTCTCGGCATTTTCTGCGTCATCATTGCCGCGGCATGGGAATGGCGTGCGGGGAGCGTTCGGAAGGGAAAAACGGGTTGACGCACGATGTCCGATTCCCTATAGACTCATTCCTTTCCGCCACGGCATTGTGCCGGGCGCGGGAGCGAAAGGAGAAAGGGAATCATGCTTGCGTATCTTCAGGGCCTGTCGCTTGGGCTGGCATATGTCGCGCCCATCGGCGTGCAGAATCTTTTCGTCATCAATGCCGGCCTGTCCCAGCCGCGGGCGGCGGCCTACCGGACGGCGCTCATCGTCATTTTTTTTGATGTGACCCTTGCGCTTGCCGGTTTTTTCGGCATCGGCGCGCTGATCGAACATTCCGAGCTTATCCGAAAGGGCGTTTTGCTGGCTGGCAGCCTTGTAGTGATGTATATGGGGCTCCGGCTCATGCTGTCCCGCGAGGTCGCCGGTCCGTCGATCAACGTGAACATCCCGCTCATGAAGACCATCGGCATGGCCTGTGTCGTGACGTGGTTCAATCCGCAGGCAATCATCGACGTGTCGCTGCTGCTCGGGTCCTTCCGGGTGGCCTTGCCGCCCGAGGAGTCCGGCCTGTTCCTCTGGGGCGTGGTCTGCGCGTCCTGCCTCTGGTTCCTGTCCCTGACCACCATTTCCTCACTCTTCAAGAACAGGTTCACGCCGCGCCTGTTGCGCATCATCAACCTTGTCTGCGGCCTGGTCATCTTTTTCTATGGTGTGAAGCTCGGCTGGTCGTTCGTGGAGTTATGGCAGAGTGCATTTTGAGTGTATTGGGGAAGGGAGAACCACGTTACTGCCTTCAACCCCAACGGCCTTGCGAGAATACTCTTTCTTGTGATGGCGGCCGCATTCTTGAGTGAAAAAACAAAGCCCTTTCCCGCACACCGGAAAAGGGCTTTGTTTTATGGGGAACGTAGCCGTTCCAAAACGGAAAAGCCTTTGTAAAGGGAAGGAAACGTTTTCCCCCCTTTACAGAATAGGGCTATTCTTCCTCGCTGTTCGGTACCTCGGCTTCGAGGGATTCGGCGCGCCGGATGATCTCTTCAAGCTGGATGTCGGCGCCGAGGACGCCGATGATCTCGTCGTTGGCGTCGGTGATCACCGTGGAGACGGTGATGATGAGCTGGCCCGTGACCTGAGACTGATGGACGTTCGTGATGTGCAGCTTTCCGGTGCGCATGGGCTGGAGGAACCACTCGCGGTTCGAGTAGTCGAACCCGATCGGGAAGGCCTTGTAGCCCTTCTGATCGCCGGGATCGCTGATGGCGATGGCGGTGGAGTGCCCCTTCACGTCGGTGACGTAGGCATACTGGATGAACGAGTAGTCGCGCACGAAGTGCTGGAGCTGCGCGGTGAGCGCTTCCGAATCGGCGGTCGACTGGCAGTCGCGGGCCAGACGCTCCACGAGGTTGGAGGCCAGTTCCCCGGCGATGCGCTTCATCTGGTCGAACTCGCTGTCGAAGAGTTCCGGCATGAAACGGCGGACGAGGTTCTTGATTTCCTTGTTGGAGAAGGAGGTGTTGCGCCCTTCCTCGTAGGCGGCCATGATCCTGGTGTGGATCTGGCCGACGGCGGGATGCTTCTTGGAGACTTGCCGTTCCGGCGGCAGGTTGAACTGCTGGTTGATCCAGTAGGCCACGCCCGCGCGTCCCGCCTTGTCGTTGATGATGATCGGCACGGAGCGGTTGAGGATCTTGGTGGTGTCGAAGATGTTGTAGATCTCTTCGTTCTTCGCCAGCCCGTCGACGTGGATGCCCGCGCTGGTGGCGTTGAAGTCCTTGCCCGCGAAGGGATAGTTGTCCGGAATGCGGTAGTCGAGTTCCTTCTCGAAATACTGGGCGATTTCCGTGATGACGGTGGGATCGGCGGCCTCGTCGTTGCCGGTGAGGGAAATGTAGTCGATGACCAGCGCTTCGAGGGGCGCGTTGCCGGTGCGTTCGCCAAAGCCCATGAGCGTGCCGTTGACGCCGCCGCAACCGTACAGCCATGCGGTCACGCCGTTGACGAGCACCTTATGGAAGTCGTTGTGCCCGTGCCATTCGAGCCATGCGCCGGGGACGCCCGCTTCGTCGGTGAAGGCGCGGACGATGCGCTGCACGGAGCGGGGAAGCGCCGCGCCGGGGAAGGGCACGCCGTAGCCCATGGTATCGCAGAGGCGGATCTTGATGGGCATGGACGCTTCGTGGGAGAGCTCCATGAGCTTGCGCGCGAAGGGCAGGCAGAAGCCGTAGATGTCGGCGCGGGTCACGTCTTCGAAGTGGCAGCGGGGCACGATGCCCCATTCGAGGGCCTTGGTAACGACCTTGAGGTAGTCGTTCATGGCCTGCTCGCGGGTTTTGCCGAGCTTCAGGAAGATGTGGTAGTCGGACATGCTGGTGAGCAGGCCCACTTCATCGAATTCCATATCATGGGCGATCTTGAGGTCGTCCATGTTGGCGCGGATCCAGCCGGTGACGCGGGGGAAGCGGTAGCCTCTGGAGCGGCAGACTTCAATAGCCTTGCGATCCTTGGGGGAATACATGAAAAATTCGGAGGCCTGGATGAGTCCGCTCTTGCCGCCGAGCTTGTGGAGCAGGTCGTAGATGCGGGCGATCTGCTTGACGGTATAAGGGGGTCGGGCCTGCTGGCCGTCACGGAAGGTTGTGTCGGTGATGAACATGGGATCGGCCGGGCGGGGGACGAGGAATGTATCGTCGAATTCGATGCGGCTGACATGCGTATATGGGAAAACGTCGCGGTACAGTTCGGGTTCGACGCGGTTGTCCAGCGTCAGGGGGCGGGAAGCATGTTTTTGATACAGTAAGCTCATTGTGCGGTTCCTCCTGAGGTAAGGTAATCTCCGTATGAGATACGGAAGCGCTTTAGTACGTGTGGACAACAAGACGAAAAAGGTCTTTGGGGATCTTTTCCTCAAGCTAACGACTATAGCGCATTTTCATGTGAACCGAAAGGAAATTTTCTTGCGTAAAAACGGTCCGGAATATGGAAGAAAGAGTACAATTCCGCCCTGATGCCGGAACCGATCCGCAGAGTATCCCCTTCGGGGAAGCCAACCCCTTGCGGACCGGGCCCGCGAGGGATAATTTATCTGAAAAGACGATGTTTCAGGGGGTTACGATGGACGCCATAAGCATTATCGCAGAGCAGCGCATTCGGGAAGCCTGCGAGCGGGGAGCTTTTGATTCCCTTCCCGGAGCGGGCAAGCCGCTGGAGTTGGAAGACGACTCGCACATCCCCGAAGACCTTCGCATGGCCTACAAACTGCTGAAGAACGCGGGCTACGTCCCTGAAGAGGTCCTTGACCGGAAAGAGGCCCAATCCATTGTCGACGCATTGGAAAAGTGCGGGGACGAACAGGAAAAGGTCCGGCAGATGAAAAAGCTCGAAGTGGTCATTGCCCGCATCAAGGCCCGCCATCCCAACGCGCCCGTTCTCGGCGACGGCAGCCCGTACTATGAGCGGGTGGTCAGCCGGATTACCGTGAACAAGAAGGACTGAACCGCTTTTTTTCGGGTAGCGGCGCGGTATACAACCGTTTCCAGTATCCCGTTTTGCCGCGGCGTCAGGGAAATAAAAAATGCCGGATGGCCTTGCCGCGTTGAGGCTATACGGCGGGTGCGTCTCCGTCTGTCGGAAACAGTACCTTGCCCCAATCCTTACTCGGAAAGGAAGGGAGCCCTTGCCCTCCGCCTGAGGGCGCATCTCCCAACCTTTCGGGAGACGGGGGCCGCCGATGGAGGCGCCGCTTTCGTTGCCCGGCCTTCTCTTCCCTACCGCTGCGCGGATAGATGTTCTTCCGTCCGCATTTCCCACCCCTCGCCCGGGTGTTCCTCGCTCACATGGAGAAGCGAATTGGCGAGCATCTCGTACAGCCAGTTGGCGTACGTCTCGCCGGACCACCCGCGCTCCTGCACCAGCATACGGTAGAGGTCGCGGCTGGTGAGGCACCAGAAGACATCCAGCGCCATCCCCATATCAATGCCTTCCTTGAGCCGCCGCCCGCGGAGCAGGAACCGCACATGGTTTTCCTGCCTGTCCCTGTTGACGCATCGGAGATCATTCTGGACGCGGGCCAATTGTGGATCGAGCATCCCCGCGCCACGCAACAGGTCGAAGACGGGGCTTTGGGATTCGTGCACCTGCAGGACAAGCTGCGCCGTGAGCTTCAGCGCTTCGTGGATGTTCGCCGTTTCAAGTGAGCGATCGTGCAGCTCAAACACCCGCTCCGTGAAGACGGCCCGGTCCAGCAATTCGGCCACGATGCCGTTTTTGGAGCGGAAGACGGCATAGACGGTCTGCTTGGCGACCCCCGCTTCTTGAGCGATGGCTTCCACCGTTGTTTTGGCGTACCCGCGCTCAAGGAAAAGGCGCTGCGTGGCGTCGAGGATGTTGGTGCGGGTCTGGTTTGCCTGGCGCTCCCGGATGGGCGAGGAATACTTGCGGGCCGTGTGTTTTTCCATCTTGACAGTCATCCTTTCGGGAAGTATAGCACTTGAACGGATAGAGCTTACTCTATTCAATTTGTTTTTGTCAAACTATGCAAGCAACCTGCGGGGAACGCAAGTCGCTTGTATTTTCTATGGGCGCGTGATGATTGAACCGCGCCGACAACCTGAGAGTGAGGTTATATGTTGGTGAAGCATGAACGGCGGCCCTTCCGATTCGGTGTGACTTTGTTGGCCGGGCTTCTCGGCTGCTTGTCCCTCATGGGCTGCAAGGACGAAAAGACGGGGGCCCAGGCCCCGACGGTTCCCGCCGTGGAAGTGGCCGTGGAGATCGTGACCCCGCAGAAGGTGCTGTATACGACGGAACTTGCCGGCCGCACGTCGGGTTTCCAGATCGCTGAAGTGCGTCCGCAGGTGAGCGGCATCATCCAGAAGCGTTTCTTTGAGGAAGGCGCGGACGTCAAGGCCGGGGATGTCCTCTATCAGATCGATCCCGCCACCTATCAGGCCAATCTCGACAGCGCGAAGGCCAATCTCGCCCGCGCCGAAGCCAACGTGGCTCCCGCGCGCCTGAAGATGCAGCGCTTTAAGGATCTGGTGAACATCAGCGCGGTCAGCAAGCAGGAGTTCGAAGACGCCGAGGCCGCCTACAAGCAGGCGCTCGCCGACGTGGGCGTCAACAAGGCCGCCGTGGAAAACGCGCGCATCCGTCTGGCCTATACCAAAGTGACCTCCCCCATCTCCGGGCGGAGCGGCCGCTCTCTGGTGACGCCGGGCGCGCTGGTGACGGAAAACCAGTCCAGCCCGCTGACTACCGTGCAGCAGCTCGATCCCGTCTATGTGGACGTGACCCAGTCCAGCACGGAAGTCCTGCGCCTCAAGCGTTCCCTTGAGGACGGCACGCTCCAGCGCGCCGATCAGGATCACGCGGCGGTGCGCCTGCTGCTTGAAGACGGCAGCGAGTACGGGCTTACCGGCACGCTCCAGTTCGCCGACGTGAGCGTGGACGAGAGCACCGGCATGGTGACCTTGCGGGCCATCTTCCCGAACCCCAAGCAGGAACTGCTTCCGGGCATGTACGTGCGCGCCATCCTGAACGAAGGCGTGGACGATCAGGCCATTTTGTTGCCGCAGCGCGCCCTTTTGCGCGACGCCAAGGGCAACCCCACCACGTATGTGGTCAACGCCGAAAACAAGGTTGAAATCCGTCCGCTCAAAGTGGGCCGCACGCAGGGCAACAGCTGGGTTGTGCTCGACGGGCTCAAGGCCGGTGACAAGGTCATCGTCGAGGGCCTCCAGAAAATCCGTCCCGGCTCGCCCGTTCGCATTGCCGAACCCACCCCGGTCAAGCAGGGCGCGCCTGCTTCCGAGAAGCGGTAGGGGGCTTTTTCATGGCACGTTTCTTTATCGATCGTCCCGTTTTTGCATGGGTGATCGCCATTATTATCATGCTGGCGGGCGGGATTTCCATCCTCAACCTGCCGATCTCGCAGTACCCGTCCATCGCCCCGCCGACCATCGGCATCACGGCGCAGTATCCCGGCGCGTCCGCGCAGACCGTGCAGGACACCGTCACGCAGGTTATCGAACAGAACATGAACGGCCTTGACTATCTGCTGTACATGTCTTCGACCAGCGACTCTTCGGGGCAGGCGCAAATCACCCTGACCTTCAGCGCGGACGCCAACCCGGACATCGCGCAGGTGCAGGTTCAGAACAAACTCCAGCTCGCGACGCCCCTGCTCCCGCAGGAAGTGCAGCGGCAGGGCATTTCCGTGGCCAAGCGCGGCGCGAACTTCCTGAAGGTGTACGCCTTCGTGTCCGAAGACGGCAGCATGGACAACGCCGACATCGCGGACTATGTGGCGACCAACCTCAAGGATGCGATCAGCCGTATCTCCGGCGTCGGCGAAGTGTCGCTGTTCGGCAGCCAGTACGGCATGCGCATCTGGCTCGATCCGCACAAGCTGCAAAGCTACAAGCTGATGCCGAGCGACGTGATCAACGCGATCAACGCACAGAACGCGCAGGTTTCCGCCGGTCAGCTCGGCGGCACCCCGTCCGTGCCGGGCCAGCAGATGAACCTCGCCATTTCGGTGCAGGAGCGCTTGCAGACCCCGGAGCAGTTCGGCAACGTCATCCTGCGCACCAACCCCGACGGCTCGCTCATCCGCGTGAAGGACGTGGCCCGTGTGGAGCTTGGCAGCGAAAGCTACTCCACGCTCAGCCGCTATAACGGCAAGCCCGCCACGGGTATCGCCGTGAAGCTCGCCACCGGCGCGAACGCGCTGGAAACGGCGAGCAATATCGACGACTATCTGAAGGGCGCCGAAGCCTTCTTCCCGCAGGGGCTGAAGGCCGTGTATCCCTTTGATACCACGCCGGTCGTGAAGATTTCCATCCACGAAGTGGTGAAGACCCTCGGCGAAGCCGTGCTTCTGGTGTTTCTGGTCATGTACCTGTTCCTCCAGAACTTCCGCGCAACCCTCATCCCGACCATCGCGGTGCCCGTCGTGCTTCTCGGCACGTTCGGCGTGCTGTCGGCGTTCGGTTATTCCATCAACACGCTGACCATGTTCGCTGTGGTGCTCGCCATCGGCCTCCTCGTGGACGACGCCATCGTCGTCGTTGAAAACGTGGAGCGCGTGATGAGCGAGGACAAGCTCTCGCCCAAAGAGGCCGCCCGGAAATCCATGGATCAGATCACCGGCGCTCTGGTCGGCATCGCCATGGTGCTGTCCGCCGTGTTCATCCCCATGGCCTTCTTCGGCGGGTCCGTGGGCGTCATCTACCGGCAGTTCTCGGTGACCATCGTTTCGGCCATGGTGCTGTCGGTGGTGGTCGCCATCGTGCTGACCCCGGCCCTCTGCGCCACGATGCTGAAACCCATTCAGAAAGGCAGCCATGGCGCGACCACCGGCTTCTTCGGCTGGTTTAACCGCATGTTCGAGAAGAGCACGCACCACTACACCGACAGCGTAGGCGGTATTCTACGCAGTACGGGGCGTTACCTGGTGCTGTATCTGATCATCGTGGTCGGCATGGCCTATCTGTTCGTGCGTCTGCCAAGCTCCTTCTTGCCAGATGAGGACCAGGGCGTGTTTATGACCATGGTTCAGCTGCCAGCAGGTGCAACGCAGGAACGTACACAGAAAGTGCTCAATGAGGTAACGCATTACTATCTGACCAAAGAAAAGAACAACGTTGAGTCGGTGTTCGCCGTTAACGGCTTCGGCTTTGCGGGACGTGGTCAGAATACCGGTATTGCGTTCGTTTCCTTGAAGGACTGGGCCGATCGTCCGGGCGAAGAAAACAAAGTTGAAGCGATTACCATGCGTGCAACACGCGCTTTCTCGCAAATCAAAGATGCGATGGTTTTCGCCTTTAACCTGCCCGCAATCGTGGAACTGGGTACTGCAACCGGCTTTGACTTTGAGCTGATTGACCAGGCTGGCCTTGGTCACGAAAAACTGACTCAGGCGCGTAACCAGTTGCTTGCAGAAGCAGCGAAGCACCCTGATATGTTGACCAGCGTACGTCCAAACGGTCTGGAAGATACCCCGCAGTTTAAGATTGATATCGACCAGGAAAAAGCGCAGGCGCTGGGTGTTTCTATCAACGACATTAACACCACTCTGGGCGCTGCATGGGGCGGCAGCTATGTGAACGACTTTATCGACCGCGGTCGTGTGAAGAAAGTTTATGTCATGTCAGAAGCGAAATACCGTATGCTGCCGGATGATATCGGCGACTGGTATGTTCGTGCTGCTGATGGTCAGATGGTGCCGTTCTCGGCGTTCTCCTCTTCTCGTTGGGAGTACGGTTCGCCGCGTCTGGAACGTTACAACGGCCTGCCATCTATGGAAATCTTAGGCCAGGCGGCACCGGGTAAAAGTACCGGTGAAGCAATGGAGCTGATGGAACAACTGGCGAGCAAACTGCCTACCGGTGTTGGCTATGACTGGACGGGGATGTCCTATCAGGAACGTCTCTCCGGCAACCAGGCACCTTCACTGTACGCGATTTCGTTGATTGTCGTGTTCCTGTGTCTGGCTGCGCTGTACGAGAGCTGGTCGATTCCGTTCTCCGTTATGCTGGTCGTTCCGCTGGGGGTTATCGGTGCGTTGCTGGCTGCCACCTTCCGTGGCCTGACCAATGACGTTTACTTCCAGGTAGGCCTGCTCACAACCATTGGGTTGTCGGCGAAGAACGCGATCCTTATCGTCGAATTCGCCAAAGACTTGATGGATAAAGAAGGTAAAGGTCTGATTGAAGCGACGCTTGATGCGGTGCGGATGCGTTTACGCCCAATCCTGATGACCTCGTTGGCGTTTATCCTCGGCGTTATGCCGCTGGTTATCAGTACTGGTGCTGGTTCCGGCGCGCAGAACGCAGTAGGTACCGGTGTAATGGGCGGGATGGTGACCGCAACGGTACTGGCAATCTTCTTCGTTCCGGTATTCTTTGTGGTGGTTCGCCGCCGCTTTAGCCGCAAGAATGAAGATATCGAGCACAACCATACTGTCGATCATCATTGATACAACGTGTAATCACTAAGGCCGCGCAAGCGGCCTTTTTTATGCATAACCTACGAACATTAAGGAGTAATTGAACCACCAACTCAGGATCTCATACGAAAACCAGTATTAACCACGGATAAAATTCATAAAAAATACTGATTGTTAGTTAATTTATATTAAGTAGCGCTAATAGATTTAATAATCCATAATCATTTAGAGGCTATTCTTAATTATTTGCGGTAATTCTTTATTCATTCCTCGGTTATTACGTCATATTCAGAGCAATCCTGGTATTAGTGTCACCAATTTCATCTGGCGATAATCCTGAAATGTTATGAACAGTTCGAGCAAACTGCTTTTACCTGCTGCGGGTTGGTGCTAGTATGAAAAAGTGAGTCCTGTCCCGCTTCCTTCCTAATTGTAATTTTTCGTAATAATGCGATGAAAACCTACAAAGAGTGGCTTATAGTTAAGCTAACAAACGAGAGGGCAAGTCCAGGTCAGTAAGTTTTTTCCATCCCGAAAGGTGTCCGTTAGTTCAACCGCTAAGAAGGGGACGCGTTATGGATGAATACTCACCCAAAAGACATGATATCGCACAGCTTAAGTTTCTCTGTGAAACCCTGTATCATGACTGCCTTGCAAACCTTGAAGAAAGCAATCATGGCTCCGCCTCGTTCATAATCCTCTTCCTTTCCCGGATATGCGA
>OHAP01000769.1_pt1 | contig 22691 bp, 20 predicted proteins | sample 1577171 | NCBI WGS metagenome assembly OHAP01 (sample SAMEA3541489, study PRJEB24748) | human gut metagenome | biome: human gut; feature: human-associated habitat; material: faeces | place: China | collected 2012 | reverse complement strand
GCTCCCTGCCGAGCAGCGCGAGGTGGTGATGATGCGTTATTTCGCCGGTCTCAGTTTCAAGGATATCGCCGAGCAGACCGACGTGAGTATAAACACCGCGTTGGGCCGGATGCGCTATGCGCTTATCAACCTGCGGCGGATGATCAAGGAAAAAAATATGATTTTGTGCTGACCGGCACACAATATTTCCAAAGGCGCGGCGTTTAGTTAGTACAAAGCAAAATTACAAGATGCCTATGGAGGATATTGACAAAAACGAAGTTTCGGACGACGGCATCTCCGATGAAGAAGAACTTCTGCATCGGGAGGTGATTCAGGGTGATGCGGATCTTTACTACCTTCACCACTACCTCTCGGAAGTTTTTCGGAATGGGGATAATTTTTAAGGGTTAATTTTTGATGGGGAAGGGCGCCGGGAGGCGCCCTTCATTTTAGGGGATACGGCCCGTTCGCGCATCTCTTTTTTAATTGGACGATTATGAAATTCAGCAATGTGAGATTATTGGTCAGGGACTATGAAAAGTGCTTCCGGTTTTATACGGAAAAACTCGGTTTGGAGGCGGCGTTCGATATCGAAGGCTGTTACGGCAGTTTCAAGGTGGCCGAAGGCATCGAGGGGTTGGCGATATTTACGTCCGACCTCATGGCGCCTGTCGCCGGCAATGCAGACAAGGAGCTGCCGGCCGGCTGCAGGGATAAGATGATGGTGTCGTTTGAAGTCGACAATGTGGACGAAGCCTTCGAAACGCTCTCTGCGAGGGGCGTCGGGTACCTCTGCCAGTTCGTCCATGGCTTGCTTGAAGGCGCGGACCACGTGTGTGGGAGAAGTAAAACGCCATTTGCCATGTCCTTTCTCCATGGCTTCCCATTGGTCGTAAATGTCGAGAGAGAGTGACTTGGAGACGCCCTTGCAGTGCAACAGCTCGGAACGGCGAGCGATGATGAAGCCAAATCCCGGAACGCCCTGGATGCACTTGTTGGCACTGCTGATGAGGAAGTCTATGCCCAGTTCGTGTACATCGAGGGGAACACCGCCGAAGCTGCTCATGGCGTCTACAATCAGTTTCTTGCCGTGCATCTTGACGAGGTGGGCTATCTCCTTGAGGGGATTGAGCACGCCGGTAGTGGTTTCGCAATGCACCACGGCAACGTGAGTGATTTCGGCATTGTGCGAAAGATAGTCGTCAACGTAGCTGACGGAGACTTGCTCCGTTTCGTCAAAAGCAAGCATGTCGTACGAGATGCCGTGATACTCGGCGATGTTGCCCATGCGGTCGCCATAGGCGCCGTTGCTCAGTATGAGAAGTTTGTCGCCAGGCTTGATGACGCTACCGATGACGGCTTCCACACAGTACGTGCCGCTGCCTTGCAGGAGGATGGAAGTATAGTCGCCGGTATGCTGGGTGGCGAGGGAGACGAGGGACTTACGGATTTCTTCCACAATGTGGAGGTTGTAGTCTTCGTCCCAGGTACACCAGTCGGTCAGCATGGCTTCCTTGACAGTTTGTGAGGTAGTAAGGGGGCCGGGGGTAAGGAGAATGTAGGGTTTCATATGCATTGAGTTTTTAAGTTTATACGTTTATAAGGGTTACAAAATCTCAAGTTTACGGTTTATCTCGGCGATGACTGCGGGAAGCTCGGCAATGGTATCGACCACATAGTGGGCACCGGCGGCAAGCATGCGGCGGCGGACATCGGCCTTACGGGCTTCGAGCTCATCGGCAGGCAAGGAGGAGACTTCCTCTTGTGTCAGTCCCAGTTCGTTACTGCCGAGGACTACACCGACGGTCCATGCTTTGGCATTGATACCCTCCTTGATGTCGGCGATGGTATCGCCATACTTCAACACACAATCTACGGAGGGGATGGCGAGGTCTGCCATATTCTTATATATCATGTAGGGAGCAGGACGGCCTGCAGGCAACCCGTCGGGAGTGACACAATTATCTACCGCATAGCCTTTGGCAGTGGCGGCAGGCAGCACAACATCCATCATAGAGCGGGTATAGCCGGTGGTGGAGCCAATGCGGACGCCTTGCGCACGCAGTGCGGAAATCGTTTCCACCACACCGGGAATAGGGTCGGTATAATCTTCGAGCGAGGCAAACAACACCCGTTGGAATTCGGCATAACGTGCCTGCACGTCTTCCTCACCGGCGGGACGGCCGAATTTCCGTTCAAATTCCGCACGGACACGCTCTATATTGAACAGCGCACGGATTTCTTCTACTTTGGTCAGCCCCATGTGCGCACGTGTTTCGGCAGCAGTGACGGGAACGCCGATGGCCCGAAAGCTCTCGACAAAGGCGGCGACGGGAGCAAAGCAACCGTAATCGACGGCAGTTCCTGCCCAGTCCATAATGATACATTCAATTCTTTTCATACGATATATTATTATTATTCAGTCTCAAGAAGCAAGGAATTGCCCGGCCGGGACCAACGGCGCAAACGGAAAAGGGAAGAGCCCAACGGTCCCGAAGCATTCTCCTTGCGATAGCGCTGCACCAGGTAGACAGCCGAGCATAGGAAAGCCACGCTGCACACAATGCCTACATAGCCCGACATCAGGTTATAGAAATCCAGCCAGTTGATGTCCGGATTGAAAAATTCCTTGAATACCAATACCACCACCGTACCGGTATACCCGATAAAATCGAGTGTGACGATAAAGAACCCCACATTCCCCTTGATGCGGAAGCAGGCGATGAAACGCTCGAAGAACAACGTCTGAAAGCTGAGGTAAACAGTATAGAGCGACAAACTCTGGAGGAACAGCCACGTCATGGGTGGCAGTTGCAACCCATCGTAATTGAAGGCCACGAATCCCAAGGTCGCTGTGCCGCACGTCACAAGCACCAGCAGCAGGCACAGCACCTTTATATTACTCCTCACCGCGGACATCAGCCCGAAAAGCAACAAGATAATCAGTGTCACCACCGCATCTACCTTGGCAAATGCCCACGACGACAGCCCCACCGCCTCCACATCCAGAATCTTCACCAGGAAGTCCTCCTTGATGTCCTGCAAGACGGTGATGAACAAGTTTGCCGCAAACAGCATCAGCAATACCGGCATGAAGCTCTTGAAGAGGTCCGCACGCGCCCTGCCGTCCAGCGTCACCCGTTCCGAGCGCAGTGCCCGGTCTGCCGCGGTAGGTTGCGGCATTCTCGTCATCAGCCAGCCCAGCAACGACAGCAGCGGGAAGGCAAAGGCACCGATAAAGGCAGGCATCCAGAACTCACTGATGTGGAGATGCTCCATCACAAACAGCCCGACAGACTTTGCCGTGCCCGAACTGATGGCAATGCTCAGCCCCATCAGGCTCGCCAGCAGATCCGTCACCCGCCGCCCCTCGAGGAAACTGAAAATCACTCCCCACATGCATCCCAACGAAAGCCCGTTGAAGAACAGCGCAAAGACATTCAGCGGCCGGGGCAACGCTCCGAACAGCACCAGCGAAAGCTCGGCCACCGCCACCGAGAGGATGATGAACTTCAGACGGTTCTCCTTCTTCAGTTCCGAAATTACCTTGATGCCAATCAGCTTGGAAATAAAATAGCCGGAAATCTGCACGATGCTGGTTGCCGTCTTGTAATCCATCCCGAAGAAGTCGAGCCCGTCGAAGCCCGCAGCCGTAAACGGCTTGCGCAGCGCATAGACCAGTGAATAGGAAAGCAAAGCCGCTCCACCCGCCCAAAGGATGAATAAGGCATCAGCCAGTCTCTTGCTCTGTATTATCTGTTTTTTCTCACCGTTGAACATAGTGTGTTGTTTAAATTCGTTCTTGATTTCGGTGGCAAAGATAGAGGCGGGCGCTGACAGCAAAAATGAATTTCCATTATTAATAAACTTCATGAAAACAGCCCTTTATTATGTAACATTAATGAAATATTTATGTAACGCCAGCATAACATCCGCACCTTTTCTTTGCACCCATTTAAGTAATGTATCATAGAAGCACACCCTTATGAACGACCTTTTAGACATATACAAACGCATCGAATACCTCCGCAACAAAGGAGTGAAAATGAAAGAAATGGCAGACCACACCAACATGGCGGCGAGCGTCCTCTCCTCCCTCTACTCCAGCGTCCTCCCCACCTACATCAGCACCCTGCGGAAAGGCAGTACGGAGGAAGAATCCCTGGACTACGCCCTCTCCCAAGTGAACAACGTATCGAAGAAGCGCCTCCTCGGCTCCCTCAAAGAACTGAAGGAACAACTTTTTGAGCTGGAGCCTGCTCCAGCCACGGGGCAAAAAGCCAACCCTTTCCTCGACATGCTGACCGAAGAGATACTCCACTCGGCGCAGGAAGTATACAATTACAGCGGCATCTACATCAGTTACAGCCTCTCTTCCTCCTCCAATGCCTTAAAGGTGGAGCCTTACCTGATAACCCCTGCCGACAGCAACGACCACGTCAAAGTGGTGCACATGAGCGCCTACAACACCACCCACTTCGGCACTGCTATCTTCAACAACCACCAGAATGCCTATATCTTCTTCAACGAACGCGAGGCGCCCCAACTGGCCTTGTTCACCATCTACCTGCAACTGCCCATGTACGACTTTCCCCACCTGCTCAAAGGGCTCTACCTCTGTCTGGACTACAACCGCAACCCCATAGCCCGCCGCATCCTCTTCATCAAACACTCGGACAGCACCTCCATGGACGACTTCCTGGAACTGAAAGGCCAACTCATCCCCCAAGACCAGCTGACCGACGAGCAACGCCCCTACTACAACTACACCTGCCAGCCGGGCGACTTCATCAAAACCTGTTCCGTCCCCTCTCCCCTGCTGAACGAGAAAGACCTGGAACGGGAGAAACGGATGCTGGAAATCTAAGACAGCCCGGACAGTCCGGGAATTTTCACTTTGCAACCAAGTTGCATCTCCTTTCCGCTACCTTTGCTGCAGAAAATAGAAAATAGGAGGAAACAATATGAGTTGCAAATGCTGCTGCACACACGGACATACAGCGATACAAGAAAAAAGAAACAGTCTGCTGAAAGATTATTGGAGAATCATCCTCTCTGCCCTATTGCTCTTCGGAGGGCTCATCCTGAATGCTACTGACGCCACCTTCTTCAAGGGAGAGTATGTACCTTTTATATGGTACTTGCTTGCCTATCTCCCCGTAGGCCTCCCGGTGATGAGGGAAGCCTGGGAAAGCATCCTGCAAAAGGACGTGTTCAGCGAATTCACCCTTATGTCCATCGCTACCCTCGGCGCCTTCTATATAGGCGAATATCCCGAAGGCGTTGCCGTCATGCTCTTCTACTCCTTGGGAGAGCTCTTTCAGGACAAAGCCGTAGACAAAGCCAAGCGTAACATCAGCGCCCTGCTCGACGTACGTCCCGAAACGGCAACGGTCATCAGAAACGGCAGTACGCTTGTCGAAGCTCCCCAACGTGTGCAGGTAGGCGAAACCATCGAAGTAAAAGCCGGAGAGCGCGTCCCCCTGGACGGAACGATGCTGGACGAAGTTGCCGCCTTCAACACCTCCGCACTGACGGGAGAAAGTGTTCCCCGCAACATCCGCCAAGGCGGGGAAGTGCTTGCCGGAATGATTGCGACCGACAAAGTCGTACGCATCCAAGTCACCAAACCCTTCGAGAAAAGTGCTCTTTCCCGTATATTGGAACTGGTGCAGAATGCCTCCGAGCGCAAAGCGCCGGCAGAACTTTTCATCCGTAAGTTTGCCCGTATCTATACGCCCACCGTCACCGGACTGGCGGCATTGATTGTACTGCTCCCCTTCCTCTATTCGCTGGCAGATGCACAATTCTCGTTCATCTTCAATGACTGGCTATACAGAGCATTGGTCTTTCTGGTTATCTCCTGCCCGTGCGCCCTCGTCGTAAGCATTCCGTTAGGCTACTTCGGAGGAATCGGTGCCGCCTCCCGCCTGGGTGTCCTCTTCAAAGGGGGCAACTACCTCAATGCCATCACCCAAGTCGACACGGTGGTATTCGACAAGACGGGTACGCTGACCAAAGGCACCTTCGATGTACAATCCTGCCAGGCACAACCGGGAGTTACGGAAGAGAAGTTGATACAGCTTGCCGCCTCGGCAGAGCGAAACAGTACGCACCCCATAGCCAAAGCCATCGTAAGCTATGCCAAACAAAGGGATATAGAGCTGATTGCCACAACGGACGTTACGGAGATTGCCGGCCACGGACTGCAAGCCACTATGGATGGAACGCGTGTCCTGGTGGGCAACACCCGCCTGCTGACTAAGTTCGGGATAGAATATCCCGATGAACTGTCATCAATTGTCGATACGATTGTGGTCTGCGCCATCGGAACCAAATATGCCGGCTATCTGTTATTATCAGACACATTGAAGGAAGACGCCGTCAACGCCGTCAAAGAATTAAAAGCTTTAAATATCAATAATATTCAGATATTATCGGGAGACAAACAAGCCATTGTTACTAACTTTGCAGAAAAGCTAGGCATCACCCAGGCATACGGAGACCTGCTGCCGGACGGAAAGGTGAAGCACATCGAGGCACTCCGCAGCAACCCTGCCAACCGGATAGCCTTTGTGGGCGACGGCATCAATGATGCCCCGGTTCTTGCCCTTAGTCATGTGGGCATCGCCATGGGCGGACTTGGCAGCGATGCCGCCATCGAAACCGCCGATGTAGTGATACAGACAGACCAGCCTTCGAGAGTGGCCACCGCCATTCATGCGGGCAGGCAAACCCGCCGGATTGTCTGGCAGAACATCTCGCTGGCTTTCGGAGTGAAGCTGCTTGTCCTCATCCTCGGTGCCGGTGGAATCGCCACACTTTGGGAAGCTGTCTTTGCCGACGTAGGCGTCGCCCTCATTGCGATAGTGAACGCCATACGCATACAGAAACTTATTAAATAGAAAAAATGGAACAAAAGAAATATTTGGACCTATTGGCCAAAAGAGACATACAGCCCACTGCCATTCGCATCCTGGTATTGTGCACCATGATGCAGGCAGGCCGTTCCGTCTCATTGCTCGACCTTGAAACCATGCTGGATACGGTGGACAAATCCACCATCTTCCGTACCCTTACCCTATTCCTCTCCCATCATCTGATACACAGTATAGATGACGGGACGGGTTCCTTCAAGTATGCCGTGTGCAGTGACAGTTGCTCTTGCGACGTAAGCGACCTGCACACCCATTTCCATTGCGAGAAATGCAACAAGACCTTCTGCTTCACCAACATTCCCACTCCGGTGGTGAAGCTGCCTCAAGGATTTACACTGAACAGCATCAACTATGTACTGAAAGGCATTTGTCCGGACTGTGCAGCAGAAGCCAACCGGGAGGCTTAGTTAAAAAATAAAAATCCATGCAGTCATTCATGTTCTTCTCTATCTTTAAGAAATAACATTGAGACAAACACATGGATACAAAAGCTCTTGTCACTTTATGCCAGAAGGGAAACGGGCAGGCCTTGAGCCTGCTCTACGAAAACTATTCAGAGAAAATGCTGAAAGTATGCCTACGCTATATTCCCGACCCAACGATAGCCCAAGATCTTCTTCACGACGGTTTTGTCATCATATTCACTTCCATTCATTCGCTGCGCAACCCGGAGAAACTGGAATACTGGATGAAAAAGATTATGAGAAACCTGGCACTGCAATACCTCAACCATGCCAATGCCAACCCCACCATCCCATTGACAGATATTCCGGAAGAGGAAGAGCCTGCTGAAAATCCTTTTTGTCCGGATTTCATTTCGTACGATAAGATGCTGGATATAGTGGAGAGCCTTCCGGAGGGCTACTGCAAGGTATTTAAACTGGCAGTACTGGAAGGATTGTCCCACAAAGAAATCGGAGATTTACTGGGTATAGCGCCACACTCCTCTTCCTCCCAATTGTTCCGGGCGAAAATTTTACTTAAAAAGATGCTGGCAGGATACCGTGTATTCATTGTTTTGACAGTATTGCTTCTCTTTCCAACGCTGTATGACTATCTGTACAGAGAGAAAAAGAGTATCAGGGAAAACCGTTTGTCCAAAGTTTCTTCCAGGCAAGCCGGGAGTACGCAACTAACAAAGAAAACCGATACTCCCCGAAACGACGAACAATGCTATACCAAAGAAAATCTGAACAAAAGGGAACGAATCATCCCTCCCGTTCCTGTTTCCACAGAATGGCCCCTTACCATACCCAAAATGAAAGATAGCATCCACAAATATCCCATACCCTCTCCATTCACCGGACAGACCATCACCAACCGGCAGATGGCTTTCGCCTCCTCCCCTTCCCCGATGCTGCCAACCCGCAAGAAGAAATCCGGGAAATGGAAGTTGATGCTGGCAGGTTCACTCGGACCGCAACTGGCACAGAACTTATATAAGCTGATTGCCACTCCACATACCGACGGCATTTCAAGTGACTTCCCTCAACAAGTCAGTACGTGGGAAGAGTATTATTCTTATCTGCACACCCGCTATCAGCAGGGTACTCTGGGAAAAGATTCCATCGGACTCATGCAGATTGCCCAGAATAACAGCGGCAGGATTGTTGAGAACCAGCAGCATCATGCCCCCATCGTCGTGGGACTCTCTCTCAGCAAGAAATTGAATGAGCGTTGGAGTCTGGAAACCGGATTGCAATATACGCTTCTCAGGTCGGAGTTCACTACCGGCGAAGCATTCCGCATTCAAGACAACCAGAAGCTACATTATATCGGCATCCCTCTCCGGCTTTCCTACCGTTTCTGGCATTACAAACGTTTCTCCGGTTATGCCACGGCAGGCATGCAGGTGGATATCCCCATAAAAGGGACACTCCAAAGCTTCCATGTCACGGACAGTATTCCACACAAGCTCGGCAGTCATCCGGTAAGTGCTCCCTGGCAGTGGTCGGTCAACACAAGTATAGGCATACAATATCACCTCACACCCCAGGCAGGCATCTATCTGGAGCCGACTGTAAACTATTACATCCCCGACGGCAGCCAACTGCGCACCATCCGAAAGGAACATCCGTTCACATTCACCCTCCCGGTAGGCCTCCGCATTTCCTGGTAAAAAAACGATGTGCCACGCAGTCTTTTACCCGACTGATTATCTATTTATATGGATAATCAAACTCAAGAAGGAACAAAGAACATGCAGAAACGACATACCGACCGGGAAAGCTACTTTGGTGAACAGTCACAGACCAGCAAGAACTATTATATCCCCTACATAAAGGAAGTCATCGGACACATCCCCGATAAAGTGCTGGAAGTGGGCTGTGGAGAGGGAGGCAATCTGCTCCCCTTTGCCGAAGCCGGTTGCCGGGTGATGGGCGTAGACATTGATGCCACGCGAATAGAACAAGCCAGAACCTTCTTCGCCCAAAGGCATCAGCAGGGACAGTTCATTGCCACCGACATTTTCCAGCTTAAGGACAAGGCTACGAATTTTCCCCTAATTCTTCTACACGATGTGATAGAGCATATCAGAGACAAAGAACGGTTCCTCTCCGGCCTACAAAAACATTTGTCTGCCGATGGAGCTATATTTGTAGGGTTTCCCGCCTGGCAAATGCCATTCGGAGGCCACCAGCAGATAGCACACAGCCGCATTGTTTCACACTTCCCTTTTCTCCACCTCCTTCCCCGCACTTTATACAAATGGATATTAAGACTATGCGGCGAGCAGGAACACGCAATTACGGAGCTACTGGATATAAAGAGCACCGGATGCACCATAGAACTGTTCAATCGTATCGCCCGGCAAGCCAACTATCAAATCATTGACCGGAGACTGTACCTTATAAACCCACATTATAAAATCAAATTCGGCTTGTCCCCACGAAGGCTCAACGGAGTTATTGCTGCTATCCCGTATATAAGAAACTTCTCTTGTACAAGTTGCTTTTACATATTAAAGAAAGGGACTAAAACTGTTAATCACTACTGATTTCCCAGCTTTAGAATTGATTCCGAACCATCAATTTAAGATTATATATTCAGAAGAAACCATTAATTTTTTGAATAGCTCTGATGAAAGAGTGGGTGTAGAAACCCTCATAAACTAAAAAATCCCCCTCGCTGCAGATGGTTGTAGCGAGGGGGATTTCAATAAAAGAGGAACTTGCACTTCTTCCCTTTTAATGTTTTTACATCGTTACTTGGTTCATTACAGCCTCGTCAGGTGTCGTTCCTATTTCATCGGCAAATAATATGTGGGTGATAGACCCTCTCGGGGTCGGAGTTTCGATTTTAATTCTTTGACCTTGGTACATCTCCGGAATATCAACCAGCTTACATCTATGGGCTTCGTTATTGCCAAAACTGACATAATAGTCTTCCCCTATTACCAGCTTTACAGGTTTACGTTGAGAGAAATGAATCGGACAAACAGAGCTATCCACTTTTATATCTATCACAAAACCAAGAGCGGATGTTACCTTAGATAGTATATCAATGCTCACATTATAAGCCCCTTTCTCTATCTTGGCTATATTAACACGATTAACACCACAAAGATTAGCCAATTCCTCTTGGGTCATATTTCTCTTCTTGCGAAGAATGGCTAACCGGTTACCAATCCGTTCACGTTCTTTCAAAATCTTCTCTGTACATTTTCCTTCGTGAATTTTCATAAATCTGTTGCAGAATTTAAAGTGTTGCCCCCACTTCTAATAGTTATTGATTTTTGAACAGACAAAAGTAGATATTAATTTTGAATTGTAGCACATTTACTACAATTATTTTTAAATGAATATAAAAGATAGAGGAAGTAGTAGAAAAAGAAATTCCCTGAATCATTGAAATTCAAGGAATTAAAAACTTATTTTCCCATTTTTCGTGGAGCTGGAGGGAATCGAACCCTCGTCCAAACGAGGAAATCATAAGCTTTCTACATGCTTATCTTTGCCTAAATTTTCGTGCAGCGGCAGAACCAAAGCCATCAACCGTTGCCTTATCCTCTAAATTTTCACCCGCGCCACGAGGCTGACACGAACTATCCCCGATTTGACTGCACCACTTTATCGGAATGCTTCGGAGCAACAGCTTCCGAGTGATGTCACGTCCCAGCACCTGGTGCCGGGATTAAGCTTCAATCTACTATACTTCGATTAAGCAGCGAGAGCGTAACGAGTTTCGCCAGATAAAATTTTGAGGACTGAGATTAAAGTGCAAATCAACGACGCACTGCATGCTTACTTACCATTTCTGCCCGCTGTCAAATCCAGTCAACCCCATGACTTTGTAACAGTCTGAAATTTAAAAGATTGCGTAACTCATTGCTAAGTAGGGAGGGTGAAAAAGGGATAAATGCTACTTTATTTTTCATCCTCTACCGCTTTCTTTGGCACAAAGATACATATTCTTTTATTAGCAATCACCATATATTTACAAATATTAGCTAATACTGACTTTTCGTGATAAAAACAATAATCCTCCATACATACAATATGTGCACCCCATTGTCATCAATGTTCAAACAGCTACCAAAGCCAGTATCCGTTGACGGAATTAACCCCTGCAAGAGGGAATCTCTATCTTCTGTAATGGATATTTGCACAGAAGAGATGGGAAGTTAACGGAAAAAGTCTCTGAAGTTAACTGAAAAACCGGAAAGAATTAAGGAAGCAATCTATCCCAAACTTTGGTTTTTTCATACCCAGCCTTGGGATGTCTAAACCAAACCTTGGTTTAGACATCCCAAGGTTGAAAAGAAAGTTCTTCCGTACAAGTAACAATTCCGCCAACAGATTCCTATTATATAAATACACCCTCGTTTAACAGATGTAGCCGTAATACTTGTATACACCGCGATTGCATCTACTTTTCAGGTTATTATAGTGTTCTCTCTTTCTTTTTAAAAGTGAATGATATGTTTCGTCTAATAATGATTTGAATTCCCCGGTAGCGTCTTGGAGGATATTTTTAGTAAGAGGAAGACCCTTCGGACAATAAAAGCCGATACTTCGGACTATTTTATCCCTTTATTTCACACATTAGCCGTATTTTTGTCAACAAAAGAAACAATAATAACCAAGAGATTTTTAGAACATATCATGAAGAACCTTATTGCCCTAACCCTGCTGCTTGGAGGAAGCACACTGCTCTGCGCACAAAAGCCTGCCAAAACACCGGCAACCTACAAGCCGGTGAAAAGTGAAATATACCGCAAAGGTTGGATAGACTTCAACAAAAACGGAGTGAAAGACGTGTACGAAGCCCCCTCCGCCCCGCTCGAAGCACGCATCGAAAACCTGCTGCAACAGATGACGCTGGACGAGAAGACCTGCCAAATGGTCACCCTCTACGGTTACAAACGTGTACTGAAAGACGACCTCCCCACCCCCGAATGGAAAGAGCTGCTCTGGAAAGACGGCATCGGCGCCATCGACGAACACCTGAACGGCTTCCAGCAATGGGGACTCCCCCCCTCGGACAATGCCTACGTCTGGCCCGCCTCGCGCCACACCTGGGCACTGAACGAGGTACAGCGGTTCTTTGTGGAAGATACCCGTCTCGGCATCCCTGTAGACTTTACCAACGAAGGCATACGCGGCGTGGAAAGCTACCGCGCCACCAACTTCCCCACCCAACTGGGACTGGGACATACCTGGAACCGTGAACTGATTCGCCAAGTAGGACTCATCACCGGACGCGAAGCCCGCATGCTGGGCTACACCAACGTCTACGCCCCCATCCTCGACGTAGGACGCGACCAGCGCTGGGGACGCTACGAGGAGGTTTACGGCGAATCTCCCTACCTCGTAGCCGAACTGGGCATCGAAATGGTGCGCGGCTTGCAGCACAACCACCAAGTGGCCGCCACCGGCAAGCACTTTGCCGCTTACAGTAACAACAAAGGCGCCCGCGAAGGCATGGCACGTGTGGACCCGCAAATGTCGCCGCGCGAAGTGGAGAACATACACATCTACCCCTTCAAACGCGTCATCCGGGAAGCTGGCATGCTGGGCGTAATGAGTTCGTACAACGATTACGACGGCATCCCCGTGCAGGGCAGCTACTACTGGCTCACCACCCGCCTGCGTAGCGAAATGGGATTCCGTGGCTACGTCGTATCCGACAGTGACGCCGTAGAATACCTCTACACCAAGCACGGCACCGCCAAAGACATGAAAGAAGCCGTCCGCCAAAGCGTGGAAGCCGGGCTGAACGTACGCTGTACCTTCCGCTCGCCCGACTCCTTCGTCCTTCCCCTCCGCAAACTGGTGAAGGAAGGCGGGCTGAGCGAAGAAGTCATTAACGACCGTGTGCGCGACATCCTCCGGGTAAAGTTCCTCATTGGTCTGTTCGATGCCCCCTACCAGACAGACCTTACCGGTGCCGACCGTGAAGTGGAAAAAGAAGAGAACGAAGCCATCGCCTTGCAGGCATCCCGCGAGTCCATCGTTCTGCTGAAGAATGCCGGTGAGCTGTTGCCCTTAGACATCAACTCCACCAAGAAGATTGCCGTCTGTGGTCCCAATGCCAACGAAGAAGGCTACGCGCTGACCCATTACGGCCCCCTTGCCGTAGAGGTGACCACTGTACTGGAAGGCATTCAAGAAAAGACAAAAGGCAAGGCAGAGGTGCTCTACACCAAAGGCTGCAACCTAGTGGATGCCCACTGGCCCGAAAGTGAAATCATAGACTATCCTCTGACCGACGACGAGCAAGCCGAGATAGACAAAGCCGTAGAAAATGCCCGTCAAGCTGATGTTGCCATCGTAGTATTAGGCGGCGGACAACGCACCTGCGGCGAAAACAAATCGCGCACCAGCCTCGACCTGCCCGGCCGGCAGTTGCAACTGCTTCAAGCCATACAAGCCACGGGCAAGCCCGTCGTACTGATACTCATCAACGGACGCCCGCTCTCCATCAACTGGGCAAACAAGTTCGTCCCCGCTATCCTCGAAGCTTGGTATCCCGGCTCCAAAGGCGGAACAGCCCTGGCCGACATCCTCTTCGGCGACTACAACCCCGGCGGAAAGCTGACAGTGACCTTCCCCAAGAGCGTAGGGCAAATACCCTTCAACTTCCCCTGCAAGCCTTCTTCACAGATAGACGGCGGTAAGAATCCGGGACTCAACGGCAATATGTCACGCATCAACGGAGCACTGTACCCCTTCGGTTACGGCTTGAGCTACACCACCTTCGAGTACTCCGACCTCGACATCACCCCCCGAGTCATTACCCCAAACGAGTCTGCCACCGTCCGCCTGAAGGTGACCAACACCGGCAAACGCGCCGGAGATGAAGTAGTGCAACTCTATATCCGCGACGTACTGAGCAGCATCACCACCTACGAAAAGAACCTTGCAGGTTTCCAGCGCATCCACCTTGAACCGGGCGAAACCCAGGAACTATCCTTCACCATCGACCGCAAGCACTTGGAGCTTCTGGACGCCGACATGAAATGGGTGGTGGAACCCGGCGACTTCGTGCTCATGGCCGGCGCCTCTTCCGAAGACATCCGCTTAAACGGAACGCTGACCGTAGAGGATTATCAGACTCGAGCCAAAGCCATTGAAGTCCAAAAACCGACAAAGCGTGTGAACGCCAGCACTAACCCAGAGGATGCCGAAAACGTGCTCGACGAAAAAATCAATACCGTATGGCAAGGAAATAAGGGAGATTATATTACCTTTGCCCTAAAGAACGGAGCCAAGGTAGATAAAGTTGCCATCGCCTTTACACGCGACAACAACCTACCGGCAACCTTCGAAATCCAGCTCTCGGGCGGTGGCGGACAGTTCCTCACCGTATATTCGGGCACCGTCAGCGAATATGGCAAGCTGATTTCCTATCCGTTCAAAGGCACTACCGCCAGCGACCTCCGCATCGTGCTGAACGATGACCGCGTCGGTATTGCCGAAGTTAAATTTTAATGTGCTAATGTGCCAATATGCTAATTGGCTGCGCTGTATATGCCGCAGGGGCATTGGCACATTAGCATATTGACATATTAGCACATTAAATTAATGAAAACACTTCTTTTCTGTATGCTCGGATTAGGTTTGACAGCATGTGGCTCTTCTCCAAAGGGCACTAACGGTGGCCAGGACGAACTTGCCATGCTGGTAGGTACTTACACGAATGGTTCAAGCAAGGGTATCTATACCTTCCGCTTTAATCAGGAGACGGGAACAGCCGTCCCGCTCAGTTCAGCGACATTGCCCAATCCCTCCTACCTCGTTCCCTCGGAAGATGGCGAATTTGTCTATGCCGTCAGTGAAATGAACGACAGCACAGCAGCCCTCAGCTCCCTTTCCTTCAATCGGGAAACGGGAGAACTGCGCCTGCTGAACACCGTTCCCACCTTCGGCGCCGCCCCCTGCTACGTGGCCACCAATGGCCGGGAAGTGTTGACTGCCAACTACAGCGGTGGAACCATGTCCGTCTTTCCTTTACAGAAAGACGGCACTTTGGCCCCTGCAGACACGCTCTTTCAAGGCTCTGCCACCGGTCCCGACGCCATACGACAAGTCACTCCCCACATCCATTGCACGGTCTTTTCACCGGACGGAAAGTACATCTTCGCCACCGACTTCAGTGCCGACCGCATCCTGCGCTTTGTGATGCACCCCGACAACCCTATTCCTCATGCTTCTTTGGAAGCCGTTAACATTGAGGAGGATTCCGGCCCGCGCCACCTGACATTCAGTCCCAACGGGAAGTTTGCCTATCTCATCACCGAGTTGTCCGGCAAAGTCATCGCCTTCAGTTACGATGACGGCCGCCTGGAACAGATACAAACCACTACAGCCGACACCGTAGCCGCCCGTGGAAGTGCAGACATCCACCTCAGTCCGGACGGGAAATACCTCTATGCCAGTAATCGGCTGAAAGAAGACGGCATCGCCATCTTTGCCGTTAATCCCGAAAATGGGACCTTGACAAAGGTAGGTTATCAGCCAACCGGCATCCATCCTCGCAACTTCAACATTACACCCAACGGCAAATACTTGCTTGCCGCCTGCCGTGACAGCAATGTCATTCAGGTGTATAAACGAAACGAAGTTACCGGACTTTTAGAAGACACTCATCAGGACATTGTAGTCGACATGCCGGTTTGCGTACAATTCGTCAGATCTGTTAATAATTTATAAAGCAATATTTAGCAAAGATAACTTCATTAACTTTGTCCCTTAGCTAAATCAGTCTAAACGAATGTAGATTATGAAAAAGAATATATTGATACTCTCAGCTCTGTTCTTGTCTACCACTGCCATAGCGCAAACAGACGTAACCACCGGTGTGATGCGTGGCAAAGACTATGGAGTAACCTATATGTTGCCCAAAACAGAAATAGAAATCGTATTGCAAACCACCAAGCATACCTACACTCCCGGAGAATTTTGCAGATATGCCGACCGCTATCTGCGTCTCAACAACGTGTCTGCCGAACCGGAAGAGTTCTGGACACTGGATAAGATAGAAACCCGTATAGCCGGTATACCGGATAAGGACAATGTCTATTTCGTCAAAATGAAAGACAAAACCGTGGCACCCCTTATGGAGCTTACTGAAGACGGGATTGTCCGCTCCATCAACATTCCGTTCAGTGACAAGCCTGCTGCCAAGATGCCCGTAGCTAAAGCCACCGAAAGCAACATTGACCCACGCAGTTTTCTGACAGAAGAAATACTGATGTCCAACTCCAGTGCCAAGATGGCCGAGCTGGTGGCCAAGGAAATATACAGCATCCGCGAAAGCAAGAATGCCATCCTGCGCGGTGAGGCAGACAATATGCCCAAGGACGGCGCCCAGCTCAAGCTGATGCTCGACAATCTGAACCAGCAGGAAACGGCCATGACGGAAATGTTCTCGGGCAAAATAAAGAAAGAACCCAAGACATTCACTATCCGGTTGACGCCTAAAGAGATGAAAGATGAAGTGGCTTTCCGTTTCTCCAAAAAGTTAGGAGTGGTAGCTAATAATGACCTTGCAGGTGAACCGTATTACATCAGTGTCACAGACCTCAAAAATCCCGATGTATCTGCCACCGAAGAAAGTAAAAAGAAAGTGGACGGTGTAGCCTATAACCTTCCGGGCAAGGCACAAGTGACATTGGTGTATAACAATAAGAAATTGTTTGATGACCAACTTCCCATTACCCAATTCGGCACCGTAGAATATCTCGCACCAGTACTGTTCAACAAGAATTCAACCATCAAAGTGTTGTTTGATACGGCAACGGGAGGACTGATAAAAGTAGATAGGGAATAAAGAAATTCTAATCCCGGATGGTCAACAGGATAAATCCATCCTTACGCAATTGCATTACGTAGGCGGTGACCCGGGGAATATAATTCTCTTCCTCCCCGAAGTGCCTGGCAAGTAGAGAAATGATTTCGCGCACGGTACGATGTCCGTCTATCAGATCCCAGACGGCTGTGCCGTGTTCTTCCAGCCTCACATGGATGTCAGGAGACATCCCCTTCGGCAATAAAAAACGACGCATCCATTCGTATTTAAACCGTGGGTAGGCGAGTACGGCGCACTCACCTTCCCATTCGGTTGTTATATGTCCACAGCGGACCGGAACAGCGTCCAACAGACTTACTTTTCCTTCGGGTATTTCCATCATATGGTATCCGCTTTTCCTATTATTTCTGAATATTAGGCTCTTCCAGCTTATAACCATACTTCCTGTCCGCCTTCTTCAGCAGTAGGGCCACTACAAGGGACAAGCAGGCAATACCGGTAAATATGCACATAGGCACCGTATAGTCATACATATTCGTTCCATCAGGTTTCTTACCGGATATACAATAGGCATCAAGCACCCACCCTATCAATGTAGGAATACCCCAAAGACCGATATTCTGGATAAAGAAAATCAATGCGTATGCCGTACCCAGCTGACTTACCGGGAATATCTTGGCCACAGCCGGCCACATGGCAGAAGGTACCAGCGAAAAAGCGATGCCCAAAATTATCATCAGCACAATAGCTACCAACCAATAGTTTATATCGGGAATAGCATAAATAAAATGTACACATATCAGCATGGCTGAACCCAGCAGCATGATAGATGCGGACTTGCCCCGCTTGTCAATAAAACCACCAAAGACCGGGGTCAGAATCAGCGCCCCCAATGCCGGAAGTCCGGCAAACGTACCAGCTACATTCTCATTGATACCGTATTTGATAATCATCAACTCGGAAGCAAATTTCTGGAATGGGAATACACAAGAGTAGAACAATACACACAGCAATGCTATCAGCCAGAAACCGGGATTGACCAGAATATTCTTCACATCCTTAAAGGAGAACTTCTCTTCCTCATCTTCCGTACCGGCAGCAATGGCAGCAGCTTCCATCTGTTTGTCCAGCTTCTTGTCCATCACTGTAAAGACGAAGAAAGCAATCATACCACCCAACAACAGAACCAAGCCCAACAACACCGGTGTGGAAATACCGAAAGCACGGGCCAAAGGAATGGCTACTGCATAACCGGCCTGCGAACCGATACGTGCCAAAGCAACTTGTACCCCCATAGCCGTGGCAAGCTCTTTCCCCTTAAACCACTTGGCTATGATTTTGGAAACTGTAATACCAGCGACCTCCGCTCCTACTCCAAAGATGGAATAACCGGCAAAAGCAACAAACACCCCTGTTTTATAGCCAAATATTTCATTGATTCCAAATAAAGTCGCGTCGGTACCGGCAAGTCCCGTCATTGCATAGTATTCAAGTGCTGTACCACCTACCATCAAGATAGTTGCCAGCTTTCCGGTGAAGCGGATGCCAAAGCGGTCGAGGATTAATCCTCCCCAAATCAGCATCAGGAAAAAAACATTCAGGAAACTATAACCACCGGTAAAGAATCCGAAATCAGTACTCGACCAAGCCAAGTCCGTTTCCAACATTGTCTTCAATGGCGCTACCACGTCGTTTACATAATAAGCTGCCATCATCGTGAAGGCAACAATCACCAATGCCCCCCAACGGGTAGCCTTGGAATCATTCAATTTAAGTTTGAGTTGTTCTGTCATTGCACTATTTAAATTTCAATTTATTAATCAGATTACATAAGTTGCTGACAAAGGTAAATAAATACTTCATTAAAACGAAAAAAGGTTGACACCTTTTCAGTATCAACCTTTCTCTTATTTTTCCAAGCGGGAGTCATCCGCAATATCCTTATCTTATTCTGCTGCTGGGGCTTCTGCTGCAGGAGCAGGAGCTTCAGCCGGAGTTGTAGCTGCAGGGGCCTCCGATTGCGGAGCTTCTGTACCTACGGGCATGTTATAAGGATTAGTTTTTTCTTCTTGTTGCGCCTGTTCCAGAATCACATCACCGCCCTTACCTGTGGAAGAAGGAATAGTGTAAGCAGAAACAATACTGAAGACTACCATGACAGCTGCCAGAGTCCAAGTTGCTTTTTCCAAAAAATCCGTAGTCTTGCGCACACCCATAATTTGGTTGGATGATGAAAAGCCTGATGCCAGACCGCCTCCTTTAGAATTTTGAATCAATACAATGAAGCACATCAGCACAGATGCAATCAGCATTAAGATAACTAATAATAAATACATTTTGTTATTTTGATTTAGCGTTAATAATCAATTTCTCCAAAAATCTGATTTGGTCTGCAAAGTAAGCATTTTTTTTTGGATAATTCAAACTTAATTTTTTAATAATTTCAAGTGCCTTGTCATATCTGTGCTGTTTTATATAGATTTTGGCTAAAGTTTCCGTAAAACAGCTATCGTCCAATTCTTCCGTTACCGGCGATACGGAGCGCTCTTCCTCTTCTTCAGTCTCTTCCTCCTTCTCTACAAGAAACTCTCTTCTCGTATTCGCGACATCTGGAGACTCACTCTTTTGAATAAAGTCATCTATCAATTCATGTCCGCGCAGTTTAGGTACTTCCTGCTCATTTTCTGCATCTACACCAGGTTCTTCCTGCATTAAATAGGCCGTATAATCCACCGCATAATCCAGCTCTGTATGCTGTGAATGCTCTTCGGGAACAGTAGCCAAAAACGCATCTATCAAGGAAAGGGTACGGTCTACACTCGGCTCTTTCTCCGAATCGCCGGAAAAAAGCGACGAGACCTTCTGGGATTTCAAAGTATAGCGGTCACCCTCTATAAAGTAAAACAACACACGACGGTCTGCCACATACAACACAGCCTTGCGCAGCTCCGCGCCAAAGTTGATGTCGTGCAGCAGATAGAGGTTTTTCAGATAGAGCAAACGGAGCGACTGGAAATAAGGATAGCGTGCCACCAATGTGCGAAGCTCGTACAAAGTATCCCTATTCAGCGTCTCGGGATGCTGAATCCATTGTTGCAAATGGGTAGGCGTCATGAGTTTACCAGTTAGCTATAGTTGCATTGAAAATCTGTTCAGCAATGTCCTTCACCATCAGGGTTATCAGCTGGTCCTGCACATCGGTCAACAATTGTGAGGAATCATAGGTCTGGAAAGCCGAGAACTGCTGTTCAAAGTCCTCCTCATGGTTCGTGTTATTGGTGTAGCGCACGTTAACTGTCAGTGTCACCTTCACCTTCGAAGAGAAACCGCTGGCATCCACCGATTCATTATATTGGTTGTAACCGGTTATTTCTCCGTCTATGTCCAAGTCTCCTCCGGAGTTCACCAATTGCAGGCGAGTCTGCTGAATGAACATATCCTTCATTTTCTGATTAAACTCTGTTGCCAACGGTGCATATACATACTCTGCCCGGTTCTGGAAATCGGCAATGGAAATCGTTTTTACCTTTGTATAGTCAATAGAGCTTATCGGAGCAAGTCCCAACTTCATACTACATGAATTCACCAGAAATAACAAGCTTACCAACAAGGAAGCAAATGCCGCTTTTTTAATCCAATCCATATTCTTTTATCTTTCTGTATAACGTACGCTCAGAGATATTCAAATCCTGAGCCGCACTCTTACGCTTGCCGTGATGTTTTTCAAGCGCTTTACGTATCATTTCTTTCTCCACTTCATCCAGGGAGAGTGACTCCTCCACATATTCTTCCGTATCCTGGAAGTCATCGTCCACTGGAGTAACCGGCTTCACCGAAGGATGTATAATAGTAGGGACACTGGATGTCACCGGAGGTACCACCGCCGGAGTGACCGGCGCATAATAGGTAGATGTGGCAACCGTCGGATTGGATACCGTTCCCCTTTCAGCCATAATCTCATGCACCAGCTTTTTCAAGTCCGTTACATCCTGACGCATATCAAACAGAACCTGATAGAGAATTTCCCGTTCACTTCCGAAGCTCTTGTCCTCCTTCACTCCAAAGAAGGCAGGCAGGCGCTGCATATTGTTCTGCTCAGGCAGATAGCCCTTCAGTATGGATGCATTGATTTCACGATTGGTCTCAATGATGGATATCTGCTCGGTGATATTCTTCAACTGGCGCACATTACCCGGCCATGAGTAGCTCAGCAATACTTGCTTGCCGTCTTCCGTCAGCTGAATGGCAGGCATACGGTACTTCTCCGCAAAGTCCGAAGCAAATTTGCGGAACAGCAGCACCACGTCTTCACCGCGTTCGCGCAATGGAGGAACCTGAATAGGTACTGTGTTCAAACGGTAATACAAGTCTTCACGAAAGCGTCCGTCAGCAATGGCCTGTGTCAAGTTTACATTGGTAGCGGCAACAATACGCACATCGGTCTTTTCCACCTTAGAAGAACCTACCTTGATGAATTCACCGCTCTCAAGCACACGCAGCAAGCGTGCCTGGGTAGGCAAAGGTAATTCGCCGACTTCATCAAGGAAGATTGTTCCGCCGTTGGCTTCACCGAAATACCCCTTCCGTTCACCGATAGCCCCCGTGAATGCACCTTTTTCGTGGCCAAACAGTTCCGAATCAATCGTTCCTTCGGGAATGGCCCCACAATTCACGGCAATGTACTGTCCATGCTTGCGCCGGCTGTATTGGTGTATTATCTGCGGAAAGCTCTCCTTTCCCACACCACTCTCTCCAGTAATCAGTACAGACAAGTCGGTAGGCGCTACCTGGATAGCGATATCAATGGCACGCATCAGCGCTTCGTTATTGCCGATGATGCCAAAACGTAATTTTACTTGTTGTATTTCCGCTTTTGTCATTCTACAAATCTTCTTCTACACTATCGAGTTTCAGTTTGTCGCTATCGTCACGTTTCTCGTAATATTGCTTGCGCAGCGGATTTGCATGTGCCTCTTTCTCACGCTGGCGGTTACGGAACACATCTATAGCCACATAGATAGCCTGCCGGAACGAATCTTCAGAGGCAATTCCTTTCCCGGCGATATCGTAGGCCGTTCCATGAGCAGGCGAAGTGCGTATCACCGGCAAGCCGGCAGTATAGTTTACGCCCTCGTCCATAGCCAATGCCTTGAACGGTGCCAGCCCCTGGTCGTGATACATGGCCAGGATACCATCAAAATGGATAAAGTTATCTGAGCCCATAAACCCGTCTGCCGGATAAGGACCATAGCAAAGCATACCCTTAGCAGCCATTTCGTTGATGGCCGGAATGATAATCTCCTGCTCTTCAGTTCCCAGCAATCCACCATCTCCTGCATGCGGATTCAGTGAAAGCACTGCAATACGCGGTGCGCCGATAGCAAAATCCTGCTTCAAGGAGCGGTTGAATATCTTCAGTTTTTCTTGTATCAGTTCTTTGGTGATGCTTCCGGCTATCTCTTTAACGGGAATATGTCCGGTCACCAATGCTACCCGGAAGTCATCTTTCATCAGAAT
>OHAP01000765.1_pt1 | contig 22815 bp, 17 predicted proteins | sample 1577171 | NCBI WGS metagenome assembly OHAP01 (sample SAMEA3541489, study PRJEB24748) | human gut metagenome | biome: human gut; feature: human-associated habitat; material: faeces | place: China | collected 2012 | reverse complement strand
ACCAGGTGACCAACCGCACCATCAAAACCGCGTTCCGTGCCGGCTGGATGCTGGACTACCCGTCCGCCGAGGATTACCTCAACCCGCTGTACGCATCCAGCTCCGCCGACGGCCATGGTTCGAACGATGGCGATTACAAGAGCGAAGAATTCGACAAGCTCCTGAACGCCGCGCTCGCCCAGACCGACGTAAAGAAGCGCACCGAGGACTTCACCAAGGCCCAGGAGGTGCTGGCCAACGACCTGCCGGTGATTCCGCTGTGGAACGACAACGTCGCCGCCGCGTCCGCGACGAACGTGAAGAACGTGTCGTTCGACTACACCAACCTGCCTACCTACAACACCATCACCAAGTGACGGCTTCGTTGTGACGTTTCGCTGCCAATCGGCAACGAAAAACGAGTGGGGGTTCGAATCCTTAATGGATTCGAACCCCCACTCGGCGTTTTGCAGCCGTTTCGTTTATTTGCTTACGGCGTCAAACCTATGGCGTCAGCTCTGCACGTAGCTGCCCTTCGGGGACTTCCAACCGCAGTTCATCATCTCGCTGTTGAACACCATCGCACCGTCGCCATGGGCGGGGACGACGATCATGCCACCGTCGCCGTGGTGACGGGCCACACCGTCCAGCGCGGCCTTCGCAGCCTCGACCGGATCTTCCTTGGCATACAGCACACGGTCGGAAACCTGGTGCGCGGCGACTTCCTTGACGAACGCCTCACCGATGCCGGTGCAGGAGATCGCAACGGAATCGTTGTTGGCGTAAGTGCCGCAACCCGGCAGTGGCGAATCGCCAACACGGCCCGGCATCTGGTTGGTGATGCCGCCAGTGGAGGTGCCGGCTGCGATATTGCCGGACGCGTCACGTGCGACGGCGCCGATGGTGCCATGCTTCTCCCATTCGTCGCCATTGGACTGCGCCTCACGCAGGGATTCCTGACGGGCCGGGGTGATGAAGTACTCGCTGTCGCACAGTTCGATGCCCCACTCCTTGAGCAGGTTATCGCCCGGCTTGGCGAACATGACGTGCTTGGTCTTCTCCTTGATGGCGCGCGCCACATTGATCGGGTTCTTGGACGTGGTCAGACCGCATGCGGAGCCGACTTCGCCGTCAACGCCGGTCATCAGGCAGGAATCCATGGACACGATGCCTTCGCTCGTCAACGCGGCACCACGGCCAGCATTGAATTCGGGAGCATCCTCCATGACACGAATGGCCGCGCAGACGGCATCTTCGGCCGGAGCGCCCTGTTCCAGCAGCGCATAGCCGGCTTCAAGGGCCCTGTTCAGATCCTGCTCCACCTGGGCGCGACGTTCCGGCGTGTCCTTCTTGCCGCGATTGCCAGCGCCTGCGTGGATCACCAGAAGGATTCCATCCGGATCAGCCTGGGCAACCCGGACCGTCGACTGCGGCAATGCTGCTTCGTTTGTTGACATCTTCTCTCCTTCAGATATCTCGCTTATGTTTGACATTCGCAGATATCTTACGCCGGTTGCGGCAACGAAGCGCCCGACATGCGCAAAAGCGATGCCGTCGCGCCGTTACGCAATCAAAAACATATCGAAGCGCGACTGCGTCCTTTCTTACGTTTCATACTTTTGCAAATCGCAATCTCGTATTTCATGGTGCTCCTCCGTTGGTAGTGCCAGTATGTGTCAAGCGCATCGTTCCCCGGACAAAATCACGTTCTTAAGCAAAGCCACGCTTGTAAATCGGAAACACAAGTCGTTGTGGCCCCTACGGATTCATTGTATGTCGAAATGGCTGAATAATTATCCATCGCAAAAACTCTCGTAAGCAACACCTATCGAGATAAATGTAGCTTATTTTAACGTTAGCTACACTTATGCGGATAAGTGTAGCTAACGCACATGCGATACGACTGATAGATTGGCAAATACAATCATCCCCGCATGTGCGGGGAACACTTGAAACGCTGGCGCAGCTTGTTTTCGAGCGCGGGATCATCCCCGCATGCGCGAGGGACACCTGCCGAGTGGCTGGTAGTCCTGCATGTCGTGGGGATCATCTCCGCATGTGCGGGGAACACGGTGTCGTGGTGGTAGAATTGGATTGCTCGAAGATCCCACGCGACCAGCTTTCAAGACTGGAACATCAGTCGGGGGGGGTTATCTTCGGGTTTTCTATTTCAGTTGGATCTGATGCAGTCCCGATATGTCGAGCACCCATAGCTCGCGGATATGCGTTTCGTACCGTTGGGGATCATCCCCGCATATGCGGGGAACACGCGAACGTCTGCGTTTTCATGACATATCTGCAACAAAATCTATTAGCTTATCCTGAACACTTATCCATGCTTCAGAATCCAATCCAACATTGGTTTTCCTGTTTTTCTCTTCATCAATTTTGCTTTTGTCTGGCGGGGTGCCATGATGCCCTCCAACCACGCAGGCATACTGACGTGCAGCTTTTCTCCCCCAACCTCGGACTCGCAGGAGATATCCCTCAAGAATAATCTCTCCTGCGATGGGATGTGTGGGATGATCGGTATCTCGCAAGCCAGCTGCGTCTGTTCAATAGAAGTTAGGCCGATGGGGGCGGCGCCGTTTTGTTGGACTGCTTCAATTTGACAAAACACAGAGGACCGGGGGCCCTGCTGCCCCTGCCTATATTTAGGCAAGTCGGCGTTTCGTAACCAATCACGAAACGCCGACTTGACTAAATACATAAATATAGCTAACGCGCGTGTGATACAACGAATATTTGAGTTGGAACGCGAGCTTTGTCAGCATCTCGTTTTGCCGATAACTACAAACGCGTCCGTATAATTGGACATTAAACGGCACGAGCCAGGCACTTGCACATCAATAAACAGAGGACATAATCATGCAAAGAGATTTAGCACTGGTCAAGCCAACGCGAAAATACGCGAGCCAAGTGATGCATTACAAGCAGGAGATGCTTGCAAACAACGACAGTCTCGATGGATGCGCCGGTCTCGAAGACACGGATTCTTTTGATGAATGGATCGATTTCGATAATCGATTGAAAAAGAAATACGGCGAAGGCTATGTGCCGTCGGAAGTATTTTTAGCTATTCGGAAGGCGGATGACAAGCTCGTCGGCATCATTGATTTCAGACGTCCGCTATCCCCTTTTCTGCTGCAATACGGAGGAAATATTGGGTATAGCATTTTGCCATCGGAACGTCAAAAAGGGTATGCCAAAGCGATGCTCGCCTTACTCCTGCCCATCTGCAAAGAGCAGGGCGAGCAACGTGTTCTACTTACCTGTCACAAAAGCAATGAAGCATCAAGACGGACGATTATCAGCAATGGTGGAAAGATGGAGAATGAAATCGTGAACGGTACGGGACGGAACGAAGACAGTATCATCCAGCGATTTTGGATAGACCTCTGAATATTGGCTTTAATCTAAAAAACTGGAGACGGTTGCGCTTCTTCGCCCACAGCTCCTCAATGAAATCCCGAGTTTGAATACTCAGGAATCTTTGGTTCGGCACTTCGCTTGGCATGTCGCCGGGTCCTCAATGAAGTCCTGAGCTTGAATGCTCAGGAATGTGAGCGTATGACTCAGGAAATGGTTCATTCCTCCGTCCTCAATGAAGTCCTGAGCTTGAATGCTCAGGAATTCGCCAGACTCGCCGGACTCGCCAGACTCGCCGGTCCTCAATGAAGTCCTGAGCTTGAATGCTCAGGAATCAGCGACGGCGAGGTGGATCATTGCCGGTCCTCCAATCCTCAATGAAGTCCTGAGCTTGAATGCTCAGGAATCACATTCATTCGTCCGTATGCACTTCGTATGCAGTCTCCTCAATGAAGTCCTGAGCTTGAATGCTCAGGAATTTCGCATGGCAGACCGCCATAAGCTTCTGCCGCGCTCCTCAATGAAGTCCTGAGCTTGAATGCTCAGGAATGTGTTGTCGTTTGTTTTTGCTGTTGCGTGGCTAATACTCCTCAATGAAGTCCTGAGCTTGAATGCTCAGGAATCACATCGGTTTTTCGTGCGAAAAGCATGTTTGATTTCCTCAATGAAGTCCTGAGCTTGAATGCTCAGGAATCGTGCTATTTACGCCGAGGGCTGTTAGATTGGCATCCTCAATGAAGTCCTGAGCTTGAATGCTCAGGAATTGAGATCCGTCATGCGGCCGGCCACATCATGGTTGCTCCTCAATGAAGTCCTGAGCTTGAATGCTCAGGAATCTTGCCATTTTTATTATTCCTCCTTGGCGATCGGTTTTCCTCAATGAAGTCCTGAGCTTGAATGCTCAGGAATTCAACACTGGTGTTGAAGAAGTCGGCGAGCGCCTTTCCTCAATGAAGTCCTGAGCTTGAATGCTCAGGAATTTGAGGATCGGACGTCGTGAGTCCATCCACTCGGCTCCTCAATGAAGTCCTGAGCTTGAATGCTCAGGAATTGTATACAATTGAAGACATGAATGTAGTTAATTAATCCTCAATGAAGTCCTGAGCTTGAATGCTCAGGAATAGTCATAGTCTAAGACCTTGCAATGACACATATTCTAAAGGCTTTTGCGAGCGACTCTTTCATTTCTATCGCAATACAGAAGCAATATAAGTTCACTGGCTCCAAAACAACTATTTTTCAAGTGCGAGCGCTCACCGTGTGTCGCAGCAATGATGCATCTCTCGCACTTGAAAAACAGCAAAACACTCTTTACTTATCAAACAACATCACCATTAGGCTAAAACTTCAAATCACTGTCGGTATCTCTAAATCGACGTATCCACGGCGCCCCAAGAAATCCAAGCCCTCTTCCGTTTGAGAAATGGTTCCAAGAGAACAGAACACAACAGAATCGATTGAGTCATCTATTTCCCTCTCTATCTGCATACGGACATCCAACATCATCGAAGGACGTACCCGCAGTAAGAAGACGCTATATTGCAATCGCTCTCCATAGTGTTGAAGAATTTTCGCAACATGTGAGCGGCAGCAATCATCGCTGATATCATATGCCACCAGATAGCCACGTTTCTGATTCGTCATGCCCCACTCCTTAACGAATTCTGATTCCGCGATATTCAGTTTGCGTCCCATCAAGATATCCCAAAATCATTCTGGCCTGAATTTCGATAGTCCTTCGCCAAGAAGCTTTGTATTTGAATACCGGATGGATGATTTCCGTAGCCATTCTTCGTTCGTATGCTTTGATCACCGTTTTCCGAGTCTCATCTGTCATGCGCACGGAGCCAAGCGCATCCGAGAATCCAGATGCATTGATTTCACCGTTATTAATCACTGTTTGCACTACCGAATCTGCAATCGGAGCCCTGAATTCCTCCATCAAATCCAGAGCCAATGCCGGTTTATTCCGTTTGCTGCTATGCAAGAAACCAGCATGCGGATCAAGACCGCAGGAAATCAAAGCTCGCACACAATCCGACAACAATAATGTGTATGTAAAATCAAGCAGTGCATTCAACGCGTCTGGAGCGGGTCTACGCATACGGGCAATCCAAGGCCACTCAGCTTGACGATCAGTTTTAATAAGATGCTCGAATTGAGAGAAATACAACGCTGCAGACTCTCCTTCGAGACCAAGTATGTCCTGCCAACGGTTCGCATTTCCAACCTGTTTCTCAATATGTCGCAGTTGCGGCAATACTGGATTGTCCGATTCTGACCGTCGCAGCAAAACAGATTGATTGTGTATTTTTGCGACGATAAATTCACGTGCAAGACCAAGCCGTCCTTCATGGGAAGCTACGTGCTGGTCAACACGTTGCTCCCCGTTTGGTCCATAAGAGGGAATGGACCATCCGTACATTCGTCCTGTTCCACTGCACCAAACTATGGGAATATCACGCCACATCAACTCACGGATTAGCCCACTTGACAAATCGGTATTGCCGTAAATCTGCAAACCTTGCATGGTATCAATTGGAATAGAAGCAAGTTCTTCGCCATTTTTCTGAACAATCATTCTTCCGGATCTTGTAAAGGCTTTTGCTCCAGGAGTAGCAAGATGCGTTACTTGATTATCTGGAGACGAAACCATCACTCGATGCGCGACAGCACATAACTTGCGTTCTTCCGGCAGACAAATCCCTACATGTGAGCATCGCATACAACGAGCGCTGTCCTCTAATGGCTCAGGAGCTTGTTCCGAATTAATTAACGTTCGAGTTTCTTCCACCGCTTTATGCGCGTTTTCATAATCTTCTTCGTCAAGGTCAACTTCAACCCGCCGATGGTGCGTGGTGAAAAATATTTCAGTACCAGCTACATGAAAACCCATATTTTCAAGACATGCAGCCTGTAAAGCAAGCTGTGTACGCATTGCGGGCGTAACTATCATCGCCCGCTTCACAGGCGTCGCTTTATATTCACGAATAACGATTCCGCTATCCGTCATTTTTGCAGCATCCAGCTTGCCGCTGACGCCCCATTCCTCATGCCTGATATTCACGGCTTGATACGAATCCGCATCAGGAGCGCCATCAGTACGGTCAACCTTGCGATGATCATATGTTCCTCGCATGATTTGATCCGAATCGACTTTTTCTCCTACCGCTTCCAACCACGCTCTGCGCGGGCAGAACATGTAATTGGCAACCAAGCTAATCGGAATAGGGTCGTCATCCATAGCTTTCTCCTTGTTATTCCATTTGTTTTACTGGGATGATTTCACCAGGCTCCAGCCATCGTTCCGGAGCACTTTTGTTATCAGACATGAACTGATTGAAAAGGCAACAGGCAGGAACACCTTTTTCTTCAAGCCAGTCAGATGCCGCACTCATTACTTGGTCTCCCCTGAAACGAGCCTGCTGAATACCGAATTGCGCAAGCGCTTCGCTACGTATAACGGAACGGTATTTCGCAGTTGTCCAGTATTGATCGAACAACGGAAGAATCGCGAAACGAATTGGGCCTTTAATCTGGAACATTGCCGCGCTACTGTCACGAGACATTTCGCTTCCAATAGTCGTAACACGCGTCGGAAAGGCGGAAACGCCAATCAATGCGCACCATGCACGCGCATTGTCGGTTTTCGATGGAGCGTGAAGGCCCGTGGCAGCACGGCTAAATGCTTTATTGCCACCAACCTCATCCTCAATTGTCGTACCAAGCAATCCATCCCGAACTTTTTCGATGGGTCGTGCTGCAACCTTTTGGGCCAAAGGAAACAAACGACCTCCGATGAATTCTTGCCCTTTGTTTCGCGTCACCATTTCCCAACGAGAAGCCCCGAAATCAGAACGTAAACTATGATTAGTTTGCTCACCTGACCAGTATGAAGGCTGCCCCAGTGCGCCGAAGTAACGGTAATCGCCGAATGTTTCCATGGCGTCAACCGCAGCTTCTCGATTTCTTTGAAGTTTTTCCCAGCCATAAGGAACACCCAAATTGCTTAGCCTCGGTGACATTGTGGCATGGAACGCCCCACTTGGCTTGTCGGATTCATTTGAAACCGTATAGTCGTCTTGAGAAGTCAACGGCAAAGATTGAGACCACCGCTTAGCATGTTCACTCACAACCTTCGATATTTGATCGATATCCAAATCATCATTCGTCTTTATCTCAAAAGCCTGCAAATCATCCAGCCATCGAAATAGGCAAACACGATCAGGATTAGCATCTTCAAGAATGGATGCAAGACCGACCATAAGCAAATGCGAGAATGCGTCGGTCGCATCCGCAGAAATGACAACACTCATCACAGCCCCTCCTTCGAACATGTAATATCCGCAGCGCGAAGCAAAGCTTCAAGGTAAGAAACTCCCCAGAAACCATACCTTTGATTGGTATGGTCGATGAGGGTCTCCCACTCACCGGTTTCGAACAATCGGTCGGAAAGCACATTCAATTCCGGATTCATTTCGCGGGAAGAACCACCCTCCACAGGAAGCAGATATTCAGTCCCATACTGGAAAGATGCACGTCCGTGGCCATGTGATGTGCCTATGAGTCGTGCGACAAGCTGCTTGTCGGTTTCTTCCATATCTCGCAACCGTTCATTCGTTTTGCTGGCTTGAAGGAATTCCGCAACGGAACGTTGCTCATGACGCCAACCATGCAGTCGATATTCGTTACGAAGTCCCCGCTCTTTGGCATGCGAAATAAAGTACCGGCTCTTTGCCCAAAGTTCCGTTTCCTGCACCTCGCGATCATTACGAAGCAGTCTCTGGAAACGCCTGTCTTTCTTGCCCTCATCATGATATTCACCGGCAATACGCAAATCATTGGTCAAAGTATCATCAAGCCCGACAGCTTTACCAAGCGCTTGTGCACGCCAAGCTACATGATCTTGATGGCCTTCTTTCCTGCGAAGATTGGAATCATTCGATATTCCTCCTAGAAAAAGAGTCTTTTTCCTAGAGACTATGATTTCCTGATCAGATTCAGAATCTGGCGCATTTTCAGAAGCACTGCTTACGATCCATCTGACTTCACGGATAATCTCATTGCCATCAACATCAAAACAAGAATGTTCTCGTTCAAAACAAAGCAAGGAGCACTCCACCGAACTTGTCGACTCCGCTGCCGCAGCTGCACGAATCAGTCTTAACGACTCTTGCATGTCGTTTTGCACTTTGTCAGAAAGGACTTCAGCATTGTGCTCGCCAGAGATTTCTTCAATATTTTGAATATGCTGAAATGCTTCAATCTCTTTCGGCTTAAGCGAAATGTCATTGATGACCATGATAGAGGAGCCGCATTTGTTAAAAACATCCTCTACCGTAGAAGAACCTTCTGGATCAAAAATCGCAACATTCTCAGTGAATGTAGAGAAAACTCTTTCAAAATCATCAAGGATAAGTATGTCGCCAGATTTGATCACAGCATGCTCGGCATCTTGCACATGCATGCATATCACACGATGACCTTCAGGTTCCGAGGCGCGATATCTGAATACTCTATGTGGAAAATCGATTTTATCTTTTCCACCATGCTCATTGTTAGCCTCGACCCGAGCACCTCTCCTTCGCGACTTATTGTCTTCCTTCTCCAAACATTTAAAGAACTCTTGAAGTCCACGCCATTTTCTAACGGGGAATAACTCGTCATTCTCAGGCTGCGCCATTTCCAGAATTCGAATAGCCGACATGTCATTCCATGGCAAATTTCTCACCACGATATTAATGTCAGGACCACTGGAATTAAGATCATCCCGTAACCATAGATTGAGGTCCGCACGTCCCTGTTGAAGATCAACCCCACACAGGTTGGCACATAAATTCTCATCTGTGACAGATAGATTCTCAACATCCCATGGTTCCAAACGCTGGATTAAAAGTCTGTCGGGATCTTCCCGAGGTACCATGGTTTTTCCTACGGACCATGCGCTGATGCTCGGCTTTCCAGTTTCTGCATCTTCCAAGGAATTTAGCCAAGTCTGCGCCTTTATAATATCTTCAGGCTTGTAAGGAACAGTCTCGTCAGATTGCTTCTTTTCAGAAAGCTTCTGCAAATCAACGCCAAATATGTAGATAAGGCCTTCAGCTCTCAAGCCACGACGATTCACACGGCCGGCACGTTGAACCAACGCAGATCCAGGAGCAATCTCAGTCACCATATTTGCAAAATCGATATCAACACCGACTTCCAAAGTCTGTGTGCCGATAATGCAGCAAGGAGCCTCATCCGGTTTTAGCTCAGAAAGAGAATGCAGCTTATCGGCCACTTTTCTTTTGTCGTATGCACGCATTGGACCGATATAAACGTCAATAGGCTTTTTGATGCCATTCTTTTTGCATAGTTTTTCGAGTTTGTCAGCAACGAGGTTGGCTTTTTTAACTGTGTTGAGAATGCATCCAAGAACATGGGGACCTGAATCGCTGTATTCATCAGCCTCGATATTGGAGTGAATCAGAGAAAGGCACTGCTCAACAATTGCATCTATCTCATCTTTCGACTTCTCAAAATCACAAGTTACAACAACTGGTTTTGACTGGTTAAGACGCTTTTCGAGCATAACGTCAGTTGTGAAATCAGATTCAAGGACAGAAATCGCATTATCAGTATCTTCAGAAACTGGGGTTGCAGTCGTTTCTACAACTTGTAAAGGAGATACTTGTCGAGCAATCGGAGCATCAGCCATGTTTTCGATACGTGCCACTTGCTGTGCGGTTTTTAATAATTGCTGGCTCAGATGAGCTTCATCAACAATCAACACTGTGTCGTATGCAAGCAATCCAGCTTCCATAGAACGCATGGTACGACTAGTGCCGTAGCCACGAAACAGCAAGCGGCTTCCGAACATGTCAGGAGTAGCACAAATCACAGCACAGGTCTGCGGATAATAGCGCCACTCTCGGTCCGGACTGATACTGCCTCGCAATTCAACAGCAATCATCCACGGAATCGCAGAATCGCTTTTAGTTCCATCATTAATAGCTGCACGAAGTTTTAAACCGTCTCGATATACGTCAAGCCCGTCATTGGCGACATGCTCAATCTGCATTTTGTCCTGTAACGCACAAGCTTCATCAAATTGATCATCAACCAATGAACGACGATTTACCGTAAGAGCCAAACGACGAGGAATGTTTCGCAATGGTAAATCGAAGAGACCGTTTCCTTCCACGAGAGAAAGGCCTGCCATAGCATTAAGGAACACATGGATATCTATCACACTGGTTTTCCCAGAAGCGGTTGGAGCGCCAATACTTCGAGGCCAATACCCATGCTCTGCAACATACAGCATCAATCTAATCTGCCATTGATAAGGTGTACGAACAGGCACATTCGATTCATGACTTGAATGAACCGCAGCGATGAATTCTTTGAACTTAGCAGTCAGGTATTGCCGCTGCTCCAGACTCATTTCAGCCATGTTGGAATCCCCTTTTCGAAATCATCATCCGATTGACACACGCTTACGGCAAAATCCGCCGGCACAAGGAAACCTCCACCCAAATGGCGACTCTGACCGATTGCCATAGCCGCACAATCCAGAGACTCACCAGCATCAGAAATCGCAATCAACGCATTCATACCATGCAAAATGTTGGAACCGTTCGCACGATGCACATAATCCGTCATGTTGGCACGATGAACGGTACGATAATTGTAAATACGGAAATGCGAGGTCTTCGCGCTCACCGCATCAACAATGTTCCAATAGCGTTCCTCTCGACTTCCTTCCGACGATTGCGGATATTGCGAACGCCAAACATGCCCAATCGACAAACAAAGAGCCTCATAAACTCCCCATTTGCGATGCAACTTTATGTCAGGAATAGGGCGTGTCTCAGCGATGGCCATCGGTCTGACCGCCCAATATCGACACATTCCCGGCGCTACTGGCTTCCAGAAATGCTCGGCATCAACCGTTGTGACTTTCCCGATACGCAAAGTCGACTTTTCCGGAGCATAGTACAACGATTTGCCTTCAGCTCCGGCACAGACATCGCGCAACTTGCCAATGTCGCCTTTAGACATATCTGAAGGAATCAAAATAAGAAAACCAGGATTCAACTTCACAACATCGTCTCGGATTTGTTGACTATACCGCTGCTTGAAATCGGCATCAATAATCTGAATGGACACGTTATTGGCCGGTCTGGCTATGCCTGGAGCATATTTACCCACCAAAGCCGGCGATGGATCAATTCCCCACTCCTTTACTAGAAAACGATGCAGTGCCACAGCCCAATTGACAAATTCGGATTCCTGAGGTTTCCATTCAGATAAATTTTTAATGTCACCATTGCATGCAATTGCATTGATTTCCAAATATAAAGCCATCACCCAAGGAGCTTTAAGCACTTCCCTCTGCTTCCGAGCAGCCGAAGAAAGATACCTAGCTTTGCCTTCCGTTTGAGCAAGTGGATACTCATTAAGGAAATTCTGCTCGTCCTCTTTGTCGCTAACAGTAAGGTTTTTCTTACCCTTCGGTTTGGGATTCGCTGCCACAAAAGCCTGCTTCAAATCATCAAGACGCCCCTTTTTAGGGTAAGCAACAGGCTTTCCCCTCTTTCGAATATTCGTTAATGCCGAATCGGGGGAAAGTGTCCATAACTGTTCATCGACGCCAGAAGGAAGAACATAATCCTCATAAGTATTCAGCTCCACCGGAGAACAAGCTTCGCCTAGATAAGGAACTTCATTGCAAAGCCAGCTCAACACCATTCTCGCTGTAGATGAGGGGCATTCATGCCATATCCAAGTCAGCAATCTTCCAGATTCAGGATGCTGCTCATATGCAGTGGCTATGTGGGCTGTAGTAGATGAAACTTTATCTTTCGGTTTTTTTCTATTCTGGACATTGCCTTTATTTCTATAGGCAACAGCCCTGCTATCAGCTTTAACAGCGTGTGGGAGCAGCATTCCCTGAGGTGGATTATCCTCAAGCCAGTTCAAAGCCTCTCGAATCTGATCGTCCGTCAGATTACGATTGGCGTCAACCTGTTCAAAACCGAAAGTCAAGTATGCCACCGAAACAAGCGCAGAATACAAGCGGCAAAGTGAAGGAAACTCTTCCGGTCTGCCACCAGAATCACTGCCCTGATAAAAACCAAGCGGAAAATAAGCCGATATCGCGAAAGCCATATCAGTTTCCCTTTTCATCATCTTCAGCAGAAGCATTGGCAAGCACCGCAGGATTACCTTCCACAAGGAATTCCTGCCCCTCCCAAGTGATTCCCGCCTTTTCATGAGCCTGCGCGTAAGCCTCTTCCAAAAGTTTTTCAGCCATTCCAGCAGTAAGAGGTTCCAATTCCTCCTTCTCGCCATAGCGCTTGTTCAACATGACAGTCGGCTTGCCGGTCTCCGCAAGGAAGCAATTCGCACGGATGAAAGGATTCTCATCATAACCGGCAATATCACGCAGAAGTACAGCGAGAATTAATGCACGAATCGCAGCATCCCCTTCAACACCCTTGCCGAAATGGAATGTACGCACGGTAGCGAAGCTCAGCACACGGGTGGAGATGACTTTCCGGACAGAAACACCGTCTAGAACGTCTTTTTTAGCACTTGGTGGAATGGCACCCAAACCGATGGTCGAACCCTTGCCCGATTTCTTGAAACTCGTTTTAGTCTTGTCGCTTAGGTCAATACTGTCACCAACGATCTTCTGACGGTCAGCTTCGGTAGATACAATCACGCTCGCCCCAACTGGATCAATGCGTCCGCCCGCACGATGGATTACAGGGTCTTCTTCTTGTTCGGCCAGAATGGCATATGTTTCGCCAACCATAACAGAAGGAATCCTCAGCTGATTCTTACTGCGAGTGGAGTCCCATCCACCGAAAATGACCGTCTCCGGAGAAAGTTCGAAAATCGGCAGCAGATTATCCAAAGTCGAATTACGCGCCTTCACATATTCCTCCGCCTTGGAAGTAGATTCACCCTTATAACTTCCGACACGAATATGGCCATCGAAGCCACGATGTGGAAGCTGATTATCATAGACAACTTCCTTTCCGGCATCGGTATCATACTGAACCGCAATGCGAGGCATTTTTGAAAGAACGCCCTCACCATTCCGCATGGCTTCCGTTGTCGTTTCCTCAGCACGATTAGCAAAAGAACCCTTGGAATCAATCATCACCGTCTTCACCGGCTTTTCTTGATCTTCCTCATAGCGTTTTGCAAAAATATATGTCGCATTACCTCGGTCATCGACATACTTCGCAGGTGCGATCACACCATCCGGACCACTTGCAGGTTCCAGCTCCTGCCGCATCGTCAAACTGCCAGCTCCACCAACATGAGCAGCCGCATTCAAATCTTCAATAGTAAGCGCACGCATTCTAGCGTCCTTCCTTTCCCATACGAACAACCGTGTCCATATTGTTAAATATCAGTGTAGGGTGTGTTGGTGCACATGACGGATACGCCACGCGCACCAACACAGAAAAGAAGTCTTTTCCGCCAAGGGAAAAGAATTGCTTGAATCTAAATCCAAAGCAAATAAAAACAATTCCTCAATGAAGTCCTTATTCATGGGTGGAAAACACATCTATGCCCTTCACCCACACTAACGCCATGCATGTTCTATTTATTCACAAGAACAAGCACGACGATAGCAAGAATAAGCGTTATCGCATTACCCATATGCCTCCTTTCGTTTTATCCAATACAGAAGTTTCGTCAATACTAGGCTTAACGAAATTCCCGCACAACATGCACCCTACCACAATTCACAAATATTGCAAGTTCAGGAAATACCTTAAAATCCAAATCATATAAATACTATATAAGAAGTTATATGCTAACTACACTTATATGAGTGTAAAAGCAGCAAAATCGTACACAATATACAGAAAAGAAAAAAGCCGGGAACGGGAACGACGGTTGAAACCGACGAACCCGACTCCCGGCATCGCGACTGCTTCTCAAAGATGTGTGCTTGACTCACATGGATGGTACTGAGAACCATTCGCTTGCGATCTGCTTCCGCGCACGTGCCGGCACGACGTAAATACGTCGCAGGCACACGGCAGACACAAATCAAGTCTGTATAAATCTTCCAGCCGGTGTAAAAGCCAGCCGAAAAGCCACAGGCTACTCTAGTCGCACGGTCGAATAATCACAAATCGATCGCAAAACCATGGAACAGCATACGCATCCATGTTTTGTTACCCGGACATGGAGGTTACGGTAACAAAATGCGGAAAAGCGAGCCAGAAGCCGAAGGTTAGGACTGAAGGAATACAGACTGAAGGAATACAGACTGAAGGATATAGGGTGGGACAACGACGTGAAAGGGGTCCTGCCGTTTAAACGGCAGGACCCCTTCGCATCAAGACGAAATCAGCCCAATCAAGCCAAATCCGCACAACCCGGTCAATTCAGCCAAACCAACCCAATCCCAACCGGATCGCACCAACCAATTCGGCCAATCCGGTCGACTTAGTTGAATCGACCAAGCGGAATCAGCCCAACTGATTCACCCCAACCAAAATCAGGCCTTGGCAACCTCGATGGCGAGCTCGGAGCCTTCGGCGCCGGCAACAACGTCAAGCGAGTCGGCGAGCGTGTCGGCGGACACGAGATCGCGGAACTGCTCGACCTTCGCCACGTCGCCGGCCGGGACGGTCAGCTTCAGCGCGATATGGTCGGAGACCTCGAGACCGGCGGCCTTACGGGCGTCCTGCACGGAGCGGATCACGTCGCGGGCGTAGCCTTCGGCAACCAGATCGTCGTTCAGCTCGGTGTCGAGGATCACGAAACCGCCGGTCGGCAGGGCCGCGGACACGGAGTTGGCGGCCTCTTCGGCGTTCTGTTCCTCCACGCTGTTGATCAGCTCGTACTCGCCCTCTTCCAGCGTAATGTCGCCGTTCGGGGTCTCGCACACCGGAGCGCCGGAAGCGTCCACATGCCATGCGCCGGACTTGGAGGCCTTGATGGCGAACTGCACGTCCTTGCGCAGGCGCTTGCCTGCAACGCGGGCGTTCACGCGCAGCTCGTGGATGATCTTCAGGCCCTGGGAGCCCGCATCCTCAAGCATGCACAGCTCCACGTTCTTGACGTTGAGCTCGGACTTCAGAATCTCGTCGTACGCGGCCACGGCGGCGGTATCCTCCACCACCACGGTGAGCTTGCTCAGCGGCTGGCGCACGCGGATCTGCTTCGCCTTACGCATGGACAGGGTGCTGGAGACGACCTCGCGCACCTTTTCCATGGCGTTCACCAAAGCCGGATCGTCGACGAGCACGCGGCCAAGTTCGGTGGCTTCGCCGGTCTTCTCGTCGGCCAGGAACGGCCAGTCGGCCAGATGCACGGATTCGCCTCCGGTCAGGCCGCGCCACACGGATTCGGCTTCCATCGGGGCAAGCGGCGCAAGGACGCGCATGAACACCTCAAGCACGGTGTACAAGGTGTTGAACGCGTTGGCGTCCTCGTTCCAGAAGCGGTCGCGGTTGTTGCGGATGTACCAGTTGGTGATCATGTCGATGAAGTCGGACACGGCGTCGCATGCATCGGAGATCAGGAACTGGTCCAGCGAGGACTGGGTCTTTTCGACCAGTCGGTGGGTACGGGCCAGCAGGTAACGGTCCATTTCCGGCAGCGATGCAACTTCGTCGGCGCGAAGCTTGCGCGCGTCGTACCCGGCCGCGTTCGCGTACAGCGTGAAGAAGTAGTAGGAACTCCACACCGGCAGCATGACCTGGCGGACGGTGTCGCGGATGCCATCGGCGGTGACGATAAGGTTGCCGCCGCGCAGGATCGGCGAGCTCATGAGGAACCAGCGCATGGCGTCGGAGCCGAAGTCGTTGAACACGCCGTTCACGTCCGGATAGTTGCGCAGATGCTTCGACATCTTCTGTCCGTCGGAGCCGAGCACTATGCCGTGGCAGATCACGTTCTTGAACGCCGGCCTGTCGAACAGGGCGGTGGCCATGACGTGCTGCACGTAGAACCAGCCACGGGTCTGGCCGATGTATTCCACGATGTAGTCGCACGGGAAGTGCTGTTCGAAGGTTTCCTTGTTTTCGAACGGATAGTGGTACTGGGCGAAGCTCATCGAACCGGATTCGAACCAGCAGTCCATCACGTCGCTGATGCGGTGCATGTGGCTCTTGCCGGTCGGATCGTCCGGGTTGACGCGGGTCAGCTCGTCGATGTACGGGCGGTGCATGTTGATGTTGCCCTCATGATCGCGCGGATAATCGCCGAAGTCGGCCTTGAGCTCATCGAGTGAACCGTACACGTCCACACGCGGGTACTTCGGATCGTCCGAAACCCATACCGGGATCGGAGAGCCCCAGAAACGGTTGCGGGAGATCGACCAATCGCGTGCGTTCGCCAGCCACTTGCCGAACTGGCCGTCCTTCACGTTGTTCGGAATCCAGTTGATCTGCTGGTTGAGTTCGAGCAGGCGGTCCTTGATCTTGGTGACGGCCACGAACCAGGAGCTCACCGGCTTGTAGATCAGCGGGGTGGCGCAACGCCAGCAGTGCGGGTAGGAGTGCACGTAGCTCTTCTCCTGGAAGAGGATGGCGCGCTGCTCTTCGGGGATGCGGGCCAGCGGGCCGTCACCGGCGCGCAGGTTGCGCAGGATCGGCTTGTTGGCGTCGAACACGTACATACCCTCGTAATCCGGGCACAGCGACGTGAACTTGCAGCCCGCGTCGAGCACGTCCACGCTCTTGATGCCCTTGGCGTTGAGCGTGTTCATATCGTCCTCGCCGTAGGGGGCCTGATGGACCAGGCCGGTACCTTCAACGGTGTCGACGTAGTCGGCGGTGAAGATCTGGTAGCCTTCCGGCCCCGGCACCTTGCCCTCGGCGGCGTTCTCGTCGCCTGCGAAGTACGGGAAGACCGGGTAGTAACGCCAGCCTTCCATTTCGGCGCCCTTAAGCTCGCGCACGATCTCGTAGTTCTCGCCAAGTTCCTTCTCGTAGGAGCCAAGCAGCGGCTTGCCGAGGTAGAACTTCTTGCCAGCGAACTTGCCTTCGGTCGGACGCACCTCGACGTAGTCGATGTCAGCGCCGACCACGATGGCGAAGTTGGTCGGAACGGTCCACGGAGTGGTGGTCCAGAAGACGGCGTAGGCATCCTCCTCGTCGCGCAGCTTCACGGCCACGGACACGGTGGTGTCCTGACGGTCCTGATACACGTCGGCGTCCATGCGCAGCTCGTGCGCGGACAGCGGCGTCTGGTCCTTCGGGCAGTACGGCAGCACGCGGTAGCCCTGGTAGGCCAGACCCTTGTCGTACAGCTGCTTGAAGGCCCACATCACGGACTCCATGTACGTGATGTTCAGGGTCTTGTAGCCGTGCTCGAAATCGACCCAACGGGCCTGACGGTGCACGTAGTCCTTCCACTCGTTCGTGTACTTGAGCACGGACGCGCGGCAGGCGTCGTTGAACTTGTCGATGCCCAGTTCCTTGATCTGGTCGACGGAGTCGATGCCCAGTTCCTTCTGGGCTTCAAGCTCGGCCGGCAGACCGTGCGTGTCCCAGCCGAACACGCGGTTGACGCGGTGGCCCTTCATGGTCTGGTAACGCGGGATGACGTCCTTCGCGTAACCGGTCAGCAGGTGGCCATAGTGCGGCAGGCCGTTGGCGAACGGCGGACCGTCGAAGAAGACGAATTCGTTCTGGCTGTGATCGCCGGAAGGACGGCGTTCGATGGACTTCTGGAAGGTGCCGTCCTTGTCCCAGTAGTCAAGCACGGACTCCTCAAGCTTGGGGAAGCTGGGGTTCGGCGCGACATTGGCGCTCTGCTCACCGGCAGCAGCCTTCGGATACACATGATTGGTGGATTCGCTCACCGTATGCTCCTCGTTTGGCGGTTTCATTACTTACTTTACGAGGACGATGATTTTCGTGCGATTGCGCACGTCCGACACCGCGGTACCACCTCGCTTGCCGCACTCCCCTGTTTTCTTACGCAGGCTTCCCTGCACAGGTTTCATACGACCGCTTGACGTTCGGCTGTTCGGGCCGATCCCGCCGGTTCTACTAGGCCGCACCCAAAAGCGCCGACCGTTCTTCCGGAAGCTCCCCGCTGATAACGGATCATTGCTATACGTTTCAAATCGTCAGCCTAGCACTTACCACGAACGTAGGAAACGCGAAAAGCCGCATGGCGTCCACCATGCGGCTCCTTCAGCGCGACGATTGAAATTCAATCGCAATCAAAAGCGAATCAGCCTTCGTTGAGCTGAGTTTCCAGCTGCTCGACAATGTCAGCATGCATCTTCTCGCTGATCTTCACCTTGAGCAGGAACACAACACCGCTCAGGATGATGACAGCCAGCGGCACATAGAAGGCGCAGACCTTGAAAGTGTGGATGTTCGCGGCAGTCATGTCGGCGGCGGTGGCGTCACCAATCATGCCGGCGGCGATGGCGACAGCACCGACGATACCGTTGGAGCAGGCGCCTGCGATCTTATCGAGCATCGGACGCACGGACAGGGTGACGGCCTCGTTACGTTTGCCGTTCTTCAGCTGGCCATATTCGATGGAGTCGGTCAGGGAGAGGATGGCAGTCATCTGGATGAAGGTCTGCGGCAGGTAGAAGAACACCAGGCCGACGGTGACGACAGCGAGGTTGTTGGTGCCGACGATGAACAGCAGGTAGCCGAGGACCATGAGCACCATACCGCCGAGGTACAGGTAGCGACGCGGTATGCGCTTGTTCAGAATCGGGTACAGCGGCGCCATGATGATGCCGGCGATGACCGAGACAACGCCGACGATGGAGTAGGCGGCGGAGTTGTTCAGGATGAACTTGAACATGTACATGAGCACGCCGGTGGTGGCCACGTTGGCGATGGCGTACAGCAGGTAGGACAGGGCGACCCACAGCAGCTGGTCGTTCTGGGCGAGAGCCTTGAACGCGGCGAGTGGACCACCGTTATCTTCGGCCTTGGCGCGCAGGGTGCTGGTGCTTTCCTTGGTGCCGAACGCGACGGAGCACACGGTGAGGACGCCGAGAATAGCCACGATGATGGCGAAGCAGGTCCAGCCACTTTGGCTTTCCTGGTGCTTGCCGGTGAAGACATAGCTGAAGTAGGTGACGATCGGGATGACGACGATAGTCAAACCGTTGTAACCGATGGAGCCGCCGAAGGAGCCGAGAGCAGTGTAAGTGGAGCGCTCGTGGGAGTCGGAGGACAGCGCCGGAATCATGCCCCAGTAGGAAATGTCACGCAGGGAATAGAACACGTCAAGCACGATGAACGTGATGACGAACAACACGATGAACAGTGTGGTGTTGACGTTTACCAGACCGAACAGACCGGTATAGACGAGCACAAGTAGAACGGCGGAAACGGTGCCGCCGATGAGCTGCCATGGCTTGAAACGACCCCACTTGGTCTTGGTGTTATCGATGATGTTGCCCAGCAGCGGATCGATGAAGATCTCCGCGATACGGATGACAACCACAAGGCCGGTGATAACGCCGATGAGCTTGGTAGCGAGCGCCTTGTCAACGCCGGAGAACAGCGAGCTGGTGACGTAGACGATGAAGTAGGTGCTCAGCGCGTTGTAGAAGGCGGATTGGCCGACGTTGCCGAATGAATAGGCCACGCGGGACAGCAGACTGCCTTTCCTGGTTGGCTTCGCAGACTGCTGCGTCTCCTTCGGTGCGGCTGCGACATTGGATTCTGCCATCGTACTTCTCCTTAGAAGTTGTGATTGAAGCTGTAATCGGAAATCATCATTTGATTTCGCATGAGTTAAGTATATCCCTTTACCCCTGTTTAGTAAAATTTAACATCTGCGTTGTGCACTGTTGGGCGTGTCGCATTTTGTGCGATTCTGCACATATACATGTCATATTGTGTGCGATTCGCGGTATTTCGCCGACAGTAGACAAACAAAAGGCGATTGATGACGTAGCATCATCAATCGCCTTTCATATTTTTCCGCACATACGTACGCTAAGCAGCCCGTTTCGACCGGGCAGATCGCTTCGATCGGGTCTGCAATTTTGGCCGCGATTCACGTTTCGGCTGCGCCGGCACGAAACTATCTCGCACTTCCAGCGTCGTCGACAGGTACGCATGCTGCCGTACTGTGCGCTTGCTGGCAATCGCATCGGCCAAGGCGAGAATCGCAACGCGCGCAAGCTCGTTCTGGTCGATTGAGAACGTGCTCAACGGTGGCGACGTAAGCTGTGCGATCGCCTGGTTGTTGATGCTGATGACGCTGATATCGCGGGGCACGATCACACCAACCGCATTGAACGCCTGCAGTACACCAACCGCGATGATGTCCGCCGAAACAATAACTGCGTCAGGCAGTGCGCCGTTGTGGTCACGGATAAACTGCTCCCCCAGCTTGCGACCATTCTCCACGGTGAACAAGCCGTCAGAATACACCAGTCCACGCAGGTCGAGACCATAACGGCCCATTTCACGCCGAAAATATGTGGCACGCCCCTCTTCGTCCACCTCATAAAAATTCGTCAGCCTCCCCTTGCCGCCGATGAATCCGACACGCTTCATGCCAGCCTTCGCACATGCTTCGACCGCGTCATGCACGGTCTGCTGTAGGTCGGGCTGCACGGAATCAAACAGGTTCGGTGCGGGATTCACATCGATGAACACACCGTATGGCATGACCTCATGCAACTTCTCAAGGTCGCTTTCGGCTATGACATTGGCGCCGATAGCCATGAAACCATCGAATTTCCCCTTCTGATTCAACATCTCGTCAAGACTGTGGAAAACAGTGAGCTCCATACGCTGCTGTTTGGCGTTATGTTCCAGCGCCGAACGCAAATCGGCAAAATACGAATCACGCAGCGTTTCGTCGGACTCCTCGTTGTCCAACAAGGCTACTTCGTGCGGAATGACGATACGCTTGGCCTGGGCGCTGTATCCCAAATCCTCGCTGGCGCGGATGATCGCGCGACGCGTCTCCTCACGCACCGACAGCGTCGGATCGCCATTCAACAGACGCGACACCGTGCCCTGCGAAAATCCCGTACGTTTCGCAATCTCCTTGATGGTCGCCATCGCTCCCTCGCCCTCCCATGGATGCCTCATCAGATTTTAGTAAAAGCATTACTAAATCCATCATATTACATTACCGAACGTATTCTTATAGCCATGACACAGCCAGAGCAATCACGGAAACCGCGAATCGCGCATCAGTCCACGGAACGGATGAACGAACTGCGTGCACAACAAAAATCCTTTGCCCTGCAGAACATGCGGAGCAAAGGACTCGGCAACGCCGGTCTGCCTTTCAAAGCGACCGGTCATAAAGGTGGCATCAGTCGGCAGGGTTCCAAACGCGGCTGACACCGTGGAGAAACGCGGTCACCGTCAGCCCCACGGGCCTGCGGCTGGAAGCGCCCGCCCTTCTGCGTGGCCGACTTGCCATGTGAGCCACCCCTCGATGACGCCACGCTCCGCATCGGTTCTACCGGACGCGTATACATCAGGCCTCTCCCCGGTGATGCTGCGGATGGAACCATACACATATCCACATTTTTCACGGAGACGGTTGCGGGGCTGCTGGCTTTCCATATACCGTCAGCGCATGGAAAGCTTCGGACACAATACATTTTTCACATTAGAGCAGGCACGGGAGGAGGCGGCGAGACGGCATCTTGAATGCAGGCAGGTGTTGTCGCGGATAAGGTCACGCTCCTCGGTTCCACTCTATGTAAGCCACGGCACAGCGCTGGAGCTGCATGGCATGATTGCCACCATGAATTATTTACCCGGATATGGTTCGGAGCTCGTTCACGTTTCAGTGTGCCGGCAACGTGACCTGCGGAAAATCCAGGGGATGAAATTCCATTACGCAAGGCATGGCGTAGACGTGGTGCACGCCGACGAATTGGTGTCAAGCGTCTCCGCGATGCAGGCGGTCTGCCAGATTGCGCCCTATGTCGACGAACGGAGTCTGGTGATCGCCATGGATTGGCTCACTTGCGCCAATCCCGATTTACGCGTCTGCACTCACGATGAGCTCTCCGACTACATCCGGAGTGCGCCGCGATTCATTGGGAGCGCCAAATGCAGAAAGGCCTTGCGCCTGTCCAAACCAGGTACCGATTCCCCGCAGGAAACGGTGCTTCGTTTGGAGAGCGATGCCTACGGGCTGCCTGAGGCACATGTCAATTATGAGATCATTGACCACATACGCGGCTCGGGCACGATGAAGGTGGATATCGCCTACCCGGATGACCGCGTCTGTATAGAATACGACGGAAATTACCACTACGCCCACGGCCGCTGGATGTATGACCTCGATAAGCGCAACCGGCTGAGGGATCTTGGATTCACGCCTTTTGTCGCCACCCGCGAGCATTTGGCATCCAAACAGAAGCTGAACGAACTGTTCGGCATGGTCGCCCGAGCGATAGCCAGTCACCGTTACGGCTTGGACTAGTTCCGTAGGTGGTTTTTCGCTTCCGTAGGTGGTTGCCGGAGGAAAGGCGTTTGA
>OHAP01000758.1_pt1 | contig 22930 bp, 19 predicted proteins | sample 1577171 | NCBI WGS metagenome assembly OHAP01 (sample SAMEA3541489, study PRJEB24748) | human gut metagenome | biome: human gut; feature: human-associated habitat; material: faeces | place: China | collected 2012 | reverse complement strand
AGGCTTTCTTAGCATCGAAAATGAGGGTATCAAGCACCAATCCCCAAGGGACAATATAGTGGACCAAGAAGTTACGGAGGGTCCAGAATTTCTCAGGTTCTGTAATAGGGGCCAAGAGGATGTGATAGATGACTCCAGTGATGAGGATGGCCATGGTTACGCCACCCTTGTAACGCAAGAGTTTTGTGTTAGTCGTCGCATCCCCTTTTTTGAAGTCATAGATGATAAAGAAAATCAAACTAGAAAAGACAAGGATATTGGACAAAACAGTGTAATAGAGCAACATACCCCAACCATCGTCATGGATTTGGATAGAGACTCCTACCAAACCACAGAGAGCTAGTAAGATACGGTAAAATCGTGAAATAGTCATAAGCTTCCTTTTCCTAATAAATAATCTCTCTTATCATATCACATTTTTCACTAACAATTTATTGAAAATTCTAGTAAAATCAAAGTAAGAAAGACTTTAAGGAGTAATGATGTCCAATTTAATCGATTATCTTGAAAAGGTTAAGGATTTGCCTTTCGACCAAGAGCCTCTTAATATTTTGGATAAGGTTTGCATCAATGAGATTGGCTACTTGACTTATGAAAAATGGCTCTCAGCAAGTGATTTGAAGGAAACCATCAATTTACATGACTATGCTGAAGGGAAGGACTTAAATCCAGACTACAGCTTCATGGTGACTAAGGAACGGGTAGATTTGGCTGAGGCCATGGTCAGGTCTAGGCGTTTCGCTAGACTTAATCTAAGTGACTACTGTAGTGTCTTGGACAAGGAAGTGGAAAAACAGTTTGCGGCTATGATTTTCAGTCTTCCTGAAATGGACTACCAGCAGATTGTCTTTCGTGGGACAGATGATAGCGTCATTGGTTGGAAGGAAGATTTTCAGTTGACCTACAGTCGGGAAATTCCTGCCCATCGCTCAGCCATTGCCTTTCTGGAGAAGCACTTGCCAAACCTCAGTGGTCATATCGTTGTTTCTGGACACTCCAAGGGTGGCAATCTTGCCCTCTATTCGGCTGTTCAGAGTTCGACTGTCTTGCGTGAGCAAATAGCAGAGCTCTTGCTTCTTGATTCTCCGGGCTTGATGAAGTCCCTCTTAGAGAAGCCTTCTTACCAAGAATTGAAAGCCAAGATGACGGTTGTCAGACCTCAAGAATCCGTTGTGGGAGTTATGCTCTACTGGGACAAGGTCGCAAAGCTCGTAGCAGCAGATGGCATAGGCATCGCTCAACACAATGTCTTACTTTGGCAGGTTGACTTGGAAACAAATGATTTTGTTTATGAGGACCAGCCGACGGACTTGAGTCAACGCTTGAAAGAGACCTTCCAAGAATGGATTGAGACCTTGCCAAATCAAGAACTCAAGCAGGTTTGTGATTTGTTCTTTGATACCATTCTTGATTCTGGAATTGAAAGTCTGGATGATATTGGGATTAAAACTCTCCCTAAGCTAGGCCAGATGTTACAAGAATTTGGCAATCTCTCGGACCAACAAAAGAAAGTTCTGCAGGACGGTTTCAACCAGTTGCTCTGGATATTTTGGAAGTCGGGAAATAAGAAATCTAGTCTGCCCAAGCTAGAACTTCCTGATTTTATCAAGAAGTTGAGTGAATTAACCAACAACGATTAGGGGCAGCAGAATCATAGAAGTGGAGAATTTTATGTCTTGAATTGTCAAATTAAGTGCATACTTTCCCCATAGAATACTTCATAAGGTGTTTTCCAGTTAAGACATTTTCGTGGCCTATTATTAAGTTTGTTCTCCCATAGCTGAATAGTCTGATTATCAACCAATGTTAGATCACTACCCTTTGGAAAATATTCTCTAAGTAATCCATTCGTGTTCTCATTGGTTCCTCGTTGCCATGGAGCATGAGGGTCAGGAAAATAGACTTCAATGTTCAATTGATCACTCAATTTCTGATGATACGTGAATTCTTTCCCTCTATCAGGAGTTACTGTATACTTCGTCAAGGGTTCTAACAGTTTTACCATAGCTTCTATTACCAACTTGCTTTTCTTAACAGCTACCTTTTTGATTTTTAGAAAACGAGAATAACGGTCTGTTAGAGTCACTAAACAAGCTTTTCCAGTTTTACCTGCAACAGTATCGGCTTCCCAATCTCCTATTCTAGTTCGGTTATTAGCATCTTCTGGTCTTTCGTGAATCGTATGAGAAATAGAAATTTTCCCTCTATTTTCGACATAACCTTTTGTATGACGTGTTTTTCCACGATGACGGAGCTTACGAATGACACCACGAGCACCATGAGATAGTGAGTTATCATCAAAATGACCTCTGTAAATGGCTCTATAGATTGTTTGATAACTAATAACAGTTTTTCCGTACTCTAATCGCAACTGACCTTCTATTTCTTCAGGAGACCATTGGTAATCGAGAAATAGATGTTTGACGGTATTGCTTAAATTGTGATCTATTTCAAGCATACGTTTCCGGCCACAGTGTGATTTAGCCAGATGGTAAGATTCCTGTGCATGACTTGGAGAATAGCTTCCTTCTTTTAGATGTCGCTTCCACTCACGACTAATACTAGACGGATGACGATGAAGTAACTTAGCAATTTGAGAAAAATTTAGGCCTTGCGTACGGTAAATGAGAATACTTTCACGCTCGTCTATGGTAAAATGATGGTAGCTCATAAGATTTCCTTTCGTAACTAGTTCGTTCAATTCTATTTTACTAGAAAATCTTATGAGTTTTTATTGTGCACTTATATTGTATATTCAAGGTCTAAAAACGTACTTATTACAGGAGCAACATCAGGAATTGGTGAAGCAACGGCGCGTGCCTTTGCCAAAGAGGGAGAAAATCTCATCCTAACCGGTCGCCGTGTAGAGCGTTTAGAAGCTCTAAAAGAAGAGCTCCAAGCAACCTATCCAGATCAAAAAGTTTGGACCTTTGCCCTGGATGTCACTGATATGGCCATGGTCAAGGATGTTTGCCAAGCTATTCTCAAAAGTGTGGGGCAAGTTCATGTCTTGGTCAATAATGCAGGTCTGGCACTAGGTCTAACAGCTTATCAAGACTATGAGGAGTGGGACATGCTGACCATGCTCGACACCAATGTCAAGGGCTTGATGATGGTGACACGTCAGATTTTGCCAAGCATGGTTGCTGCCAATGAGGGGCATATCATCAATATGGGCTCTACGGCGGGCATCTATGCCTACGCAGGGGCTGCCGTTTACTCAGCTACCAAGGCCGCAGTAAAAACTTTCAGTGATGGGCTGCGTATCGATACCATTGCCACAGATATCAAGGTGACGACCATTCAACCTGGTATCGTTGAGACCGACTTTTCTCAAGTTCGCTTTCACGGTGACAAGGATAAGGCAGCCAAGGTTTATCAAGGGGTAGAAGTCCTCCAGGCTCAAGATATTGCGGACGCAGTTCTCTATGTCACCAAGCAACCACGACGCGTCCAAATTTCAGACATGACCATCATGGCTAACCAACAAGCTACAGGGTTTACCATTCATAGGGAGGAATAAAAAGTCTCCGATAAACCTTTTCCAGATGGAAAGGGCTACAAAATTTGGTCGCTTACTCGTATTTTTGCCATGTCTAGATCATAAATAATATACATTCTGAGCCACTATAGGTGGCTTTTTATCATTTTTCCTAACCTTTTACGAATATAAATTTAAATAGTGATATTTTAAAATAATAACTTATAAGTATTTACATGTAAGTACTTATAAGTTATAATAAAGGAAGAGAGATTTGTATGTATCCTATTCATTTTTATAAAGATAGAAATGGACATGAACCTGTTAGAGAGTATATTGAAACATTATCTATGAATTCAAGTAAAGATTCTAGAATTAAATTGCATAAAATTCAAGACTACCTGACTATGTTAAAAAATAGAGGAACCATGATTGGTGAACCATTCATTAAACATTTGGAAGGAGAGATTTGGGAACTAAGACCCTTAAGAGATAGAATTTTATTTGCAGCATGGCTAGATGATGGTTTTATTTTGCTTCATTATTTTGTGAAAAAGACACAAAAGACTCCAAGACGTGAGCTGATGAAGGCTCAAAAAGCTTTAGATGATATTAGAAAGCGAGGATTGTAAGATGACCCTAGAAAAGAATCCAGCAATTGGAAGTAGTTGGGATGATTTACAGAAAACTATTTTCACTAAAGAGGAAATTGCGGCGAGTGAACTCCGTGTCGCACTGATGCTTGAGATTATTGATGCTCGTAAAAAACAAGGCATTTCCCAAAAGAAACTAGAAGAGCTAAGTGGTGTCAAACAACCTGTTATCGCACGTATGGAGAAAGGAAAAACGGCACCTCAGTTAGATACGGTTCTTAAAATACTGGCTAGTCTAGGAAAGACATTGGCAGTAGTCCCACTTGATTCACATGTGAAGTAAGTTTAGGGAAGATAATGTATCTTCATAACAATTATGATTTACTATTCTAAAACGATTAACACGGACTTACCGTGTTTTTTTGTTGGAATTTTCCCAAAACTATGAAAGAAACCGTGAAAATGCTATAATGTAAGGGATTACGACAATATTGAAAGGATTAGTCATGCCACCAGTTACTCCAGAACTTGAGATAGAACGTCAATTAATCGAGCAATTAATCTCTGGTGAGAGCCAGTGGACCTATCGCCCAGACTTAAAAAATGAAGATCAATTATGGGACAACTTTTTTGAGAAGTTAGCGCAAAATAACGTTGCCCTCCTTGCTGACCATCCCTTGACTGAGCAGGAGAAACGTCAAATCAAGAACCAGCTTAATTTCATTAACTATTATGAAGCTGCTAAGTGGTTGGCGGGTGAAAATGGTATTGCTAAAGTCGAGGTACAGCGTGAAGATGCTAGCCTTGGGACTATCCGACTTTCTGTCATCTGGCGTGATAATATTGCTGCTGGAAAATCCAGTTACGAGGTGGTTAATCAAGTAGAACGTGACAAGGCTTATCCACAAGATCAGGACCGCCGTTTAGATACAACTCTGATGATTAATGGCCTTCCTCTTATCCATATCGAGCTCAAGAGCCCTCGTGTGGCCTTTTTGGATGCCTTTCATCAAATCAAAAAATATGACCGTGAAGGTAAGTTACGTGGCATCTATTCTTCCCTCCAGATGTTTGTTGTGACTAATAAGGTGGATACACGTTATATCGCAGCTGCACGAGAAGATAAGCTCAATAAACAATTCTTGACATCTTGGGTGGATAAAGATAATAAACCCATGACCAGTCTCATGGACTTTGCCCATGAGGTCCTGTCTATTCCACGTGCCCATCAGATGGTGATGCAGTACTCCGTTATTGATGATAGTAAAAAAGCCCTCATCCTTTTACGTCCCTATCAAATTCATGCCATCGAGTCTGTTCAAGATGCCTCTCGCCGACAGGAATCAGGATATATCTGGCATACCACAGGTTCTGGTAAGACCCTGACCTCCTACAAGGTGGCTCGCAACCTCTTGCAGATTCCAGCCATTCAGAAGACGATTTTCGTCGTGGACCGTAGGGACCTTGACCAGCAGACGACATCGTCCTTTCTTTCCTACGCTGCTAATGATGTCATCGATATCGACGAAACGGACAATACCCATGATTTGGTCAAGCGTTTAGCAGGAAATGATAAGCGTGTGATTGTGACGACTATCCAGAAAATCACAACCATGATGCGCAAGTTCCAAGAAGGTAAATATCAAAAGGATTCGGAAAAAATCAAGGACCTTCGTGTGGCTTTTGTTGTGGATGAATGTCACCGTGCGGTCACGCCTCAGACCCAAAAAGACATCAAAGGCTTTTTCCACAATTCGCTCTGGTATGGCTTTACAGGAACACCGATTTTCAAGGAAAATAAACGCAAGCAATTAGGTGATCTGGCACAAACCACCCACCAACAATATGGCGAACGCCTCCATGAGTATACGGTCAAAGAAGCCATCCATGACGGGGCTGTTCTTGGCTTTAAAGTGGACTATCGTAATACCATTATTTCGCCGATTCCTGAAGAAGACCTTCCTGACTCTGTCTATGAAGATAAAGAGCACATGCTAGAAGTCTTGGATGCTATCCTAAACAAAAGTTATCAACAGTTGGGCTTCCCAAATGGTGAGGGCAAGACCTACGAGGCCATCTTAACCGTTAAGTCCATTCCACAGGCTCAGGCCTATTACAATCTGCTCAAGAGTATCAAGGCAGGACAGGAACGTGTCAAGGTGTCAGAGCGGGTTAAGCGCGTGCTACTTGACTTTCCAAAGGTGACAGTCACTTACTCAGTGTCGGAAAATGAAGAAGAATCTATCGGCTACCAAGAGCACATGAAGCAGGTCATGGACGATTACAATCAAGAGTATGGGACGCATTTTAATATGGCTGATTTGCGTGGCTTTAATACGGATATCAATAATCGTTTGGCTAGAAAGTTAGACAAATACATTCCTCGTAAAGAGCAGTTGGATTTGGTTATCGTTGTAGACCGTCTTTTGACCGGTTTTGATGCCCCTTGTCTATCTACTCTCTTCATCGACCGTAAGCCCATGCGTCCACAGGATTTGATTCAAGCCTTTAGTCGCACTAACCGTATCTTTGACAGTAAAAAGCGTTATGGCCATATCATCACCTTCCAAAGACCAGAGACTTTTAAAGAAGCTGTGGATAACGCCCTTAAACTCTACTCCAACGGTGGTGAAAATGATGTTACTGCCCCAGACTGGGCAGAAGAAAAAGCTAACTTTATCCAAGCCTGGATAGACTTTCAAGTAAAAGTGGAAGATGTGGAAAACTATATCATCACGATAGATCAGGCCACTAGCCCACAACTCCGTCGCATTGCCAAAGCTTATCAAACCTTTGACAAGTATTTGGCATCTATCCGTGTCTATAGTGAATACGATGAAGCGGCTATCTATGCAGAGACAGGACTTTCGGATGAAAAGCTCGAAACCTATCTAGGAATCTATCAAAATATCCTAGCAGAACTCAAAAGCCGAGCTGAAGACGATGGTGATGATAATCTCTTTGACATCCACTATGAACTTGAATCGGTCCAAGTAGATGAGATTAACTATGCTTACATCCTGACACTGATTCAAAGTATGATTCAGCAGGAAGAAGATAGTCCACAGGCCCTCAGTGACAAAGATATCGAAACAGTTGATAACTATATCCAGAGTCTGGAACGCACCAATCCAAAATTAGCCGAAATCATCCGAAATCTGTGGAAAGAAGTCCAAGCCAATCCTAAAGATTACCAAGGACAATCTATCACTGGTGTCTTGGACACTATGATTGAAGCCATTATCGACGACCATCTCAAACGCTTTGCCAGAGAATGGTATGTCGGACTCGATGAACTTCGTTACTATGTCCAACACTACCGTAAGGGTGCTAAGAAACAATCCGGCGAAAGCCAGCTCACCAAGAGCCAACGTTATAAAGATTACAAAGCAGAAACCGCTGATGCCCTCAACCCGCTCAGCTACAAAAAACACATCAAAGAAGCCTACACCAAACTCATTGAAGAGGTTATTGAACCATTGAGAGTGGGGAGGTAGGAGAAATAAACTAGTATAGTTTCGCTTGAAAAATATGTCACGAGAAAAGAGGATATTTATGGTTAGTACTGTTATAAATTTGAAGCAAATTAAATTTGATGATTCTGTTTCTCCACTTTTTAAAGGAGATGAATTAGAATTATCTTCTAAAAACTTTATTTTTGCAAAAAATGGTTCGGGTAAATCAACATTAAGTAAATCAATTTACTCCCAAAAACAATCAGAATATGAAGTTCATGTTTTTGATGGCTTTGAATCTTTAATTGGTGAAAATGAGAATCTAGATGCTTTTTCATTAGCAGTTGGAGCAGGTGATAAAGAAGCAGAAATAAAGGAATTAGAAAAGAAAATTTTGAAAACAGAGCAAAATCTATCTTTAATTCAAAAACAACTTGATAAGAGAAGTTCTGATGGAGAGGAACCAACTTTATTCGATGATTTTCAGGAGAAAGATAAGTTATATGAAAAACAATATAAAAAATTAGATAGTTTCTATAAGAAGTCTGCTAGAACTATTTCATTAAAAAGAGATCCGATTATCATGGTAATTTTGACTCATAATGTTCATTTTTATTTAAATGTTCAACCTCATGGTAATTTCAAAGATGATAAAGGTAGAACAAAATATGACAAAAACAATTTTTATCGTATTGATCATCATGAATTTATTAAAATTACGACTGAAAAAGAAGATTTAAAAACAAGTTATGAAGCTCTATGGATAGAATTGAAAGATTTGTATGAATGTGGTCATAAACTATCAATGTTAAATACAATGAGAAGGATAATAGAAACTTTTGTGAAGTTTAATTCACTGAAGCAAGATAGGTTTTATCAAGGTAATGAACAGTATTTAAAGTTGTTTAATGTTAACTCTCATGCCATAGATGATTTATCGGCAACGCAGTATACAGAAACAACCGATGAAATGAGAAATCTATTCTTTCAAATTTTTAAAGATAATGATTATGAGGATCATTTTAAAAATTATTGGGAGTTTAAGACCGATTGATAGTAATTGTAAAGGAGTAGACATGGAGGTCAAAAATAAGAGAGACGTCCCCAAAATTAGATTTAATATTTATAGAAAAAAGTGGAAGAAGAAGAAATTTAAAGATTTTACTAAATTATCTCAAGGGTTACAAATAGCAATATCGGACAGATTTACAGAAGATGCAGAAACAAGGCATTTTTATATCACAAATGAATTTTTAAATCCAAATTCTAGAAAAATATATTATATTGAATCTCCATCTGAAAATGTTATTTGTACTGTAGATGATATTTTAATGACTAGGACTGGGAATACAGGAAAAGTGATTACAAATGTCTCGGGTGCTTTTCATAATAATTTTTTTAAGGTTACTTATGAAAAAAATGATACGGCAAAATTGTTTTTATATTATCTTTTACTATCATATGATGTTCAAAAAGAAATATTAATAAGAGCAGGGAATTCGACTATACCTGACTTAAACCATGGTGATTTTTATTCTATAAAAACTTTCATTCCTATAGTTGAAGAACAATCCGCCATCGGCTCTCTCTTTCGCATCGTCGACGACTTTCTTTCTAGCTATAAGGACAATCTTGCCAACTACCAATCATTCAAAGCGACCATGCTCTCTAAGATGTTTCCAAAAGCCGGACAGACAATTCCTGAGATTCGTTTAGATGGATTTGAAGGTGAATGGGAAAATAAAACACTCTCTGAAGTTACAAATATTACAATGGGACAATCTCCCAAGTCAGAGAATTATACAGATAATCCTAATGATTATATTCTGGTTCAAGGAAATGCGGATATTAAAGATAAGCGAGTAGTCCCTAGATTATGGACAACCGAAGTTACTAAATTTGCGGAAATTGGCGATATTATTCTAACTGTGAGAGCTCCTGTTGGTGATATTGGTAAAACGGATTATAATGTAGTTATTGGTCGTGGGGTCGCAGCAATAAAAGGCAATGACTTTATTTTTTATACTTTAGAAAAAATGAAAATGACTGGTTTCTGGAATAAATTTAGTACAGGATCAACATTTGAATCAATTAGTTCAAATGATATTAAAGAAGCTATCATTCAAATTCCAACTATTGAAGAACAACAAGCCATCGGATTCTATTTCTCAAGCCTTGACCAGCTTATCACTTCTTACCAAGAGAAAATAACTCAGCTTGAGACTCTGAAAAAGAAACTATTGCAAGATATGTTCATCTAAAAAGTAGAATAAATGACATTTATTTACTCGACTGAAGTGTAACGAAGTTTTTAGTTTTACAATGATAGTAGACTAAAGATACGAAATTTAAGTCAAAGTATTTTCAAAGGAGACCTACATGGTATCAGTAACACAACGTATCAAACAGATTAAACAGCCTCGTGGTGGTTATCTGCCTGTTAAGACTTTTACAGTGACGACGCTTGATGATGGTCAGGTTCTTAATCCTGAGGAGTCTATTGCGGCTAGTTTGGTTGGGACTGCTGTGGACTATCTCAGTCGTTTCATGGATGGTACATCCGTTGAGGAGTCTTTTGAGGTTTCCTTGCTTGGGGCTAGAGCCATGAGGATGGAGGCCAAGGCTTTTGGTCTTCTGGATGATGTTAAGGGGCTGGACGATTTGTCGATTACTAAGGCTTGTCAGTTGGCAGGCTTTGATAGTGCCTTTCGTGCTGGTCCTCTGGCTTATCGTCCAGTGGAGAAGATTGTTCCAGATCAGGCGACTATTGCTAATATTCGTATCATGGTTGAGCGTAGTTTGAGCTTTTTCAAGGCCTTTGGTCCTGTGACTGCGGATGGTTTTACTATGGAAGGGGCTTATACGGCTACCGTAACGACTGGTGATGGGGATTTCCTGACCAAAGATACGCTTTGGGACTTTAAAGTCGCCACCAGCAAGCCTAATAAGGACCATACCTTGCAGCTACTGATTTACTATCTCATGGGTAGGCGTTCGATTCATCCAGAGTTTCAAACCATTGAAAAACTAGGCATTTTCAACCCACGTCAAAACACCATTTACCAACTGCCTATTTCTGAGATTTCAGATGAGGTCATCAAGGAAGTGGAAACAGTCGTGATTGGCTATTAGAACGAATAGGATAACATTCAAAAATACAAAGAAAGAAACATTATGTCAGAAACAACACAAACCTCCCAGTCGCTTTATCAAGCCCTGTGGAACTCAGCAGATGTGCTCCGCTCTAAGATGGATGCTAACGACTACAAGTCTTATCTCTTGGGCATGGTCTTTTACAAGTATTTGTCGGACAAGATGCTCTTTTTCGTGGCAGAGACCATGGAGGAGGAGACAGAAAGCTTGGAAGAGGCACTAGCAGTCTATCGTAAATACTACGAGGATGAGGAGACTCACGAGGACCTCTTGGCAGTTATTACTGATGAGATGAGCTATGCCATTCATCCTGACTTGACCTTTACGGCACTGGTAGAGCGAGTGAATGATGGAAGCTTCCAGCTAGAGGACCTGGCTCAGGGTTTCCGTGATATTGAGCAGAGTGACGAGCTTTATGAAAATCTTTTTGAAGACATTGACCTCTACTCTAAGAAACTTGGGGCGACTCCTCAAAAGCAAAATCAAACGGTTGCGGCTGTGATGAAAGAGTTGGCTGTCTTAGATGTGGCAGGTCATGCTGGTGATATGTTGGGGGATGCTTACGAGTACTTGATTGGTCAGTTTGCGACGGATTCAGGTAAGAAAGCTGGTGAGTTCTATACACCGCAACCTGTTGCCAAGCTCATGACACAGATTGCCTTTTTAGGTCGTGAGGACAAGCAAGGCTTTACACTTTACGATGCGACTATGGGGTCAGGCTCACTCTTGCTTAATGCCAAACGTTATTCACGTCAGCCACAGACAGTGGTTTACTTTGGTCAAGAGTTGAATACCTCAACCTATAACCTGGCACGCATGAACATGATTCTGCATGGTGTGCCGATTGAAAACCAGTTTTTACATAACGCTGATACCTTGGATGAGGATTGGCCAACTCAAGAGCCGACTAACTTTGACGGTGTTCTTATGAACCCACCTTATTCAGCCAAGTGGTCAGCCAGCTCAGGATTCATGGATGATCCTCGATTCTCACCATTTGGGAAACTGGCACCTAAGTCTAAGGCTGATTTTGCCTTCCTCTTGCATGGTTACTATCACTTGAAACAAGACAATGGTGTTATGGCCATCGTCCTACCTCATGGGGTGCTCTTCCGTGGTAATGCCGAAGGGACTATTCGTAAGGCTTTGTTAGAAGAAGGTGCTATTGATACGGTTATCGGTCTGCCTGCTAATATCTTCTTTAACACCAGTATTCCGACGACGGTTATCATTCTCAAAAAGAACCGCACCAATCGTGATGTTTGCTTTATCGATGCCTCTAAGGAGTTTGATAAGGGGAAGAATCAGAATATCATGACAGATGCCCATATTGAGAAGATTCTCAATGCCTATAAGAGCCGTGAGGATATGGACAAGTTCGCCCATCTGGCTAGTTTTGAAGAGATTGTGGAAAATGACTACAACCTTAATATTCCTCGCTATGTGGATACCTTTGAGGAAGAAGAAGTGGAGCCCTTGACAGAGATTGTGGCTAAGATCAACCAAACCAATGCGACGATTGAGAGTCAGACAGCGTCCCTTCTTGACATGCTTGGCCAGCTTCATGGAACAACACCAGAAGCAGACGAAGAACTCAAGGCTTTTGTGGAAGCATTTAAGGGGTAATTGCCATCTTTCATTTACTTTTTCCGAATAGATAGAAGTAGAGGGGCCAACCCTCTATTTTTAATTGAGGAGATGTAAATGGAAAAAAGACATAAGCATGTCTCACCGACCTTGGATATCATGGCTAAGAAGATTTTTAGCCTGCCTGAGGTGACGGTAGCATTTATTCGAGATATTTTGGATTTGGATGTTGTGGATGCTCAGATTTTGGAGGGAACACAGCTTCATAAAAAGGACTTTGACGAGGATGAGCTCTTTTCAACCTCGGTGGATGTTCGAGCCAAGTTGAATGATGGAACCGAGGTTATCATTGAGATTCAGGTGCGTAAGCAGCATTATTTTCTCAATCGTTTTCATTATTATTTGGCTAACCAGCTAGTAGAAAATGTGCAACAATTACGCCAACAAGGGCAGACGCATAAGATGTATGAGCAGATGGAGCCGGTCTATGGTATAGCTATCTTGGAGAAGACCTTGTTGCCAGATGAGGAGTCACCGATTAATACTTATTGGATGGCCAATAGTCGGACGGGTAGGCCTTTGAATGCTTACTATAAGGATGGGAAACAGCAGAACCTTCTTCAGATTGCCTTTTTAGAGTTGGATAAGTATAATAAAGATAAGCATATCAGGGATGAAGGGCGGCAGTGGCTAGAGTTCTTTGGGAATCTCCCATTTTCAATGGCACCTAGTCAAGCGGTCACGCATGCCGATTCATTACTGGATTCATCCAGCTGGACACAGGAGGAAAAGGCGATGATTGATGAACGCATACGTATTCAAGAAAATTATGACATGACCATGGAAACAGCAATTGATGAAGCGCGTGAAGAAGGCTTGGAACGAGGTCGTCATGAGGAGCGTTTAGAGTTGATTCGTAAGATGCTCTCAAAAGGTCTATCTCTAGAAGTTGTCTCAGATGTGACTGGTCTATCGCTTGAAGAATTAGATGGATTGTTATCGTAAAAATAGCTAAGTTACTTATTTTTTGAAAAATCAGAGGCAGATTTTTGTCTCTTTTTTATTTTTGGGTGTTTAACATTTGTAATACTAAAACATTCGGAAAATAATACTTTGAAGCGTAAAATTAAAAAAGACTGTCAAACGTTTGACAGAAATCTGAGAAAACAGATTTAAAACATTTTGATAGTTTTGGCCGATAACTCTTGCTAAATAAGCCTTTATGGAAATTTAGAGTTTTTTCTTTCTTACACGTGAAAGAAATCACCTTTTTGTGCGACATTTTTAGACTATAATTTAGACGTGAATGACTGAACTTTCTAATATGACAATTTTGTTAAGGCCTTGTTAAAATGGATATCCTAGCCTTTTTTTTTACTTTTGCATCCCTTATAATTTACTTTGGTTTGTTTTTAATAAGAAAAACAACAGCATTATTAACAATCTTTAATATGAGGGAATCTTTATTTTCTTTCAAAGGACGGCTTGGTCCTAAGATAGAGAGATTGTGAAAAAAAGTATCAGGAGAATAGACTTGTTTAAAGAAAGAAAAACGAAACCAAAGTACAGCATCCGTAAATATTCCATTGGGGCAGCATCAGCTTTGATTGGCTTTATGGCTCTTGCCAATGGGCAAGCAGCTCAGGCTGATGAGGCACAATCGATTAGTGATTTGACTGATGCCTCAAATCAGGCACAGACACCTCAAACAGCCTCAAGGGCACAATTGGCGACTTCGGAACCAGCATCAGTTGAGACTGTGCAAGCGTCACAGCCTGCTAATATTGCTCCAGTTCAGCCTCAGGTAACAACTGTTCAAGCAGCTGAACAGACTCCGACCATTGATCAATTGGTTGAGGCAAGCAACCCACAAACTCAAGAAACTTCAGCAAATGTCTTAACCAATGCGAGTGAGGACCAAGGTCAAGGCAAGGAGTATAGCACTGATGGTTACGGTGCAAAGATGCCTTATACAACCCATGAGGCAGAAAATGCGACTGTTGAAAATGGTGCTACAGTCCAACAGTCAACGGACATGGAATCTACGGCTGTGGAAGCGACTAACCAAACTTATGTTGAGCTTCCTAAAAAGAATGCGGCAGTTACTTTCAATGTCACTGAGCCAGCCAATGCTTTGAATGTGCGTTATACAATACCTGATGGTGCATCAGGTCAGTTGGATGTGCAGGTTAATGGTTCAAGCGTTGGTAATCTTGATTTGTCATCTCACTCAGCATGGCAGTACCTTAAAGGGGACCATGAGTATGATCAAGCCATTGATGGTTCAAGTGCACGTTTTCGTTTTGATGAGACACGTCTTCTCCTCAAGGATATCCAATTGAAATCTGGTGATAAGATTTCTCTAGTTAAGAAGAAAGATGACAATGTCCCTTACGGTATTGATTTTATTGAGCTTGAACAGGCTCCAGCGCCTGTTGCCCAAGGCGAAAACAGTATCAGTATCGTGGATAAGGGTGCATCTGCCAATGATGATAGTGATGACACTGCTGCCCTACTTGCGGCTGTGGAAGAAGCTAAAGCCAGCGGAAAATCTGTCTATATTCCAGAGGGACGTTTCAATTTTGATAAACAAGTTAATATCGAAGCTGATAATCTAAAAATCTCAGGTGCCGGTGTTTGGCATACACAACTACACTTTACAAGTGACAAACGCTATGGTGGTGGTATTGTCTTCGGTCATAATAGTAATGGCATTGAGTTGAGCAATCTTTATATGGATTCTAACTTGACGTCTCGCTATAACGAGGATGCACAGTACAAGGCTATCTCGGGAACACTTGGTAAGGATTCGAAAATTCACGACATCTGGGTTCAGCACTTTGAAGTCGGTATGTGGATTGGAGACTACGATCAGACGGGAAATATGAAGTATACGGACGGTCTTGTCGTTGAAAATGCTCGTATCCGTAATAACTTGGCTGATGGTATTAACTTTGCTCAAGGGACTAAGAATTCAACAGTTAAAAACTCTAATATCCGTGGGAATGGTGATGATGGTTTAGCTATCTGGTCAAGTATTTCAGATGGGACAAATGCCGCAGCTGAGGAAAATAATAAATTCCTCAATAACACCATTGAATCAGGCTGGCGTGCGGCTGGTATCGGTATTTTTGGTGGTAAGGGGCATGAAATTTCAGGAAACCTCATCAAGGACGTCTTTGCTGGAGCAGGTATCCGTGTAAACACTGTCTTTGCGGGTCACAATTTTAACCTCAATGATTCTGGAATTAAGATTCATGATAATACCATTCTACGTTCAGGGACAACTAATGACCTCTATAACCTCCATCGTGGTGCCATTGATTTCCAACAAGTTCGTGGAACAATCAAGAATGTCGATGTCTACGACAATAAACTATTGAATACCTTGGCTGATCCAGTGATTACCAAAAACTTTGAGATGGGTGACAATGGTAATGGAGAAATCCGTTTATCTAATAATACGATTGACAATAAGGCGACGATTGTTGGGGCTGTCTCAGCAGTTTCTCCAACAAAACCTGAACCAAAGCCTGTCAATAATCCAGTCTCAGAGACTTCAGTTTCCGAGTCACCAAAGAGTGAGGTAAGTTCATCAGCCCCAGTTTCCGAGACTTCTAACAGTGAAGTAATTTCCGAAACTTCAGCATCAGAAACACCAAAGAGTGAGGAAAGTTCAAGCGCTCCAGTTTCTGAAGTATCAAACAGTGAAGTAATTTCCGAGACTTCAGTTTCAGAAACACCAAAGAGTGAGGGAAGCTCAACTGCTCCAGCCTCTGAGTCACCAAAGAATGAGGAAACTTCAGTAGCTTCATCTACTAGTCAGGTTGACGTAGCAATTACTTCTGACAGCCCAGAGAAATCTCCAACTTCAGAAAGCACACAAAAAGATCCGATAAGTGAGGTTTCTTCAGAAGTTATTGAAAAAGGTTCAACAAGTCAGGTTGATGTCAAAGTTTCTGAAGCTCCAACAACAGCACGTACATCTGAAGTTGTCAGCATCTTGCCAAATAGTCAGGTCGCTTATAACAATGACCTAAAAACCCCTGTAACAAGCAGTCAGCTTGCCTCAGAAGCTATTCGCTTTAATTCTCTTTTGAATGAGAAGTCTGTGGATGTGATTGCAAGTAAAGTTATGGCGGTTATGGCCTCTGAAACATTAGCTTCAGAAGCGGCATCACTTACAAGCTCTGAAGGTGTTGCCAAAGAGATTAGCAGTGATTTGTCAGAATTGGCGGAAAGCAAGAAGGATGACACACCTAAGAATGTCGCCCGTATTGATAAAGCAACTGAGGCAAAACAGGTGGCCAAGAGTTCTGAAAGCCAAGCTAGCACTTCAAAAGAAAAAGGTAAGTCTAATACGACAACGGTCTTCCTTCTTGTCGGAGTTGCTGCAGCACTAAGTATATCTACAGTTTATCTTACAAAACAAGGTAAAAAAGCAGGTAAATAATAGGTAAGAAACATCCATTAAATTGGGTGTTTTTGTTTTTAAGCAAGCTCTAAGATACCTAATATCATTATTCTTTATTTTTAATCATCCACTTTGATTTGGTCCTGTATAATTAAAGTGGTAAGAAAAATTAAGGAGTTAAGATAATGAAAGAAAAAAGAAATAGTAGGATTTGTTTATTTGCTCTTCTTGTTTTAGTATTTACTTTAGGATTTGGATTTTCAGTTGATACTAGCAAACAATCTTCGGCTGTGAGCTCTCAAGTGGTTCAAGCGGATGAGAACAATGGTATCTTGACTTTTAATGGTCAAAAGCAGTTTGTCATGGAGGAGAAGGACCAGTTAGGACGTGCCCACAGTGCTCATATACAGTTACAAGATAAGGACGAGCCGAAGAATAAGCGTCCCGGTAAAATAAAATATGATCCTGTAGGATGGCATAACTATAAGTTTTATTATGGTGACGGTAAATCAAAATCTTGGCTAATGAATCGAGGGCATTTGATTGGCTATCAGTTTTCTGGTGTCAATGACGAGGGCAAGAATTTAGTACCTATGACTGCCTGGTTGAATTCTGGAAATTATAAAGGAACCGATGAAGATAATCAGTCAGGCATGCTTTATTACGAGAATCGCTTGGATAACTGGCTAGCACTCCACCCTAACTATTGGTTAGACTATAAGGTAACAGCTATCTACAGTGGAGACGAGTTGTTGCCTCGTCAAGTAGAACTTCAGTATGTTGGTATCGATAGTTCTGGAAATCTCTTGGAAATTAAACTTGGTGGAGATAAGGAGACTCTTGACAGTCAGGGAGTTACGCATGTTATCTTGGATAACCAATCACCAAATGCAGAAATCAATTATGCAGATGGGACAGCGACAAATACGGTTACTGAATTTACTGAAGCGCCATCTGAGCCTAGTTCTGAGAGTTCACAGGTGACTGAACAACCAAGTTCTGAGCCAGAGCCTGTGCAACCTTCACAAGAAGAAAGTCGAACAGTTTATGTGGCGCGTCATGGAACAGCAGATGTTTATTGGTATGACATCAACAGTATGCCTAGCAATACCAACAAAGCAAATGTCGTTACAATGACAGAGGCAGATGCCCTAGCCCAAGGTAAACGACACACGTCTAAAGAGTAATACAAAAGCTGGACATCTTGTCCAGTTTTTTTGTAAAACGACTCAGATTTTACCACTTTCATCTGAAAATTTGATATACTGAGACTATCAAAGATACTTGAAAGAGAGGTTAATTGACTCTTTTTCAGTACAAGAAAGGAATAGAAATATGATTTGGATTATTATTGCCATTATCGTTGTTCTTGTAATTTTTGTTATTGCAAGTTATAACGGCTTGGTTAAAAGCCGTATGCAGACTAAGGAGGCATGGAGTCAAATTGATGTTCAGTTGAAACGTCGTAATGACCTTCTTCCTAACTTGATTGAGACTGTTAAAGGATATGCAAAATACGAAGGTTCAACGCTTGAAAAAGTAGCAGAACTTCGTAATCAAGTAGCAGCTGCGACTTCACCAGCAGAAGCTATGCGTGCTAGTGATGAATTGACACGCCAGGTTTCTGGAATCTTTGCGGTAGCTGAAAGTTACCCTGACCTTAAGGCTAGTGCAAACTTCAGCCAGCTTCAAGAAGAGTTGACGAACACTGAAAACAAAATTGCCTATTCACGTCAACTTTATAATAGTGTGACAAGTAACTACAATGTGAAATTGGAAACATTCCCAAGCAATGTTATTGCTAAGATGTTTAGCTTTAAGGCTGCTGAATTCCTTGAAACACCAGAAGAAGAAAAAGCTGTGCCTAAGGTTGATTTCAGTGGACTAGGTAACTAATATGTTATTTGATCAAATTGCTCGAAATAAGAGAAAGACTTGGCTTCTGCTCCTTGTCTTTTTCCTCTTGTTGGGCCTTGTTGGTTACGGTGTTGGCTACCTTTGGTTAGGTTCAGGCTTCGGTGGTCTGATTCTTGCTCTAGTTATCGGTTTTATCTATGCCGTTACCATGATTTTCCAATCAACCAATGTCGTTATGGCTATGAATGGTGCACGAGAGGTTGATGAACAAACCGCTCCAAACCTTTATCATGTGGTTGAGGATATGGCTATGGTGGCACAAATACCGATGCCACGTGTCTTTATTGTCGATGATCCTTCTATGAATGCTTTTGCGACTGGATCAAGCCCCAAGAATGCGGCAGTAGCTGCTACAACAGGTCTTCTTGCGGTTATGAATCGTGAGGAGCTTGAAGGGGTTATCGGACATGAAGTGAGTCATATTCGCAACTACGATATCCGAATCTCTACCATAGCAGTTGCCTTAGCATCTGCCATTACCATGCTAGCTGGGATGGCTCGTAATATGATGTTCTGGGGTGGAGGCCGTCGTAGAAATGATGATGACCGTAATGGAAGTAGCGGTTTGGAAATTATTCTTCTCATTATTTCCTTGATTGCCATTATTTTGGCGCCTTTGGCAGCTACCCTGGTTCAGTTGGCTATTTCACGTCAGCGTGAATTTCTAGCTGATGCTTCTAGCGTCGAATTGACACGTAACCCACAAGGTATGATTAATGCTCTGCTTAAACTTGATCATAGTGAACCGATGCAACATCACGTGGATGATGCTAGCGCAGCTCTCTATATCAATGATCCTAAAAAGGAATCTGGTTTGCAGAAGCTCTTTTATACGCACCCACCAATTTCAGAACGGGTGGAACGCTTGAAACAAATGTAAAAAAAGTGAGACTGATGACACTTCTAAGGGTGTTTATCAGCCTCGCTTTTTTAGTTTGATTCAATATAAAGGTTGCTAGCAACAGTTTCTGGAATTTGAATTTCTTTTCCATCAATATTCAGGCGGTAGAGTTGTGTAAAAGGGTCAAAGCCTTTCAAGGTAAAAGTTACTCCAATTTTAAGACCGACAGTTTCCAAATAATGGAGTAAATCAATTTGATCCTGAACTCGACGAAGTACATAGTCTCCAGGAGTTAGGTCTTGTGTAAAAGTCTGGTTGTAGATTTCCTCTATGAGCTGGCCTGACTTGGGGATTTGCCCACCGTGTGGACAGGTTTGGGGGTAATTGAGTAGGCGGTCAAGGGCATTGATAAAGTGATCAGAGACAGTATGCTCTAAAATTTCAGCCTCTTGATGAATTAGGTCACAAGTATATTGCAAGTGGTCCACCAAAAAGACTTCGATGAGACGATGTTTCCGATAGAGTTCAGCGACATTGATTTTACCAGTTTTCGTTAGAAGATAGCCCTTGACTTTGTCTTTGATGATGAGGTCTTCAGAAATCAATTTCTTAATCATTTCCGTCACAGCAGGTGGAGACACCTGCATACGGTTTGCGATTTCCTTATTGCTTATTTTACCTTCTTCAGTACCAATCTCATAGATACATTTGAGGTAGTCTTCTTTATTAGGTGTCATTTCTCTTCCTTTGAAAATAGTCTCACCTTAGTATAACAGATTTATCATAAGAATACAGAATATTTCTTAGATAAGATTTTTACTGATTCAAGCCTTGGGTGATTTTATCCAGATTATATTTCATCATGTTGTAGTAGCTATCACCGTCTTGCCCTTTTTCAGCAATAGAATCTGTAAAGATCTTTGCATAAATAGGAATATTGGTATCCTTAGATACTGTTTTCATAGGGCGTTCATCGACACTAGATTCGACAAAGAGAGCTGGTACCTTTGTTTGACGTAGTTTTTCAACTAGTGTTTTGATTTGTTCTGGTGTGCCTTCTTCTTCTGTATTGATTTCCCAGATGTAGGCAGATGGTACGCCATAGGCTTTAGAGAAGTATTTGAAGCATCCTTCACTAGTGACAATCAGTTTTTTCTCATCGGGAATCTTGTTAAATGTCTCTTTAGCTTCTTGGTCCAGTTTACTAAGTTTGTCAGTATAGGATTTTAGATTCTTTTCGTAGTAGGTCTTGTTTTTAGGGTCCTTAGCAATCAGTTGCTTGGCAATATTTTGAGCATAAATAATCCCATTTTCCAGATTAAGCCAAGCGTGGGGATCCTCCTTACCTTTTTCTGACTGACCTTCAAGGTAAATCACCTCAACACCATCACTAACTGCAAAATAATCTTTATTTTCTGTCTTATGAGCATTCTTGACTAACTTAGTAAACCAAGCATTTCCACCAGTTTCTAAATTGATGCCGTTGTAAAAAATCAAGTCAGCTTGCGATGTCTTCTTTACATCATCAGGAAGAGGTTCGTATTCGTGAGGATCCTTACCAACGGGTACAATACTGTGGAGAGTGATTTTATCTCCAGCAATATTTTTGGTGATATCGGCAATAATGGAATTAGTCGTAACAACTCGTAATTTATCTTTGCTACTGTCTTGTTTATTATTACACGCTGCTAAAGCAACTACCGCTAAAAGTAATAGTGCCATTGTTGATAGTATTTTTTTCATAGATAGTATTTTTTTCATATTATTTTCATCCTTTTATTTTATTGTTGATAAGTCTTATTCATGCCACTCTGTTTAGGGACGATGAAAAAGCTGATGAGAAAGAGAAGGGCAGATGTTAACACAATGCTTGAACCGGCCGCAATGTTAAAACTATAGCCTATAAAAAGACCTAGAACAGAGGCTAGGGCCCCAAAAACTGATGAGAGGAGAATCATGGTTTTAAGACTATTAGCATATAAGTAGGCGGTAGCAGCCGGTGTGATTAAAAGAGCCACAATAAGAATAGTGCCAACACTTTGCATAGCAGTCACAGCAACCAAGGTGAGAATAACCATAAGTAAGTAATGGTAGAAGGTGACTCTAACTCCAATAGACTTAGCTAAGATTGGATCAAAGGATGTCAGGAGTAGAGGACGAAAGAAAATTTTTATTGTTGTTAGTACGAGAAGGGCAACGGCAATCGTTATCCACATATCCAAGTCTTGTACAGCTAGAATATTTCCAAAGAGAATATGAAAGAGATCTGTGGAACTATTTGCGACACCTATGAGAATAATGCCAAGAGCTAGAAAGCTTGAAAAGGTAATACCGATTGCTGTGTCACTCTTAATAATGGAATTGCTTTTGATATAGGTAATTATTGTAGAAGCTAAAAGACCGAAGACGATGGCTCCTATGAAAAAATTGATACCTAAGATAAAGGAAATGGCTACGCCAGGTAAAACCGCATGTGAAATCGCATCACCCATTAGTGACATACCTCTTAGAATAATAAAACAACCAACAGCACCCCCGACAATTCCAATAACTAAAGCCGTTATAAGAGCATTTTGTAAGAAGTGGAAATTTAGCAAACCATCAATAAATTCAGAAATCATTTACATCTCCTTTATAAAATAAACTGTTACCGTAGGTTTTACGGAGATTATCCTCATTAAAAATAAGATTAGTAGGCCCACTAGCAATCAGTTTACGATTTAGGAGGATAACTTGGTCAAAATAATGAGGAACTTTGCTCAAATCATGGTGGACAATAAGAATAAGCTTACCTTTGTCCCTAAGTTCTCTCAAGGTGTTCATGATAATATCTTCGCTAACGGAGTCAATCCCTACAAAGGGTTCATCTAATAAAATAATATCAGCCTCTTGTACAAGACAACGAGCGATTAGAACACGTTGAAATTGACCTCCTGATAATTGGCTTATTTGTCGATGGGCCAGATCATTTAGACCGAGTAGTGTTAAAGCATCTGTGACCTTAGACCAATCACTTTTAGATAGACGTTTAAAGAACTTGGTTTTGGGATAGAGTCCTAGAGAGATGCACTCTCTGACAGTAATCGGAAAGTTAAAATCAATATCAGCCTTCTGTGCAACATAGGAAATACGATTCAATTGCTGACGAATAGGTTGTTTATTGAAAAGGATTTTTCCAGAGTGAGGAATAATATCAATTAATGCTTTAATTAGAGTTGATTTACCAGCACCATTTGGTCCAATAATCCCAGTAATACTAGGGCCCTCCAAGTTTAAGGTGATATTATCCAGAGCTAATGTCTCTTTGTAAGACACATTAATATTTTCAATTTGAATCATTAGCTACCTCCTTGAGTTTAATATACTTTAAAACAAAAATTAAGTCAAGTTAACTGTCATAATTAATTGAACTTAATTATTTATTGTTATCAAGATGACAGAGGATAGTGAATGAGAGTACATTTTTTATATCAAATATTTAGCCTGATC
>OHAP01000749.1_pt1 | contig 23069 bp, 30 predicted proteins | sample 1577171 | NCBI WGS metagenome assembly OHAP01 (sample SAMEA3541489, study PRJEB24748) | human gut metagenome | biome: human gut; feature: human-associated habitat; material: faeces | place: China | collected 2012 | reverse complement strand
ATATTAGCCTCACGAACCACAGGCTAATTTCTTTCGTTTGAGTAATTCCACTCGAACCGGTTTTTCATTTTGTTATTTTTATTATTTACTGCATGGTTTCTCGAAACGTATGCGATATGAAAACGAATGGAAAATTTCGTAAGAAATAGTAAGCAGAACATAGAAAAAGAGATTGAAAGAATTGAGCGACAGCCGATTGCCCCACTAGATAAGATTAAGCAGATTATTGATGTCATACAGATGTCTCTTATTCTGTTGAAATCCGCCGTTGCCGAATACCAATTTCCGAATCCGAAAGAAGAAATTCTTTTCTTTAAGACCTGGAAGCCACAGATTTCCGGGCTGTTGATGTTTTATGTCCGCTTGTATCAGATTGAAAAGAAGCGTATCGGCGAATCTCCGTCTTCCCAATGCAAATATCTGAAGTCGGAACTGGAGAGCTTGAAAAAACACTTCCTGAATAATTCTTTCTATGATTATTACCGTACCGGCAGGACGGAACTTGACGAACAATATTTTGTCAGAAGAAACTATGATATTCTGGCAGACACCCGTTTCGGGTTGCTGGACAGGGATTCTTCTTTCACTACCCTGCATGATTCAAGTGTGGCTGAAATCATAGCCAACAATCGTTTAGCGGAATACCTGTCTGCTCAAATAGAGATATTATCAGAGGAACTTCATTTGAAATTCACTTCAATGGTAGAAAACCGGCTATTGCAGTGGACGGACAGCAAGGTTGCTTTGGTTGAGTTTATCTATGCCCTGTATGCGGGCAAATGCTTCAACAATGGAAATACCAGTTTAAAAGACATAGCCTTCTGCTGCGAGATTCTTTTCAATATTGAGATCGGAGACTTTTATCGCATATTCCTGGAAATCAGAAACCGGAAGAAGAGTCGGACGCAGTTTCTTGATAAGTTGAAAGATAAAATTATAAAGATGATGGATGAGCTGGACAAATAAATTTCATGCCGTCTTGTGACATCTTGTGAATTATACAAATGGCTAATATCCAACTTTGCGGAGAAAAAGATTTGATTCACAAAGAAAGATAATAGCTTTTGTATAATTATGGAAACAACATTTACATGGGAGATAAAGGTGAAGAATACTCCTTTATTGATTAAGAAATGCAGCCACTGCGACGGTGACCGCTTTTATTGCAGTGATAAGTTCAGGATGAATGCACAGAAAAAGAACATTGATGTCTGGCTGATTTACAGATGCGTGAAGTGCGATAACACTTGTAATATGACTTTGCTGTCACGCACCAAACCGGACTTGATTGATAAAAAACTGTTTCATAGCTTTTCTATGAATGATAGGGAAGCGGCCTGGCAGTATGCTTTTTCAGCCGGAATGGCAAGTAAGAACAAGCTTCAAATAGACTACGATAGCGTTGAATATGAGGTGATAAGTAATATCTCCTTCGAAGATATTATGAATATGAACAACGCGATAATAAGTATTCGGATCGAATGTGATTTTGAATTGAACCTGAAATTATTATCATTGATAAAAAGGTGTTTTTCTCTTTCCACTACCCGGTTGAAGCATTTGTTTGAAGAAGGAAATATTTCTTTGCTTTCCGGTAAGACGTCTCCAAAGTGTAAGGTAAAGAATGGAGATATAATTTTGATAGATCGAAAAAGCTTGATTGATATTTTGGGATAAGATCGATTTTACAGTTTTTTTTAATAGCTTTGTGATATAATCATTCGGATGCTGTAAATGAGGTTGTACTATAAAATCAAAGATATGAAAAAGTTTTTTTTATTAGCTTTTGTTTTGTTTGCATGGAGTATGGTTGTCAATGCTCAAGAAAGTGATGGGAAATATATTGAAGTGACAGGTTCTTCGGAGATTGAAGTCGTTCCGGATGAAATACATTTTCTGATTCAGATTAAGGAGTATTGGCAGGAAGAGTACATAGGTAAATCCAATAAAGAAGAAGATTTTCGGACGAAAGTGCCATTGGCTATGATTGAAAAGGATTTGCGTCGGAGTTTGCGCAAAATCGGAATAGCGGATGATGCTATCCGTACACAGGAAATAGGGGATTATTGGCGCCAGAGAGGAAAGGAATTTCTGGTAGGTAAGCAATTGGATATCCGGTTGACCGATTTTGAGCAGATCAATTCCATTATCCGTTCTGTCAACACATGGGGAATTGAGTCCATGCGCATCGGAGAATTGAAGCATAAGGATTTGCCAATGTATCGGAAGCAAGGTAAGATTGAAGCATTGAAAGCTGCCCGTGAAAAAGCATCCTACTTGGTGGAAGCGATGGGGCAGGAATTGGGTGAAGTGATTCGTATTGTAGAACCTGTTGATAATAATATAAGCCGTTACCTTCCTTTTCAGGCACAGAGCAATGTTAGCATGGGGACGGCTGCTACCGAACAGTACCGTGTCATCAAGTTGAGATATGAAATGACTGCCCGCTTTGCCATCAAATAAAAAATGCCTATCTTTGCGGCATGACTAAAAATAATAAATCGGATTTGGTTTGATAAACAATCTGTGTTTCTGACACAGGTTGTCCTTTCGTTTGCTCTCGGATGATTCCATTCGAGGGTGTTTTCTATGTTTTTATAAATTCAATTTTTAACTTGCGTACAATGGTGTGAAAAGCATTGTTATGCTTTTCAACGTGTGCGCTCTATATATTAAGATCATGAATAACGAAAATCAAACAATTCACAAATCCGACGATAACCTAACTATTTATGGTTGGAATGAGAAACTCAATCAGCTAAAACAAGAATCAATATATAGTGCCCTTGCTCATGGGCGTGTTTCCATTGTACACCGTACTTGCTACGAGGTAATTTCCGGAAACGGATTGTTTCAGTGTGAACTCACGGGAAATATGATGTATGGAAAATCGGATGATGAATTACCTTGTACAGGTGATTGGGTCATTTTTCAACCGTTCGATGAACATAAAGGGATTATAGTTGATAGGTTGCCTAGTGAGCGGACATTGTATCGCAAGAAAAGTGGCACGGTTGCTGATAAGCAGGTCATTGCTTCTTATGTCGATAAGGCATTTATTGTGCAGAGCCTTGATGATAATTTCAATGTCCGCAGGGTAGAACGCTTTATGGTTCAGATAATGGAGGAAAATATCAGCTCTGTATTGGTTCTTAATAAAGCCGATTTAGATTTTGACAGACAGAGTGTTGAGGAACAAATAAAACATATCTCCAGTCAGATACCCGTATTTTTCACGAGTATTCATCAGCTCGAAACAATTGTCCGGTTACGGAAGTCCATATCGGAAGGCGAAACGGTTGTGTTTGTCGGTTCTTCGGGTGTCGGGAAAAGCTCTTTGGTGAATGCTCTTTGTGAAAAGCCGGTATTGCTCACATCTGATATAAGCCTGTCCACAGGAAAAGGCCGTCATACTTCGACCCGTCGTGAAATGGTATTGATGGACAGTTCGGGGGTTTTAATCGACACTCCGGGCGTCCGTGAATTTGGCTTGGCCATTGACAATCCTGATTCGCTTGCTGAAGTGTTGGAAATCTCTGACTATGCGGAGTCATGCCGTTTCAAGGATTGCAAACATATCAACGAACCGGGTTGTGCTGTTATAGAAGCAGTCAATAGTGGCGCATTAGATTCAAAAGTTTATGAGAGCTATCTGAAACTTCGTCGGGAAGCGTGGCATTTCTCCGCTTCCGAACATGAGAAACGTAAAAAGGAGAAATCCTTTACCAAACTTGTGGAAGAAGTGAAGAACCGCAAGGATGCAAACCGCTGATTTCTACTTAAAATGCGATGCAGGTATCATTGGATGCCTGCATCGTTTTACGCTCATTTATATCCATAAATGGTGAAGGAAGGTATGTTCATTTTCCAACTCACTCTGCACGTGTGATGTATCTTTGTTTATATTTTTTTTTGACTTCTTTCGCATTATTGCCGGATGGTTTTTAAGATTAAATCTTTGAGTTGTTGCTCGGTTGGAAGTTGTAATTTATATTTGGAAACAAATATTTGTTCGTCCATTCCGGCAGTAGCGTATTGCACTAACGCATCATTCTTGTTTGTCACTAATAAAATGCCAATAGGTGGATTATCGTTGGGCTCCATAACTTCAGCTTTGTAGTAATTCAAATAAGAATAAAGCTGTGATACATGGGCATGGTCAAATGGAGATATTTTGACTTCCAACAAAATATGCGCTTTAAGGATTCGGTGATAAAAGACCATATCAATGAAAAAATATTCATCGCCAATCAAAATGCGCTTCTGCCTTGCCTCGAAACAAAAGCCATTCCCAAGTTCTTATGCCAACAAATTTATTATGCAAAGTGACTTAAACTAAATCGCAGCTACAAAAGTAATTATAAAAATATAATCATTTATTTCTTTACATAAGAATTTCATTAATTTAAGTGCGGTGATATTGCCACAACTTAAATTAATGACGTATGAATGATCACTCAACAACTTTTGAAGCAGTCACATCCTCTATGCTGAAAATCTTAAAAGAGGATTTTTCTCGTACAGATAGTACATTGGAAGGCTATGCATGGAAATGGAATCAATTAAGGCAGTTCATGGAGAACAATGATTTGCATTCCCTCACCCCTAAAGTCTGCGATGATTTTTTATCTTCTCTTTATGGTTCTAAAGATTTAACTTCATTAAAATCTGGTGACAAGAAATTTTTATCCGCTATCTTACTCCTGAAAAATTACCTCATTACAGGCCAAGTTATTCCAAGAAAAGTTCCGGTAGAATTGAAAGGAGAGATTGGCAGTTTGATGATGCAATATATATTATCTCGAAGTCAAGAACGCTTGTCCGGACACACTATCTACAATCACAAACAAATATTCCATCGTTTCCTTGATTTTCTAACATCTGCAAAAGTAGCCTCCATAGAACAAGTTGAGATTACCCACATCATTAAATATCTTAATACCATTGGTACTAAATATAAATCTGTAGCAAGTATATCCATCCATATTCTACGTAACTTTTTCCGATATCTATATGAACACAAAATTATAGATATGGATTTAGCGGCATTTATTCCAAAAGATAATTATAAGAAACAGCCTAAGCTACCGTCAGCTTACACTTCTGAAGAAATAAAAAAGATAGTGTCTTCTGTGGATAGAAGTACGACTACAGGAAAACGTAATTACTCAATTATTCTATTAGCCACAATGCTTGGTTTGAGGGCTTCTGATATAGCAAATTTAAAGTTTGAAAATATATTGTGGGAGGATAATGCCATACGTTTAATCCAGCATAAAACAAATAAGGAATTAGAACTGCCACTTCTACCGGAAATAGGCAATGCTATTATTGAATATCTACGGTATGGACGTCCAAAGTCCCAGTCATCATATATATTTCTCTTGGCACGTTCTCCCTATACTCACATAAACCAACCGGTCATATCCCAGATAGCCAAGAAATATTTTCTTAAAGCCAACGTAAATATAAAGAACAAGCATCATGGCGCACATGCCCTTCGACATTCCTTAGCGACACTTCTTTTAGAAGAGCAGGTAAAGCTCCCTGTTATAAGCGAAGTTTTAGGGCATGAGAACACGGAATCAACAAGTTATTATCTAAGAATAGATATCCAATCACTGAAAAAATGCTCCCTTGATGTATCACCTGTATGTGAAAACTTTTATACCCAGAAAGGAGGCTATTTTTATGAATAGAAATTTTAAAGGCATTTACGCCTCATTGATAAGAGAGTTTGTGAGCTTGAAGCGCAGTATGGGATTTAAGTATATTGGGGGAGAGTTTGTCCTGACTTTATTTGATAGATTTACTATTGAAAGAAATGAGACTGCAATAGGTATTACCAAGGAGTTGTCAGATGCATGGTGCAAGGAACGTGACAATGAATCCAATAGTTACCATTATCGTAGGTGCTATATTTTAGGTGCTTTCTCTTCGTTTCTTAACAAAAAAGGAATCCGCTCATATATACCAAGAACCCCGTCATTGAGAAATACCTTTATCCCTCATATCTTTTCATCAAAAGAGATAGAACGAATTTTTACGACATGTGATAATATGCAAAGTGGAAATAATGATATGAGATCCTCTTTTTTTATAATGCCTTCACTGCTTCGCATGTTATACGGAACAGGAATACGCATAGGTGAAGCCTTGTCTCTGCTCAATGAAGATATTAATCTTGAGGAAGAATACTTCATTTTACGAGATACAAAAAACGGCAAAGACAGGATTGTCCCATTTTCCACTTCTTTAGCAGAGGTTCTTAAAGATTATGTTGTACATAGAAACAGATTACCCGTAAAGATATCAGATACTACTCCCTTTTTTATCACACTTAAAGGAAGGGCTTGTGACAGGGATAGCATATATCGTCGATTTTGCAAAATACTCATTCAAGCAAACATTCCCAAAGACCGCATACGTCTGCATGACTTGAGACATACATTTGCCGTTCACTCTCTTGCTAAAATGGCTGAAGAAGGTATGGATTTATATTGTTCTTTGCCGATCCTATCAACTTACCTTGGACATCAATCTTTGCGGGCGACGAATAACTATGTTCGGCTTACGTCAGAGATGTATCCCGAATTAATTAGAAAAATAGATATCATTGGTTTTGATATTTTCCCTAAAATGTGACATTTATGAAACCTACAAATTTTTCAAAATATCTAACAGACTTCCTTCTCCGGTATTTGCCCCATGAAAGAGGAGCAAGTACTAATACGATCCATTCATACAGGGACACATTTACCTTATATCTGGTATACATGGAAAGTAAAGGTGTAAAAGCTGAAAAACTGACAATGGAAAGTATAACAAAAGAGAATATCTTGTCCTTCCTTGATTGGTTGGAAACAAAAAGAAGTTGCTGTACATCAACACGTAATCTTCGCCTTGCTGCCATACAATCATTTTTTAAGTACCTCCAATATCAGAGTTCAGACCATCTATACGAATATCAAGAAATAATGGCTATAAATAATAAAAAGAGTGTCAAGCCTATTATGAACTATCTAACGGTAGAAGAGATGAAGATTCTTCTGCAACAACCAGATACGACCAAACCTAAAGGTCGTAGGGATCTGGCGTTATTGTCACTTATGTATGATACAGCGTGTAGAGTGTCAGAAGTAATAAGCCTAACTCCGCAATGTGTTCGATTAGATGAACCATATACTGTAATAATCACGGGAAAAGGGAATAAAAATAGAGTTGTACCAATGCTTGAAGAACAGTTGGATATACTGAAAATATATATGAAAGAGAATGGATTGTTGAGATCAGAATGTCTACAACATCCGCTATTTACAAACTGTTGGGGCGAAAAGCTGACAAGAGCAGGGGTGGCGAATATACTGGATAGATACATCAAAAAGGCAAAGCTACTTCATCCCACGTTAATGAAGGGGAAAATAAGCTGTCATAGTCTTAGGCATAGTAAGGCAATGCATCTGTTACAAGCTGGGGTTAACTTAGTTTATATTAGAGATATTTTGGGGCACGTGAATGTGCAAACTACAGAAATTTATGCAAGAGCGGACTCAAAAGTGAAACGGGAGGCTATAGAAAAAGCTTATATTAAAGTTGTTCAGGAGGTGGATACTAAACCTATGTGGCAAGGAAATGAAAAGTTAATGGATTTTTTAAAGTCTTTCTGATGAAAATATTATGCAAAGTGATGGAGATAAATCTTTTTATAATTACTTTTGTAGCTGTGATTTAGTTTAAGTCACTTTGCATAATAAATTTGTTGGCATAAGAAATGTTATGCAAACCTTTACATAAAAGTTCGATGATAAAGTCGCGTAAGTGGTCAAGCAATAAAGTTTCAAGTTCACTCTCTTTTAGGAGTAAAACACGTTGCTGCGGGATATTCAGGAACTCGAAGAAATAATCATCCTTGACTGTATCGGTTACGGTTTGCGGATGTATTTTTTGTTGTATGGTAGTCAGCGCATGTTCCATATCACCCGATAACCCGATACGCTCATAACTCAATGCGTCTATCTGTCGTTTGAGTTCCCGGACAGAAAGCCCGGTTTGTATAGTCAGCATTTCGTAATACAACCGTTTAACAGGATTATCTATCTTCATCAGTTCGATGAAATGAGAAAATGAGATAGAAGATAATAACTTTTCAGCGGGTATATTTTCATCATTGTCTTCATTTTCAATATTTTGTAATTTATGAGACAGCGTTTCATAAATCTGTTTTTCTTCATTAACAATTAATTTATGAGACGGTGTCTCACAAATTAGCATGAATGAATGTTTTATTAGCAAATTAAATCGTGGATATAACAAGTAGAATTTTCTGGACCACTGAAATAGAGTCACACTTAAAGCCTTTTGATTTATTCTTTGTTCCAAATTTTTTAATAACTGTTCACCATAAGTGGCACGGTCTTCACCATTTTGTTCAAACTCTACGATATAAAATCCTATAAGCCAATTACGTACTGTCAGCCGTTGGTTTACTGCTTTGACTGCACTCTGTTGTAGTTGTTGATGTGTGTCAGTTATAATGGTTGCTAATTGTTCAAAATTCATATTATGCTACTTTTATGGGGCAGTAAAGGTAATGATAATAACGGGATTACATTATATACTTATTTAAAAGTTTACAACATACTTTGAAATTAAAGATATTTGTCCCATATCTTGTGGCAATTGTTATTAATAATAGGTGACATAGCTATATAGATAAATTACAGCCAAAAATCAATTAATTCTTTTATTTCCTATTTCATTATCAACATTCTTTTTTGTATTAATGTTTTATGCTGATAATGGTTAGCAGGGAACGGCTTGTCCGTTATCCTGCGTTGTTAGCATTATTTTTTTTGTTTCATCCATTGCAAAAGTAAATTTTCAATCTCTTTTACACCTGTTTCCTTAGCCAAAGCAAGAGGGGTGCTGCCGTTACTATCTTTTATATCAAGGTCTGCATGATATTCTAAAAGCAACTTCACCAGTTCTATGTTATTATTGGCAATGGCTTCCATAATCGGATATATTTTATAGGTGTCGCATGGACTTTGGTAACCATTTACGTTAATGCCATGCTCCAGCAAGATATGGGCTAACTTTACGTTAGACAATTTGCAGGCGTATGTCAGGAGCGTAAGTCCATACTCATCGCTATATACTCTATCGTTTATGTCCTTGTATCTGGTAAGGGCATATTTTAGTACATCTTCTTTGTCAAAGTAGATTGCCGTATAGAGTATATCAAACTCGTAACAATCGTTACCCATTGCCATAGGTTCATCTTTTGCTGCCAGCAACTGTTTTATGGTTTCCACATCATTGTTGCGGCAAGCAACCCCTAACGGATAAAGCTGGTAGGTTGCATCCCGTATAGTATCTTGCAGCAATGGGCTTGCTTTCACGCTATCCAAACTACAAAAAAGCGTTGCAAGAAAAAGTAATGTCCAATTTATTATTTTCATATTAACTTTTCTAAGTCGCATGTTAATGCTAATGCGTTAATAACCACACCTCATAGTGTAGTTCCTAATCTCTATTATTCTCATATATTTACTACCTATTAGTTTCATATTATCAGTCCTTATCAATAGGAAATGAAAGTAAGTCATCAATCATTCTGCTTTGAATCTCGGTCACCCCATTTCCCAAAAGTAAAGCTAATCTTTTGATAGCTTTAACTCCCTGTTCTTGTAATTTGGGTGAGAGACGCCCAGTGATTTTTATTTGTCCAAAGGCAGTAGCGTAAGTCACCATGTCGCTTTGTGTCATATCCATTTCTTTCTTTGAAGCTAGTTTTTTAACCACTTCGGGGTCAAGACTTTCAACAGGAATATATTCCATGCCCCAGTCGTGTTCTATCAGATACTTGGGATAATCAAGAAAGTTGAGTTTGGGATTTTTTCTGATCGTTTCTTCAAGAGAATCTAACGTATCACTTCCCTCATCGCTACCAAAAGGTGCTTCTTCGTCTACGCAATCATAATAGAGTTCTTCCGTGAAGTGTTCGGTAAATCGGGGATGGGAAGTTTTGGGATGCAATCCGTATTCTTCGGAATCGATATAGATTTTGTTCATAAAGTCAAATCCGGTATCTTCCACATATCCTTTTTTCTCTTTTGAGCGAATAAGTTTTTCAGCTTGTTTCAGGCATTCTTCTTCTGTGTCGAAATCCTTGATTTCAAATTTACCGATACTGTCGAACTTACCATAATTTACAGCAAAATCACAGCCACTATAATCAATCCACCAAAATTTATGAGATTTCTCATCTTTATAAATAAATGCTCTTTTCATAATATTGTGTGTTTATTGTTGGGAGAGAGTAATGTCTCTACTATACACAAAAGTAGGAAAACTGTTGAGTTATCACCTATATGTCTTCGTATTTCTTCTGTATTTTTACAAAATAAGTCTTGTTTATTCATTTTTTACTGTTTTTTCGAGAAAACAGCAAAAAAAGTTTGAGTTACGCAAAAAGGTTGCGCACTACTACGCCTATCTTTGTCGAAGAAATAAGAAAACAGGTCAAGTACGGGTTACTTCAACACACTCTTTAAGGTAGAACATTACCAGTACGATTATCTGTTTTCCTGTTTCGTAAAGAGGCAGTAGCTCAGTGGGTAGAGACGGTCGTCGGTTCGACTCCGGCCTGCTCCCCAAAAAACAAATATAGAGGTAGGACAGTAGCTTCGGGATTATCTGAAATGAGGTCAACCGGGGCTTACTTCTTAACGGTGGATATTGCTGGTTCGAATCCGGCCTGTTCTACCTCTTTTTATCAACTTAAGGTCAAGGAAGACTTACTTCAACACTGCAGGAATGCTCCATTGATTCACAGTCTTCCGATTACCTTACTTAAAACACAATGTATGAAAAAAGATTAGTTGAAAGTACCTATCAGTCTAATTGTTGATCTCTATTGAAACGATACAGGTATCTCCGGATGCTTGCTTTGCAGATTGAAGTGCTGTTTGTTATTGTTATCAATATCGTATATCCGCGTGTTTATTATCTTTTCTTGATTTAAATTTGTCTTTTTCCTGTCATATCCGTAACTTTGTAAACTAAAGAATCCGATATGAATCAGGAGTTATTAGTAACAAAGCCGATACAATTCTATTCTTCGTAGATGCGCTTTCGGTGGTAAGAATTAAGATAGCCGGGAAACGAATTGTCAGGCTATTGAGAAAGAATGTACGATTAAGAATACAAACTAAAAATAGTGGCATAAATGATAACTTCCTGTATAGCAATAATATTCGGTTTTCGCTTTTTCGGCAGAGGATTGCATGAAATCTCCGGGGAAGAAATGGCGATTATTGCATTTTTCATGTTGTTTCTGTTTGTTCCGTGCCTGTGGCTTGTCAGGTATTTAAAAGATGACGAAATAGATTCAAACAGACAGGATAAGCTGGTGGAGATACATATTGCCCTGACCATCGTTCTGACTGTTGCGGGTGGTGTCTTTTCCCGGATGTCCGTACTTGTCAATAAGTGGATAGACGAACAACCGTTCATTGTTGCAGCTTACATAGCGTTGGCACTTAGTGTTTTTGGTGTCGTTATCGGCAAAGCTATTGATTTTTGGGTATATTATTTGAAGAAAAGAATATTCTAAAACAGTATGATAGAGTACATGAATATTCCGGTTTTGGTTTGTGTCTCCCTGTTAGGGGTGGGGGCTTTTGTTATGATAGTAGGCTCGCTATTGAAAAAGCAGTGGGCTACGGATGGGAAAAAGACTTCGTTATCCATTTACCTTTTATATCTTTTCGCAATGTCAGGTTCCGGCTGGACATGGTATAATAGCATACATAAAGCCCGTGCGTTGGCAGAAGGCAATCGATACACTTTAGCCACTTATGAAAAAGTGTCGGGTGTCATTAAAGGGGGACATAAGGTACGCCAGTTCGGTTTTTATGTGGATGGGGTGAAATATAATACTACAACGACATATCCCAAATTTTTGGGTGTCAGCAATCCTTTGCGCATCATAGTGAGGTATGCCGTCAGCAACCCTGAATACAATAAGGCTTTGGGGGACGAGTTTGTCCCCACATGGGTACTGTCCCCACCGGAAAAAGGTTGGAAACAATACCCGCCTGCTATTCATTGGGAAGGTGCTGTTCTGGATTCTGTTTATATGCAATCATTACAGGGTAATAATTAATCCGATGACGGTAAGTGCCGTATATACGCAGTTGATATAAAATGCAGCCATCAACAGCCGGGGAATATATTCAGACTTCTTGAATAAGGATGCAGACTGAATGATGAACAAAGCAGTAAAAAGAGCAATGCTAAAACCGACCTGACTTATCAGCAACCATTGCGGATATTCTGTAATGACAGCCGCAGACCATGCTTGGAGCAAGGGAGTTATATTTTGCAGAAATACGTGAGCCGCAAAATATCCTAGAGAAGAAATTGCTTCTTTCTTCTGTCGTAGAAGCGCATTGATAGCATAAGCGCCTATTCCGGCTTGTCCCAGCAGTATGGATAACTGGAAAAAGTCGAAAATCCAATAGATGGGATTGCTGGTAGTGCCATCGTTGGCAAAATAATCATAGAAACAGAGTGAGGATACGCAACTTGTTGCGACCAATCCTACACAGATAAATGAAATAATTCTTTTATTCATTGTATTTTATTTCTTTCAGATGTTTTTCCAATGCAATATACACTTCTTTCTGATAACTGATAAAAATAGTTTTATCTGTTGGGAGGAATGTTTCTTTTTCCCGTCATAGTGCGGAATATTAGATAAAAACAGGCTATATGAAAAATTCATATTCTTCTCTATTTTACGGGAAGGCTTGAATGACTTGGCAGGTATGTAAGAATAAATACCCTCTTTACAACGGTAGGGCTTATACATTTGCACAACTCCCCACGAATTAATCTCATTCTGTTTCATTTTTCGTTTATTAATTTATAAATTAAGTTCGGTGTCAGCATTTTAATTCAAGCTATCTTTCATCATTATTCGTAGTTGTTTTTGTGTAGGTAATGTTTTCCATCCTTTATCTGGTGCTTTTAGAGTAAACCAGGATGGTACGCTGTCTAATATTAGATGTCGGTCGGGGGCTTTTGCTAAGAATGTTACAAAGTAACGGGTTCCGATTGGAGTGTTTTTACTCTCGGCAAATGATATAAAAAAACTTCCTTTATATAAAGTCTTATTATATACAAATTCATATTTTGCACTTTGCCCTCTATAAGCAGAACTGTATTTAACAAGAGTTACTATAGAATATATGCCATCCTTTCTTACATTGTTGTTTCTAATTGTTGAGACAGCATACAATAGAATAAATACTACAATAGGGATTATAAATTTAAAAATCTTGGTTTGATTAATCATATTTATTGCTATTCTATAATACTTTCATTTTTTCCTCTGTCGATAATGTCCAGCAGCGTTCCGCTTTAAGCAGTAGTGCTGTTTGTTAGCAACTTATTCAATAATCAAAATATCTCCAAAGATATTTGAAAGCATTTTTCTATACTCTTTTATATCTTCAATTGCATTATCCTTATATGACACAGTTATTGAAGTAATATCGTCTTCATATTTATGTTTTACTGAAAAGACAATCTCATTTTGACGTATGACGACTTTACTACATAAACCATAACCAGAATTAGATTGATCTGAATATTCAAAGTAGTATGAATCCATACCCAATTTAATATCCTGTTCATCAAACTCTAATGCTCTTTCGACAATTACATATTCTTTGGGTTCATTCTTATCATCTGCGAAACCGACTAAATATGAATTGTCTTCTGTTACTTCATATACTATATCATTTGCTATAAAGTTTATTTCCATATTTCACCTGTTTTAATCAGTTGCTAACGTTATGCTAACAGCGATCATTTAATGTTTCGTTGTTATTTTTTCTAAGTATTTTATTAAATCTCTTCTTCAAAATATCGTCCAACGGATTTTTAATGTTTTGTTTATCAGTAAATTATATTCATATTGTTTTGCTATATATAATTATGCCTCTAAAAATACGGTTTTGTCTAATTATTCACAAAGGAATCTGTTAGTTTTTTCCTCTATCCTATACAATTTCATCCTTTGGCAGTCAATAACACAATCGTATGTTGTATAATTCGTAATTGCCTGTTTTCTGTTTACATTCGTACATCTATATCAAGTTATCAGGCAGAGAGAAGAAGCGTATAGCATCTCTATACCCAGTCTCTCCACAAAGATAAGCTATAATAATCCTCTTTCGGGAATAATAGCTAACTATATATGCTATATCGTCATTTCTTATCTATTTTCAACCTCATATCTTTGCAACATCAGAAAAACAATAGAATAAACTACTTATTAAATGGAGAATTATGAGAAAGAATTTATTATTTCTAACAGCATTACTAATGTCGGGAATGATTTTAGCTCAGAGAGGAGAAAGTATTATGAAGAAGTATGAAAATCAACTGCCACAGGCAGGGAGAGGAAATGTACATGTAGCCTACCAAGGAAAGGCTATTGATCAGATGATTTACGAATTTATAGAAGAGCAGGGGATACCGGGTATGACACTTGCCATTGTTCAGGCTCCTTACATTCCGCGTGTTGTAGGCTATGGAGTGACAGATTTTGAAAAAGGAAATCTGGCTGCGGCAAAAACTCTTTGGCCGGTAGGACCAATTTCACAGGGTTACGCCGCTGTAGCGGTGATGCAACTATATGAAAAAGAGAAATTGAAACTGAACGATCCTATCGGAAAGTATCTTAAGGATATTCCGGAAAATTGGAAAAATATCAGTATTCTTCAATTGTTGCAGCACAGTTCCGGTATTGCGGATTACCGTGCGCAGGCGGGATTCAATGTGTCGGAAGATTATCAGCCCTTGCAACTGATTAAGACAGTCGAAAGTCTTCCTTTGGCTTTTGAACCTGGTACTAATGTGAAGCAAAGTGCGACAAACTTCCTGTTACTGGCTTCTATCATTGAAAAAGTAGGCAAAATGCCGTATCATGATTTCGTGAAAAAGTATCAGATTGACTATCTTGGGTTGCAACAAACTTATTTTGGTGAGGATTTGGCAAAAGTGAAACAGGAAGATGTAACGACTACTGCCAATGTGCATCAGACTTTTAAAAAGAACAAAGACTATATCAATCCGTCGGAAACAACTACCGGATACATGGAGAAAGATGGGAAACTGGTAAAAGCTCCTTCTGTGAGTCCGACAGCAATGAAAGGTTTTTCGGATATTTGGGCATCCGCAGAGAATGTGAGTCATTGGGATATCGCCCCGTAAAATCATATTCCGTTCGTCCTGCCTGTACGTTTTTCAGCACGCCCGACAACTTATCCATTGTAATCTGTGCGGCTACCGGAATATAAGGATTTATACTCTCACTCTGTATGCCATCCTTTCTTACATTGTTGTTTCTAATTGTTGAGACAACATACAATAGAATAAATACTACAATAGGGATTATAAATTTTAAAATCTTGGTTTGCTTAATCATATTTATTGCTATTCTATATACTTTCATTTTTTACTCTGTTGGTAATGTTCGGCAAATAATCGAATATTAAGGTGCTTTATCTGTTTGTTAGCAATCTATTTCATTTCCATTTAATGATTCTATATCTCCTAATGCTTTATATTCCCTGTCCAAATCTTCTTTTGTGAATAGGTAATAGTTATCTTCAAATCTTGGCATATCATAGCCTTTTACAAAAGATAAGAAAGAGAATATTTTTGCATCTATATCTATACCTTGATTACCCTTGTTGTCCAAAGTAAATAATAGATTATCAGCTTTCATCGAAACTCTATTTCTAATGCCTTCTACATTATATTCTTCGTTATCAGGTAACTCTTTAAGTATCTGATAGAAGTTTATTATCTGTTGTTTTACTTTCATTCTTAATTTGATTAGTGATATGCTAATGCTTGACAGCGTGCCGCTTTAAGCGGTATGCTGTTTGTTAGTAACCCATTTCACCATTCTTCAAAGTTCTCTTCTATAAAAACTTCAAGTGATGAAGCTAAAATTTCATTCTCTCCATTATCATGATAAAATATTAGCACTTCTCCTTTAGGATTAATCATAATTGGATTTCCTGCTCCATCATCTGCAACAGCATAGTTTTCTGAAGTTTCCGCATGAACTTCTCTCAAAGATTGAGTATAACCTACAACAGTTTCATTACCTTCAAAAGCAAAAATTTCAATGCCTGCCCAAGCACGACCAAAGTGTTTGATAAAATCAATATAGTCAGAACTAAACTTTACATTCAACACTTTTTCGGCTTGTTCTATTTGTTCGTCCGTAGCGGGAGTACCACGCATTTTATGTTTATTGAGAAATGTACTCAATCGTTCTATAAGTTTTTGTTTCATATTCTTCGCTATTTTTATGGTTACTAATGTCCGGCAGCGTTCCGCTTATTCAGTCGGTTAGCTATGTGTTATCGGTATCCAAATATTTTTATAATTAGTTTTTCATTATCAATATCATATTCAAATTTCCCAATCTTTTCAATTAAATCTTTCATTCTGGATAATTCGTTTATTGATTCAAAGGGGATAATGACATATTCTATATTCTTAGTCCTTATTGCCCCAGCTATGCCATCTGCTGTGTATTTCCCATTCCCAAGATAATCTGCAAGAAGTATATGCCAAAGAGTATCACACACAAGATCTTTTGCAAGGACTTCACTTGCAATGTACTTAATATCTGATTCTGCAATAGCTTTTAGTAACTTAGACCATTTGGCATTGCTCATATAACTACTTTTTAAAGTTACTGCTCTTTTAGTCATTTTATCATAGTTCTTCATCTATAATATGAAATTGGATTATTCTCATTATTTTAATACCGATAATGGCTGGCGAATAACTGATTGTTAGGGCAGTTCATTCGCTTGTTAGCAATAACTTATTATAATCCAAAATACCATTCCAAAAAAGAATTGAAGTCTTTCCATTGTGGAGACAACTTTCCATTCTGAAAATTGATTAGTTTCTCTCCCAATTCAATTTCAAGAACTTCTCCTGTATTACGGTTATAGAAAAAACCGCCTTCACCTTCAAAGCTATCAAGAGGTAAGTATTCGGAGGGAATGCCTAACACTGCTTGCCTTTCTATACCATAACTTAAATCATTAGAGTAAATTTTAAACCAACACACATTATAGATTTCGCCACATTGTCCTCGAAATGTTATTTCGGTAGTATTTAGATTAAACAGTGCAAAATCACTATTTAAATCAATTCCTAAATCAATCAAAGCCTTTTTATATGCTTTATCTTCTTTTTCTGAATATACACCTTGTTTATTCAAATAGTCTATCACTTTATTACTTAGCATGATTTGATGATATTTTATTTGTTTTACTTTATTGCTAATGTCAGTGGCTAACCGACTTTTTGGGGCGGTTAAGCCATTTGTTAATCGTTTTACAAAACCTCTAAGTCATTTATTTTTATCTTATTCTCATTTTTGAAACAAGAAAGCGAAAGAGTGAGGTCGCTTTGACCTTCTTCTTCACTCCATAGAGGAATGTATATATCTACCTGTTTATCGGAAATTTGATAGGACAATGCCAAATCAAACGCTTTTACAGGTAGAGGTATAATTGTACAACCGTATTCCTCTATAACTCGCCGTATATCTTGAATAGGCACACTATTAGCCAACATTAGATTATTTACGGCTTGATAGTCTTTACGGACTAAACAATATATAAATTCTTGTATTCGTTTTTTATATTCTTCTATACTTGCCATTGTTTTTAGCGATTAATGTTTGGCAGCGTTCCGCTTATTCAGTCGGTCTGCTGTTTGTTATCGGTTTTTAATATTATAGTGGCTACTTTTTTATTGCCTGCATATACATCTACGGATTCTATGGTATTTAAAACTTCATGAGGTGCATGATCAACCAGAAAAGCGACCAAGCAATCACTTACATATTTATCAGGCTCAAGAATAAACATTTTAATGCTCCATGCTGAAGGCTCCACTTGCGGTAAAACTGTAACAGCATAACACAACTCATAAGTCGGCAGATTTTTCAATCCGCCTTCTTCTGGTTTGAGCCAATATATTACTCCTTCCTTTTCCATTTTATTAAACCGATAATGTTTGGCGGATAATTGATCATTAGGGCAATTCATCTGTTTGTTACCGATAGATTAACTTCCCTAAAAATTTTCCTGATAGAACTCCTGTATTCTTCTCCATCAGGGACGATTTTTATGATTAAATAATCATCTGTTTTATCACTTTTTAGAAAATGCAAATTAACTCCATTGCTCAAGAATAAAACCTTTTCCTCTTGGTCTGATACTTCACCGACAATTTTTAGGCTATTCATGTATTCTGATTTTTCAAGCTCTTTAGCGTAAAACAATCCTAATCTATGTACATACTTGGGGAAATTTCTTAATAACCCGATATTGAAATTTAAAGAATCGTGTACATAATAATGATCTTTATTATCATATACAATCTCAAAAGTTGTCACTTTGTTTATGTTTATCGAAATAATTATTGAATCAGACTCAGGCGTTGTCCATATTTCTGTTGCCATCTTTTTAAATTCATTTATTTTAAAATCGGCATATGGATTAATATGTTTAATGCCACCTGACAACAAGTAGTCTTTAATTGTAATATCTAACGTTTTATCTTTCAAATTCATTTTTATTATTTTATGGCATTATTGGTAATGGGTTGCAGCTTGCCGCCGTTAGGCGGAGCAGGTGCATGTTATAAGCTAAATTTCGTATTCAATCTTGTAATCTTCATATACATTGAATACCGTTTCACAATCAGATAAAATACTTTCAAACAAAGGTTTGACCTCACTATTCCAATCCAACTTACCCAAACCTGCACCTATTTTCGGGAGCGACACAGTTTTGATACCTCTGCTTTCGCACACTTTTTTCAAGCGTTTCAAACCTTTATTCAGATATGTGAGTTCCGCATGATACATATCGGGTTGTGTAGCGATGTAAATTATACCTGGAGAGAAACCTTTGATTTCTCCTATAAACACATCGCCAGCTTGAAATTTAGTGTTTCGTGTGTACTTCTTAAAGAGTTTTTGGATTTCAGGGGATTGACTTGATAGCTTAAAGGCAAGCCCAGTTCCTAATCCTTCTTGTGAGCCAACAGCTACACCTTGTGCTATGTACTCATCTTTACTCTGTAATATATCTCCCGAAATGTATTTTATCATATTGTTTCCGTTTTTCTGTTGCTTATAATGTCCGGCGGATAATCAACCCTTATGGAGATTAATCCGCTTGTTATCCACCACTATTTAATAAGAGCTATTTAACATTTTGATATTAAGATTGGAAAATAGTTCTTCATTTTCAACTACCCAAACATCTTCAAGAGGACAATCAATATATCCCCACTCATGCCAATTTCCTACAAGCCATTTAGTGCTCACTGCATAAGTTTCATAATTAGCATCTGAAGGTAATTTGTGCAATATCATACCTGCATAATATCCTGATATAGTCCATAATTGATATGCTTGCACGCCTATTTGCTCCGCTACCATAAAATATAAGGTATCTTCATAAGGGTATTTACCCTTACATTTTAGGATTGCTCCTCTTGAAAGATATTCTGTATAATTAATTAATTTAACCATTTTATTTTTTTATTCTTGGTGAATAATGGGGTTCAACTAACTGCGTTTAGCAGTTAAGGTGATTGTTACAAGCGTGATTAGCTTTCAGTTTCTGAATATTTAAGAAATTCCTTAAAGTAATCCATAAATGAATCATATAATTTTACAGGTTTACTCATATGGGGGGTATCATCTTCCCAATATACATCAGCTCCCCAAATAGAAGAATCTTTCAGATTATTACCAACTGGAATTTTATATAAAATGAGATATTCTCCTACCTCATAACTTAAAACGATCCAATCCATAGATAATTGAAATTGTTTTTGAATTTCCTTGGTTAATTCAATTATAGGATATGAAATAATTTCTGAATCTTTCGCTATTCCCGAAATGCAAACATCACTCCAGTTACACATTCCGCATTGAGATAAAAAAGTTTTGTATTGCAATGGGAAAGATATGCCTAATTCCTGTTCTGCATATTCTATTTCTTGTTCTGTTGCACCATCCCAATGAACAAAGCCTTCTTTATCTTCTATTAATTTCAAATATTCCATATTTATTAATTTGCTTGTAACGTTATGCTAACAGCGGTCATTTAATGTTTCGCTGTTGTTTTTATATTCTTTATTTCATCAGGCATATTATCTATATTATATGACTACCTATAAGTTGTCTCCTTGTCTATCCAATTACAATATTTGATAAATTTACACTATATGCTATAATTTCTTATTCTGACTTTTAATGTTTTGTTTATCAGTAAATTATATTCATATTGTTTTGCTGTATATAATTATGCCTCTAAAGATACGGTTTTGTCTAATTATTCACAAAGGAATCTGTTAGTTTTTTCCTTTATCCTATACAATTTCATCCTTTGGCAGCCAATAACTTGCTTTACACTTATGAAAGCCAGTTCGGTGTAGTAGAGACAATGGCGCGTATCGAACAAACATTGAAAAATATGGGAATCCCAGTATTTGCGAAATTCGACCACGGCAAGAATGCTCAAGATGTGATGGCGACAGAATATGGGCTTGATAAAGAATCGGTGATTGGAAAGATGCAGAAGTTGCTGGAAAAGATTGTTATTCAATCGGCCAGCGTTTATTAACAAGAAATATAAAACAAGATACTTTATATTTTAAATCATATAGAGAGTGTCCCCTTTTCCGAAAAAAAAAGTTTGAGTTACGCAAAAAGATTGCGCATCACTGCATCTATCTTTGTCGAAGAAACAAGAAAACAGGTCAAGTACGGGTTACTTCAACACACTTTTTTAGGTAGAACATACCAGTACGATTATCCGTTTTTCCAGTTTCGCAAAGGGGCAGTAGCTCAGTGGGTAGTTACGGTCGTCGGTTCGACTCCGGCCTGTTCTACCTCTTTTTTATAAACTAAGGTCAAGGAAGACTTACTTCAAAACCGCAGGAATGCACCATTTATTCACACTCTTCCGATTACCTTACTTAAAAAACACAACGTATGAAAAAAGATTTGTTGAAAGTATCTATCAGGCAACATGCAATTTATTTGCCAGCGATAGAAGGAACTGAAAAGCGCGAAGCATTGACTTCGACTACTGTAACATTGGTTGCTCAACTTCGAAAAGTGGGATATAGCTTATCCGAAGAGTTGCTGCATGCTGTCAATCAGTTGTATCCGGCACAACAGGTGGAGATTCTCCAGGTGATGAAAGAAGTATTGGGTGTGTCACTCAACTGGGCTCCATTGGTGAAAGGCTGGGATACACCTACCGGAGAAACACGTTTGGATCATTGGATTACATGGCTTGCTAATATGTTCAATAGTAAGAAAGGTGTGAAACTATCTTGCGGACACGTGATTCCTGATAATACATTCCCCTTGGAACGATACAACGGTTGTCCGTTCTGCGGAACTCCGTTTGAAACGGCATCTACAGAATATTTCGGACAAGCCAGTAAACTGAAAGTGTTGGAACTTTGGCAGGAAAAAGAGCTGAATGTTTTCTTTGGTGACTTGCTGGAATCACGTACGGCCCTTGATGCAACACAAGCGGACAGCTTGAAAATCTTGCTGGCTGAACTTCCGTTGCCGGCAGTCGGAATCAAGATGAAAGAAACTCTAATGCTGGTGATCGACACACTGGTAGAGCAGGATAGGGCACAGGAAGCGCAGATTTATTTCTCTGCTCCGAATGATATATTGCGTTATTTGTGGTATAAGAAAACCGGATTCTTGCAAATCATAGAGCCGAAGGCCCTCATTCGTAAAGCGGGTAGAAACAATGCACATCTGTGCAATGCTTTGGATAAAAGCCGTTCGGCTGCCCAGGCAAAGCGGGAAGAATTAAAACTGAAATATACCCGTCGCGAGTGTAAAATGGTGGCTCTTTGGTTGAACAATTTGGCGATGACACCGGAGAAGTCTTGTGAAATGATGCATTCGAAAAGGGAAATGTGGGTACGTATGATACGTGCATTGCGTTTGGCGGAATATGCTCGTAAACCGGGATTCGAAAATTTGAAAGAGTTGATGGACGTATTCTACTGTCAGGCATATACAGTTTGGCAGGGAGAAGTGGAACGTAGCCGTTTGAAAGCAGATGCGGCACAGACATTCGCTTTGTTGAAGCAACGTCCGGGTATGTTTGCACGTTCCTTGTTTGCCAATATGCTTTGGTTCGGTCCGGAAGAGACGTTGGCGGCATTTAAAGAAGTCGTTCATTTGTTGCCGGCTCGTTTGGTGGTCACTTTGGGTATGTATGCGGAGAGTTACTTTGAGCAAGGACATAAGAGAATGGTGAAACCTTTAGGTGGTAATGCGCTTTTGATAGAGCCTCACTATTTGGTGAGTCTTTATATGGAAGACCAGCTTAAAGAAATGGTGAAAGAGGTACAGGATTTGTGTAAAGAGGTTGTTGCTACCCGCTTTGCCAATGCGGGTGCCGGAAGTGGAAGCGCAAGTATGTATATTGATCCTATGTTGTTTCATATTCCATTGTCTATCGGTGATCGTAGCGAAGCGGTTCAGGATACTTCCTGTGCCTTGCAGGGTACACGTTTCCCGGTGGAAGGAGATAAAGTTCGATTGTTTATGCAATGGGGAAAAGGACTTCCGGCACAGCATTTGGATATGGACTTGAGTTGTCATATCACTTTGCCTTCAACGACAGAAGTGTGTTCCTACTTCAATCTGACTGTTATTGGTGCTAAACATAGCGGAGATATCCGAAGCATCCCCGACAAGAAAGGTACTGCCGAGTATATCGAATTGGATTTGAATGAGTTGAGCCGTGTAGGTGCGCAATATGTTGCTTTCACCTGCAATGCGTATAGCAATGGGGCTATCTCTCCTAATCTGGTGGTAGGTTGGATGAACTCCGCTTACCCGATGAAAATATCGGAGAGAAACGGAGTGGCTTATGACCCTTCTTGTGTTC
>OHAP01000746.1_pt1 | contig 23151 bp, 19 predicted proteins | sample 1577171 | NCBI WGS metagenome assembly OHAP01 (sample SAMEA3541489, study PRJEB24748) | human gut metagenome | biome: human gut; feature: human-associated habitat; material: faeces | place: China | collected 2012 | reverse complement strand
CGAAGCCACGGCAAATTCCGTTACTGGGCACGTATGCGTGAACAGTAACGATAAATGCAGGAGAAAAGAAGGGAGGTCCGCCCTGTGAGCTATTTGGAAGATTTTGAAAAGACGCTGGCGGAGAAATGCCATCAGAACGAGCCGCCGTTCTGCCAGGCAGCCTGTCCGTTCCGGCTGGATATCAAGGGGCTGGAAGAAAAGTGGAAAAAGGGACGTTTCAACGCGGCGTACCGAACCTATCAGAATACGGTGGGATTTCCGGATATTGTGTCGAAGCTGTGCAGCCATCCGTGCGAGAAGGCGTGTCTGCGCGCGAAGCTGGACGGGGGAATCGCGATGGGGCTTTTAGAGCGGGCGACGGTCGAGTACGCGAAGCGGAAGGCACCGAATGCGTATAACCTGCCGTCGAAAGGGAAAAGGATCGCGATCGTCGGAGGCGGTCTTTCGGGGCTTGGCTGTGCGCTGCGTCTCTGCAATAAAAAGTACGAGGTAACGGTTTATGAGCGGGAAATGGTTCTGGGCGGTCAGGCGAGAAACCAGATGGATCCGGCGGAATTTGATGCGGAGATCGAGGCACAGTTCCAGTTTGAGAAATTTTCATGCCATCTCGGTGAAACGGTAACGGATCTGGAGGCACTCCGGGCGGACTATGATGCCGTGTATGTGGCAACTGGGGCAGATGGCGTGGACTTTGGTCTGGAAATGGACCCGGACGGCGCATTTGCAACCCGGACACCGGGCGTTTTCATTGGAGGTTCCCTGACAGGCGGCGACAGCATGAAGGCGCTGGCAGATGGGCTGGCGGTTTCGCTTGCGATCGAACGGTATCTGAAAACGGGCGGCATGAATGAGCCATTTCGAAAGGAAGGGACACTTTTAAAGCTTCAAACGAATGGGATCGAGCGTGCCGATCGGGTGGTTCCGGCAAACGGGGAATCGTATACGGAGGAAGAGGCGATGCAGGAGATCGCGCGCTGCCAGAAGTGTTCGTGTGATGCCTGTATGCGTGCCTGTGATCTGATGCGCCTGCATGAGAAAACACCGCGCCGTTTGTATGAAGAGGTTTACATAACAATCCATCCCGGTACGTTATCGCGCGATGGTACGTGGGCGACCAGACTGATCAGCACCTGCGACCACTGCGGGCTTTGCAAGGAAGTCTGTCCGCAGCATATCGATTTCAGCCAGTTTCTGCTTGACAGTATGCGGGCAATGCAAAAAAAAGGCGCGATGCCGTGGCCATTCCACGATTTCTGGCTGCGTGACATGGCGTATGCCTCCGGAAAAGCGGGGCTTACGCGGAAACCGGAGAATGTTAAAAAGAGTTCCTATGCATTCTTTCCGGGATGTCAGCTCGCCGGTTCGGATCCGCGCTATGTGACGCGGACGTATGAGTGGCTGCGTTCCAAAAAGCCGGATGCGGCGATCTGGATGACCTGCTGCGGTGCGCCTGCCGAGTGGGCAGGCGAAGTGGACATCCACGCGGCACATCTGGAGGAAATGCGGCGGCAGTGGAGAGAGCTTGGCGAACCGACAGTGGTTTTAGCATGCCCGAACTGCCGGAAGATGTTTGAAGAATACCTGCCGGAGCTTCCGGTTGTCTTTCTGGCGGAAGTGATGGAAGAGTGGGGCGTGGAGAAAGATGCTGCTTTGGAACCGGACAATGCTGAAAAGGGTGAAATGGAAGCAGGAAGTACCCAGCAAGCGCAGTCGTATGCCTTGTTTGATCCCTGCGCCAGCCGCTATTACCCGGAATTGCAGGAGAGTGTACGCCATCTGGCGGATGCGGCGGGGATTACGTGGGAAAATCTGCCGTATGACGGGAAAAAGGCGCGCTGCTGCGGATACGGCGGACATATCGGGATTGCTTCTCCGAGCCACACAAGCTATATGACAACTTCCCGTGCAAAAGAGGAGGAACTGCCGTATGTGACCTACTGCGTCAACTGCCGGGAGTCCTTTGCTGGACAGGGCAAGGAGGCGGTTCATATCCTCGATCTGTTGTTTGGGTTAAATGGCGCGGGGCGCCCGGCGGCGACGGTGACGGAGCGCTGGCACAACCGCCTGGCGGCGAAACGGGAACTGCTTAAGACGTACTGGAATGAGACGATCGAAGAGGAAACACATATGAAATTAGAAGTTGAGAAGGAGCTGGAACGCAAATTGTCAGCGGGTCAGATTTTGATCGAAGATATGGAGCAGGTCATTGAACACTGTGAGCGGGAAGACCGCGGTATTATCGACCCGGAGACGGGACATCGGATCGGGCATCTGAAGATCCAGCATATGACCTACTGGGCAGAGTACGAGGTGCTGCCGGACGGCGGTTATAAGCTCTGGAATGGCTACAGCCACCGCATGAATCTGGAAGGAGAGTGATGAGTATGCCGACGATTGATGGAGGCGGAAGAGATCAGCGGATCAAAGAGGCGTTGGAGAAAAAAGTCATTTGCCGCCGGTGTCAGGTGGAGATGGTGCCGAAATCCACATTTTTTGACTATCTGGGGCACAATTTCCACACCGAGATCCTGTGCTGCCCGAAGTGCGGCGAGGTATATCTGCCGGAAGCGCTGGTAAAGGGACGTATGGCGGATGTGGAGAGAGAGCTGGAAGATAAATAGAGGATATATAGAAGATATATATAGATTAAGGGGATGCAGGAAGATGATAATGGATTCGCAGGATAGAGGCGTCCTGCCGGAAGAAATGCGCCATACATACAGTGTTTGTCCGGTCTGTTTAAAACGGATTCCGGCAAAGCGGGAAGAGCGGGACGGACAGATATATCTGGTAAAAACCTGCCCGGCTCACGGGACGTTTTCCAGTGTAATCTGGAGAAATAAGCGTAAGTTTGCCGACTGGCGCGGGAAACGTCCGGCGGTGGGAGAAAATGAAAATCTAAATTGCCCGGCGGGCTGCGGTCTGTGTGCGGAGCACAGACGCGCCACCTGCTGTACCTTGCTGGAGATCACAGCGCGGTGCAATATGAACTGTACCTTCTGTTTTGCGGAGCCGGACGGGGCAAAGGATCCGTCCTTAGACACGGTAAAACGCTGGATCGACGATCTGACGGATCCGGGAAAGACACTTTTGCAGCTTTCCGGCGGGGAACCGACAGTGCGGGACGATCTGCCGGAGATCGTGGCGTATGCGAAGCAGGCTGGCTGTAAATATGTGCAGTTAAACAGCAACGGTCTGCGCCTGGCGGAGGACGAGGCATTTGTAAAGCGTCTGGCGGATGCGGGACTTTCGTTTGTATTTATGCAGTTTGACGGTGTGGACGATGCCGTATATGAAAAACTGCGCCGCCGTCCGATGCTGGAAGTGAAAAAACGGGCGATCGAGCAGTGCGGTCGGTATGGAATCGGCGTGACGCTTGTTCCGGTCATTGTTCCGGGCGTCAATACGGAGCAGATCGGGGACATCATCCGGTTTGCCATTCAGCGGTCGCCGTATGTGCGGGGCGTGCATTTCCAGCCGGTCAGCTATTTTGGGCGTATCCCGGAGCTTCCGGCGAATGATGACCGCTATACGCTGGATGAACTTTTGGAGGCGGTTGTCAGCCAGAGCGGAGGGCTTATCAAAGAGGAACAGATCGCGCCATCCTGCTGCGATCACCCGATGTGTGGATTTCACGGAGATTTCATTGTGATGCCTGGGGATAAATTGATGCCGCTGACAAATTATAGTGGAAAAACCGAGACAGAACCGGAGGGCGAAGGCTGCTGCTGCGGTCCGGATCCGGCGGAGAAGAACCGTGAATTTGTCGGACGCCGCTGGGAACGGCGCGATTTGGAAGAGACGTGCTGCTGTGGAGAAAGTCAGCCGGAAAAAGAAAGCTGCTGCTGCGATGCCAATGCAGATGCGTATCTGTTGGAGAAAGCACAGCCCGAACTAGGAAGCTGCTGCTGTGGCGGAACTCAGCCCGAACCAGAATCCTGCTGCTGTGAAGAAGAGTCGGTTGACATAACAAATATGGAGGACTTCTTAAAGCGTGCAAAAAGCCATGGCTTCACGATCACATCTATGGCGTTTCAGGATGCCGGAAATCTCGATATCGAGCGCCTGCGCCAGTGCAGCCTGCATGTGTATAAAGACGGGAAGAAGATTCCGTTCTGTGCATACTACTTGTCTCCGATGGAAAGAGGCAGATAATAGAAGCGCAGAAAGGAGAGGTGCAAAAAATGGATACAAATGAGAGCAGTCTCTGCCGACCGGGCGGATTTGCGCTGACGAGGCAGATGTTCCAGTTTGCGGGAATTGAGATACCGGAGGCGGGAGCGGCAGAGACGGAGTCTACAGACCCTGTAGTGCCGCTTCGCGTCATCGACATCGGCTGCGGAACCGGCGGCACGATGCGATGGCTTTCTGAGCATTTCCCAGACTGGCAGATTTCCGGCTTGGATAAGAATCCGGATGTGCATGAACCTGGCTGGATAGAGACTGGATGTGCGGAGAAACTGCCATATCCAGATCAGACGGCGGATATCATTCTGATGGAATGCAGTTGTTCCAAGGCTGCGGAACCGGCGGCGGCGCTCCGGGAGGCGTACCGGGTGTTAAAACCGGAAGGATGGCTTTTGATGAGCGATATGTATGCCCGGAAGAAAGAGCTTTTCTTAGACGGGATGCTGGGACGGCTGGAGTCTGCTAAAACAATCCGTGACCGGCTGGCGGAGGCGGGATTTGTGCTTGCAAAGATGCAGGACGCGTCGGGAACATTGGCGGAGTGGATCGGGCAGCAGATCTTCGATGGAAATCTGGAATCCGTCTGCGCGGCGCTGGGGGCGGAACGGAAGATTTTAAAAGAAGCGGGCTGCGGTTATTTTATTGCAGCGGCGCAGCCGTCCGGGTTATGGCGGACACTTTCGTATGTAAAGGAGAAAAGTCCATTTTATCAGAAGAAATTTACATCCGTCTGGGGACAGCTTGGGGAAATGGCAGGTTCCGATGTACGGCTCGCGCCGGATTCGTTTTCATGGGCGGATTTCCGCACACTTCCCCTCACAACCCCGGAGGAACTGAAAGCGGAGCCGGAAACATTTTTATGTGTTCCAGCCAAGGAGATCGCGCGGATCATCACGCTGAAAACCTCCGGCAGTACAGGGGCACCGAAGCGCCTGTTTTTTACCGAAGATGATCTGATGCAGACGGCGGATTTCTTTGAAACAGGGATGCAGTACATGGTAAAGCCGGGCGATCGGGTCACGGTTTATATGGAAGGACCGGGATTTTTTTCGATTGGAGGACTTTTAAAAGAGGGATTGGGGCGCATCCGGGTGGAGACGAAGGTTCACGGACTGATTCACGATATGGAAGCGGCAGCGCGGGACGGCGAGGGGGCAGACTGCCTGATCGGTGTCCCAAGCCAGATGTATGCGCTGGCAGCCCATGCGCCGGGACTCCGCCCGAAAACAGTGCTCTTAAGTGCTGATTATGTGCCGGTCAGCGTGCAGCGTTTTTTGGAAAGAACCTGGAACTGCCGGGTCTTTACGCACTGGGGTATGACGGAAACTGGTTACGGCGGCGGCGTACAGTGTGGGGCGCGCGCGGGTTACCATATGCGGGACCGGGACCTTTTGATTGAGATTCTGGATCCGGAGACGGGACAGCCGGTTCCGGAAGGGCAATACGGCGAGCTGGTTCTGACAACGCTTCGGCGGCGGGGAATGCCGCTTGTGCGCTATCGGACCGGCGATCTGGGGCGGATGATTGCAGAACCGTGTGCCTGCGGATGTTTAAAGCCTAGACTTGATAAGGTTGAGGGACGGCTGGATGACAGCGTCCGGCTGTCCGGCGGCAAGGTGCTTTCCATGCACCTATTAGATGAGCTTTTATTTGCCCTGGATGAGGTGGAAGATTTTCAGGCATCTTACAATGCGGCGCAGAAGCATCTGACGGTGGCTGTTATGAAGAAAGCGGGTTATGCAGATACGGTAGGAAGCAGAGTGAAAAATGTCAAAGCAGCATTAACGGAATACTTTGGGAACTGCCTGACCGTCTCAGTGATAGAAAAAGAAATTTCCCCCTATATCGGTTCGGGAAAAAGGCGGCTAATCATCGAGGAAAAATGAAAAATGAGTGGTAAAATTCAATATCATGAAAAACTTGACGATAAGTTTTAATTGCAGTATCATAAAATTAAAAATAATCGAGAAATTTTGAAAAAAATCAGTAAAATTTGACAAGAACAAGGAGAAAAAAATGAACATAGCGATTGCATCAGAGACAGAGGAGATCGACGGACTGGTGCCGGCGACTTTTAAGGAGAGTCCGTTTTTGATGATTATTGACGCGGACAAGAACCAGATTTTCCATGTCTATGGAAAACAGGATCCGGACAATCTGGTATTTGCGAAGAAGGTGGTAGAACATGACTGTGAGGCAGTCATCTGCGGACCGATCGAGAAAGAACCGTTTGAGATACTGGTAAAAGCGGGCGTGACCCGTTATCTGGGAAGCGGGCATACGGTTCAGAAGGCATATAGCTATATGAACCGTTATAAACTGGAGCTGATCCGCGATTACATCGGCGGACCGGGACCATTTGGACACAGCCATGATTTCAGCTGCGAGTGTGGGGAAGAAGAGGAACACGAGCACTAGGAAAGGATAGAATGCGGACGATTTATATGATCCGGCATGGAAAGCCGGAATTTCCAGATGAACGGAAATATTGCATCGGGCGGACGGATCTGCCGCTTTCAGAGGAAGGGCGGACACAGATTCGGGCGCTGGGGGAGACATTTGCGGGACGCAGAATTGAAAAGATTTATACCAGCCCGTTAAAGCGCTGCCGGGAGTCAGCCGCGATCCTGCAGGAAGTGATTGACAGAAGTATTCCGATTGAGGTCGTAGATGGTCTGGCGGAGATTGACATGGGGGAATGGGATGGTCATTCCTTCGATGAAATCCGGGAACAGTTTCCAGCGGAGTATGTGGCACGAGGGGCAGATATGTACGATTTCCGACCGCCGCAGGGAGAGAGTTTTGCAGATTGTGCAGGGCGCGCCAGGACAACCTGGAATGAACTCCGGATGAAGAGCCGGGGCGATATTCTGGTAATCGGGCACGCGGGTTGGTTCCGGACACTGATCAGCGGCTGGGAGAAGCGGAAAAAGGCAGAACTTTTGCAGATTCCCTTTGGCTACGGACAGGTGTATGAAAGAAAGGATTATGTATTTGACGCCTTGATCTCGGCGGCGGGGCGATCCTCGCGGATGGGGGATTTCAAACCGCTCATGAAGCTCGGCGCCCAGACGGTTCTGGAACGTGAGATACAGACGCTGCGGGCGTGCGGCGTACATGAAATCACGATCATTACCGGACGCCGGGCGGAAGATATACGCGCGGCGGCTGCGGGACCGGGAATCCATTTCATCCACAATCCGGCGTATGCGGAGACGAAAATGTTTGATTCCGTCTGCCTGGGGCTTTCCTATTATGAGAAAAAGCGGAAAACGGCAGGAAAAGAGACGCTGGATGGCATTTTCTTTTTCCCGGTGGATGTGCCGCTGTTTACGCCATTTACGCTGGAATATGAAAAATACCGGTTTGCGGAGGGCGATTGGGATGTCTATCTCCCGGAGTATGAGAAAACACCGGGGCATCCGCTTCTGATCCGTGCAGATGTGATCGCAAAACTGCTGCAGCATGACGGGACGATGGGGCTTAAAGGTGCTTGTGAACAGCCGGGAATCCGCCGGATTTCCCTGGATGTGCCGGATCCGGGCTGCGCGTTTGATGCGGATACCCAGGAAGAGTTTCAGAAATTGCGTGACTGGGAGAGAAAACGACCTGTCCCGGACAAAGAGGAGTGTGAACGTCTGCTTGCATGGTTCCGCACGCCGGAGGCGACGGTGCGCCATAGCCGGGTGGTTGCGGAGCTGGCCGTGAAATTGGCAGATAGAGTTCTAAAGCATAGGGCGGAAACGTGTGTGGAGATGACATACAAAAGCCCCCCAATTGATAAATATAAAATCTACGCGGCGGCGCTTCTTCACGACATCGCCAAAGCATATCCCGAACATCCGGAAACAGGGGCGAGATGGCTGCGGCTTCTGGGACATACCGGGATCGCGGATATCGTTGCGGATCATATGGATCTGCCGGAAGAAAAGCTGGGATATCTGAATGAAAGCCTGATTGTGTACCTGGCGGACAAGCAGGTACAGGGAGAACGGCGTGTAACGATCGAAGAACGGTTTGCGGCAAAACGGGAGAAATTTAAGGATAACCCGGAGGCGCTGGAGGGCGTGGAACGGCGGTATCAGCTGGCAAAGCGTGCGGAGGCATTACTGTAAAAAGGAAAAGAGGAAAATCATATGAAATTAATGAAAACAACCGAGGCAGTCGGACAGGTACTCTGCCATGACATGACGCAGATTATTCCGGACGTGACGAAGGACGCCGTATTCCGCAAGGGACATATCGTGCGTGAGGAGGACATCCCGGTACTGCTTTCGATTGGAAAAGATCATATTTATGTCTGGGAAAAGGACGATACAAAATATCATGAGGACGAGGCGGCGGACATTCTGCGCGGCATCTGCCAGAATGAGTATATGCGTGCAACCGATCCGAAGGAAGGCAAGATTGAGCTGATTGCGGAGTCGGACGGTCTGTTTCAGGTCGATGAAGAACGCCTCTTAAAGGTCAACAGCCTGCCGGAGATGATGATCGCGACCCGCCGGACGAATTTCCCGGTAAAAAAAGGTGATAAGTTAGCCGGAACCCGTGTGATCCCGCTGGTAATTGAAAAAGAAAAAATGGAAGAGGCGAAGAAGGTAGCGGGTTCAGAGCCGCTGTTAAAGCTGCTTCCGTATAAAAATAAGAAAGCAGGCATTGTGACGACCGGAAATGAAGTGTTCTATGGACGGATTGAGGATAAATTTGGCCCGGTCATCCGGGAAAAGCTTCAGGAATTTGGTGTGGAAGTTCTGGGACAGAAGATTATAGGGGACAATCCGGATAAAATCACGGAGGCAATCCAGGAATGGCTGGATCAGGGCGCCGATTTTGTTGTCTGTACCGGCGGCATGAGCGTCGATCCGGATGATACGACACCGAGCGCGATCAAGCAGACCGGAGCGGAGGTTGTCTCCTACGGCGCGCCGGTACTTCCGGGAGCGATGTTCTTGTTGGCATATACGAAGGACGGAAAGCCGATCATGGGACTTCCGGGCTGCGTGATGTATGCGAAGAGGACCATCTTTGATCTGGTGCTGCCGCGTGTGATGGCAGATGTGCCAGTGACAAAAGCGGATCTGGCGAAAATGGGCGCAGGTGGTCTGTGCTTAAATTGTCCAACCTGTATTTTCCCGAACTGCGGTTTTGGTAAATAATCGAGCCAGAGAGAGGCGATGAGGCAGCAACCGCGATGGCACAACTGCGAAATGAGAAATGGATGGCTCATGCAGTATAAAAGAGAGGAAGTGCGTGATATGAATCTGTATGGGGAGATTCTGAAAAAACTGGAAGGGACGCCGTGTCTGGCGCTCGAGAGAAGCTTTGTGGGAGAAGAGGGAAATCTCACAGATATGCGCTGTGAACTGAAAGAAGGCGCAGAGGCGTCGGAGATTGGAAAAGAAGCCCTGACACAGGGGCAGCCGGTCTGTGGGCGCGCCGGAAGCAGTTGGAATGTGGCGGAACCATTTTTCCCGAAAGAGCGCCTGATTATTCTCGGAGGCGGCCATGTGGCTCTTCCAGTGGCAGAATTTGGCGCGCGCGTCGGATTCCTGGTAACTGTGGTGGACGACCGCCTTTCCTTCGCGAATCCGGGACGTTTCCCGATGGCAGAGAAGGTGATCTGTGATGACTTTGGGCATGCGATCAAAGAACTCAAGATTCAGGAGAGCGACTATATCTGTATCGTTACGCGCGGACACCGCCACGATGCGGACTGCCTGCGGATGATTGGAAAAGGAAAAGAACCGGCGTATCTCGGCATGATTGGTTCGAGACGCCGCGTCGGTATCGTGAAACAGGAGCTTCTGGAAGAAGGTTACGATCCAGAGCGGATGAGCCGTTTAAAGAGCCCGATCGGTTTAAAGATCGGCGGTGTGACACCGGAGGAGATCGCGATCTCGATTCTGGCGGAGATCATACAGGTAAAGCGCATGGATCGGGAAGACAAACGTGTGAAAAACCGTTCCGATCTGGATTTTGATGTGCTGAAACGCCTGGCAGAGGAGCCGGATGAGCCGAAAGCAGTGGTCACGGTGATTGAATCAAAGGGTTCCTCCCCGCGCGGGGCAGGCGCGAAGATGATTGTCTACCGGGACGGACGGATTCTCGGCAGCATCGGCGGCGGCTGCAGCGAGGCGGCCGTGCTGGGCGAGGCACGTTCTCTGATCGGAAGCGGCAGGTACAAAGTAGTTCATGTAGATCTGACCGGCGAGGCGGCGGAAGATGAAGGAATGGTCTGCGGCGGCATTATGGATGTGCTGGTGGAAGACTTTGCCACGGATCGGGAACCGTGTGACCGGTAAGGAAACCGAAGCACCGGTGTATTTGGATACAAAATTTCAAATAAATGAAAAATAAAAAGATAAAAATAAAATATATGAAAAATCATCATAATAATTTCACGAAAATAGACGGAAGGGTTTGGAAAGAACAACTGGAAAATTCATAAGAATAAAGGGAAAATGCAGAAAAAAGCCACGTTATTTTTTGGTGCACATAATGACCATGTGCATTCAATAAGAATCATTGTAAAGATTGACAAAAAAAGTGCCACGTGCTACTATTTGATTAGCAAATATCATTATAATTTTCCGAAAATAACGGAAGGATAAAAACCACATTGCTATGGCGTAAGGAATCGAAACGAGGAGGATGCCGGAAACGTGTGCGTGAAATGAGGGAGAAACCAAGATATGAGAAAAACGTGGGCACTTGTAATGGCAGCAGCGATGGCGGCAGCATCCCTGACCGCATGTTCATCCAGCAAACCGGCTGAGACAGCAGCACCGGAAACGGAGGCAGAGGCAGCTGAGACAGAAGAGACCGAAGCAGAAGCAGAGGCAACCGGCGACCAGCAGGAGATTCTGGTAGCGGCAGCAGCTAGCCTTCAGTACGTTATGGAAGACAAGATTCAGCCGGCATTTGAGAAAGAGAATCCGGACATCAAGCTGAGCTTTACCTTTGACAGTTCAGGAAAGCTGCAGACCCAGATCGAAGAGGGCGCGGATGCAGACGTATTCTTCTCCGCAGCGATGAAGCAGATGAACGCGCTGGAGGACGAGGGACTGGTTGATGCAGATTCTGTCGTAGAGCTTCTGGAAAATAAGATCGCCCTGATCGTTCCGAAGGATTCCACACTGGGAATTACCGGTTTTGAGGATATCACAAAGGCAGAGAAGATTGCACTCGGCGATCCGGAGAGTGTTCCGGTTGGACAGTACGCCAAGGAAGCCTTTGAGAACCTGGGTATGTGGGATGATGTAGAGGCTAAGACAAGCTTTGGTACCAACGTAACCGAGGTTTTAAGCTGGGTAGCAGCCGGAAGCGCAGATGCAGGTATCGTATACCTGACCGATGCAACCACCAGCGATCAGTTTGACCAGGTAAAGGTTATCGGATATGCACCGGAAGGAAGCGTATCGAAGGTTATCTATCCGGTTGGTGTTGTAAGCGCAAGCACAAAGAAAGATGCAGCACAGAAGTTTGTAGATTATCTGGGAACCGATGATGCGCTCTCCTTCTTTGCGGAGTATGGCTTCACAGCAAATAAATAAGCCGGGAGCGATGACTGTCTGGGATATGCAGCCGACTGTGTGAATAGAAAGCAGGACAGCGAAGGACAGACAGTGAACCATGTATGGAATAAAATCCGCCGCAGAATGCAGGGTCCGTTGAAAACCAGGTGTTCTGCGGCAGTTTTTATCTCAGTCGAGAAGACTCCCACCTCTTTAGGTGGCGAATAATAGCAAATTTGTCTCAGTGGGAGTTGGGTCTCACGGACGTTCGACTTGATTCATAGGAAAGGAGGGGAAGAAAGATGGACTGGTCTCCGATATGGATATCGATGAAAACAGCAACGCTGTCGATCATTATTACGTTTTTTCTGGGAGTCTGGATGGCGCGGCTGGTGGTATCGGCACGCTCTGAGAAAGTGAAAATGGTGCTGGACGGCATCCTGACGCTTCCGATGGTCCTGCCGCCGACGGTAGCAGGCTTCTTCCTGCTGATGATTTTTGGTGTAAAACGACCGCTCGGACAGCTGTTTCTGGAATTGTTTGGCGTCAAGATTGTATTTTCATGGGCGGCAACGGTGATCGCGGCGGTGGCGATCTCATTTCCGCTTATGTACCGGGCAGCGCGCGGCGCGTTTGAACAGGTCGATGTGACGCTTATCTATGCGGCTCGGACGCTGGGATTTTCCGAAAGCCGCATTTTCTGGAGGGTGATTCTGCCGTCGGCGATGCCGGGCGTCCTCAGCGGCGCGATCCTTGCCTTTGCGAGAGGACTGGGCGAGTTCGGTGCGACCGCGATGCTGGCGGGCAATATCGCCGGAAAGACGCAGACACTGCCGCTTGCCATCTATTCACAGGTGGCGGCTGGAAAAATGTCGATGGCATACCAGTATGTGTGGATCATCGTGGTGATTTCCTTCCTGGTCGTCGTGCTGATGAATGTGCTGTCGCGGCGGGATATGCGCGGAAGCAGCAATCATAAAAAGAAAGATAACAGTGTGGAAGCGGGCGGTCAGGATGCAAAGGTTTCGGTGGAACTGTTTGCGGACAGGGAAGCGGATGCACAGAAGGGAGGCGCGCGATGAGCCTGCAGGCGGCAATCAAAAAGAGATTTTCCGGCTTTTCGCTGGACGTATCGCTTAACACTGATGGCGGCGTCATGGGCATTCTCGGCGCCTCCGGAAGCGGCAAGAGCATGACGCTCAAGTGTATCGCCGGAATTGAGACGCCGGACGAAGGGCGGATCGTGTTAAACGGCAGGGTGCTCTTTGATTCGGAAAAGCGCATCAACCTGCCGCCGCAGAAGCGGAAAGTCGGTTATTTATTCCAAAATTATGCATTGTTTCCGAATATGACCGTAGAAACCAACATTGCAGCGGGGCTTTCGGGCAGCAAGGAGGAAAAACAGGAGGCGGCTGCCCGCATGATCCGTCTCTTTAAATTAGAAGGGCTTGAAAAAAGGTATCCGTCCCAGCTTTCCGGCGGACAGCAGCAGCGTGTGGCGCTGGCGCGCATTCTCGTCTATGAGCCGGATGTGATCATGCTGGATGAACCATTTTCGGCACTTGATTATTATCTGAAGGAACAACTGCAGTTCCAGGTGCGCGAGGTACTCCGCGGGTACACGGGCGATGTGCTGATGGTCAGCCACAGCCGGGACGAGGTCTATCGGTTCTGCGAGAAGAGCATCATCTTAAACCGCGGACAGGTGGCGATGAAGGGAGAGACGCGGGCGATTTTCCAGAAACCGGAAAATGTCACTGCGGCACGCCTGACAGGCTGTAAAAACTTCAGCCGGATCCGGCGGATCGGCGAATATGAGGTGGAGGCGCTCGACTGGGGACTCACGTTTCAGACCGAAGAAGCGGTTGCCGCGGAGCATGCCTATATCGGCATCCGGGCGCACCAGTTTTACCCAGCGCGCGGCAGTGCGAATGAATTTACGTGCGAGTGGGGGGACACACTCTGCCAGCCATTTGAGTGGGATGTTTTGCTGCGTCCGGTGGAAAATGCAGGGGCAGCGGGTGACAAAGAAAATGCACTGGAACGCGAGGTGATCTGGTGGAAGGTAGACTATAAGCAGAGTGATTCACTAAACCAGTATCAGCGCGGAGACCGCGTCCGGCTGGGAATTGCACCGGGAGATATCATGCTTTTAAAAGAAGGTTAGAATGATAGAAAAGGGGATATGTATGGCAGATGGGAAAACAGGCGCGATCATCCTGGCGGCAGGGCGGTCGGCGCACATGGAAGAATTAAAGCCGATGCTCCGGATGGGGCAGACCACGATGATACAGAGGGAGATCGACACGATCCGGCAGGCGGGGATCTCGCCGATCGTCGTCGTGACCGGGTATCAGGCAGATGTGCTGGAACGTCATATTTCACACCGTGGTGCGGTCTGTATCCGAAACAAGCGGTATGAGACATCGCAGATGTACGGCTCAATCTGCATGGGACTGCGCCATATCCAGAAAAAAGCCGATCGGGTGCTGTTGTTCCCTGCCGACGTGCCGATGATCACGGCGGACACAATCGAGAAGATGGCGCAGGCGCCCGGAAGCATGGCAGTACCGGTCTGTCAGGGAAAAAAAGGACACCCGGTCATGCTGTCCAAGGAAGTGTTTGGACACATCTTAACGTACCGGGGCGGAAAAGGACTCCGCGGCGCAATGGATGCGTGGGGCGAAGGTGTCCGGGAGATCGAGGTTGAAGATCCGGGTGTTTTACTGGACACCAACACGAAAATGGACTACGAATCGCTGCTTGCCTACGAAAAAGACAGGCAGAAGCGCGGGGAGCTGGCATTTCGGGCGTCGATTTCGCTGAGCCGCGAGGAAGAATGCTTCAGCGCGCTGACGGCGGATTTTCTGGAGGCAGTTGCTGAGAGTGGTTCAATGCTCGGTGCCTGTCAGATCCGGGATATTTCCTACAGCAAGGGCTGGAAAATGCTCAAGATCGCAGAGGCGCAGCTGGGAATTCAGTTTTTAGAGCGCCAGACGGGAGGAAGCAAGGGTGGATTTTCTGTGCTGACGCCGGAGGGAAAGGCGTTTTTAGAAAAATTCCGCCGGATGGAAGCAGCAGTGCAGGCGGCAGCAGAAGCAGCGTTTGAGAAAATCTTTCTGGAGCCGGAAGAAGAGGAAAAGGAGGATACAGATGGAAGAAAAATTAACGCATTTTGATGAAAAGGGAAATGCGATCATGGTAGATGTAACGGAAAAGAAGATTACCAGCCGGACGGCGACGGCATCCGGCAAGATTCACGTCAATGAAGCGGTCATGAAGGCGGTTCTGGAGGGAACGGTTGCCAAGGGCGATGTGTTGGGGGTGGCGCGTGTGGCGGGAATCATGGCGGTGAAGCAGACCGCACACCTGATCCCGATGTGCCACACACTTCTCATCACGAAATGCAGCGTGGATTTTGAGGTGGATGAAAAAGAGCTGACGATCAAGGCACTTTGTACTGCTAAGCTGGAAGGAAAGACCGGCGTCGAGATGGAGGCGCTGACCGGCGTCAGCGTGGCTCTTCTGACCATTTATGATATGTGCAAGGCGATCGACAAGCGGATGGAGATCGGAGAGATACATCTCGATGCAAAATCGGGAGGAAAGAGCGGGGAATTTGTGCGATGATAGACGGATACGGCAGAACGATCGATTACGTCCGGATCTCCGTGACCGACCGATGCAACCTGCGCTGTGTGTACTGTATGCCGGAGGAAGGCATCGGCAGCATTTCCCATGAAGAGATCCTGCGGTTTGGTGAGATCGAGAGGGTCTGCCAGATTCTGGCAGAGAACGGCATTCAGAAAATCAAGCTGACCGGAGGCGAACCGCTGGTGCGCCGGAGACTGCCGGAGTTAGCAGCAGCGTTAAAACAGATTCCGGGAATCAAGAGCCTGACGATCACGACGAACGGTGTTTTATTAGAAGAAATGTACGATGCGCTGGCGGACGCGGGGGTTGATTCAGTCACGATCAGCCTGGATACGCTGGATGCGTCGGTGTACCGGCAGCTCACACGCCGGGATGAGCTCGAAGCGGTCAGACGCGGTCTTCGGACGGCGATCCAGAAAGGCAGGATGCAGATCAAGATAAATTGTGTGCCGGTGCTTGGGATCGAGGAGCAAAAGCTTTTAGAGGTGGCGGAACTGGCGAAAAACCATAACGTGCACGTGCGTTTCATCGAAATGATGCCGATCGGCATGGGAACGCAGTTTGCCTTTGTGAAAGAAGATGCGTTGAAGCATGCGCTGGAAGAGGCATTTGGAACCTTTACCCCGTGCGGGGACGTGGCAGGAAATGGCCCGTGCCATTATTTCGCAGTCCCTGGCTTTCAGGGGCGGATCGGTTTTATCAGCGCGGTCAGCCATAAATTCTGTTCCGAATGCAATCGGATCCGGCTGACCTCAGAAGGATTCTTAAAGACCTGTCTCCAGTATGACAATGGGGTGGAATTAAAGACCATTCTGCGCGGCGGCGGTACCGATGAAGACCTGCGCCGGGCGATCGGACAGGCGCTTGCGGAAAAGCCGAAGGGACATAATTTTGAGAAAAAGACGGAATTTACGGATCGGGAACACCGGGGAATGTCCCAGATAGGCGGATAAGCAGGGTGTTTGTGAGGATTATGATTATGGTTTCTGCGGTGAAAGTGTGAGCCGGCGGAATGTTACAAGTGAAATATCGTATATGAAATATGAAATCGGAAAATTTATGGATAAAGAAAAGGAGAAACAATCATGGGAAAAGTAATCGCAACGTGTACCAGTGAAATCAAAGGTGTTCAGAAGAAAAATGTCCATCAGGTCTGTCTTATCGAGGACTATGGAATCGAGGGTGACGCCCATGCGGGCAAATGGCACCGTCAGGTCAGCCTTCTTTCATATGACCGGATTCAGGAATTCCGCGCGCGCGGCGCAAAGGTCGAGGACGGCGCGTTCGGTGAAAATCTGGTCGTGGAAGGAATCGATTTCAAGACACTCCCGATCGGGACAAAATTTAAATGCAACGATGTCGTGCTGGAATTGACACAGATCGGAAAAGAATGCCACCATGGGTGTGCGATCTTCCAGGCGATGGGCGATTGCATCATGCCGCGCGAGGGCGTATTTACGAAGGTGCTGCACGGCGGCGTGATCAAAGAGGGAGATAATCTGGAGATTCTGGAAGAAGCGTAGGAAAGAGATCAAAGAGAGGTGGGAAACCAATGAGAGCAGCAATTGTTACATCCAGTGACTCCGGGTACGCGGGAAAACGGGAGGACGTGAGTGGTCCGGTAATCGCAGAAATGGTGAGAGAGGCTGGTTATGAGGTGGTCTGGCAGAAAGTGCTGCCGGACGACCAGGCGATGTTGGAAGAGGCGATGAAGGAGATCTGCGATGAGGGAAAGGCCGATCTGCTCTTAACAACGGGCGGAACGGGATTTTCTTCGCGCGACGTGATGCCGGAGGCGACGCTGGCGGTCGCGGAACGGATGGTTCCGGGTATCCCGGAGGCGATGCGGGCATACAGCTTACAATTTACAAAGCGGACGATGTTAAGCCGAGCGGCAAGTGGGATCCGTAAACGCACGCTGATCGTCAACCTGCCGGGCAGTCCGAAGGCGGTGCGGGAGTGTCTGGAGTACATTCTGCCGCAGCTGGATCATGGATTAAAAATCCTTTTGGGGCTTGATGGGGAGTGTGCTAGAAAGTAGGGAAAGCAGCAAAAACGAAGATGGAAAAACAGATATAATATATAAGACGATGTATGCTAATAGCGAGGACTTTCAAGTCCTCGCTATTTCAACGATGGTCAGCTTATTTGGGGCAGAATGGAATGACCACAAGAAATCTACTCCATTCAGTCATGAATGTTCAGTTCAGGAATTACTTACTCGATGCGGAGCATCCGATAGCCGATTCCGATGTGTGTTTGTATGTATTGCTGCCCGTCTTTTCCGCGTTCCAGCTTTTTGCGCAGGGTCGCCATGAACACCCGCAGAGAAGCGATATCGTTTTCCCAACTGCTGCCCCAAATCTGCTGCGTGATATAGGTGTGTGTCAGAACCTTACCAACATTTTTGGAGAGCAGGCACAGCAGCTTGTATTCGATGGGTGTCAGGTGCAGCTCTGTGCCGTCAAGATATGCGCAGCCTGCCGCATAGTCGATTTTCAGCGCACCATTCGTAAAAATCGGAGAATCCTGCACGGAGTCTGTTTTCATCATCGACAGTCTCCGCTGCGTCACCCGCAGTCGTGCCAACAGTTCGTCCACGGAAAAAGGCTTCGTTAGATAATCATCCGCCCCAGCATCCAGTGCCCCGATTTTATCGGAATCCTCTGTTCTGGCGCTGATCACAATGATCGGCATATTCGACCACGACCGGATTTTTTGGATGACTTCCACGCCGTCCATATCCGGCAGCCCCAGATCAAGCAGTACAATGTCCGGGTTGTGAGACAGCGCTTCCATCACGGCACTTGCGCCGTTTTGCGCCGAAAGATACCTATATTCGTGAGTTTTTAGTGTCATCGTTATTAAATTTCGCACCGGGGTATCATCTTCTACAACGAGGATGAGCGGCTTATTCATTTAAGTTCACCTCACTAAGTGGTATTGTAAAGGAAAAGATGCAGCCATGCGGCGAATTGTCTTTCAACGTCATTTCACCATGATGTGCATGGACAATAGTTTGACAGAGCGTAAGTCCAAGTCCAAGACTTCGGCGGCTGTCGCCAATTGGATTGCCCCCAGTAAAGAACATTTCAAAAACACGTTCCTTCAGTTCATTCGGAATACCGGGACCGTTATCGCTGACACATATTTCAGCCATATTTTCTCGCGGGATTGCCGTGATCCGGATGTTCGAGCCAACTGGAGTATATTTGACTGCGTTATTCACCAGATTGATGAGCACCTGCATGATGAGTCCTGCGTCCATCCGTGCCAGCAACAGTACGTCTCCGCAATCTACTGCGATGTGATGTTCTGCCGCTCTTCGGTCAATATGCCTGAGTGCTTCCGATATGATGTCATCCACGACCTGATCAGAAAGGTGCAGCTTTACGCTGCCGTCTACAATTTTCGTAATGGAAAGCAAGTTCTCAACCAGTCCCGTCAGCCATTGTGCATCGTCATAAATGTCCGTAAAAATCTGTTTCCGTGTCTGTTCATCCAACACGTCATAGCTGTGCAGCAGCGTATCTGCGTTGCCGGAAATCGAGGTCAGTGGTGTCCTGAGATCATGGGAAATCGAACGCAAAAGATTGGCGCGAAGCTGTTCGTTCTTTGCAAGAACGGCAGCTTCTTCCTTTTCTCTGGCATTTCGCAGGTTATCCAGCGCCAGAGAGCACTCGCCGAGGATGGAGAACAGAACACTGGATGTAAATGCGTCAGGCTGCGTTTGCTTTTCCATCGGAATCCCGACAACACCGTAAATCTGCTGCCCGGTACGGATGGCAAGATACAGCCGTTTTGCTTTTGGAAAGTTTTGCGTCGTTGCTCCGGCGCGCTTGCGGTTTTGCCAGACCCATTGAACCACGTTCTGTTCCCGGTCGGTATCTGGGATGCTGTATGGACTACTTCCGTCAGCCGGATAAATGTTCCCATCCAGCAGAGCGTTGCCCTGTGCCGGGTAAATCAGAACGTCTCGCTGCATGAGCTTTTGTATCTGCGTCGCGGTCATCCGATAGACCTCCTCCGGCGTTTCCGCTTTTTGGAGCTGTCTGTTCATATCAAAAAGGAGCTTCGTGCGATAAGCGTCCCGTGCGGATAGCTGTGCGTGGGCTTTGAGCTTGGCCGCAAGTGTACTTGTCAAAAGTGCAGCCGCGAACATGACGGCAAAGGTTATCGGGTATTTGCTGCCATAGGCTGCCAAAGACAGCCGGGGCTCCGTCAGAAAATAATTGAACAGGAGGACACTCAAAAAAGCGGACAGCACACCGCAGGTATATCCGCTGGTAAAAGTGGAAGTCAGAAGCACACCCAGCAGGTAAACCATGATGATATTGTCATTTGCAAAGCTGAGCCGCAGAAAGATCCATCCGATGACCGTCGTAACTGCCAGAATTCCGATGGTCAGAAGTAGTTCCCGGGCGGTCGGAAACGCCGGGCGGATAGTAAGCGGCTGATTTCTGCGGCAGTTTTTATAGGCTTCCACATCCGGAATAATATAAATATCTACCTCCGGTGCAAGCGTAATGAGCTGTTCTGTCAGCGTCGATTCGCTCCAGAAATGCCGCCGCTGTACGCCGCTTCGCCCAATCACAATTTTGGTCACATCAGAGAGCCGTACATATTCCGCGATCTGTGTCGCCACATCTTCACCATGCGTTGTGACAATTTCTGCGCCAAGCTGCTGCCCCAGACGCATATTCGCCTGCAAACGGACGGTATCTTCCGCGTTCATATCAGCGTCTCCGGGGGTCTGCACGTAAAGTGCGGTAAGACTGGCGCAAAATGCCTGTGCCATTTTCCCTGCCATTCGTACAATGCGTTCATTGGATGGAGACGAGGACAGGCACACAAGAATATGCTCTTTTGGCATTTCGCTTCCTTTATTCTGCATATTTTCACCCCCTCTTAAACAATATTATAGCACCAAAATGTGGAGGTTTCTACTGCGCCCAATCGGATTCGTTGTCCGGAAAAGAAATTTGCTCTGAATCATAGATCACGATTTCTACATGGGCATGACTATTGCGAAACTGAGAAAATGTTTCCTCAAGTTCGTCAGGAGAAATATTTCCGACCAGATGCACGCACGGTTCAGCCTGCTGTTGTTCAGACGATTCTTTGATGCGCTTCTGATTTTCGTCCAGAAAGCGATCCAGCCGTTTCATCAAAACCCAGCCGAACAGGAACATTAGCGCCGTCCCAGCGATCAAAACGCTATCTTCCATATACCCTCACCGTCCATTCAGATTCGGAAGCACTTTTGCAGCGCTTTGTATTCGCCCAACGCTAAAATCGTTATTTCCCCGGACAGCACCGTATCTGGCGTAATGGAAGCGTCGATTTTTCCTGAATGTTTGATGCCGAGAATGTTAATGCCATACTTTCTGCGAATATCCAGTTCACCAACACTTTTGCCGATCCACCCGGCCGGAACTTCTACTTCAAAAATGGCGTGCTGCTCGTCGATCTCTATGTAGTCGAAAATATGGTCGGCAGTGTATCGGATCGCTGCCCATTTTGCTACCTGTTTTTCCGGGTAGACTACCTGGTCGGCACCGTTGCGAAGCAGAAACTTTGCCTGCACATCACGCTCGGCACGCGACACCACGCACTTCGCCCCCAGCTCTTTCAGCAGCGAGGTGGTTTCCAGCGAGTTCTGAAAGTTACCGCTGATGGTTACGATGCAGACATCAAAATTTCCGATGCCAAGAGAGCGAAGAAACTCCGCGTTTGTACTGTCGCCAATTTGTGCATTGGTGACATATGGCAGCACATCATTGATTCGTTCCTCGTTTGTATCGACCGCCATGACCTGATGCCCCAGCTGAGAAAGCTGTACTGCAATATGCCGCCCGAAGCGGCCTGTGCCAATCAATAGAATGTTTTTCATGTGAAAAGTCTCCTTATCCAATCGTGATTTTTTCCTGCGGCAGCTTTGCATTCCCTGCTTTTTTGCTGGAAAATGTCGCATAAATGAGGGTAAGACCGCCGACTCTGCCCAGATACATGAGCGTGATCAGCACCATTTGCGATGGAATGTGCAGCTGCGGTGTAATACCAAGTGTCAATCCCACTGTCCCGACCGCCGATGCCGTTTCATACAGGCAGGCAGACAGCGGAAGATTCTCATATGCGCTGATAAAGACAGCACCGCTAAAGAACAGCATCAAGTACATCGTCAGAATGGTCGCGGCGGTCTTGATGGCGCTGCAATCGACTCTGCGTCCGAAAAATTGGGCACTATCGCGCTGGCGGAAGGTTGCAGTGGCATTGGCAAGCAGAACCGCCAGTGTCGTTGTTTTCATGCCGCCTGCTGTAGAACCTGGAGAACCGCCGATGAGCATCAAAAGGATCATTACGCCCTGTGATGCACCGGACATCGTGGAAAGATTTACCGTGTTGAAGCCCGCTGTCCTCGGCGTAACAGACTGAAAAAAGGATGCCAGCAGCCGGTTTCCGGCGGGAAGCGCGGAAAAGTCTGAAAAGAAGAAAAACATAGCAGGCAGAAAAATTAAAAAACCTGTCGTGACCAGAATCACCTTGCTCTGCATTCGGTAGCGATGAAACCGCCACTTGTTTTCAAAGATGTCATCCCACGTCAGAAATCCAATACCGCCGATCACGATCAGCAGCATAATCGTGATATTGATTACCGGGCTGTCCGCGTAGCCGGTAAGAGATGGATAGCGGTTGCTTTCTGTCCCAAGAATGTCAAACCCGGCATTGCAAAAAGCAGATATGGAATGAAATACCGCCATCCAGATGCCGCGCCATCCATAGTCCCGGCAGAATACCGGCAGCACGGCAAGCGCTCCCAGCAGCTCAATCAGAAACGTCCCTCGCAGGATGAAGCGTGTCAGACGGACGATTCCGCCGACCTTTGGTGCTGAAATTGCATCCTGCATGGTGCTGCGCTGCATCAGAGAAATTTTTCGCCCGGACAACAGCGCAAACGATGCTGCTACGGTTACGACACCAAGACCACCAATTTGGATCAGTGCCAGAATAACCGCCTGCCCAAAGGTTGACCAGTAGCTGCCTGTATCCTGTACTACAAGCCCTGTCACGCAGACGGCAGAGGTCGCAGTAAACAGCGTTTCATTGAATGGAGTTACATTCTCTCCAGTCGTGGAGATCGGCAGCATCAGCAGTAGCGCTCCGAGTAGAATGACCCCGGCAAAACCCAATGTGATAATTTGAAAAGACGAAAGACGGCGCTTTCGTCGAATAATCTCTTCCGGCATAAAGGCAGCTCCTTATTTCTGTGATGGTCATATTATACAGCTGGAGATTTTAAGAGCGGATAAGGGAGATTTACGACGTATTAAGATTGAATAAAGATGAGGAGAGGGCTTATTTCAATCGCTTTATTTGCGGAAGTGGACAATTTCAAAAAAATGGCAAGGAGGATATGAACGATGAAATAAGGCGCCGGATCAAAGTGGGCTGCGAAGGTTGAGGGAGGAATTACGATGAAAAACCGGAAAAGTGCGTCGAGATATGAGTAGGATGCTGGAAAATATGTGTTTCTGGTTGTATACTGTGTATATGAATAAAATCGGGGAGTTTCCCATAGTTAAAGATACCACACCAAATATGATGAACCCACGCTTATACACTACCAGCTATAATAAACCGCAAGGACAGCAATTTGATGATACTGCTGTCCTTTCTTTTATAAAATTGCAGTACACATAAAAAAGCTGTAATATGATAAATATATTTGTCCTTGTAACAATTCTCGGACATTTGCCTGTTATACTATCTGCAAAAAGCAAAGGAAGTGAGGATA
>OHAP01000700.1_pt1 | contig 24045 bp, 23 predicted proteins | sample 1577171 | NCBI WGS metagenome assembly OHAP01 (sample SAMEA3541489, study PRJEB24748) | human gut metagenome | biome: human gut; feature: human-associated habitat; material: faeces | place: China | collected 2012 | reverse complement strand
TGAAAGCGCAGGCGGACGCACTGTTTACTGAACTTGGCATGAACCTGACTACGGCGTTTAACATCTTTGTGCGCCAGTCGCTTCGTGAAGGTGGCATTCCCTTTGAAGTAAGGCTGGAACAGCCGAACAAAGAAACGGTTGCTGCCATGCTGGAAGCGGAAAGGATTGCAAAAGACCCATCTGTAAAGGGCTACAATGACCTTGACGAGTTATTTGCTGACCTGAAACGATGAAAGAAACCAAATATACCGTCAAGTACACGACCAGTTTCAAAAAAGACTACAAACGAGCCATCAAGCGTGGCTTGAAGATCGAGCTGCTGGAGCAGGTCGTAGCATTGCTGGCAATGGGCGAACCGCTGCCGGATAAGAACCGTGACCATGACCTGTCTGGCGATTGGGCAGGTCATCGGGAATGTCATATTCTCCCGGACTGGCTGCTTGTCTATCGCATAGAGGATGATGTTCTGGTGCTGACGCTGGCCCGCGCCGGCACACACAGTGACTTGTTCGGCAAATAAACCGTCTGCCGCCGTATGGGGAAACCTGTACGGCGGTTTTTTCTGTATACAAAAGTATGTTGTGAAACGCGACGCACTTGGCAGGGGTACACCAAAACGCGGCAGCCTTTATCGCTCCGGCCCACGGTCGTGAGACTTGTCCATTTCCTGTCGGGACAGCTGCCCGGCGGTTTTGCGGAGCCGTTCCACTGCTTTCAAATTCTCCCTCATGGATTTCATGGCAAGCGTGTCCGTCTGCTTTCCGGCGGCCAGCTGGTCGATCTCCCGCTGCCATGCCTTCGGGGTTATCCCCTCGCCACTGTCTTTCAAGTCTTTCAGATACCGGACTGCTGCGTCATACAGGATCAGTTCCCGGCTGTGGCGCTGCTCAAACTATTCCCGCTTTTCCGGCTTTACTTTGGCAAACTGTTTGTGGATGGACTTGTACTGTTCCCACATCTCCCCGCGTTCGGTAAGAGTGGCGATCCGGCGCTCAGCCTTGGCGATCTTTCCCCGCAGGTCATAGTAACATGTAAAGGGTGGTTTCTGCCATCTAATACATATGACTGCGGCTCATTTGTGGTAAATTGAAAAGCAGTTGTAAGAATGGAGTCAAAAAGCCTTATAACCGCTGGAAATCAACACAAAAGGAGCTGAATTTTATGAAAACTATCTTTGAAGAAATGGGCGGTACATACCGTCAAGTGGGCGATTATTTCATTCCCAGCATTACTTTGCCGGATGACGGCGAATATCAGATAGGCAAATACGGGCGTATGCGCCGCAGCTACCTGAAAGAGTACCGTAAAATCCTCTACAACAACTATGTGTTGGAGGGAACACTGTTCAAGCATTTAGCTGAAATCGATCAAATCGGCAACGAGCGCATTGAAAACATCGTTTCCGCTATGGCAAAGCAGGAAGGCGTCTGTCCCGCCATGCAATCACATTTTCAAACTCCCGTTGTGTTCTGGCGGAATCCTCCAATCGTGCAAGGGCTTCTGCCCACAGTTCTCGTTTGAGCTTCTTACGATCCGGTTCTTCCTCGTCAGTACCATCCTCAAAGGGATGTTCCTCGGCGTCGGCTTCCAGTTCTTCGATGAGCTGTTCTTCTTTTGCAATCTGGCACATGGCTTGTTCGGATAATTCGGTTTCTTCGGTATCCGTATCATTGTCAGCAAGAACAACTTGGTTCTTCCGCTTCTTTTCGGGAAGATCGTCAGCAGCTTCTTCCTCATCGTCCCAAAGGGATTTTCATCTTCTTCGTCATCGACTATGTAATCGGAATCGTCCGTTTCATATTCATCTTCATAGTCAGTATTTTCTTCATAAAAACCGTCATGTTCATATCGTTCGGGATCGTCGAACACCGCAGACCCCTCCCTTCGAAAATATTTTCAAAAAAAGCTGGTTACTTCTCTCTGCGCCAACTACGACAACGAGTACGGCTGCCTGCCATTGGACTGTGACTGTCCAGTGTTGGGGATCTGTTTTACCAACAGCGCACTATGCAGATATTTCCGCAAGTCTGTCCTGCCGGAAGATGCAGGGTTGGAAGCCGTATTCACGCAAACACCGACCACTCATTGCAAACAATGCGGCAAGCCGTTCCCAACTGACGGAAAACGGGTGTACTGCCCACAGCGCTGTGCCAAAGGCTTTTTGAGGGCATTTTTGCATTGGCAGGGTGTTAATACCTTTTCTATTAGACGAAAAAATAATGAATATTTCAACACGGAGGTAACTGCCTATGGCAAAAAACGAGAACAGTAATTTTTCTTATATGACTCGCTGCATTGACGGCACCACCTATAAAGTTAAAGTAATATTCAGCGATACAGAGAAAGAAATAATGGAGGATAAAGTTTTACGGATGATTCGCAATGAAACGGTTACAACTGGCGGAACTTGTCGTATAATAGATTCACCACAAATGAGCTGACAGTCTGAAAGGAGCGCATCATGAGCATAAAACAGACTGAAGGAAAAATCATGGAACGGGGAAAAGATAGTTATCGTTAGCCATCTTTTTCTCTTTTTTATAAAAAAATTTCAGGGCCGGTTGTGACTCGCATAAGTCACAACCGGCCCTGTTTTAGGCTATCTATTTCCCGACAACCCCTTTTCATAGAGTGATTTACATATTAAAATAATTCTTCTTCTTTTACACAGTGGTTTTTAAGTTCGCCTACCAGAGACTGAAGCGCATCAACCACATGGGGACGGATATCTCCGCCGACTAACACCAGCATGATATCGTCTCCTACCTCCAGCTGTCCTTCATTCAGCCATACACGGACATAACCGATTCCCGGCATATTCTGTGTATTCTCTACTGCCTCTTCCACCTTCTCTTTGTCATAAGAGAATACCATTCCTTTCACATCGGATGCAGAAATGTCTCCCTGTCTTACCTTTGCCCTCGCACTCTGGCGGACGATTCCATTGTGGAACAGATACATTCCACATTCAGGTGCGCTTTTATCTTCTTTTGCCTCTTTAATCCATGCATCCATGGAAGGTACTGTGGTTTTTGTATGCTCCATACGATCCATTTATTTTATCCTCTTTTCTTTATTGTATTAAACCGACATTTTAATATATTATTTTCTGTAAATGAGCAAGTTCGTGATTTTGCACAAAAGAAAGACACTGCGAAGTCAAGTAATGATTTTGATTCATTTATGAAGCTGGCAATATAATTTTGTGCAATTTTTCAAATTTGCTCATTTATAGTTATTTTTATATTATAAACGGTTTTTAAATGAATGACAACCATCTCATTGAAGCCAGAAAATCTTCATACACCATAGGCCGTCAACTCCTGCGTTTCTGTTTTTCCATGTCGATCACCGGCGAGATAAACATGATCTATCATACATATTTTTAATGCTGTTATCATCCTTCCTTTTCTGTATAATGGTGGAATGGATTTCAATGAAAGGAAGTGAAAATACGATGATTCTATATTTTACAGGAACAGGAAACAGTGAGTATACTGCCCGGAGGATAGCGAAAGAACCCGGGGGGAAAATCTGTAATCTTTTTACAAAAATGCTTGTAAACGGCAAACCCCATTGGGGAAATAAATGTACCCACTGTATGACCTGTATCTGCCGCTGTTCCCAAAAAGTGATTGAGTATGGAAAACACAGTCAGGAGCTTAACCGATACACCTGCCCGAAATAAAAAGAACCGCCCGTCTCCTTTTGAAAAGAGATCAGGCGGTTTTCGGGCTGCAGAACATGTTGGTCTGTTTGATCAGGAAAGGCCAGCGTAAACCTTCGCTGCATTCTGATACAGGATCTGTTCCCGCTCTGCATCATTTAGCCCTTCCATCTCCCGAATCCAGCGCACATAGTCGCCATACGGAGCCTCTTTCAGGGCTGAAGGCATATCTGTGCCGAACAGCAGCTTATCTGCGCCCACCAGGTCTCTTGCCAGCCGTACATAGGCTCCGGCTCTCTTCCAGGGCTCGGAAGCATCCATACAATTATGGGGTACGCTTGCCAGGTCAAACCATACATTGGGGAGGGCCAGCCCTTCCAGAGCCCGTTTCAGTTCCTCCTCCTGCTTTCCGTTGGGAGCCAGAAGGTGGCAGATCACAAAGTTTACGCCCGGATGGCGGGTAACTGCGTTTTTAAGTCCCTCCGCCTGCCAGCTTTTACTGCCGCACTTTCCGATGTCAATAACCATCACATGGCCCATACGCTCCCCATAGGAAAAGGCCTCCTCCATGCGTTCTCCGTCGATGAGGAAATCAGGATGGATTGCCATCACGCCGGAGCCGGTGCTGACCTCGAACTTTTCAATCTTAAATCCCAGTTCTTCAAACAGAAAGCGCCGGATTCCATCCCGGTCAAAGGAATAGGGATCATAGCTGGCGGCGCCGATAAAACGGTTCGGATACTTTTTTACAGCCTCCCAGGTATAATAATTCTGAAAACCGTAGAAGTTTCCCTGAAGGAGCACGGATTTTTCCACTCCGTTCTCATCCATGATTTCAAGAAGCTGTTCCGGGCTTACGCCGTCTGTATGAAACTGCTCCGGTATCATCCGGACTACCTGTCCGTTGGCATAGCGGGCCATTCCGCCGCCGATGCTGCGCAGCTCTCCGCCGGAGCCGATCCCTGCGATGTACTGGACAATATGGGCGTGGCTGTCGATTATCTTCATAGTTCCTTTTAACCTGCCTTTTCTCTGTTATTTAAAAACGGCATCCATGTTTTCTGCCGGCTTTTTCCTGTCTGTGATGGCCGCCGCAATGTTCCCTTTGCGGTCTGTGGAAGGCTTCCCGCTGTCCTGCTTCACCATAACGGTCGCAGACGCCGTCCTGATCCGCGTCCTCATAATACCTGCCGCATCCCGGCTCGGCTGCAAAGGTGCTTACTGAACCCATTGCAAACACAGCTGCCGCTGCAAAAAACGCTACAGCCGTCTTTTTTATGTTCCGTTTCATAGAGGTTCCTCCCTTCTTTTTATACCATAAATATAACACAGTCCGACGGCTAAATCCAGTGGGAGCCGGTATGTCTGCTGTGCAGTTTTGCAGTTCAATCTGAAGTTTGTTTTCCAAAAAAAATAAACAGATATGGGCATAGTGATGCTAAAAAATAGGATAAAACTCCACCAGAACCTATTCTGACAAGCAGACGTATTATGATTCTGTACCAGCCTATAGGATACAAAAATAGAACTATCCCAAGAGCGCCTAACAGGTCAGGCATTACCAGTTCCAATGCTGTTATGATTATCTGAAATATTACAGTTATACTGGCTGAATAAAACAGGATTTTTCGAGAAAAAAAAACGAAAAATAAATCTTCCAAGCAAAAGAGCGATTGCAAAGATTGCTGCTTCCAGTATGTAGTTTTCCTGTTCTGTATGAACGCTGTATGTGATATCCGCATAAAAACCAATCGTTCCTGTGATCAAACAATAGGCAGGGACAATCCAAAGACCGTGCATTTTATATTTTATATTCAATTACAGCTCTCCTTTTCATGTTATTTTAGGATATACCATATCTTAAATATACCACAAACCTGTGTTTTGCTGTCTTACTATTTTTTTACATTTTTACATGGATATAAAACAAAAAAGCGCCCCATCCGGCTTTCAGCCTCCGGACAGGACACTTTTATTTTACTTACCTATGAAACAAAACTTTCTTCCCATACCTGCCATGCCTCCCTGGCCTGGCGGTATTTTTTATTGTGCCATTTCAGCGCTTCGCTGTTTCCGGCACATTTGGCAAGGCTTTTTTCAAAGCGTTCGTCGATGGATACTTCTTTATCTCCCTGGATCATCTTATCTGCTAAATATACAACCAGGGTTTCGTCTGCCTTTGAGGGCATCCTGTCCAGCCAGTGGTGCTGCCGTACAATCTCCGCTGCCCGGCTGTAGCCGCTTTCCTTTAAAAGCGCTGCTCCTGCTGCTGCATGATCTGCGCTCCCCTTGCGGATGTCATGAAGAAGGGAAGCAGACCGAACCAGATTCAGATCCAGGAGTATCCCTTTTTCCTGCAGCTTTACAGCCATGGAAAGAGCCTTACGGCTCACTGCCTCGCTGTGGCGGCGGAGGTGATCCGGCATCTGAGAGGTTTCCAAGAGCCATTTTAAGGCTTCCCCATCAGGATATCCCTGTCCTCTGCTGCCCTCCAACTGTAACAGACGGCGGTATTCCTCTTTTGTATCTGCATCTACAAAACTGCCCTCATCAGCGACTTCTACATCCAGAATCAAATCTGAGCAGCTTTTTAAAAAGCCCTTCAGTCCCTGCTCTCCCTGATACGATAATACAGCTTCCATCATTACTGAGCTGAGTTTTACCGGATGTCCACGCCGTCCGGCACATTTTGTCCGGACAATAGGGCTGTCTGCGTCTATGATCTTTTTTACAGTTTCTTCGGTTACGGCAGGCACGTCCACGGGCATGACAAGCACCTCGCTGCATTGTCCTTTAATTGCTTCGAACCCCAGCTTTAACGAATCGAGCATTTCCGTAGAAGCATACTGCCGATTTTGGATAAATATAATATCCGTATCCTTTAACTGCTGTTTTAGCTCTTCTCCCCGGTATCCTGTAACCATTACAACAGGGGATACGCCGGTTCGCGCAAGCATCTGCGTCAGATGCCTGGCAACACATTCTTTTCCAAAGGGAAGCAGGGGTTTAAAATCTCCCATCCTGGAGGAAAGACCCGCTGCTGCAATTACAGCGCCTGTTTGCTTCATATGTTTACCTCTTTTATGCCTGTTTGCTGATCCGTTCTGCACGCTTTACAGCGTAATCCTGAAGAGTCCGTTTAAGGCCGATTTCCGCCATCTGAGCGCAGTGGATGCTCTCCTTTTCAAGTCCGCCGAAAAACTCAGACAGCTGGGCGGCATTGATCAGATATGCTTCCATTACAGGTTTGCCCAGTGCACATTCTGCGACTCTTGCGGCACATGCTTTTAACGGAGGGCAGGCGGTATCGGTAACTGTATAATGAAATTCTGTAATAACTTCCCTTTTTGTATCAATAAACATTTCCAGACAGTCGCCGCATCCCGGCTCTTTAACCTCTCCCGCTCCCAGAAAGTGCTCCGGCTTTCCCAGATTTTCTTTTTTTTCACTGTATAACAGAATTTTCTCCCTGTCCATTTTACAATATCCTTTCTTTGATGCCGGAGAGGTCTTTTGTCCTCCCGCTTTTTATTTTATCCAACTGGATGGCTTAAATCAGAATCCAAGGAATCTCCGGATCATAACCTTTGCCATTTCAATCTTATAACCGTTCATCTCCAGAGGAATTGCCTTCTTAAGGGCAATCTCTGCTGCTTCTTTTGCGGTTTCCTCTGTAAGTTCCTTACCAAGCAGATACTGCTCTGCCTCCTGTAATTTCATAGGAATCGGTGCAGCTGCTCCCAATACAAGGCTGATTTCCTTTACAATGCCTTCTTCCAGACGAAGGGTACCTGCTACTGCAAGAATAGCGAAATCAATTGATTTTCTCGTTCTGTACTTATCATAAACAGCAGTTGTGCCTTCAGAAGGCATTGGAACTACGATTTCCAGAACAATTTCTCCCGGCTTTAAGGTATCCTTTACGCGGGTAGAGCCTGCAAAGAAGGTTTCTGCGTCCAGCTCTCTCATATTTGTACGGATTTTTGCACCGTAAGCATACAGCATATTTGCCATGTCGCTTGGGTTTACAGCCAGACATCCGCAGTTGAAGCAGCGGGATGCCTCATGCTTTACAGCACTTTCATCCAGTCCGCTTAAATCCTCCTTATCCATGGCTCTGTCTTCTACAGAAAGGAGGGATGCCTTTGCTGCCTCGTGATTATGACGGCACTCATTTGTAAAGGATGCCAGTTTTTCTTTCAGGCGGGCAGCAGCTGCCTTCTCAACCTCAAGGGCGTCTGTCTGGCAGTATTTGCGGATAGCGATCGCAGTGTCCTTTCCTGCCGCAATTGCCTTGATAACGGTTGCAGGTCCGGTTGTTACATCGCCTCCGGCAAAAATGCCTTCCACGCTGGTCTTGTTTCCTTCTAATGCCTTGATGCGTCCGCGTTCAGTTTCAACCTCATAAGCGCCTTCCAGGAAGTCCAGATCAGCCTTCTGTCCGATTGCCATCATGATAACATCTGCATCTACTGTAAGCAGATTGTTTTCATCATATACAGGATTGAAACGTCCTGTTTCATCCAGAACCTGAGGACAGTTCTTGAATACGATTCCGCTGACTTTTCCGTCTGTTCTCAGAACTTCCTTGGGTCCCCAGCCGTTGACGATCTTTACGCCCTCTTCCAGTGCCCTTGTAACCTCTTCTTCATTTGCCGGCATGGAATCTCTCTGCTCAAGACAGACCATGGTTACATTGTGGGCGCCCAGACGTTTGGCAGTGATGGCAACGTCCATGGCAACGTTTCCGCCGCCGACTACAACAACATCAGAACCGGGTCTGTCAAGAATATAATTATTTACGTCAATCAGGAATTCCAGGCCGAACCGTGTGAGTTCTTCGCCTGCAAGCCCGATCAGAGGACGTTTCCATGTGCCTGTATCCAACATTACGCTGTCGCTGATTTTATAAATTTCATCCAGAGTAATGTCTGTGCCTACATTACAGCTGCAGCAGAATGTGACACCCATATTCTCAAGAACAGAAACAAATTTTCTTACGATATCCTTTGGAAGCCGGTATGCCGGAATTGCATAGGAAAGGCAGCCGCCGGGTTCCTTCTGTTTCTCATATACGGTAACTGCAAAGCCGCTCTGGCGGAGATAGAAAGCGGCGGTCAGGCCCGCAGGACCGGAACCTACGATGGAAATTTTCTTTCCGTTTTCTTCCTTCGGTCCCTGCATAAAGTCCTCGGAATGCTCCAGAACCATATCTCCAAGGTAACGCTCAATGCCGCCTACATTCAGGCTCTCATCATATGTATTGCGGTTGCAGCCTTCCATACAGAAGTGAGCGCATACGCGGCTGGTAATAGCCGGCATCGGATTTACCTCCAGGATTACGCGGGCCGCATCCTCATATCTTCCTGCACGTACCATTTCCATATATGCGGAAATGTCTGTATGAGCAGGGCAGTTTCCGGTACATGGAGTCTCACATACCTTTGCTGCGCCGAAAATGGAATGATAACGGTTTTCACCCATCATAGCGGAGCAGAGATGGCCACTCTTACGTGCACAGTCAATCTTTCCGCCCAGAATATCCGGATAGCGGTAATACCAGCAGCGAATGTCCTGACACAGGTTTCCGGCTACGGTAGCAGTATTGCGGATGTTAGGGGTGGCAACACTTGTAGCGGCAGTGCTTAAAGCGCCCCAGTGCTCTTTTACTGTTTCAGAATCAGCTACCTGACGCAGAGTTGCCTCCGCGCCAATGTGAAGTCCGTCCTCCTTTACTTCAATCTGGGACAGGCCGGGAAGCTTCTTTAAATTAACCACCTGCTCCGGATATTCCGGAAGCAGTCCGTCCTTTAATACGCCAATCAGATCCGTGCCTCCGCCCATGGCAACTGTGCCGGACTGTTTCAGCAGCTCAGACGCATCCTCCACAGAAGATGGATTTATGTATGTAAAATTTTTCATTTATTTGCCTCCTTTTCCTTCAGCGCTTTCAGGACTTTTGCAGGTGAGAATGGATAAGAATCCAGCTTAATGCCGCAGGCATTGTAGATTGCCATACGGATGGCAGGACCGCCGGGAGCCAGTAAGGGCTCTCCTACTCCCACTGCGCCAAATGGATAATCATTCTCTGTATTCTTCATAGACTCCAGGACAATGTGGTCATGGGGAACTACATCATTAAAGGTTCTTGTCTTATAATCAATATTGCTTGCGTTTAATACCCGGTAATCATTGGGGTCCCATACGGTTTCTTCCATACATGCGATATCAATTCCCGCAAAGAAGGACTGCATCTGATTGCGCAGCGGAAGCGGGTTTACAATTACGCCTGCATCAGATCCGCCAAAGTGGTCTACAATCTTAAAGGTACCCATTTCCAGATCTACCTCTACTTCTACAAACTGAAGATGGAAAATGGTACTGTCATGAACACCGTCAAAATGGCCGCAGCCGGTAACGCCGTCTACTTTTCCCATCAGGTGAGGGAAAAGAGAGTATTTTTCTTCCGGATTGGACAGACGGCATACGTATCCGCCCTTAAATTCCAGATCATCCTCAGGAAGGCCGAGCTTTTCATGAGCCAGCTGATAAAGCTTCTTTTTCACATCCTCACAGGCGCGCTTTGCTACGATGCCTCCGCAGTAGGTAGAACGGGAACCGGTGGAACCGAAATCAGGCGGCGTCATTCCTGTATCAGAATCGGACACACGGATGGACTCCAACGGCATATCCAGCTCTTCTGCCACAACCTTGAGCATAACGTCTCTGGTACCTGCGCCAAACTCAGACATACAGGTTGACAGATAGACTGCGCCCAGTCCGGTAAGGGTAACATTGGCATTGGATGGCTTTCCGCCGGTATCTGAATGGCCTGCAGCGCCTACTCCCACGCCTCTTACCTTCTTTCCGTCAGCAGATACCCAGGTAGGAACGCCCCAGCCCTTGAATCGGTCAGACCAATGGAATGCATCTGCTGTCTTGACAACCAGATCGCTCCAGTCGGCCGTCTTGTTATACTGCCATGGATGAGGCTCTGCATTTGCATTGTGATACCGGTCGCCCTTCTTCATCGCATTTTTAACCAGATAAGTTACAGGATCAATATCCAGCTTTATACATGCCTCCATAATTGCCTGACTTACCAGAGCCGTAGACTCCATGTAGCCATATCCGCGGAAGGAACCGGAAGGCATATGGTTGGTAACAACTACTTCTGCATCGTATTTCTTATTGTCTGTTTTACAGAGGATGGGAAGAGTATTAGTTCCCACCGCCAGCATGAATTCCTGAGTGGAAGCACAAACGCCTGCATCTGCAACCTGATTCATAACAACTGCGCTTGCCAGACCGTCTTTCTTCATACCAAATTTAAGATGAGCCTTGGTAACCATACGGTTCTGATGGATCGCAAAATGCTCTTCTTTGCTGTAATTAAACATAACCGGACATCCGGCAGCCTTCGCCATTACTGCTGTAAATACAAGAGGCTGCACATTGCCGCTGTATAACTTGGAACCAAAGCTTCCTCCTACTGCCGGAGCGGTAAGGCGTACCTGCTCATAAGGCACATTTAAGGATGAAGCCACATTCTGATGGCAGTACGCAGGAGCAGCAGCAGATGCGATAAAGTTATATGTATCGTTTTCATACCAGCAGATGGTAACTGGAGGCTCTACTGGAAGCGGATTCTGTCCGTTTTCGATAGAAGAATCAACCTCAACGATTACATCTGACTCCTCAAAGCCCTTTTCCACATCTCCTACCTCAAAGTTTATGTTATTTTTGTGAGGGGCAATATTTCCCGGAAATTCAGGATAAAGCTGTGGTGCATCGGGAGCCAGCGCTTCCTCGATGGTGAATACAGGCTTAAGCACCGTGTAAGTTACGTCGATCAGCTTCATTGCTTCCAGAGCAATATCCTCTGTCTCGGCAACTACCAGGGCAACTGCATCTCCGATGAAGCGGACATACTGATCCATAATATGATGATGCTTAGGAGGGGTAAAACCGTTTGTGATGTAAATATTCGGGTCCACATCCTTCCAGGTCACAACGGCAGTAACTCCGGGATAAGCCTTGGCCTTTTCAACGTCAATGGCTTCGATTTTGGCATAGGGATGGGGGCTTCTTAAAATTTTTCCATACTGCATACCAGGCACCTTAAAATCACCGGTATACTTTGCTTTTCCCGTTACAATCTGAGGACCTAACAGGCGAACCTTTTCCTTGCCTACATACTTTAATTCTTTCATTCCTGCTCCTCCTTTTTGCTTTTATTGCTTTCTACATAGGCCATAATGGATTCTACTGCCGTATAGTGGGTTCCGCAGCGGCAGTAATTTCCAGCCAGTGCTTCTCTGACCTCTTCCTCTGTGGGTTCCGGATTTTCATTTAAAAGCGCTTTTGCTGTCATGATTACACCGGGGATACAGAAACCGCACTGATATCCGCAGTTGTCCAAAAATGCCTGCTGCAGGCCGTCCAGTTCTCCTGTGGCCCGGTCAGCCAGACCTTCAATTGTGGTAATCTCTGAGCCGTCACAATCCATAGTCAATGTCATGCATGACGTAACTGCCTTTCCGTCCATAATCACGGTACAGCAGCCGCAGGCTCCCTGATCGCATCCGATCTTTAAGCCTGTAAGGCCCAGACGGTCCCTGAGGGTATGAGCCAGAGTCTCGCTTTCGGGCATATCATTTCTGCCCGTTCCCACGGTGATGTCGTAATCCTTTCCGTTTACCTTCAAGGTAATGATTTTTTGAACAAGTTCTTTCATATTGCTTTTTTCCTTTCTATAAAAGTGATCTTTGAATCAAAAGGTACCTTTTTATGGACGTTCATCATTTTTTACCAGGAAGCTGAAGAATACCGCAACCGCTGCGCATCCAACGAAGATGTACCATACAAAGGAATAACTTCCTGTTGCATCAATTACCCGTCCTACAATGATAGGCATAATCAGGCTTGCCATCTGGAACAACAGGTTCTGTGTGGAGGCGGCAGTTGCTGTAAAACGCTCTCCTGCCAGCATCATGGCAGAGGTGGTGTAATGAGTGGAAGGCAGATAGGAAACCGCACCATAGATAATTCCTATCAGAATCAGTCCGGTGTAGCTTCTCTGCATAGAAAAGATAATGGTCATCACACCCATGCCTGCAAGGGTCATCATAAGGAAATTCCGGTGGCTCATGTGAAGTTTCTGGGCAATGCTTCCGGACAGACAGGAGGCGATAATGCCTGCAATGCTGTAGCAGGTAATGATCATGCCACCCTGGACAGGGCTGAAACCGATGCTCTGAACATATTTATTAGTCCAGGTAGCAAAACCTACGCTGATAAACATGAACATAAATCCGCTGGCGCCCAGAAGAAGCTGTTGTTTATTGGTAAAGAAACCAACCAGTCCCTCCAGCATTCCGGCCTGTCCGGTTCCGGGAGCTTTGGCTGCTGCGGTCTGTGCTGCTGCCTTGGGGGCGGAAGCTTCCGGCACTTTCTTTTCAACGGGCTGTACAAATACAGCTAATAAAACCACGATAACAGCTGCTACTGCGCCTACGATCATAAAGGTAATCCGCCATCCAAAAGCCTGGTTGAGAGGGGCACCTAAAGACTGAGCCAGCGTGATACCGAAAGGCGGGGAAGCCAACACTACGCCCATAGCAGAAGCTCTCTCTTTTGGTGCAAATGTAAGGGCAACTACTTTTGAACACTGGGCCATAACGCAGCCGCTGCTCACACCTGTGACCACACGGATGGCCAGTCCCATTTCATAGCTGTTTATAGCTGACATAAGGGCTGTCATAGCGCCGCCTAAAACGGTACAGGCAATCAGAATATACTTGGGCTGATATTTGTCCGCCATAATTCCGCCCGGAATCTGTGTTACCAGATATCCTGCAAAAAAAGCAGACATATAAAGTCCTGCCTGTGTGGCGTTAATACCAAATTCCCCGGATACGTCTGCCATCAGAGGGCTCCAGATGTACCGGCTCAAAAAGGTAAATGAAAACGCCAGTGTGACTGCCGCCAATGACATATACTTGTTTGTTTTTTTCGTTTGAGTTCCCATGACTTCTCCTTTTTGTCATTTTTTTAACATTTGTGTTTAAAAAAAAGAATTCAGCTGACCTTTTTGTGCTATACAAACACATTTTGTATACTGTTGATTTTAACCTTTTTTATCCATATAGTCAATATAGTTTTGTAATTTAATTCAAAATTTACGTTATTAATTTATATAAATAACGCTTTTTTCGATTTTTTTCACACAATACAAAATGTTATTTGTATAGCACTATTTTTCTTGATTTTGTCAGATAATATAACAATCTTCTTTGTTCATATTTACTTGGCAAAGATTTGTCATTGAGTTATAATGGTTTGGGAAGGCCAGAGTATTTTCCTTCTGACCATCCATATCAATCTAAAGGGAGTCCAATATTTGAAAGAAACAGAATCCAGAAATTTAAAAGAAGAAATTCTGACGGTAACCGGCCGTATGTTCCTTGAATACGGATACAGCGGCACTACATTTCAGAAAATTGCAGATGAATTAAATATTACAAAAGGCGCCATCACTTATCATTTTAAGAACAAATTTATGATCATGGAAACGTTTATAGATGATCTGTTCAGTCAGATCAAAGGATATGTAGACTCGTTTCCGGAAGAATATAAAAACCGATACTGGCGTCACTGCATAATCTATATCTACGCCTACAGAAAGATAATGAGCACGCCTAAAAACATGGAATTATTTTATCATAAGGATCAGCAGCTGATCTGGCAGAATCATAAGCTGGCCATGATCGCCGGAATCTATGAAGAGATTGAAAAGGACTTCCACAAATCCTATGACCGAAAAGATCTGCAGATGAAGGCATACATGGATATGGGGGTTCGATCCAGACTGTTTGAGACCTACCAGAATCATCCCGGCGTATTTACCCTGGATCAATACTGCTACTATCATATCTATCTGTTGGGCATTTTATGCAAGCTGGATGAAATGACCATCCAGGAAAACATAAAAGACGCCTTTGCCTTTGCCGATTCCCATCCTCTCGATATACGGTCATGTATTTTTGAATAAAGCGCCCCATTCCGAAGATCCGGAAGGGACGCATTTGTTTTTATCGATCCATTTCCCCGAATCGCTTTGCAATCCGGATCAGAAGCTCTGTAATGGTTTCCATAGATTCTGCACAGATATACTCATACTTCCCATGGAAATTGTGGCCTCCGGTACACAGGTTGGGGCAGGGAAGGCCCATATAGGAAAGCCTTGCTCCGTCTGTGCCGCCGCGGATGGGTACGATCACCGGAGTGATACCCAGCTCTTCCATAGCTGCCTTTGCCTCGTCGATCAGGTACATATAGGGCTCGATCTTCTCTTTCATGTTGTAGTAGGAATCTTTTACCTGTACCTCTATAGAACCAGAGCCGTATTTTTTGTTCAGATAGGCAGCTGCTTCCTTAAACAGTTCCTTTTTATCCTCAAATTTCTGCTTATTGTGGTCACGGATAATGTATTCCAGAGAAGCCTCCTCTACACTGCCCTCCATCCGGTCCAGATGGAAGAAGCCTTCATACTCCTCTGTATACATGGGATTTTCAAAGACCGGCAGCAGGGACTGAAATTCCATTCCCATTAAAAGGGCGTTTTTCATCTTTCCCTTAGCGCTGCCGGGATGGATGCTGGCTCCATGGATCTTTACCCGCCCGGATGCCGCATTAAAATTCTCATATTCCAGTTCTCCGATCGCTCCGCCGTCCACGGTGTAGGCCACATCTGCTCCAAAGCCATTTACATCAAAGCGGTCAGCGCCCCGTCCAACCTCTTCATCCGGGGTAAAGGCGATACAGATCTTGCCATGCTTTTCCTCCGGATGGGATAAAAACCAGGCTGCCATGGTCATGATCTCTGCCACACCCGCCTTATCATCTGCCCCTAAAAGGGTGGTGCCGTCAGTGGTGATAAGCGTCTTTCCCTTATAATTTTTCATTTCCGGAAAGTCATTTGCGGAAAGCCAGGTGGAGGCGTCCTTATTTAAACAGATATCCTCTCCATCGTAATTTTCAATAATCTGAGGCTTTACGTTTGTGTCTGAAAATGCAGGCGCTGTATCCATATGGGAAATAAAACCCAGAGCAGGTGCCTGATGGCCTTCCTCCAGATTTGAGGGGATCACGCCGTATACATAGCCGTTTTCGTCCTCCCGCACATCCGATACGCCCAGCTCTTTCAGTTCCTCTGCCAGCATATGGCCTAAAACCCTTTGCTTTTCTGTACTTGGCATCTGCTCCATATCATCCGCAGACTGGGTGTCTACGGCTGCATAGCGCAGAAAGCGCTCTGTTACCTGTGATCGATTCTGTACCATTGTGTTTCCTCCTTAAATGTACCATTTTCACAAAGTTCAGTTTCTAAAACTGTAAATAAGTATATCACAGGAACCCTATCCTGTCCAATCCGCTTTAGCTTACGTCTCTGCATCCTCCAAACCCTCTCTCAGCTCCAGATCCCTTGCGATCATTTCCAGATAATGCACCAGCATATCCCTGTGAGCTCGGATCCGCCAGGAATGGTCAATTTCATCATAGGTAAAGCTCTTGCGCCCTCCGGCTTCCATCCGGTCCCAAAAGTGCTTTATGGTACGGAAAGGCACATAATATATCTCATCCATCCCCGTATAGTACAGAACAATAAAGGCAATCCCACCCTGAGCCTCAAACTCCTCCATAAAACGGATCTGGTGAGCATGGATGTTCTGCAGAGGAAAAGTAGATGCACTGCATTCCTTGGCATCAAAGCATACGGGAATCCCCTGAACCGCTCCGATATAGTCCACGGTACTCTTCTGGTCAAAATAAGCCAGAGTGATGTGCCGGCTGGACTTATCAATCTGGATCGGTGTGATGGGCGTGGGTATTTTCTGTATCAGGGCAAGCTTTTTCTCCCTGTAGCTGTCATTGGTGCGGTTAATCAAATCCTCAAGGGTAGAGCCCCGAAGGCCTCTGGTGTTCCAGGTTCCCATCGTGTGTCATTTTCCTTTCTGATGTCATGATGCTGATGATACACATAAAAGTATAACAGGAGAATCCACTAAGAGCAAGGCGCAAAAAAAGCGCTTTTTCCTATAGATAATCCTGCGGAAAAAGCACTTTTTATTCATAGCAAACAGTTATTCATTATTTTTGACATAGACCGGTGAAACATAGGCCCATTGCCGATTTTTCTGACACACTTCCATATGATATACATCCCAGGAAAGCTGTGGAACGTTATCTTCAATTTCCCCCTCAAACTGGTAACGGGTACATGGAAGAGCAGGATGGATTTTAAATGCCTGAGAATGATAGTATTCCATTTCTGTCACATAGCCATATTCCAGAAGATCTTTGATAGAAGCTTTATACTCCTTGTGATTGATCTTAAAATAAACAATCGTGTTAAGATCTCCCTGTATCTCAAACACCAGAGAAGAAGTAGAGGGATGGAGTGTAGATTTATTTCCTACCGTATCACAAGTCCATTCTGCCCTGTCTTCATCTATTACAGAGGTATATGTTGCTATATCATTGATACTGTCAGCATCATAGGATTCATCCTGAGAAGGCGCCAGTACGCTTCTTCCGCGGAAATATGGGTTCAGAGCAATGATTTTTCCTCCTGTTACCTGTATTCTGCCATTCCAGCGGTAAAGATTTTGCTTTCCCCACCCCATTTCGACACGGAGTTTATACCGCCCTTTATCAGGAATCTCTCTGTATGTTTCTCCATTTTCCACATAAATCGGCACCTGATTTTTATAAATCACAATTTTATCCAAGGCATATTCTGTTTCTACACTCCAATGTATCTTTCGTCTATTTCCATATGTTTTTGCGCCCATCGGCACTCCGTTTATATCAAAACTGCAGCGGATCCTGTCGCCGGTAACAGCATATGTGCGACCAGCTTTGATGGCCTTCCAAATATTTTCTCTGCTTTTTTCTTCTGCCCACACGGCTGCCATTCCGTCTCCATAAGATCCGGGAAATCCTGCATGATGATCGGTAGATGCTACAAAACTGAACTGTTTGCCTCTTTTTAATCCCTCATATATCAGATTCCGCCCATCTCTCGGCCCCATATTATGATAATATGGGTAATCTGCTTCTTCACACATTCCGCAGCCATGTTTGGAATATACCTCTACCACAGGTGAGATCGAGCTGTCAAATGCGTCCCAGTTGATTCCTCTGTATCCGGCCGGATAACCAATATGGTGAGGAATTACAATCGCATCTTTGCCGCAGGCTTTTATCAGATCTTCAGGTGATCTGCCGTATACCAAGGGAAGGTCATCCTCAGGTGACAGCAGATGATGATCGCCATACTGGCTTGAATGCAGCTCATATCCCTGAAATGTAACAAGTCCTTCCTGACCTGCTTTTTTTACTTTTTCACGTATTTCGGGCCAATGATCGTTCAGTTTTTTGAATCCTACCTCGTGAAAATTTACAACAAACTCTGTTTCGGGACGCTTTTCGTACATATCCGGCCACATAGCATGTCCGGTAAAGGCGCAGAAATCCAACTGGCTTTTTGCACGTTCAATTGCGTGTTCCAGACTTCCAAACCCATATGTAATTCCGCAGTGATTATGAAGGTCTCCCCAATAAATATTCATTTTCTAATCCTCCTGTTTTAAATCCGGCCACTGGATCGATCGTTCTTCTTTCCCAATTCTGATCCGTATGGTGCGTTCTGCTGTTTCAACCTGCGGAATACATTTCATATAGCGTTCTGCCTGATCGGTACGGTCTGCCAGAAAACAGTCAATCAGCAGGTGACAGCCTGGTTTAAGGCGCCGGCAAATTGTGGGAAGAATGGCCAGGTTATATAAAAGATTGGTGTTTGGGAAGGTATCAATCAGTTTTGCTTCTCCATCTGTTAAAGCAGCTGCCCCGCTAATTCCCCACGGCAAACAGGCAAATATGCTATTTTGATCCTGTTTTATCTGGTCTGCCCTGTATTTTCCGGAAAGGGCTCCTGGCTGTACCTCAAAGCAAGTTTCTGCTTCAATGGAAAATCCACCGTCAGCAGTGTCAATTTCTTTATCTGTAGAAATATGATGTATTCTGATATGCCATGGCCCAAGAGGAATAATCGCACTTTCTGCTTCAACTCCTGGCATAAGCGTATAGTCCAAAAATACAGCCTGCTCTGTCACTCGAAAATGATTAGTTCCGTATTTCATTCGATAATGTTCATCTCCTGCAAGAGAGGCAGCAAGCGTATTATCGAATGCACCGTCCTGAAGCCTGTGCCCTCTGGACACGCTGAATCCGAATTGATTGGAATATACGAACTTTTCATATTTTTCTGATACACAGCCATGATTCTGGCAGTGCTGTCCTGCTACAAAAGCCTCTGCATGATCATTTTCATGGACAACCAGCATATGAGGATGTGTTAAAAGACGGATCGGCTCAAAAACAGGAAAACGATCCGGAGCCGTCCAGAACGGATGGCTGTCACTTAAAGCCAGCATGAAAAATGTCTTTAATCCCCAGTAGGGTGAGCCAGGCCCGTTATATCGTTCACTCATAAAAAGATTGGGATATCCGTATCCGATACTCAGAATACCTGCGTGATTGAAGATAGGGTGGGAAATCCACTGCATCAGGTTTCCAACCGCAAGGCGCCTGTAAACACCATAGTCAATTTCTTCCACTTCTGCAAAGGCCGCCGCAGAAAAAAAGGCTCCATGAGCAAAACGATATGTAAGGCTTCGTCCATAAGGAATCTCCCGGCCGTCCTTGTCAAACCAGTATATAAAATCATCGGCAAATTTTCTTCCCCGTTCTTTCAAAATATAACTGTATTCAGGATCTTCCTTTACCATAAACTTTGCATATAGCAAACCATAAAAATGAATTGCAAAAGGGATATAGTAATCCAGCTGTCCCTTATTTCCATCATGGTACCAGCCGTCTCCTTCATAACATCCTTCAATCACAGCCCGATCCTCTTCCATCCGTTCCTTAGACCAGGGACAGCCGATCATACGGAACATGGTATTTACCAAAATCCGGAAAAATCTCCAGTTATTAGGGTGAACACCATGATCGTTGATCTGATTCATCCAACAAAAAAAACGTTTTTTCTGTTCCGTGTTTAACGGTTCCCACAGTGTTTTGGGAGACAGGCTTACGGCAACCGCTAAAGCTGCCATTTCTACCATTTTTTGATCATAATCGACCAGATCCCCCCAATATTCTTCATGTGAAGGGTCTGTACCGTGTATAATTCCGGAGAGATACCGCTGCTTCCACTCCTCCGCTTCCTCTTTTAACTCTTTGGAAAGAGCCGGACTTTCCTGAGACCATAAGGGACCAAGCCCCCATAAAACTCTGGCAAATCCTTCCATTCTGGATGATTTTTCTCCGTAATGCACCCCGGAATCTCCTGCATGAAGCCATGCATTTCCTTTACTGTAATATGGTTTTAACGGACGGATCATATCTAAAAGCAATTCCGCTGCATCAGCTCTGCTTTGAATTGTCCTTCCCTTCCACTTCTCTATCATTTTTCCTCCTCTACCTGAATCGTAACCTGAAGCATACCGGATTCATCTGGTTTTATGACAAATTCCCATGCCTCAAATCCCCCTGACAGGCAAAAAATCGGCTGCGGTTTCTCTATATTATCTTTGTTTGATATGTTTATCTGCAATACTCCTGATTCTCTGGGAATCATAAAACCTTCTTTTGTTTCGGAAATTCCCATATGGTGCTTTCCAATGACAGGAAGGATAAAAGCAGGAACTGTATTGGACAAAGCTTTTGTCACTCCCGTAATTTTTACATAATGATCTGTAACTGTATACTCCAGACAGCCAAATACATGGTGATCGGAAGGCTGATGCATCATATCCTTTAATTCCATCTCCGAACGGATTTTTATTTCTCCATTTGTTTCCTCTGCAGTAATGCAGGGGGTATAGTCATAACAGCTGGCGTATTTTTTTGTTTCCAAAGTCAATTCCAGTCTTGGAACCAGGCTTTGATGCTGAGATTTTTTTAAAGAAAGCTGCATATTATGAGGTTCCTTCAGCCAGTAGTCTGTCATAGATGCCATAATGATCGGCCCGGCTGTTTTATGCCACAGCATAGTCAGAGTTCCGCCGGAAGCATGACCGCCCTTCATATATTCAAAGTCATACCCCGTCACCGTTCCAAGAAATCCGCCCTTCGATATTTTCCATGTATCTATTTCCGGATAAAACATCAGGGGAGCGGCCTGTTCGGAAGGAATAAGTTCGTTTCTGCTGCTCCATTTACCGCAATCAAGCATAGAAGCCAGAACCTTAGCATGACAAAATGTATGATGGATACATGGCTCTTCACCGTGGGCTGCATAATGAGGTCCTCCATACAAAAGTCCTTCCTGGCTGCATTGTTTATACAGCATTAAATTTCTGACAGCAGCTTCATGAAATACAGGTTCTTCTTCTCCCCATATTCCATATGCTGCCTGACAGCCGTCAGAAGTTCGGCTTCCCCAATAAGTCCATTTATAATTCCGTGTTCCAAAACTGTTGTCCCACCCTCCATCAGGAAGCATAAAATAAAGCTGTTTTCTTAAAATCTCCTTCAAACGGCGAAGCAAAACATCATTTTGAACCGTTCTGGCATAAAGAACCAGGGAAGGGATGGATTCTTCTGCATTATAACCTATGTCTACTGGACGACATCCCCGCTTTGTTACATATTCTGCCGGCTGTCCCTCTCCATAAAAAAGGCCGCTTTCCAAAAGATGCATTTTGCAATGATCAGCCAGAATTTTTGCCTGCTTTAAAAATGTTTCCCGGTGCAGATAACTTCCAGTTAAAGCAAGAGCTGCTGCTGCAGATGCATGGTAATTGATATTTGTTTTATAATCAGTCGTTATTGTCTTCTCAATCCACTCCGCCCCCATCTCCATCCGTTGTTCCCATTTTTTTCTGGTATCTGAATCCAACAGATGTCCGTGGTATTTTAACGCTTCACACAGGCTGATTACTCCAAAAACTGTGATTCCATTCCACTCACTTTGAGCATCGTTATAAAAGCTTCCATCATCGCAAACCATGTTGGAACCCCACTCAAAAACAGCTTCTGCTGCATCCTGATATTTTTTCTGGCCTGTGAAATCTGCTGTACACATCAGCGGATACACTGCATCCGAACTTCTTCCATGGATCATCTTACAGGCGGGACAGAAAAAACCGCCATAAAATCGAGGATCTTTTTGTTCCCTTATCTGGTAGCGAATCAAACCATCACACCAGCTTTTTAACAGATCAAAACACCCTTCCCTTTCCATATCTTCTCCTTTACCAGATCATAAAATCTTTTCCCAAAAGCCTGAGTATACCTTCCAAGAAAAAGTAATCTCCGTAAATCAGCGGAACATGAACCTGCTTTCCGTAAGCAACACTTCCATCCTGAAGAATACCGTCTTTTTCTGTATCCCAACAGCAATGCTTTTCTTCAAGTGCTTCCAATATCCGTTCTGCACTGTTTTGATATAAAAATTTTTCATTTTCATCTACTGCCTGCGCAATCTCAAGAAGTCCGCAGGCAGCACAGGCAGCAGCGGAAGTATCCCAACAAACCGGCTCTTCAGGTGCTCTAAAATCCAGAAGAGATACAAAACCGGTGCAGGCTACATTTGCAATAAAATAGTGAGCAGCCCTCTTTGCTGCCTCCAGATACTCTTTCGTTCCCGTATGACGGTATCCCAGCGCAAAGCCATAAACAGACCATGCCTGCCCTCTGGACCAGGACGAACCTTCTGCATATCCCTGTCCGGCCGGAAATTCAAGTGGTTCTCCTGTTAGCGGATCAAATACTGCAATATGATTACAGGATCCATCCGGTCTTTGCAGATATTTTACTGCAGTATCGGTATGACGTCTGGCAATCTCTTCAAAACGGGGATCCTTTAACTCCCTGCCTGCCCAGTAAAGAAGCGGTACATTCATCAGACAATCTACGATCATCCACCCCGTTTTATCTTCATTCCATGCCCGTATATAATTACCTGCCGGATTAAAGCGGCCTGCCAGTATGTTGGCAGCGTGAAGCCCTCTGGTTCGTGATTTTGGATTCCCTGTAAGACGGTAGTCGGCTACCGCCGTGTGGAGAAACAGAAATCCCACATCATGGTGAAGTGCTTCAAAGTGCTCCAAAATTTTGTCAAATTCCTGTTCTGTATGTTCTGCCGCAGTTTTGTATGCAGAGTCGCCTGTACACTGATACATCTGCCAGAGAATTCCCGGCCAGAAGCCGTTGGTCCACCAGGACAGTTTTACATCACGCATATCCGAATATGTTCCATTTTCTGCTATGTAAGGAATACGCTCTCCGAGCCGGAGACATTCCGCATGAATTTTCGCTTCCATCTTCTTAAAAATTTTTTCTGCATCCATATATATTTACTCCTTTACTGCTCCTGCAATCGTTCCTTTTGTAAAATGTTTCTGTAAGAATGGGTACACACAGAGGATCGGAACTGTAGCTACTACAATTGTGGCATATTTAATTGTCATTGCAACGGATTCCTGATCCATGGTTCCTACACCTGTAGTCATTGACGTCACATCATTCTGCATCAGTATCTCTCTTAAAATAACCTGCAGAGGGTAGAGCTCTCTTGTACGGATAATAGCAGAAGCCCAGAACCAGGAATTCCAGATAGAAACACCATAGTACAGAACCATAACCGCTAATATTGCCTTTGAAAGTGGAAGCACAATCTGGGTCAATATGGTAACATGACCTGCTCCGTCAATCTGAGCTGCTTCAATCAGGCTTTCCGGAATGCTTTCAAAAGAGGTCTTTAAAATAACCAGATTATAGGTACTGATCATAAACGGCACAATCAGTCCCCATAAACTGTCCGTCAAATGAAGATCCTTCAAATTCAGATAAAATGGGATCATTCCGCCTGAAAAGAACATGGTGAACATAATAAGCATCATAATCGGCTTTTTAAACATAATTCTGCGCCGTGAGAGAAAATATGCTCCCAGAGATGTCATAATAATATCCAATGATACTCCCACTACAAGTATAAACAGTGTATTCAGATATCCTTTTACGATCATTGGGTTTTTAAATACTTTGTTATATGCTTCCACGCTCCAGCCGGCCGGCTTTAATAAAAGCCCTGTATGTTGGGTAAGCATATTGCTGTCGCTGAAAGATGCTACCACTACATACCATACCGGGTATAGGCAGATCAGCATGATTAACGACAGAAAGATGTAATTGAAAACAGAGAAAATCCGCTCTCCCCTGGAACGTTTTACTTTCATTGATTTCATATTAATCTCCATTCCGCCGCCTTCGGCTGGCGGCACAAATAGTAATGAAAGTGTTCC
>OHAP01000682.1_pt1 | contig 24455 bp, 30 predicted proteins | sample 1577171 | NCBI WGS metagenome assembly OHAP01 (sample SAMEA3541489, study PRJEB24748) | human gut metagenome | biome: human gut; feature: human-associated habitat; material: faeces | place: China | collected 2012 | reverse complement strand
CTCTTTCAAGTTCTTGCGCTGCCTTGTATTCGCGACTGTCTTCTATTACCATATCATTTAATATTTAAGAGGTTTATAAATAAAAAGGACACCTATACCTTATTATATAGATGCCCTCCATACCAAGCTATTCTTTAACAATGGCATAGCCCAGCAGCAGGATATATCCTACCGCTATAAATGGGAACAATGCCATTGCAATGAAGAATACCAAAGTAGCCAGTAACACGTAGAATAAATTCCGTAGCATAATCTCCAGTTTTGAGAAACCAGTAATAGGATATAATTCCAGATACAGCTAAGAAAGAAACCAGCTGTATTTTTCATCACCATGCAGAGCGGATGCAATGCCCGTTGCCAGTTCTGTAGCATTAACAGCCCGTTGCAGATAAGCGTCCACATAACTCATTTTGTTTGCTTGTGTCAAAAGGTTATGGAAATCGAACATTGATATAGCATTATCCTTCACTCCAAACACTTCATTCGTGTAATACTCGCGACAAACACTGTTTATCTGGCTGTCAGTGATTAAAAGTCTTGGTATTGCTTTCTGTCTCGCTGGTGAAAGCGCTTGGTACATTCGCATTCTGCCTATCACTTGTGCAAATTGTGTTTCAGACAGATAAATATCTGATAATGTCTGCATCAAATGTATTTCTTTGGCAGCATTGAAGCTGTTAAACAATTCCAGTACATTTCTGTAAAGCTCACTGATATTGGTTACTTCCATGTTGAACCTCACACCTTCACCAGTAAGAATCTGATTGGAACAGATTTTCATTCTCCAGCCAATAAAGACAGAGAACTTTTCCAAGCCTTTGGAAGAACGGTACAAATTCAAATCACTGTAATTCCTTACCCCACCTATACACAGTTCAAGCCTTTGCCCTCTTATCGTTTCAAAAATGGTTGGAACGGTAAAGGCAAAAGCAAGTCTTTGATAGAATTGTGTCTTTTCACATTCTAACAGTTCACTTGCTTTCTTGCCTAGTGCGGACGGTATTCTGCCACGTACTATATGTGAAACTCTTATTTCTGGAAAGTTCACCTTTTCACCTGCATAGAATGAGCTTGCAGCCTCATGCACACAAGAAACAAAGTCTTGGTGTGCAACGGTTAATTCCTGGTTTGCCCAAGTAGGCACAACACATTTGTTTGCAAGTTCTTCCAGTGTAATAGAATCTGTATTGGCTTCCAAGAAAGTAATACTTGGTTTTGCTGTTTCTTCCACAACTACCGTTGCATCCTCTGCAAATTCTCCTAAATTGCTGTTACTTCTCTGTGCCATGGCTGGCATAATCTGTAATGCTTCCATAATCTGTAAATTATTAAGTTGATAATTAGAAATTTCTCCATCTGAATGCCATATAAATGATAATGTACAGCACTATGGCAAACATTACCTTTGGGGCTGCAATGAACGGTACAACGAGTATTGCACCAACCGTCAGAATTGCCTTTAAATCTTCCATAAGCGATAATTTATGATTAGTAATGAGTGAATTAAAAGGGAATGATAACCAGAAACAAAAAGCCTTCCAGCCTTGTACGCATGTGTATTTCTGTAATAAATCTGTATCTGCCCGTAATGGCTGTTACAGAATTTCAAGCGTTTGGGGTTGGAAGGTGATTTCGCATCTGGTGTTCATTTCCCCTAAAGATACGGTGAGGGTAGTTAGGGGTAACACAACAGAAGCGCTTAAGACATACACCAGATACGGATATACATGCCAACCGTTTTTCTACTGCCAGTAATTCCACCCTATATGGCTCTGTACCTTATATGGAAACACTTCCCAGAACTAAAGGGGGAGGGGTATGATTTTAAGTACCTATATTTTATCATATCTATCTTTCAATTTTTGTAGATAATCCGTATATTTGTGATAGTTTGAAGTATCTTATTTGACTATCAACGAATTATATTCAACTCGCATGAGAATGGGCAACGGATAAGAAAATGCCAAACTGTTCAGAATCACTATATTCCTCATGCTTTCAAATAACTCTTTATCCAGTTGCAAAGATAGTGTTTTTTCTGTAAATACCGGTAATTTCAGGTCACAATCTCACTATGAATCTATGAAATAATCCATATCGGACATAACAGCCATAACGCAGCCGAGTCCCCCTAACTCACAGGCAAAGGTAACTCGTGTCCTGCTCGCACAAGCAAGGTTAAGCCCTTCGGGTGTCGTGGAAAAATCATCCTCGCCCCGAAGGGCTTTCGGTATTTTTCCCGCCAACCTTGCATGTACGGGACACGACCTTTTATAGCCTGTAGTTACGGGAACTCCGGCCCCGAAAAAAGCCGGACTAACAAAAATCAAATGTTATGTCACAGCAGGCAACAAAAGAAAAGTACAGTATCGAAACGCTCAGGAAACTGAATATTTCATACGACCACGAACACTGGCTGAGCCAGAAAGATGTGGATATGGCAAATAGTTATGTGGAACTTATTGAGCGGACACGCTCCGAAATCACCCCGCAAATTGGAGACAGACTGATCTATGTGACCGCAGACGGAGATTATTACGGCAACGCCCTCATCGAAAACTTTCATCACACAAAGGAAGGACATTTTTCCATCTGCGAATGCCCTTACGTTCCCTTTGTATGGAAAGAGGGTGATAACATCCGTCTGAGCGTCAGCGGCGGTGCATTCTGTGCCATAAATCCGAAGGACATGAAGTTCCTGCGATGGACGGATGGCACATTCTGTGACTGGGGATGGTGCGGCGCATGCGGAAATGGTGCCGTGACATTTACAGCTAAAGTGCCTTTGTGGTTCTATGCCGAACCCAATCCAAAGTATGGTAACTTCACGACCGAAACTTACCACAAATTCTATCTCACCAAAGACACAAGTGCATCAGCAAGAAATCTCTATCGGGGATTCGATGCAGCTTTCAGCAATGAAGAGGAATTCCAACAGTTCTTGAAGGATTATGAGGGAACGGTATTCGAGGGCAATTGGGAAAGCAACATCGTGGTATGGTGCTTCCGTCGTGAATACGTGTTCCTGCCTCTCGCAGAATGGGAGAAGATAGCAGCTCCAGCCGAAGAGCGCAGGCTCAACTTCTATCCTGAACAGGTCAAGATTGTCAAGGACATGGAAAAGCATATCACCTATTTCTATCGAATCAAGTCACAGAATTTCTAACACATAAAATCCAACAGTTATGCAAACGACAACAGCAATCAAGGCCGGCAACGCTCCCGACCTGCTTTCCGGTATTCTGAGCGTGCAAGTGAGAAACGAGGACAAGATTACGGAGCAAGACAGAATCTATTGTCAGAATCAGCAGAATTTGCTTTACAAGACGCTTGACCAGATTGACCGCTGGTATGCCATCTTCAAAGAGGAAGCGGAACAATACCGTAAGGAACGTGATTTCCGGTACGAGGAGAACGGAAAAGTTACTATGCGTGATTTCTATTCCTATCACAACGACCGGGAGGATTACTCACACAACGAGTTCAAACCATTTGACATCCTCAATGATATGGTTGACAAGAACTGCAAGGTCAACGCGAATTTCGCAAGCCGTATCATCTCCTACTTCAACAAGACCTACAATGTCTCCGTTCCCGTGCCGGAGATTGACAATAAAACGCTTACAATGGGGTTCCGTCCGACTTATGAAACCTATGTGGATGCGGTCATAGAACATTTGGGCGGCAAGAGCTTCCGGGAGACGGCAGAGGACGAACTATTGAACAGGTTCCTGAAGGTAGTGCAGCCATCATGCTGGAGCAAAGTCAAGCCGGAACTGAAAAAAAACAAAATCACGTTCCCTGACATCCTGAGATTTGACGAGTTCTATCTGTCATACGGCCGTAACCAGCTTCATTACAACTACCGTGGCGACATAGAGACCTTCTGTGAAGGCATCGCATTCGGTGCAGATGATACCATTCATGGTTCAAGCAATATGATTACCGGTTTTCAGACGGATAATGTGGATGTTTCCGGATGGTACGACCTCACGACCACCAACGCCGAGCAAATCCGGTTCTACAAGAACGGCCGCATTGATGTCAGGTTCAAGGACAGCACGGCAGCCGAAAGCTGTTTCATGCGTCTCCGTCTTAATGAAATCACGCTGAGAGAGAACTGACCATGAAGATTAACTCACTGCACCCCGTAAGACAACCCTTGCGGGGTGTTTTCATTTCCAACCGTAAACAACTGACAAGATATGTATGCCATCATTCCCCAACAGATACCGCAAGGTATGCGTGCCGAGGTCAACGAGAAGATACTTTTTGCCATAGATTCCGGCAAAGACCTCATACCTGCGGAAAGTATCTATAACTGCTACACCGGCATCGGAGGACTTCATAACCTGCGGCAGTCCGATTTCGCCAGTTACAACGAATACGCAGAGGCAAAGAAGGAGTTTGAGATGGGCCAGTTCTTCACCCCTCATGAAGTGTGCAGGGAAATGGTGGATATGCTTTCTCCCACCACATCCGAAATGATACTTGATATGTGTTGCGGTATGGGCAATTTCTTCAACCATCTGCCCAACCAGCACAACGCCTACGGCTTCGACATAGACGTAAAAGCCGTTGCTGTCGCCAAGTATCTCTATCCGGATGCCCATATTGAGAAATGCGATATCCGGCAGTATTACCCGGAGCAACGCTTCGATGTTATCATCGGCAATCCGCCTTTCAACCTGAAGTTCGACTACAAACTTTCGCAGGAGTATTATATGGATAAGGCTTACGATGTGCTCAATCCGGCAGGCATACTGATGGTCATGGTACCCGAATCATTTATGCAAAGTGAGTTCTGGGAGAAGACACGCATCGCCAATATAAACAGTGACTTCTCCTTTATCGGTCAGTCAAAACTGAACCCGAACGCATTCGCCTCCACAGGCGTACACAATTTCAACACAAAAATCATGGTGTTCCTGCGCAAATCAGTCCACATCGAAATGCAGACTTACAACGCGGAGGAATTCATATCGAAGGAAGAGTTGAAAGGGCGTATCAGCGAGGCAAGGGTGATGAAGCACCGGCTGCGTTTCGACCTGATGCGCGAGACGAACAGAATCGACAAGGAGGAACTTGAACTGTTCGAGTACAAGCTCGCCAAGTACATGTACGAACTGAAGGCACATACCAAACTGAACAGGCATATCGGCAAGGCGGAGGCGTTGGTCACAAAGTTCCGTAACCAAAAACCGCCGGAGAACGCCACACGGGAACAGGTGGACCAGTGGGAAAAGAACAAGCTGACTCCGAAAAAGGTGCTTGCTGTCATCCGCAGGTACATCACCTCGCAGCATGTCGTTCCGCGCAAGGAAGTGGCATTGGTGAAGACCTCTTACGGCTTCAAGCTGAAACAATACTCCCCTCGGCTGCTGGATAAGGTGTCGCACAAGGCGGCAAGCATCAACGACCTCGTACTTGGACGTGCCGAACTGCCCATACCGGAAGTTCTGACGGAAAAGAATATGCGTCAAATCCGTTCAGCCGAGAAACTGATCCGCAGAAAACGCAGGCAATATAAAATCCAGAACCGTCAGTTTGCCGACATGAAGCCGGATACCCGACTGGCGGAATACCTTGACCGGGCGGCATTCATCAACAAGGACGGTGACGTATGCGAGTTTACCAAACTTCAGAAGCATGACATGAACCTCGTCTTGCAGAAACGCTACGCGCTGCTGAACTGGCAGCAAGGTTCTGGCAAGACGGCGGCGGTCTATCACCGTGCCAAATACCTGCTCAAATTCCGTAAGGTACGCAATGTCATCATACTGGCTCCCGCCATTGCCACAAATATGACATGGATACCCTTTCTTTCGATAAACAGGGAAAGGTTCCGTGTGGTAAGAAGCAATGCAGACTTGGAAACAGTGCCGGAAGGCGTGTTCATCGTCCTGTCCACCTCCATGCTCGGAAAACTGAAACATGGTATGGCAAGGTTTGTCAAACGAAGTTCAAGAAAACTGTGCCTTATTTTTGACGAATCGGACGAGATAACCAACCCGTCATCACTGCGGACAAGGTATATCCTCGGTCTTTTCCGCCGCCTCAAGTACAAGATGCTTGATACCGGCACGACCACGCGCAACAACATTGCGGAACTGTACAGCCAGTTCGAACTGCTGTACAACAACTCCATAAATATGATTTGCTGGAGCAGACTGGTGTACCACGAGAACAGGGACAGGGAGATTGAACAGGAAGACAATGCGCATTACGGCGAACCGTTCCCGGCATTCAGAGGTCATGTGCTTTTCCGCGCCTGCCATTGTCCGGGAAAATCCACCGTGTTCGGCATAGAAAAGCAGAACCAGGATGTATATAACAAGGAGGAACTGGCGGAACTTATCGGAAAGACCGTCATCACCCGTAAGTTCCGGGACTTCGCGGGCGAGAAGTACAAGATACGGACACACACCGTCAGCCCGTCCGATGGAGAGCGTGAGGTTTACCGTGTCATCATCGAGGAGTTCTGCCGCATCTGCGAATTGTACTACAACAGCACTGGAGACTCGAAGAAGGATGCCGGACTCAGGCTTATGCGACAGATAAAACTGCTTATAAAAGCCTGCTCCGTTCCACACTTGATAGAAGGTTATTCCGGTGACGGAATCCCGAACAAAACCAAGTATATCGAGAGACTGGTACGAAGGATGCCCGGCAAGGTCGCCATCGGCTGCACCTCCATAGCGGCATTCGACCTTTACGAAAACCGTCTCCGAGAATGTTTCCCCGAAAGGCCGGTATTCGTGGTCAAAGGCGATGTCGCCTTCAAGAAACGGCAGAGCATCGTGACGGAATTCGACTCCACAATCAACGGCATACTGGTCTGTACGCAACAGAGCCTGAGCAGCTCAGTAAACATCCCCACCTGCAACGACGTGATACTCGAATCGCTGCAATGGAACATCCCGAAGATGGAGCAGTTCTATTTCCGCTTCATACGCCTTGACTCCAAGGAACTGAAGGACGTGCATTATGTCACCTACAAGGATTCCGTAGAGCAGAACCTGATGGCATTGGTGCTGACCAAAGAGCGGTTGAACGAGTTCATCAAGACCGGAGAAGTGAAGGAACAGTCCGAAATCTTTGAGGAGTTCGATGTCACCATGTCCGTCATTGAAAGCCTGCTGATCCGCGAAAAAGACAGTGAGGGAAAGATACACATCAGCTGGGGAAGCCAGCGTATAATGAGTTGAAACAATGGAGAAACTTATGAGAACCGTAGATTCCATTCCACAGGCAAAGGTAGCCCGCTCCCTTTTTCCGGCAGAGCAAGGTCAGGGAACTTGGAAATCCTTTTTCTACCAGGGCATTCTGTCATCGGAAAATCATCCTCACCGGAGGCTCCGGTATTTTCCCGAAAAACCCTGCACTGCCGAGGGGCGGACCTTTAAAAGCCTGTGGAAAGAAATCCCCGGTTCCGCATCATAAACTATAATGGAAAGTATTATGGATTTGAATCAAGCAGAAGTGGCAGTGACCACGCAGCATCTCATAGACACGAGGCAGGAGAAAGACAGCCTGCTTCAGATGTCCGATTTCGGAGATATGGGGGAATTCCTATGTTCCTGCACCGAACTGTTTCCCGAAGAGGAGGCACCGGAATACAGGTATGTCAGATGGGAGGAAATCCCGGACTCGCTTATCAACCGGGAATGGCTGTGTCCCAACTTTTTCGAGATAAGGGAAGCGATGGAACAGCTGGAGGAACCCGACAAGGATTTCTTCTTCGACTGGTGCGACCGTTACGGACACGACATAAAAACAGAAGACCCGCACCTGTTGGTCGCACATTACATAGAACTTTTCGGAAACGCGACCTACATCGACGATGAGCCTTACCCGGACAGCGGGGATGACAGCCTGCTGTACTATCCGGACATATCAAACAACTATTTCGATGTGGGCAATCCCCGCTTCGAGATATTCAATGACAATTACGATTAAAAAACACACGCTTATGAATATCAATTTTCTCGGACCAATCCTACCGACTGACCGTTTCGCACAGATGGCCTTCGTGGAAATCCTGAACATCATCCTGACCGCAAACAACATCACGGACGTGAACAGGATGATTATCGGACGGAATGCCAATCCCGCTTTCGGATCTCTGTCGGGTCATTTCCGGTGGTCATACTCGGACAACCATTTCACGTTGTGGCAAAGGATGGAATACAACTCACCGCTCTGCTTCAGCCAGCGCATCTTCAGTATCCATTTCGGAATGTTGGCGAGCCGTGACAGGATAAGGGACACACCCGTATTGAATTAAACAAGAACGCTTATGAATACAATAACGATAAACAACAAGGAAATCGCACTGATGGCTTTCGACAGGCTGTGCAAGGAAGAGAAGAAAGATGCCGCGTTGAAACTCGCAAACAGCCTGCTGCGCGGCACAAGCATATCGCTCGGCATAAGTGATATCGACTGGGAGATAGACATGGCGATACAGCAATGCGGAGGCGAGCCGAAAACGGGCTACCGGCATACGGCGTATTTCCATTTCAACCGGAATACAGAGATGGAAAAGGAACGATATGACAAGATAGTGAAGGAACTGTATGGTTAAGGAATAACACGGAGGCGGCCGGAAGGTCGCTTCTGTCATTTATAATGGCATGTACGGGAAAAAGAACCCTGCCGTACACAGGTAACAGAAATGGATGAACAGAAAACATTGACATTGGATTTGGTGAAATCCCTTATGGAACCGTCCTATACGCTGATATGGACGGATTACAATGACAATCTCGACAACCATCATGACATCATTCAGGAATGTCTGGATAAGCGGAGTTGTGAATGTCTATGGGAAAAGACCGATGAATGGTACGGTGACTCGGAATGGGAGAATGTCCGTGATATTGTCACGAAACTGAAAGCTGATTGCATTACATTCCATGACTTTGACGAGGAAGATGTGGATGACTTCTTCGAGGAACATGATGAAGATATCCGTGACGAGATATACAGCCGGAACGATTCAAATGTGGTTAAGGATTTGATTAAGAACACGGACGATATACCCATCCGCGTGGAGATGCTGTCTGACTACGACTGCATCAACTCCAACTGGTTTGAATCGCAAGACGGTTACAGTTATGTGGAATCCTATTTCGGGGATATGCTGGACTGCCTGAACCTCAATCCGGCAAAGGTGAAGCATCTGCTGACAGAACACGGCTACAAGACCCACGGACGTTTTCCGAACCGCAAGAGCCGGAACGGAAAGGAACAGGTTTCATACGAACAATTCTACGAAGAACTTATCAATTCCTGTTGCGGTGCGAACCTGTTGGTCTATATCGGGCGGGTGCCGTTGAAAGCACTGTATGAATCGGGATTCTCACTGAGTGAGGTCGTCATTCCCAAAGGCAACTGCTGCGGGCTGTTCAGTTCCGTATTCGGTGGAGGAAGCCTGCTTGAAATGGAACTGAAACAGGATGTCCGGCTGAAATTGGGAATCAGCAACAACTACGGTTTCCGTTTCCGTCTGGATAATGAAAGGTCCAAGTATGACTATTCAATCGGACATGTATATGGAGTGGACGATTCCTTTTTCGGAGAAGCAATCAGTATAATCCCTGCAACGAATCAATTATCAACAATCAAATCATAAAGATTATGGCAAAGTACGATGTAAAGGTAAGATACTCCTTTGAGGGGATTTACACGGTAGCGGCAGAAGACCGCAAAGAAGCGAAAAGAATGGTGGAAGAAGATTGCGGTCTTGTTTTGGGCGGTAATATCCACACTACGCTTGATGATGAAGATGTGGGCTGGCATTTCGGGCGTCATCCTGACATGCAGATTCTTTCTATGGAGAAAAGGGGCGGGAAAGGGAGCGAATCATCTGAAGCCGTAGAGTTCAGTGGCAGGATTGAGGAACTGCGCAAGGACATCATCGAAGCGATACGGCAACTGCTCTACTCCCACGCCATGAAAGCGATACGGTTTCCGGAAGAGGATTATGACCCGGTCTGGGTGATATGGTTCAACAAGAACGGAGATCCATACGAGTGCAGGGTAACAGGACTCCGGGTGACGGCCAACAGCCTGACTGTTCTTGCGGAAGAGCGTGAAAGCGGTGATGAAGTGGAATGTCACAGCCCGTTTGAACTGGGCGCAAGCAACATCGACTGGCTTCACGGAATGTATGTTGCCGTATGGAGGCAGTTGGAAGAGACAGACGAAGTGGAACCTCAAATCGAAGAATCATGAAATATCAAGCGGAAAATGCAGTCTCCAGTTTCTTCTACTATATGTGGAACGCCTGGAGCAAGGAGGAGTGTGAAATCGTATTCGGCAATATGTACCGGCACTTTTGGGACAAGTGGTCCTCACTGTCGGACAAAGGGATATTCGGTGCAGCGGAACGGTTCTTCTCCGAATTGTCGGAGAAATATCAGAAACTCCTTGTCGAACGAGCCGTTGCACTTTATGACGGCAGGGCTTTCAGAAAGGAACCGGATGATGAAGACATTTATGTATGCGAAGTGTGCGGTTCCACAAGCGTGGAGTGTACCGCATGGGTCGATGCCAATACGAATGAGTATGTCAGTGATTCGGATGACGGTGAGTGGTGTTGCGAATGTGAAGAACACAGCACACTCCTTACCTTGAAAGAGTTCAAGGAGAGAATGCAGTCCTGGTGGAACCAATGCGAAGTCAGGGTAATGGAACAGATTACGGAACTGAAGGAATGTGATTATCCGTCCGGTGACGGTTCACGAACATTTGTGGAAGCGGCGACCCAATGGTGGAACAATCAGGACTATGAGCATAAACGTGAAATCTATAAAAAACATAACTCTAAAAACGAATGATATGCAGACAAACATCATTGAGTTGATTAGCAACTCATGCGGTTGCAGTCAAACGGAAGCACAGGAATACCTGGACTCCGAAATCCGAAACCTGCGTGAATTGCAGGAAATGGATGATTTGAGGGATGACGACATTGAGAATGCCTGTCTCGACCTCGGTCTTGACCTCGACTATCAGGAATACTTTATCAACCGCCTCGCAGAGGCATAAAACTTACAATCATGACTTATTTTCAGAACACACACAGTCTGGCGGACTTGAAGAAGGAGTACCGCCGTCTAGCATTGCAGCACCATCCTGACAAGGGTGGTGACACTGCAATCATGCAACAGGTAAACACCGAGTTTGAAAGACTCTTTGAGGTATGGAAAGACAAACCGGATGTTTCCGCAACTTCAACCGGATATGAATACGACTATTCGGGAGCCACGGCAAAGGAATACACCGAATACGTGTATAACGAATACCGATGGAAGGGACGCAATTACAAAGGACAATACGCTCCTGAAATTGTGGAACTGGTACGGGCTTGGCTCAAGGAAACCTATCCGAGATACAAGTTCTCGGTAAAGCGTGAGAACTACCGTTCCATCTATATCCGATTGATGAAAGCGGATTTTGAGGCTTTCACCAAAGAATCCGGGAAAATTCAGGATGATATCAACCATTATCATATAGCTTCTGACAAATCCCTTACGGACAGGACCAAAGAGGTGATGCTGAATGTCTGTGATTTCGTAATGTCGTACAATTTCGATGACAGCGATCCGATGACGGATTACTTCCACACCAATTTCTATCTGACGCTCGGAATCGGAAGTTACAAACAGCCATACAAGGTGGAACTGCCTAAACTTGCCTGCAAGGAGAAGGATAAGCCGGAAGTGTTCAAGCATCCGGAAGGGGCTGCACACAAGGCTATCCGGCAGGCATTGGGCAAAGCCCGTTTTGACTTCATCGAACACAGACGGCATTCCGGTGAAATGATACTCGGTGAAGACCATTATGGTTCTCACGGAGAACACTATTTCTGGCCGAAGGATTATTCAAGTGCGAAACTGGCGCAGAAACGCATAGCCAAATTAGAGAAAGCCGGAATTCAATGCAAGCTCACGGGCTATAATGGCGGTTACATCCGCTTTCTCGGTTATACTCCCGAAACAGAAGCACTACTGGAGCAGGAACGGCAGGAAGTCATCGTTGCACACAAGGCTTGGCAGGCAAGACGAATGGCTACTTCATAAAAGTATGCAAGAACTATGTCTGCAAAATCAAAATGTTCCAAAAAAATAACTGACAATGACAAACCAAGAAGTAATAATGTTGTTGAAAACAATAGGTTACAGAAGAGTGACCGTTGAGACAGATGGGCGCGAACCAAAGACATTTTACACCTATCGTTGTGGACTGCATATCAACGCTACCGCAAATCTATCTTTTCATATCACACCCCAATCTCAAAGTCTTGGATTGGGGCGGTTTGCCATATGCGCAACGAAAGACGGCGAAAGTTCTCAACTGGGGACTGACAGTCCGGAGCTGTTCTTCCCACGTCTTTTGTCATTTCTGCGAGGAGAAATAGGAGAAAAAGATCTCATAAATGAAATTTTTTAACAAACAAAATTCCGCTTTGACAACAGAGGTGTCTTCAATGTCGAAGCGGAATAATTTGTAGAGAATCAAGGTATATACAGCAGTCTGAATTCCTTTTTTCGCCGTCGCTCGATGCTTGGGATTACTTTGCCCTTGTAGCATCTGAAGGAAATATACTCGTGGTAAATGTTCCTGTTGCCGGCTTCCAATTTTTGAATCAGTTTGCTTTTGGGAATCTTCCCATAGCCCACCAAACGGTAGTAACCCACATTGTATGAAAGGGTTGCAACCAAAAGGGCATCCTTCCCGAAACGGCTGCACATCCTGCATAGTTTCAACAAATCCGCCCTCAGCAAAGAATCCGCCTGTGCCTCGGTCATATTTGGCGAGAATGTCTCGCCCGGCAACAGCTTGTGACCATATCCCACGTATGGCAGATGATTTCCGTGCCATCCTTCATGCTCCTTGATGCAGGCAATCGCTTTCTCGAAGAGTGAAGCCGGAATCCGTAAGGTAGCGGGAGGCGACGAATCGCCTCCCCGTGGCTGAGCCACCATACCGTTGCAAACCATAATCAGGCAGATAGCAGTTACAATCATTCGCATACGGAATCCTTTTCAGATTTCAACACAGGCGGTCTGACAATAACAAGCGAATCCCTGACCCAAGGAGTTCCGGGACCAACCACAGTCCCTTCCGTTTTCTCTTCTGACTCCTCCTTTCTCTCGTTGTTGAAATCAAAGCTGAGCAGGAAGAGCTGTCTCGGTTCGCTGTTGTCCTCGAAATAAATGTCAATCGACTGCTGGTCTTCACATTCGGAAGTATAGTACAGTCGGAACACCTCCCTGTCAAGCGGATAGCGGTCATTCGGGAGCAGCACCATCCCGTCATCCATTCGGAGCGTACCCTTGCCGTCCGGCTGGAAATAGCGGATGGTGTAACGGGCATCGGAGAAACGCCCCTCGCGTTTGAGTTCACAGCGGATTTCCACGGTTTCGCCCATCACTATGCGCGTAGGCACAGGCATCGTTTCCACCGTAAAAGGATAAGCCTGCTGCACGTCCATATCGTCATTGCAGGCGGTAAACAGAAGAGTCGTCAAACTCAGGAACAGGACGGACAACAGTCCGCCAAATCCTCTTTTCATAATCAATGTATTCATATTCAATCTGATTTTTAATTTGTTATACTTCATTGTCTTAATCCTGCGGCAACCGGTTTTGCAGGTATTCGTTCAAGTCCTTGAACCCCTTGTATAAAGCGGAACAGTCCACAATCCTGTTGCCGTAGCGTTTCCTGAGGGCTTCCAGTGTGCGCCGTCCGGCTTCATCCCGGTCCAGATAGCAGTTGATCCGCTCATACCGTTCAAGAACGGGGAACGTGCGTTCCAGCAAAGCCACCGAGTTCAGCACGATACAGTCATCACCGCACCCCGACTTGAGCATCATCCATGAGAGGTAGTCTATAAACCCCTCGAAGAGATTGCAGGTGTCCGAACCGTTATCCATTAGTGAAATGTCTTTAGGTGACAAACTGCCTTTGAAGAAACGGTTGCGCAGTTCATACCCACCGCTTCGATTCCGGAAACCGATGGCAAAATACCGCTTTCCTTGCAGGGAATACCAGACTTCTTTGCAGTTCGGCATTGCCACATCGCTGCAAATGCCGCGCTCTTCCAGATAACGGAGCAGTACCTTGTTGCACAGTAGTCCGAATTGGATATCCGTCAGACATTCCTTTTCTTCGGGATTGTCCCTGCCGTTCTCCTTCGGTCGGAAGAGAGTCTTCCTTTCCGGAGCCAGTCCGCCCCAAATACCCGTGATGAATTTAGCCTGCTCCTTGAAATCCGCACTGCCGATGAATTCCCCGGCAAGGGTGAAGATGTCACCGCCACGCCCCGTTCCGAAGTCGTGCCAGACATTCTTGCGGATATTCACCAGAAAAGATGCTGTCCGTTCCTCACGGTACGGGGCGAGATACCAGCATTCGTCCCCACGCTGTCTTTTTGGCTCGTGTCCCAATCTGGCAAGAAAGTCCGTAATGGGAACAGCCCTTATATCTTCTATATTCATAAGCGGACAGTTTTAGTTGATGATGAATTTCAATCCCAATCCGAACTGTGTCGTGAACACACCGAGCGAGCTTCCCCACAAGGCACGCTCGCGGACACTTGCAAGCAGTACGATACGGTCTGTGATATAAGTCTCCAGCTCCAGCGTTATCGCCCCTCCATAGACAAAAGCATCCTTGACAAGCAGTTTTGAACCGTCATACAATATCCTGTCACCCCAATTTACGGTCTCATAGCCGACCAATGCCGAACCGCCGACGGAGAGGAACAATGTCTTGGTCGGATCGGACAGAAACTTCAGGTAATATCCTCCTTCGGCTGTAAACTGCGCACGGGGAAGGGTAACATTCCGGTACTCGTAATTCTTTTGCAGATATTCCGCGCCGACCATCCATCGGTTGGCCCTTTTGGTATATCCGGACACCGCGAACCCCGTGTAATAGTTTAACGGACTCTTTGAACCGTTGGCAAACCCTCCCCGCAATTCCACTCCCGTCATGCCGGGAAGGTAGCGTTGGGCGTGCGCCCGCCCTGAGAACAGGGCAAGCGACACAATCGTCAATATGATACAAACAACTTTACGCATAGTCATTTCACTTTAAGTTCATTGATGACTTTAGCTCTCACAATGTCCTCATTTTCCACGATGAAAGACTGATGACGACCGCCGCTCTTCTCGTTCAGCTCCACCACCAGCACCTTGTCGGCAGGAATAGTGAACTTGTCAAGAGTGAATACGGTACGCTCATCCCTGTTGCCGGCAACCACTGTGGCATAGTTGTAGGCACGGAGCGGAAATATCACCTGCTCCTGGATGGCGGTACGCTTCATCACCTTCTTGTCCACAATCTTGAATGTTATGAAATCCACCTCGAAAGGCACATTGGAAGAGTTCCTGATTTGCGTGTGGAAATAGAGTAGCCCGTTGTGGGTATAGATGCCGCGTAGGAGATACTGGATACCGAAAGCCTTACTGCCGATGTGCTTGACATGGCGTTTGTTCTCCTTATGGATACTCTTATTGATAAGCTGCACCAGCTTGGGAGACTCACAGCCCAACTCCTCCAGATAGATGTCAAGCGCGTTGTTCGGCCGGTTCACCTTGCTGCCGTCATGGATAAAGTCCTTCATCTCGACATTCAGAAGCAACGGCTCGTCGGCATACTTGACATTGAAGGTGTAGAAACTGCCGCTTTCGGTGATGACCGACATGTTGGTCTCGTCACGGAAATTCTTCACCACCGCCTTCACACGGATGACATTCTCCGCACCGTCAGCCTTGCCAGCCACGAGATTTGGAGAACCGAGATCCACATAACGCACCGCCGACGGGAAGATGATGTGGGTAGTCTTGTCGTAGGTCACTTCCAGACCGTATGGCGGCACCATCCTGTCAAAGGTGAGTTTCCGTGTCAGACCGTGATACAGGTCGCCGTCCTCCTGCTGCGGATAGACATCCTTGGCCAGTGTGACATTGTTGTTTTCTGCCGATACAGTATCGGACTCATTCTGTGCGAAAGCACTCACTGTGCCCAGTACGAGGGCAAACATTACAAAAATCTTTTTCATACTTCTTGAATTTTAATGGGTTGTTATTGATTTTCTTTCTGATAGAGCATCAAGGTATAGCCGGATTTTAGGTGTACCTTCTCCTCACGCATTTTCCGCGATATGTACTGCGACACGCCCTGTACGGCACCCCTGCCGAGTTCGGAGAGCAGCTGGTCCTTTGCCGACTGGTTGGTGATGGAAATGCTCGTGCCGAGGTTCTGCCCTAAGTTGGCGGCCACCTCCTTGACCGCGTTCGCTTCCATTGAACCAGGAATGAAGATTCCGTCCTGCCCGTCATTGTCATATACGGTGAGTTCCACTGGGATGATGACACCGCCATGTTCCACCTGGATGATTTCGATACCGAGCCTTTCGCCCTGTATGCGTCCCTCTCCGGTCACTATGGAATTGCGAGGAAGCGTGTACTTGCCGATGCGCATAGGCTCCAACAGCCGCAGTCTCACGCCCTGTCCGCTGATAATGGTCTGGTCGCCATGCACACAGGCACGGATGGTGTTCCGCTCAAGTCCTCCTCCGCTGTTTCCCACGGCGGTATGGAATCCCGCGTTTCCGGCCTGTTCCAGCCTTGCAAACAGCACGGCATCGCTGACGGGTTGCGGAAGCGTAGATACCACCGGAGTGGAAACCTGCCCGACAGGGACGGCTTTCGCCTTCCTGCCGTTGGAAACGGTTTCCGTTTCCTCCCGGCTTTCCGTTTTCGTCCTGCCGTCCCCCGGCGTGTATTTCGCCGCCAGTTCGTAAGATTTCTCCAGCAGGGCTACCTGCTCCTCGTAGGTCATCTGTGCAGGTTGCTGTATGACCGCCGCCTGCTTCATCTGCTCCAGTTCGGCTTTCAACGCTTCCTTCTCGGGGTCTTCCTTCGGCGTTTCATAGAAACTGCCGAGCGTGGCGTTGATGTCGTTGTAGGCGGCCGCGGACGAGGTGAAAGTTCCGCTTCTGCGGTAACTTCCGTTGCTTCGGTTGGATGTGCCGCAGTTTGAATAATCAGCGTCCGGCACCAGCTCAATGACCGGTTCCGTGACGACATCCTGCCTGTTTCCGTCCGCCATTGCAGAGAAATCCTCCAGCGTGCGCATCTTCTCTTCTTGCCTGCGTCTCATATCCGCCTGCTCGTAGGCCGTAATCTTGTCCGCCTCGATACCCGCCCCTCTCGGGTCAGGCAACTCGGTATTGAATCCGGCGTTCTTCTCCTTTTCCTGTCTGTCCTTCTCTGACGGGGCGAAAATCCACCACATACAGCCGGCAAACAGCAGGAACATCCCGGCAAAAACCAGGTATTTCCTGATTTCCTGCCGTCTTTTCAATTTGTTCGCGTCATTACTCATTGTCTTATTTGTTGAATTGGTTAAAAAACTCCTCCATCTCGCGGACTTTCCTATCCGAAAGCGTATCTGCCGGAACAAAGTCCGGAACACTCAGAGGTTCAATCTTGATGACATCCTGCTTCGCGTCTTCCCGTCCGATATCATGGATGGCACGGAAAATCATATAGAAGTTCCCGACGGCGAACATAACAGTCAGCACCACGATGGTTGTCACTCTCTTTTTCGGACTCAGCTCGGCGCACATACCGCGCAGTCTGTTTTCGGCCAAGTCCCTGATCTTTACAAAAATCTTTTTCATACATTCTGAATTTTAACGGTCATACACTCTGATATCCCTGTTCTCCACCACGCGGAAGGCTTCGAGAATGAAACCGTGCGGGTTGTTGTCGCTGCGGATGGAGTTCTGCAGCCTGCCCCGCGTGACAAGACTTCGCTCCGTCACGCTCTTCTCGCGGATGATGGAGAGGCGTGCATAAGTCACGACTTCGTAGGGATAGGTGTTGAAGTCGCATTTCACACTGTCAATCCCGATGCGCTGGTTCATGTTGCCGGAAATGACACGGTTGTAATAGCCCTGCTCCGCCAAATCCCGGTAATGGGCATACGCGGAACGGTCACTCAGGAACATGGCGCGTTGGATGTTGCCCTCGATGGCGCTCTTGTCCGGCGAAAGCGTGAAGAACAGCTCGTGAAAACGCCTGACATGCTCCCTCGCCTCTACGGGACGGTTCTGCTCCAGGTCTTGCGACAGGGCAAGCATCAGCGATTTCCCCTCGTCCAGCACATAGATTTTCTGCCGCTGCGCCTCGGCAAAGCCGTAGGCTTTCCATACGGAGAAGCCCACGAGCAGCGTGCAAGCGCAGAGATAGACAATACCGAACAGACGCAGCTGTCTGAAGCTGGTCTCGATATTTTTCAATGATTTGAATTCCATTTCAATGATGTTTTAATGTGATTACTTGATAAGTCTTCCGGCGATGTTGCCTACCGCCGCACCTGCTGTACCTGCCACTATCGAACCGGTCTTGGATGCCGTCTGGCCCACGTTCTTGCCATAATTGCCCGCACCGCCTCCTGCCTGGATAATCCAGTTCGCCACTGTCGGGATGGTGAAATACCCGATGATGCCGATAATGAGGAAGGTGATATAGACACCGTTGGAACCGTCAGGAATGAATGTCGGGTCGGACAGTTGCTCGATGTCCTGCTGTAACATCAGCACCTGTATCCTTGCCAGCACGCTACTGAAAAGGTCGCTGACCGGAAGCCACAGGTAGATGCTGATATAGCGGACGAACCATTGGCTAAGTGAAGCCTGGAAGCCGTCCCAGCAGGAGATGGCAAAGGAAATCGGTCCGAGTATCGAGAGGACAACTAAGAAGAATGTCCGGAGCGTATCGACGACAAGGGCGGCGGCGTTGAACATGAGTTCCAGCAGTTCGCGGAAGAAATTCTGCACCGCCTTCTTCATGTTGTACATCGCGCGGTCCACGTACATCCCGCAGGCTTCTATCGCGTCCAACACGCCCAATTCGTCCAGCTTGTTGTCAAATATCTCCTTATCAACGAGATAGGCCGTTTCGGGATTGCGCTTCATCGCCTCCAGCTCCAGCCTGTCCTTCTGCGCCCGATATTCGTTCATGTCGAAAGTCTGTGTTTCCAAAATCGTGTGCGTACCCTTGACTATCGGTGACATGACACTGTTCAACGTACCCAGTACAAGGGTCGGAAAGAACATGATACAGAGTCCCAATGCGAAAGGACGGAGAAGCGGAAACACATCCACGGGTTCCGCTCTCGCCAATGACTGCCATACCCGGTAAGCCACATAGAACAGGGCACCCAATCCGGCAAGCCCCTTGGCGACACCCGTCATCTGCGAGCAGAGCGGCATCATATCCGTGTAGAGGTTCTGCAGAATCTGATGCAGGTTGTCAAAATTTGCTGCCAACAATACCATAAGCATTCGGATTTAGGATTACCAATAGCGTTCGTTGGGAGATCCGTAAAGAGCCATCACACGGTCAAGGTCATTGCGCTTCTTGGCACGCAGGTAGGAAACGCCGATGTTCTTGTTGGTGTAATACTGCACGAGGCTGCGGTATTGCAGCATGTCGTTGTAGCAGCGGTCGATGATATCCATACGTTCCTTGTCGTTCATCGACAGGCCGTTTTCGTTGACCACAGTCTTCAGGTCGGTCAATAGATGCGCACTCTCTTCAAGTAGCTTGGTATAGCCCAAAGCGATGGCACTCAATTCTTCCGGCGTGAAGTAAGGGTCACTGAGCATACGCTCGAAGCTGTTCACGTAGATATCCGTGATGTCGCCTACCATAAGGATGGTCTGCTGCACCTTACGCGCGTCCCGGACAAGATTCTTGACCTTGCGCAGCCCTTCATAGAACTCCTTGCCCTGCTGGTAAATCTTGACGGTTTCCTGAAAATTTTTGACCATATTGGTCGCCGTCGTCGATGTCTGCACGATGTTTTTTGTGGCGTTGATGATACCCTGGGCAAGATTGGTCGGGTCGGTCACCACCCATTGCGCTTTCGCTGTGAGGCTGACAAGAAAGCAGCCCATACACAGCATGAGGATTTTCTTTTTCATGATGTTTCTGTTTTTGATTGTGAATAAAATGAGTTGAATTTCAGATTGACATTTTCCGCCCTTTGGACGGTGGATTCCGGAGAATGGGTTTGCGCCCGTGCTTCTCCTTTGTCTTCTTTTCCGCTGCCCGTCTGAGCGAGGAAAAGAACTCGTCGGCATAAGGCCGCCTGCCGGTCATCCTGACAAAACGGGCGTCCAAATCACGGTAAGCTTTCTCCGCCTGACACGAGCGTTCCGTTTCGGAAGCGTTCTTGTCTATGCCGTACTTGACAAGGAAGTCCGGACCGATATGCAGGATGTCGTGGACGGCATCCGGTGAAGCCGCAATCCGTCCCAACTTTTCCAGTTCCCCGTTCAGCTTGTCAAGGTATTGAGCCGGAGGACGGGGACAGACACTTTCAAAGACTTTCTCCACGGCGTGTGTCAGCCTTGCGTCCACCTCTAGGATGTCGGGGACTTCTCCCGTCTGCCTTTTCTTCCGGTACTCGCCGGAGTCCATATCCTCAAGCTGATGGAACAGCCGGTAATCCTCCGTGAATCCGTAATAGTCCTGTATGGCCTGTGGAATGTTCCAGTTCTGCATCAGGGACCAATAGAGGGATGATACGACCTCCCTGCGTTTCCTTTCGTCTGATTCCAAATTACTGTACATGATTTCCAATGTTTAGATGGTTGATAAATGATGTCACTTTTCACGCTTGCTCTCCGCCAGCAGCTTGATGGCAAGCTCGATATTGCCGCCGAGTCTTTCCGTGAGCCGTACAAGTTCAAGTTTCTCGGTCTCCTCGGTGGTGTAGGTGTAGTATTCTTCCAAGGAAACCTCCGTGGCATAGACCGCCGACTGCGTACCGCCCAGACCGATCCACACTTCCTTGTATTTCCGGGATGGATTGTTCGCCATGTTGATGGAAAGAATCTGCGCCCGCTCCTTGTCGGTCAGACCGAGCAACGCCTGTATCTCGTCGAACTTGTTGACATACTTCCGCTGGTCAAGAAGGATCTTGCAGTCGCTGTTGTTGATGATGGTTCCCTTGACAATGGAAGACGAAATGATGTCCTCCACTTCCTGAGTGACCACCACAGCCTCGCCGAAGAACTTCCTGACGGTCTTGAACAGGTACTTCAGGTATTCCGCCATACCCTCCTTGCTGATGGCTTTCCATGCCTCTTCCAGCAATATCATCTTGCGGACACCCTTCAGCTTCCTCATCTTGTTGATGAAGGTCTCCATGATGATAATGGTCACAATCGGAAACAAGACCTTGTTATCCTTGATATTGTCCAACTCGAAGACGATGAATCGTTTGTTCAGCAAATCAAGCTGTTTGTCGGAATTGAGCAGGTAGTCATACTCGCCGCCACGGTAATAAGGCTCCAGCACGTTCAGGAATCCCCACACGTCAAAGTCCTTCTCTCGGGTGCGTTTTTCTTTCAGGATGTTCTGATACTCGTCACGGATGAACTCGTAGAAGGTGTTGAAGGTGGGATTGGCCTGCTTTTCCTGCCGAATCTTCTCCAAAAAGAGGTTGACGGCATTGGAGAGTGCCACCTCCTCGGCCCGTGTCGGCGGCTCGTCGTCCCGTTTCCACAGGGTGAGGATAAGGGTCTTGATGGATTCCTTCTTCTCGATGTCGAAAACACCGTCCTCCACATAGAAAGGATTGAAGGCTATCGGATTGTCCTCCTCGTAGGTGAAGTAGATGCCGTCCTCCCCGTGTGTGCGGGCGTGGATAAGGTTGCACAGTCCCTGATAGGAATTGCCCGTATCCACCAGAAGCACGTGTGTACCCTGCTCGTAATACTGGCGCACCATGTGGTTGGTGAAGAAGGATTTTCCGCTGCCCGAAGGCCCGAGAATGAACTTGTTGCGGTTGGCTATAATCAAACTATATAAATATTATTCTTTTTAATACTGAATATCAGTTTATTATAATAATAAAAGATAATACATAGGTGTTTTTTAAGCATACAATTTGCATACAAATAGAGCGATTATTGGAAAATGAAAACAGATATTTGTTGTTATAGGGCAAATGTGACGAAGGATGTTTTTATATCCATTTTCTCTTGTTCTCAGCCAAAAGGAAGAAACAAAACTGGCGAAAAGAAAAAGCAGAAGCCTGTTTATCTTTTCGCCAGTACCTATATATGATACTGCCAATAAAAAAAGGTTTAGTCCGTTTTGGATATATAAACAAAAGCACAAACTAAACTTATAGAACCTGATATGTATAAGAAGTCCAATTTTGTTTGATATAATCCACCTTGCAATTCTCCGTAACGATATAATCTATTTCAGCCAAAGAAGCAAAGGGGTAATTCCGCGCTGTATTTAGTTTTTCACCCGACACAAGGACAACTCGCTTGCCACCTTGTTTTATCATGCAACGTTTTATAACGGCTTCTTCCCTATCTGCTGTGGTCAAACCTTTCTGTGGATGAATATCACTTACCCCTATGACAACCCAATCAGGATAAACAGATTGTATCATTTGAAAGACTGACACACCAACTGTCACTTGTGAAGGAGAAAACACCCTGCCTCCTAAAAGAATTAAATCGACATTCGGATAGCCGGAGAGTTCGTGGGCAATGGGTAAAGAATTTGTATATATCGTAAACTTCTTGTCTTTAGGCAATTGTCGCACAACTTCTAAATTAGATGTACCTCCGTCTATCAATATCACATCTCCTTCTTTGAATAGAGGAACTAATTTAGCCGCCATTTCTTGTTTGATGAGAGTGGCTGTATTTAACCTTTCCGAAAACTGTATGGAAATGCCAGATTTGGCGATTGCGCCTCCATGTACTTTGGTAAGTAATCCCTGATTTTCCAATTCTACTAAATCTCTTCTTAACGTATCATCAGAAACATTTAATTCTGCACTCAAATCGGTAACAAAGATTCGGTTATCCTTGTTTATTCGGTCAATTATATACCTATGTCTTTCTTCTTTCAGCATAATCCAGCATAATTTATGTTGCATATTTCCGCAAATATACTTATCTTCAAACAGAAAAACCAGCATTTTGTGATGTTTTTAAATATAAAATGCGGATTTATGCAACATTGTATTCACTTGAGAATAAAATACAAAGAACGGGCAGAAAAAACCGCATTCATTCTAATTCTCCATTTGCTGATTTTTTAGAAATAAAACAGTTAAACAATATTAATACAAGAACAATGTTAGCAACAGCTCTTTCACTCCTTTTGCGTATCCTATCCAATCCGATAGGGAACGTGTTTCAAAAGAAACTGACTGAAAAACAAAATCATCCGTTATTGGTCAATTTCCTGACTTTTTTCATTTTAAGTATTCTTTGTATTATCCCGGCATGGCAGTTGGATTGGAAACAAGTTCCCCTTCACAGTTGGTATTATGGAATCATAGCCGGAATATTTGGTGCAGCAGGCAATGGACTTTTAGTAAAAGCCTTGCAAGGGGGAGATTTGTCCATCTTAGGACCTATCAATTCCTACAAATCGGTAGTGGGTATCTTGATAGGTATTATCTTTTTGCATGAAATTCCTAACATTTGGGGAATTATCGGCATTGTTCTCATTATTTATGGCAGTTACTTTGTACTGGATACTATGGAAGAGCATTTCTCTTGGGCTTTACTGAGAAATAAAGAGATACAATACCGCATTTGGGCAATGATATTGACAGCTATCGAAGCCATATTTATAAAAAAGGTGATTCTTTATTCCTCCACTACGATTTCTTTTTTCTTTTGGTGTTGGTTCGGAGCATTTTTTTCTTTTGTACTCTTATTTTGTTTCAAAGTTCATTTTCCAAAAGAATTGAAAAAGATAAAGTATAGCCATTTACCAATGTACGGTTTATTGGTTTTATGTATTGGAACGATGCAATATACTACTAATTATGTTTTCTCACATATGAATGTAGGCTACTCCTTAGCCTTATTCCAATTATCCACTATAGTAAGTATCATCTTAGGGAATAAGATATTCAAAGAACAGAATATTAAAAAGAAGCTGTTAGGTGCAATAGTGATGGTTGTTGGTTCAATAGTGATTATTATGCTAAACTAATGCAATGAGTTTTTATCGTTCAAAGTAAGTACCAAAAAACTGCAATACACAGAAAAAAAGAGGTGAATTTGAAAAGCCGAAACGATGAATGTGCTTCCTCCATCGTTCCGGCTTTCTTTGTTTATGGCTTTATCAGCTTATCAGCTTCTTTCTTTAGTTGCTCGGCTTGCTCGTTCAATAACCTTGCACGTTCCAGTGCTTCTGCCTGCTTTTGGCTGCGGTATTCAAAATCCATCACGGAATCGGTTAGACTTCGGATAAAGTCATTATCCCGTTGCCACTTGAACTTGCTTTCCAGCATATCAAAAGTTTCTCCGTCTGCCTGCCCTTGCATCAGCAAATAGCGGTATTTCATATCGTTGTCCTGCAACTGCTGCATAC